>Ga0209705_10000998_pt1 | contig 14980 bp, 18 predicted proteins | sample PPLLaktember2015_5_FD_187262 | JGI IMG/M metagenome (GOLD analysis project Ga0209705, IMG submission 187262) | Freshwater sediment microbial communities from Prairie Pothole Lake near Jamestown, North Dakota, USA - PPLs Lake P8 Core (1) Depth... | ecosystem: Environmental > Aquatic > Freshwater... | reverse complement strand
GCAGCCGCGACTTTGGGAGCGCGGTCGCCCTGGGCTGGAACGGGGGCACGACCGTGGCAGCCACGCTGGTAGTCGCCCAGCGAGCAGGCATCCGCGTCTTCGCCACAGGTGGCATCGGCGGGGTACACCGCACCGCGCCTGGCGAAGCGGCTTTCGACATCTCCGCCGACCTGGCGCTGTTGGGGCGCACACCGGTGATTGTGGTCTGTGCGGGAGCCAAGGCCATCCTGGACCTGCCCGCCACGCTGGAAGTGCTGGAAACCAATGCTGTGCCGGTGGTAGGCTACCAGACGGATGATTTCCCGGCCTTTTACTCCACCAGCAGCGGCCTACCGGTCAGCGCCCGCGCCGATACCCCGGCGCAGATCGCGGCCATCGCCAGCGCTCATTGGGGCGTGGGCGAACCCAGCGCCGTGCTGGTGGGCAACCCGCCCCCCGTCGAAGATGCCCTGACGCCCGAAGCGATTAACGGCATCATCGAGCAGGCCCTGGCGGTACTGCACGCCCAGGGCATCCGCGGGCAAGCAGTGACGCCCTTCCTGCTCGCCAGGGTCAGTGAGCTGAGCGGCGGCGCCAGCCTGCACACCAACCTGGGATTATTGAAAAATAATGCGCGTTTAGCAGCGCAAATCGCAGTGGAATTGAGTATGTTGGGGCTTAGAAGAGCCAGGAAACAGGAAGTGTAGCCTGGGGCGGACGCTCGGTCTGCATTACGCGATCAGTTTTGCCATCACCCAATCGGTCTGCAGGTCGGCGCCCAGCCTGAAAGTATGGGCGCCGATCTTTTCAAACCCCCATTTCTGATAAAAAGCCTGGGCGCGCGGATTATATTCCCAGACCCCCAACCACAGCAGATCACACCCCCGCTGGTGGGTTTCGTCCAGGCAGGCCTGCATCAGCCCCGGGCCGACGCCTTTGCCAATCCAGGCAGAATCCGCATACATGCGCACCAACTCGATCGGGCGGGCATACGGCCACGCAGATGTACCAGATTCATAGGTATCGATATCCGGGGGGCCAGCGTGCAAATGAGCGTAGCCCGCCAGCTCGCCTTCGATCTCCGCCAGCAGAAAAACCCCCGCCGGGTCAGCCAGCTCCTGGGCTTGTTTGCGCGGATTGAAAGCTTCTACCAGGTAGGCAGACATGTTTTCGGGGGTATTCTGAGCGGCGAAATTCTCGACAAAGGCGCGCGCGCCAAATTCAGCCAGCAAGGCATTTTCGGAAGGGCGAGCATTGCGGATGGCAATCATGGGCAGAGAATTCGTTATTCAGTCCAGAGCATCTTCAAAAGCCTGGCGCAGGTCGGCTTCGCTCACCCGGCCCAGCCATTGCTTAATGATTTTACCATCCTCATCCACCAAGAACAGGTGCGGCTGGACACGGTAACCCAGCGCCGATTTAAAGGGGTCTGTGTTCGGGTCGTCGATATCCAAATAGACGAAATTCATGCGGTCGGAATATTCTGCTTCCAGCCCATGCACGATGGGCGCCAGCGAGCGGCAGGTTCCTCACCAGAAGGCAAAGAACTCCACCAGCTGGATCTCCCCCGAGGACAGCTGGGCTGTGCCGGGGTCGCTGGCCTCTAGACCGGCCTTGATGGTATTGCGGGTTGCCGGCGGGGTGGCCTCGGCGGGTGTCTCGGTGGGATTGGCGCTTGCCTGGTTCTCCAGCGCCGGTAAAAACTGCGTCTGCTGGGTCGCCTCAACCGCGACTGCGGTGGAGGTCGTCTCTGCATGGCTTTCGATTGCCGGCAGATACTGGGCGGGTGCCTCGGTCGCTGGTGAAGCGCTTGAGCAAGCTGCCAGCAGCCAGCCCACCGTCAACACAGCCAGGATTGGCATCCATAAAGGTCGTTTTGGGAAGGTAGACAAGGCGTTTCTCCTGAATTACCACTAAAATTCGCTTAAAAATACTATCATTTAAGTCCTGATTGTCAAGCACGCGCCTATTTATATGGATAAACTTTCATGCGCTTCTCATCCTCAAAGAACAAAACAGCTTCACCCGCGACTTTATGTGTCTTCGTGCATCTAAGGGAACATGGACAATCGACCTGACCTGCACACTCTGCTCAATCCACGCGCCTGGACCATGTTCAGCCTGGCAGTTTTGCTGCTAGGCGCGGCCTGGATCTGGCTGAGCGCCGCACCCAGCGGGGCAACCACTAACGGCGGCATCCCTGCTCCCCGGGCAGGCTTCCTGGCGCCGGATTTCAGCCTGGCGGACGCCGAAGGGAACTCCATCACCCTGTCTGACCTGCGCGGCCAGGGGGTGCTGGTGAATGTCTGGGCAAGCTGGTGCACACCTTGCCAGGCGGAGATGCCTGCCATGCAGCGCGTCTATGAAGAATATAAAGACCAGGGTTTCACCATCCTGGCGGTAAATGCCACCAACCAGGACAGCCAGTCCGCTGCGCAGCAATTTGCAGCTGAGAAAGGCCTGACTTTCCCCATCCTGTACGATGTGGATGACAGTGTGTCGCGCAGCTATAACGTCACGGCGCTGCCTACATCCTTTTTTATCGCCCCCGACGGCACCATCCGTGAAGTCATTATCGGCGGGCCGATGGCCGAGGCGCTGCTGCGCGTGCGCGTGGAACAGCTCTTCGAGGAACGCTGAGCGAGGCATCCTATGCTACCGATCCTGCAAATTGGTCCACTGGCGCTCCAGGCTCCCGGCTTGATCTTTCTGGCCGGGCTGTGGTTGGCGCTCAGCCTGAGCGAGCGCAACGCAGCCCACAGAGGAATCAACCCCAACCTCATCTATAGCCTGGTACTGGCAGGCCTGGCGGGCGGGCTGATTGGGGCACGCCTGGGCTATGTACTGCGCTACCCGGCGGCGTTTGCCGCCAGCCCGCTGAGCATCTTTTCGCCCAACCCCGGCTTGCTCGACCTGTGGGGCGGGCTGGTGGGCGCGGCCCTGGTCAGCCTGGTGTACGGGCAGCGTAAAGGGCTGGCGCTGTGGCCCACTTTGGACACACTCACCCCCGGGCTGGCGCTCATGGGAGTGGCGCTGGGGCTTACCCAGCTTGCTTCCGGATCTGCGTTTGGCTCTCCCACCGAGCTGCCCTGGGGCATCGAACTATGGGGGGCGCGCCGCCACCCCACCCAGATTTACGCCAGTCTTGCCGCCGCCCTGATCCTGGTGCTCTTGCGCCCCCAGGGGCGGCCGGCCCAGCGCCTGCAGGACCTGGCGCCTGGGCTGCTTTTCTGGGCATTTATCGCCTTCAGCGCTGCAGCGCGCCTGCTCCTGGAAGCCTGGCGGGGGGATAGCATGCTGATTTTCGGCAGCCTGCGCCAGCCGCAAACCGTCGCCTGGCTGGTCCTGGCGCTCAGTCTGTGGGCATTCGGGCGCATCTACCAGCATTCACGCGGTACAATCTTAACCACGGAGGGTTAACTATGGAAAATATGGGCTTTGAAGTACACCTGGAGCTGCCCTACGAGGCAGCAGTTGAACTCGTTGTGGAAGCCTTGAAAACGGAAGGCTTTGGCGTGTTGACGCGCATCGATGTGCGAGCGACTATGAAAGAAAAACTGGGCGAAGATTTTCGCCCATACGTCATCCTGGGGGCGTGCAACCCACCTCTGGCACACAAAGCGCTGAGCACCGAGCCCTTGATGGGCCTGATGCTGCCCTGCAACGTGACTGTGGAAGAAGATCCGGCAGGCGGTTCGCTGGCGCGCCTGGTCAACCCGGAAATCATGCTGCTGGCCGGGTCGCTGCGCGAGAACGAGGCGCTGCGCCAGGTGGCAGTAGAAGCCAAGGTACGTCTGGAGCGGGTGGCCTGCGCCCTGGCGGTAGAGGCTGAGTGTGGATAAGATCCTGATCCGCGGCCTGAAGGCACGCGGCATCCTGGGCGTGTACGATTGGGAGCGCCAGACTCCGCGCGAGATCGTCATCGACCTGGAGCTGTACACGGATACACGTCCGGCAGGTTTATCCGACAACCTGGCGGATTGTGTGAATTACGATGCCCTGTCCAGCGCGGTGCTGCACCTGGCAGAGACCGCCCAGCGCCAGACTATTGAAGCGCTGGCAGAGGATATCGCCCGTCTGTGCCTGGAGCAGAGTGGGGTGCAGGGAGTGCAGGTGCGGGTCGAAAAACCCGGCGCGGTGCGCTTCGCCCGGTCTGCAGGTGTGGAGATAGAACGCTGGCGGGATCAGTAATCTAGAGCAGGGGGTTTGAGCCGCGCGAGATATTGTTCAGGAATTCTTCGCGCGTCGCCAGGTTAGAGCGGAACATGCCCAGCATGGCCGAGGTGATCATGCGCGCATCGTGCTTTTTCACGCCGCGCATGGTGGCGCACAGGTGCAAGCCCTCCACCACCACCGCCACACCCAGAGGCTGCAGCAGCTCCATCAGGAACTCAGCGATCTGGCGCGTCATGCGCTCCTGCACCTGCAAGCGGCGCGCAAACATATCCACAATGCGCGGGATCTTTGAAAGCCCTATCACACGCTTATTAGGCATATACGCCACAGAAGCCCGGCCCATAAAGGGCAGCATGTGATGCTCGCACAGGCTGTAGTATTCAATGTCCCGCACCACCACCATGGCATCATATTTCTCTTCAAACATCGCCCCGTTCACCAGGGCGATCGGGTCCACCCGGTAGCCAGCCAACAACTCATCGTACATGCGCGCCACGCGGTCGGGGGTGCGCTCCAGACCGCTGCGGGCGGGATCCTCGCCGAAAGCAGTCAGCATCTGCGTCACGGCTTTTTGGATGGCTTCCTGGTCCAGCGCCTCGCCGGGCAGCTGGTGGGCCAGATGGATCAGTTTCTCATTGTCCAGTTCCATGATTTAGCATTCTCTCTCTACATAGATGTACTTGCAGGTAGAGTTAGTTTACACGCGCTTGAGGCTCGCGTCAACGCGTAAGCAGGTTGGATCGCAACGATAAGCGTGACAAACACCGTCCTGGAGAGGTGATGAATGCTACTATTTCGTAAAGTAAATAATCTATACGATATAATCAGCCCACATCCGAGGGGAATGATCATCCCTCTCGCGGAATAGAGAAATACTGCGATCCAGGACGCAAATATAACCAGAAGCCAACGGTTGGAGATCATAAAGCGATGAGCGCGCAGTTCAGAAAATTCTGGACCTCGGGGATTTGGTCAATAATCACGGATCAGGATATGACTTCAGGGGAACTAGAAAAGGAATAGCAGTGCCAAACATTCTGAGTATTCTTCTAGCTTTGATTCTCCCACTTATATGGAATGTCTTCCTCGTGATTTATTTAGGACACCACGCTAGCGAAGGGAAATTATCCCCATTAAAGTTTACATCGACATTTGTTCTTGGTTTTAGCACAACTGTGTCAATGATTCTGTTTATTGTTATTTCTTCTGCTAATGGGATAAGGTTACGAGAGGTTGGATTTGTAGCATTTGTTTTTTTGATAAACTTCATAATTAGTTTTCCGGTAGTCTATTACTTATCGAGGTTTTTCCTAAAAAATTTTTTTACTAAATGGTCCTCTGAGATAAAAATACACAAAGGTGAAATAATTTAGGATATACGAAAGTAATCATCTGGGAGTAAATACGACAGATAAGGAGAGGGTCAGAAGACCACCACTCCACCAAATTCCGGTATTGTGGTTGAAGCTAGCTGGTCCTGTGATTCCCAATTAGCGATCACCCTTCATCAGGCTCAGGACAAGCGTTGGCTCGACCAGCAAGGTAGATAAAGCCAACGAAAAACCGGGTGAAATCGAAAATAGGCACTGCCATCACCCAGTTTGTGGCAGCCATTTCGAGGCCTGCGATGGGATGGTCACCAAGTACTAATATACTGCCTCGCAGCGCGTAGCGATGCTGACAGGCAGATGATAATATGGTTCACCTTATTGCCTTTCACCCGAATTAACGCTACAATAAACACACACTGGGGAGGTGGCGCGGATGAATATTGATCGGATCATTCGGGAAATTGAATTGTTCGACGGTCTGAAAGAAACCGAGGTCGACGAGATTACTGCGATCTGCCGAGAGCGTCGCTTACAACCAGGTGAGCTACTGGCCCGCCAGGGGGAGCGCGGCGATGAGATGTATATCATCACCGAAGGTTTCGTGGAAGTTTTGCTGGGCGGGCGGGGTGAGAATCCGCCACGCGTGATCGTCAACCTGGGACCGGGACAAGTCACCGGGGAGATGGCTTTACTGGACCAAGGCCCGCGTTCCGCCACCGTGCGCGCCGTCTCTGACCCAACTATCGTCCAAACTATCCAACGCCAGGCATTCGAGGCCTTGTGCCGCAAGAACACACAAATCGGTTATATTGTTTTGCGCAACCTGGCCCTCGATCTGGTCTTCAAGCTGCGCCACCGTAACCTGGTAGATCGATAGGAGGGCCGATGGCTGTCTATAAGGTGAGCTTTGTCGTCACTGGGACGGATCATCCGGGGGCAATCCGCAACCAGGATCACCAGCCCCAACCGGGCGAGCGAGTGCAGATCGGCGCAGATTGGGTAGAGGTATTGGAAGCGCTGGAGTTAGCCCCGCAACGCGGTGGGTTCCATTATTTCCATGTAACCTGCCGCCTGTTAAGCACAGAGGAACGACCAGATGCTCCTATGAGCACCGGGGGAAGATAAGTAGAACGTACTTTTAAAAGAAAACGTGGGCGGTATTCACTGACCGCCCACGTTTTTTTATTGGTTGATTAATGCTCAGGCGACTTCTGGCTCGATCAGACCATACGTGCCATCACGCCGTCGGTAAAGAATATTTACTTGGCTGGAATTCGCGTTATAGAAGACGAAGAAACTCTCATGCCCCAGCAAGCTCATCTGTTCCAGGGCTTCATTTTCATCCATGGGCACCAACGGGAAGCGTTTGCGGCGCATAATCACGTGCGCTTCTTCATCCGGTTCCTCCTCCACCACTGGCGGCGCGGCCAGATCGGCTACACTGCGCCCATCCCCGCGCCCATGGTTGCGCTTGCCTTTAAAGCGCTCAATACGGCGTTGCATTTTGTCCAGGGCGGTGTCAAAAGCGGTAAAGATATCATCGCCGCGCTCCTCCGAACGCAAGATGAAACCTCGCCCTCGGATGGTGATTTGAGCCACCTGGCGGTCCGAGGCGCTACGGGCGGATTTTACATATGCCAGGTCCACGCGCGCTTCGTCAATACCGGGCAGGTAGCGGTCGAGTTTGGAAACTCTTTTGCCCACATAATCCTTAATGTGGTCCGTCACGTCCATGTTACGGCTGAAGATATCGACTTCGACGGTCATCTACAACCTCCTCAAAGAATCTAGATCGGGCAGATCGTGCGCCCGTTGAACAGTTTGATCAAGCAGCCTCGCCAGGCTGGCTGGGCATATAAACCGCCCGTGCTAGGGTTAGTCCGTACACTGCCTGGGCGCCAGCCCCTAATAGTGCCGCAGCACAAGCATCCAGGGTGGCGCCACTGGTCGCCACATCGTCTACCACCAGTATACTCCTCCCTTCCACCAGATGGGAGTCAGCCTGGAATGCCCCCGCCACATTTTCTCGGCGGGCTGTACGGGAAAGCCCAACTTGCGTGCGGGTCTGGCGGATCTTGTGCAGAGCCTTGGGGCGGTGAGGCAACCCGCAGGCCATGGCGAGGGGTAATGCCAGTAGTGAGGCTTGATTATATCCGCGCTGCTGCTCGCGGGCAACCCCCAGTGGAACAGGAACAACCAGATCTACCTCCCAACCCAGGCTGCGCAACAAGCCAGCCATGGGGCGCGCCAGGATCTCACCCAATGCCAGGTCGCCTTTGTATTTTAGACAGTGGATGGCGCTGCGCACGGGTCCATTGAATTCTGCCCAGGCGCGCAAAGCCTGAAACTGGTAGCCTCCCAGAGGGCAGCTCAGACAAGTTTGATCATTCTCAAGACTTTGACCACAATGGGGACAGAGCGGAGGCTGAAGCAGGCGTACCGTATTCCGGCAGGCTGGGCACAAGCGCTCGCCTGGCTGGCCACAGCCGCCGCACGTCGGCGGATATAGCCAATCCAGGACGGTCCAGGCCAGCTGATTGATACGATATACTGGAGACCCTTGCAATACCGGCAAGGTTGGGGTTGCCTCCCGGTACAAACTGGTTTCAGAGATGTGGTTTATTTTCCAAACGACTACCAACGACATGCAACTGGTCTTGATGCTTTGGGAAAGGTCAGGCTGATCCTAGGAAAGGTCAGACGCCTGACAGACATTAGTTGAAGCCCAAGATGCCGCTCAGGGCAGAATGCATCATCATCAAAACTGCTGGCGTCATCAGGACAATACAAATCGACGGGAAGATCAGCAACGCCATCGGGATCAGCATTTTAATCGGGGCTTTGTGAGCCTCTTCCTCAGCCCGCTGGCGGCGTTTGATGCGCATCTGGTCAGACTGGATGCGCAAGACTTTGGCCATACTCACACCTAACTGCTCGCTCTGGATCACCGCGGCCACAAAACTGGACATTTCTGGCAATCCCAATCGGTCAGCCATGCTGCGCAGCGCTTCACGGCGCAGCTTGCCCAATTGAATCTCGCGCAGCGCCCGACCAAAGGCCATAGAAAGTTCAGTATCCCACTTCTCGTACACTTTTTGCATGGCGCCATCGAAGCCCAACCCGGCTTCCACGCAGATAGTCAACAAATCAAGCGCATCGGGCATGGCTTTGCGGACTGATTTCTGACGCCGGGCAATTTTGGACTGCAATAGCATTTCAGGCAGGAAAAATCCAAACAGGGCTGCCAACGCAACGATTATCAGGCGTCTGCTCCAGGTCCAGGAATTTTCGGAGACAGAAAACACGAAGAACAACCCACCTGCGAGCAGAATGGCAAAGAAGAAACGCGCTAACCAAAAGATGGAGGGATCGAGGCCGCGCGGGTTGCCGGCCAGTTCCAGTTTGTGGGCGGTGGATTGAATGGCATTCTGGGGGGTGAAGCGCGTGGCAAATCGGCCGAAGCTACGCGCCAGTGGAACAACAATACGCTCGCTCAGCGGCTGAGAAAGCTCGATCTCTTCCAGGGAGGCTGCTTCACCGCGCGCAGCAAACTCCGCCAGACGCCCTTGCAGCTTATCCTCATTCCCAGAATCGCGTAAACCGATGACAACGAGAACTATAGCCCCGGTGATGATAATGGCAAGAACTGCTAGTAAGATCCATTCCATAAGACTATCCTTATCCAGCCAGACTCAGACGTCGATCGTAGCAATGCGGGTCATGACAAAATAACCCATTGCGATCATCAATACCCCGATACCAAGGGCAATCATGCCAACAATGCGCGTATCTGGATTGAAGAATTGCATCATATAAGGGCGATTGAGAAACCACAGAGCAGCAGAAATGATCAACGGCATCATCGCCAGGAAGCGCCCAGAGTAGATGACCTGCGAAGTTAGCACGCGTATCTCACCTTTGATGCGTACACGCTCCCGGATTGTGTATGAGATGGTATCCAGAATCTCAGCCAGGTTGCCACCGACTTCGCGCTGCACGTTCATCGCTGCCACAACCAGGTCCAGGTCGTCGCTGGGGATGCGGCGCAGTAAATTTTCCAGGGCTGCTTCCATCGAAATACCGAGCTGCATCTCCTGCACCACCCGGCGAAACTCATCGGCAATTGGTGCGGGCATCTCACGGGATACGGCTTCCATGGCTTGCATAGTTGAATAACCGGCGCGCAGACCATTGACCATCAGGTTCAACATATCTGCCAACTGTTCATTGAATCGTTGCAAGCGTTGGGCTTGTTGGCGTTTGACATACATGCGTGGCAGCATGATGCCGATGATAAAACCAATGATGGCGACAATGATATTGCGCCCGCCAATATACCAGATGAAGGCTGACATCAGCAGCCCAACGAAAATTACAACAATAATATATTCAGCGGTGCGTAATTTTAGATCAGCGCGCGCCAGCTCGCGTGCAATACCCCCGCCCATCTTAGATTTTTCAAGCCGGGCGTTCACCCAGTCGGCGACCGGGGTAGATTTTTCCATTTCCTTTTTGGCGGCTCTGGCTTCATCCGTAACGTAGCGACCCAGGCGTTGCTCGACCAGGGAGCGCTCACTGGTAACGGTGAAGGCCACGCCAACAGCCAGCAGGATTACTGCCAGGCTACCACCGCCGATTAAGATCATCATGATAGGATCCATGCGCTCAAACCTCGCCTAGACTCGCTGCCGAAGTGTACAGAACAGCTTTAATACCTGCGCCGCTCGCCAATACCGAAGATCGAGGCCGGCAGGTGGATACCTGAAGTTTCGATCTTATCAATGAATTTCGGGCGTAAGCCAGTTGGGCGTAAGCGCCCGATGACCTTGCCATTCTCGTACCCCGACTGCTCAAAGACGAAGATATCGGTCATGGTGATAACATCGCCTTCCATGCCGCTGACCTCAGTGATATTCACAATTTTTCGGGTACCATCACGCATACGCTCCTGATGCACTACCAGGTCAATGGCAGAAGAAACCTGTTCCCGGATGGCGCGCACCGGCAAGTCCATACCTGCCATCATGGTCATGGTTTCAACACGCGCCAGGGTGTCGCGTGGACTATTGGAGTGAGCCGTGGTCATCGAACCGTCATGACCGGTATTCATCGCCTGAAGCATATCCACGGCGGCTTCATCACGAATTTCCCCAACGATAATGCGGTCAGGGCGCATACGCAGAGCATTGATCACCAGCTGGCGGATCGTGACCTCACCCCGCCCTTCAATATTGGCCGGGCGCGATTCAAGAGTCACCACATGATCCTGGCGTAACTGCAATTCGGCTGCGTTTTCAATGGTGACAATGCGCTCGTCATCAGGGATGAATTGCGACAAAATATTGAGGAAGGTAGTTTTCCCCGAGCCAGTACCGCCTGAGATGATGATATTCAGGCGTGATTCCACACAAGCTTTCAGAAATTGCAGGGCATCAGGAGTGATCGAGCCAAATTGAATTAACTGCTCGAGTGTCATGGGGTTTTTGAAAAATTTTCGGATGGTCAGAACCGGACCTACCAGCGAAATGGGGGGGATAACCGCATTGACACGCGAGCCATCAGGTAAGCGGGCATCCACATACGGGCTGGATTCATCAATCCGCCGTCCCATGGGTGCCACAATGCGATCGATGATGCGCATGACATGTTCATCGCTCTCGAATGTAATGGGCAGGCGTGTGATCTTGCCAGCCCGTTCGATGTAGATGTTCTTCGAGCCATTGACCATGATTTCGGTGATGCTGTCATCTTCCAGTAGGGGCTGTAAGGGGCCAAAACCCAGGATCTCGGCTGAGATCTGTTCAAACAAACGCTGCCGCTCAGGGCGAGTGAGGACAATATTTTCCTCAGCCAGTACCTGCTCGAATAATTCCTGGATTGTTGTGCGTACTTCGGCATGCCGAGTGAGGTCCATGCCTGGATCCAGCTCCGACAGCAGGCGATTTTGGACGCGGGCTTTTAAATCTAAGTAAGTGTCACGCTGAGCATTAGCCCCGGTAGTGGCCGCCCGGCGGGCTTGCAAGTTCATTAATCGAGAAGCCCCGTCCGCTCCACTGGTTTCTGGTGTGTTTGCGGGTGGGTTTCCCTGTCCTTGTTCGATGCGTTTAAGCAGAGACATTTAACCCCTCCTAATTGGGGGTCAGCGCTTTCCTAATTTCTTACCGTCATTTGCTACTGCTGACTCCGATATTGTGGATAATTCTACCAGGCGCTGGCGGATGGCTTCCGCCAGGCTAAGGAATCCGCGCGATATTGGCTTGGATCGGTCACCCAGCATAAAGGGTATCCCTCGGTTTACTGAAGGGATTACCACACGCTCGTCAAAAGGTAATACGACTGCAATAGGCTGCTTGAAACTTTCACCAACTTTCTCGGGGGTGATACCAATACGTTTATCAAAGCGGTTCATCACAAACAGGATACGCCTACGGTCAATTTGCAGGGCATTCGCCAGATCGAGAAACAAACGACAATTCTTAATTGCGGGGATCTCCTGGGAGGTGAGCAGAATGACCAGATCGCTGCAATCAAGCGCCGAAAGGGTGATATCGTTGAGAGCCGAGTCGGTATCGATCACAATATAGGCAAACATTTGGCGTAGATATTTAAGCACACGAGCAAATTGCTCGCCCGTGATACTTTCGGCATGTTCAGGACGGTCGGGGGCGGTCAGGATTTTTACGCCAGATGCAGCATGCGTGATCATTACTTCATCCACAAATTCGGGATCTAGTTCTTCGGAGCGCGCTCCTAGATCCACAACACTGGTCTTGCTCTGCTCATTCAGGAATACCGCTACATCGCCAAATTGCAGATCCCCATCTACCAGAGCAACAAATGTATCTTCGTTACGCAGACTCATTGCCAGGTTCACTGCCAGTGTGGTGACACCTACGCCACCCTTAGGACTGTAAACAGTGATTATCTTGCCCTGCGAGGCGAGGGAGGGAGCTGTGGCACCACCGCCATCACCCCCACTTGGTAAACGGACACCCATTTTTATGCGTTCATCGCGAGCCATTTTTCCAGCCCGGCGGATCGCCCCGGTGAGCTCATCGATTGCAGGCGGCTTGGTTAAGAAGTCACGCGCCCCTGCCAACATAGCCCTGCGCATATAATTCGGATCACCCTGTACGGAAAGGATTACGATCTGGGTGATTGTATTATTGCGCCGGATCATCTCGGTAGCAGTGATACCGTCCATATCGGGCATGTTAATGTCCATCAAGACGACATCGGGCTTGGTCTCGCGCGATTGTTCTATAGCCTCACGCCCAGAGCGGGCTACACCAATGACTTCTACATCCTTTTCGAATTGCAGAAGCTTGCGTAGATTTTCGCGCGTTTCAGCGATATCATCGACGATCAAAACGCGAATCTTATCTGAGTCGGCCATTCAAATTCCTCCGATGCTGTCTGCAGCTCGGGTTAGGGTTCAGGTGTAACAACACTATCATTGGGTAGGACAGGCTCCACCAAATCATCTACGCGTGGGTCCACACCATAAGGCAGCTTGCTCGGCACAGGAATATTATACTGATCCAACAAGAAAGGAAGTGTTACAGCTTCGGTAAGAACTCGGCTATCATCGCCCGAAGCGCGCAGTGCCAGGTTTAACTCTGCACCCGTGTACATCAGGTAATTCAGGGTGATAGCGTCCTGTGGGGTAACGATCAGAGTGATCACGTCCGGCTTGGGAGGTTCAGGGGCTGGTGTTTCCTCATCTTCGGCAGGCGTTACTTGACCTTCAACAGGTTGAGCGACAGCCACTTCTTCTTCCTCAAATGTTCCCAACTGCAAGACTACCACATCCTGTAGCAACGACTGGCTGACCATGCGCGGGCGGCGGCGCTCCGAGGGCACCAGATAGAAGGTCTGGTCAAGCACCGGGTCCAATTCAGCTCGCCCAACGACCGCCCCGCCGCCGCCGGGTACAGCTACCAGAGAACTGGTATCAATTGCTACAGTTGAGGCGCCGGTGCCTGTGGTAGAACCGGTGCTGCCTTCCACACTTACGGAAGAGCCGCTATCGCCGCCAAATGTGCCCGATCCAGGAGCCACAACGTTAATAGCCTGGTTCGGGAGCAAGGATTGGAATTCCTGATCCAGGTCATTAATCAGCAAGGTGACAATCACATTGACATGATCCCCGGGCTCGAGCGCGTAGGAGACTGCTTTCAGTCGCGTGATCGGAATGGAGATAGCTACCATCCCGCGCGGCACCTGCAGGGCAGCATTAGAACCGGTGGTCGACAGTTGTGCGGCGCTATCCACCAGCATGCCCGTGGTAAGTGGAATGCCAGCTTCCAGGTCAAATCTGGCGCGTCTGCCAAGTACCTCATTCTTGTTGCTGAACATACCCTGCATGGCCAGATCGCGCGGGATTTGTACGACGGACAAAACCGCATCTTCGATCATGTTGCCGCGTGGCACACGCTGGGCAACCACGATCACATCCACCATTTCCACAGGGATTGGGGTTGCTTCCACCACAGAAGTATCGGGCTGGGACATGAATTTCTGGTAAACCACAAACACGGCAACCAGGCCCAGGATCAAAATAAACGCAAGATAAAAGAAAATTCGCCCGCGACGCATGACGGCCTCCGTTTTTAAGATTACAGAATTGGTCTTTGGCGCAAATCTAACCCTTTTTAGGGGTAAAGTCAAGCCAAGCTAACAAAATTACAGGTTGTATTCTCGTGTTCATTTATTAATGCATATTGCGTACCAGGAGAGCATTTTGATTAATGCGCACCAATATGTATAGTCTACCTGATAATATACCTTCAGGCTATACTTCCCAGCACCAACGAGCATCACAAAAGCGTAAGGATAACCAAACATACTTTGTCATTAAACGAATAAGGGGCTGACTCAAAAGTCACAAGGGTCAGCCCCATAATCATTAAATGAGGAGTGTGCATAAATGAGTTGACATAGTCGGAAAAACGGTTCACCATACTGAAAAATCTGCCAAGACGATCAGGAGGTGGGCTTTTGCAAGCAACGTCTAAGACCGACTATGTCAAAACCTACTTTACACTGTACGAAGGTTTCGAGCAAGGGCAAAAAGGTAGTACTCATCGTGGCCATCCCTATGATTACGAAACGAAAGTATTGATCCTGTTCTTTACCATCATGATGATTCGCCGGATCACCGCCTTCAAAGCCCAACATCGCTGGTTGAAACATCATCAAGATGAAGTTGAGCAGCTTGGTTTCGAACAAATTCCGGATCGAACCACCCTTTCTCGGCGGTTCAAGGGTCTCTACCCGACCCTGCAAGCCTTTATTGCCTATCTGGGTCATTGGGCAGAAGCGTTGGACCAAGATTTCGACAGCCAAGTTCTGATCGAGGATGCCAGTTTGTTCAAAGCGCAAGGTCCGGTCTGGCATCAATCCGATCGAGTGGCCAACCACGTCCCCCAAAAACTGCGCCACCTACACCAGGATGCCAGTTGGGGTAAGAGTGCCTACCACGGCTGAGTATA
>Ga0209705_10000996_pt1 | contig 14996 bp, 17 predicted proteins | sample PPLLaktember2015_5_FD_187262 | JGI IMG/M metagenome (GOLD analysis project Ga0209705, IMG submission 187262) | Freshwater sediment microbial communities from Prairie Pothole Lake near Jamestown, North Dakota, USA - PPLs Lake P8 Core (1) Depth... | ecosystem: Environmental > Aquatic > Freshwater... | reverse complement strand
CGCGCCGCGCTGCGCGCGTCTCATGCACGAAAGGCGGTGGCGGGCAACGAAGGCCTCGCGGTCTGGGAAAAACTCGGCCTGATCTGTTCCGCCAACGAGCGGCGAGCGGACGACGCATCGCGCGATGTCGAAGCCTGGCTGAAGAGCTACTACATGCGCGAACGGGTCGGCGAGACCTACAGCGGGACCGTCAGTTCGGTCGCTCCATTCGGCGCATTCATCGTGCTCGACGACTTGTATGTCGAAGGGCTGGTGCACGTGTCGGAACTCGGCTCCGAATATTTCCTGTTCAACGAGGCGTTGCACGAGCTGCGCGGCGAACGGACCGGGCTGCGCTATCGGCTCGGCGATCGGCTGACGGTTCAGGTTGCACGGGTCGATCTCGAGGCGCGTCGTATCGAGTTCAGGCTGGTCAAGGGCGACACCCGGCGGGCCCTGCTCGCTGGTGCTGCGCCCGAGCCGCGCGAGCGCGAACGCAAGCGCGGTGAGAGCGTCGAGGAGCGTCGCGAGCGGCAATCGAAGGCCGAGCAACGCCGTCAGAACCGCCGCGGCCAGCTGCACAAGATCGGCAAAAAGGGTGTCGGGGGCCAGCGTGATCGGAAGGTCCGGACGCCGCGGCGAGGCCACGGATGACGGCGCGCCGGGTGCTTGCCGGTTTCCACGCGGTCGGCGCCCGCCTGCGGCATGCGCCGGATTCGATCGAGGCCATCTATGTCGATGCGCGCCGACGCGACTCGCGCATGGTCCAGCTGCAGCAGCGTGCTTCGGAAGCCGGTGTCAGAGTCGTCGCGGCCGATGCCGCGCGCCTGCGCGGCCTTGCGGGAGAGGTCCAGCATCAGGGCGTCGTTGCGCTGGCCGCCGACCTCGAGCAGGCAATTTCTCTGGACGATGTTCTGCGCGATGTCGGGCCCGCGACTTTCCTGCTGCTGCTCGACGGCGTGACCGATCCGCGCAACCTGGGAGCCTGTCTGCGCGTCGCCGATGCGGCCGGTGTTCAGGCCGTCGTCGTTCCGCGCGACCGCTCGGCCGGATTGACGCCGGCCGCTCTGAAGGCCGCTGCGGGCGCGGTCGAAACCGTGCCGCTTCTGCCGGTCACGAACCTCGCGCGTGCGATGGATGAGATGCGGGACGCCGGAGTTCGCCTCGTCGGCGCCGCCGGCGAAGCGCCGCAGGCGCTGTTCGACGTCGACCTCACTGGCCCGCTCGCCTGGGTGCTGGGCGCGGAAGGCACTGGTCTGCGTCGCCTGACGCGCGAGCGCTGTGATGTGCTCGCCTGCATTCCGATCCTGGGACGGGTGGAGAGCCTGAATGTCTCGGTGGCGGCAGGAATCTGTCTGTACGAGTCGGTGCGCCAGCGCCGCACCGTCGGCGCGGCTTGAATTCAGTCGTCATCTCGCGCAGCATGTTTCCATGATCGCCGGCGTGGTCGGACTCGTTTTCCTCGGCGCGTTTGCATTGCTTCCGCTCTACTGGGTTGCGATCGAAGCACCCTGGATATCGCTCGCCATTGCATTCGTTGCAATTCCGGTGATCGACGCGATCGTCGGCGCGCCGCGCGCGGGAGTGGAGCGCCGAGCGCCGCCGCCGTTCGTGCGCTGGATTCCGCGCGCGCAGCTGGTGTTCCAGACGATCCTGCTGGTCGAGGCGGCGCGGCTCGCCAAGAGCCTTCCATTGGCCGACCTGGCCGTGTTTGCGCTCGCCGTCGGCACCGTGACCGGCGGTCTGGGGATCACGATCGCGCACGAACTCGGCCATCGAGCATCGCGGCTCGATCGGCTGATTGCTAAAGCGCTGCTGGTCAGCGTCTGCTATGGACACTTCCACGTCGAGCATGTACGCGGTCACCATGTTCGCGTTGGCACACCCGATGACGCAGCGACCGCACCGCGCGGAATGTCGGTCTACCGTTTCTTCGGCCGGTCGTTGTACGGCAGTTTCCTCCACGCGTGGCGACTCGAGGCGATGCGCCTGCAGCGGCGCGGACAGTCGTCCTGGCATCCGTCGAACTGGGTGCTGACGGGCAGTGTGCTGTCGTTCGTGATGCTGGTCATCGGCGGCTTCCTCGCCGGGCCGAAGGCAGTCCTGCTGCTTGCGCTGCAATCGGTGTGGGCCGTGCTGCTGCTCGAAACGATCAACTACATCGAACATTACGGCCTGCAACGGCGCGCGGTGAAAGGACGCTACGAACCGGTCCGCCTCGAACACTCGTGGAACGCGAACTTCATCGTCAGCAACTGGATCCTGTTCAACCTGCAGCTGCACTCGGACCACCATGCGCACATGGAGCGACCGTTCGAAGAACTGGAATCGGCGCCCAGCGCGCCGCAGCTGCCAGCCGGCTACGGAACGATGGTTTTGCTTGCGTGGCTGCCGCCGGCGTGGTTCGCGGTGATGAATCCGCGGTTGCCCGCGAGCGGCTGAGTCGTGCAGTCCGCCCTCGGTCGCGCACGCTCGCTGGTCGCTTCTGCGCGCCGCGTTGCTGTCCTGACCGGTGCCGGCATATCGGCCGAAAGCGGCATTCCGACCTTCCGGGATGCGCAGACCGGGCTCTGGGCCAAGTTCGATCCGATGCAACTGGCGTCAGAGGAGGGCTATCGGGCCGATCCGGCGCTGGTCTGGCGCTGGTACGCATGGCGCCGTGAGATGGTGTCCCGGGCGCAGCCGAACGAGGGGCACCTCGCGCTGGCGCGCGCTGCGAAAAGGTTCGATGCCTTCGACCTCATCACGCAGAACGTCGACGGGCTGCACGCCCGTGCCGGCAGCACAGCGCTGATCGAACTGCACGGCAACATCATGCGCACCGTTTGCCTTGAACGGTGCGGATACACGGAGGAAGAGCCCGCACGACTGCCGGTGGGCGAACCACCGCACTGTCCGCGCTGCGGGCACTGGCTGCGACCCGGCGTCGTCTGGTTCGGCGAGATGCTGGATCCGGCGGACCTGGACGCGTCCGAGCAGGCGGCCGCGGCTTGCGACCTGATGTTGGTGGTCGGAACCTCGGGCTTGGTGTACCCCGCCGCCGGGCTGCCAGCGGAGGCTCGCCGCGCAGGCGGCCGGGTGATCATCGTCAACCCGCATCCTACGGAGCTGGACGGACAGGCGGACAGCGTCCTGCGAGGGCCAGCCGCGGAGGTCCTTCCATCCCTGCTGGCGGATTGAACTCACCGCTGAGCCGGTTGTTGTGCGGTGCGGCTGGTCAGGATAGAATTGCAGGCTTTTCAAGCCCTTGCGGCGGTCCAGGTCGAGCAACTTCCGGCGACCGAGGGCTGCGCGCAGGCCTTCCTTGCCGCACCGCGGATGACGCCCCGGGTGGCTTAAACCAAAAGGAGCAACACGATGCGTCACTACGAAATCTGCTTCATCGTTCACCCCGATCAGAGCGAGCAGGTGCCCGCGATGATCGATCGGTACAAGTCCATGATTGCGGCCAACCAGGGCGTGGTCCATCGAATCGAGGACTGGGGCCGCCGCCAGCTGGCCTATCCGATCGACAAGCTGGTCAAGGCTCACTACGTGCTGCTGAACATCGAGTGCGACGGCAAGACGCTGGACGAACTCGAACACGCGTTCCGCTACAACGACGCGGTGCTGCGCCATCTGACGGTCAAGATGAAGAAGGCGGAAACGACACCGTCGCCGATGATGAAGATCGTCGAGCGCGAAGAGGCGAAGAAAGCCGCGTCCGAGCCAGTGGCCGCCGCGGCCTGACCCCGGGGAGAGCGCAGCGACGCGTGAACCAGGTCCGCATCCGCGCCACTCCGGTCGCACGCAGCGCGCTGCGCTACACGCCGGCGGGGATCGCGGTAGCGGAGGCGAGCTTCCGGCACGAGGGAACCGTCATCGAGGCGGGTGCCGAGCGGCAACTGGGATTCGAGTTTGCCGCGATCGCGCTGGGTCCGGTGGCGATGGCGCTGGAACGCGAACCGCTGGGAAAGCTGGTCGAGCTGTCAGGGTTCATTGCACCGCGCAGCCGCCGCTCGACCCGACTGATCGTTCACATCACCGAATACAAGAGCATCGAAGGAGCTTGAAATGGCATTTGGAGCACGAGGCAAGGGCAAGGGCAAGGGCAAGGGTCCGCGCCGTGACAACAAGCAGAACGCGCTGTTCAAGCGCAAGAAGTTCTGCCGCTTCACCGTCGAGAAAGTCGTCCAGATCGACTACAAGGATGTCGATACGCTGCGCGACTTCGTCGGCGAGAACGGCAAGATCATCCCGGCCCGCCTGACCGGCACGAAGGCGCACTACCAGCGCCAGCTGGACACGGCGATCAAGCGTGCGCGCTTCCTCGCGCTGCTGCCGTACACCGACACGCACTGAACGGAGGCCGGAAATGCAAGTCATCCTCCTGGAAAAGGTCGTCAACCTCGGACAGCTTGGCGACGTCGTCAAGGTCAAGCAAGGTTATGCACGCAACTTCCTGATTCCGCAGGGCAAGGCGCGCCGCGCGACCGACACCGCGATCAAGGAATTCGAGACGCGCCGCGCCGACCTTGAGAAGGCCCAGGCTGCGCGGCTCGCGGCAGCGCAGGCGGTCAACGAGAAGCTGAACAGCTCCACCGTCAAGGTCAGCGCGAAGGCGGGCGTCGATGGGCGGCTGTTCGGCTCGATCACGAACTTCGACATCGCCGAGGCGCTGGTCAAGCAGGGATTCGAAGTCAACAAGGGCCAGATCCGCATGCCGCTCGGGCCGTTGAAAACCGTCGGCGAACATCATGTGTCGATCGCGTTGCATACCGACGTTGTTTCCGAGGTCACGGTGATGGTCACCGGCGAAGCGGCCTGACGCCGGTTGTCATCGACGTTGTACTGCGGCGGCCCCGAGCCGCCGCAGTTGTTTCAGGGACCCGGCGCACCCCGGTGCGCCCGGTGACGCTTGATATAGTCTGCGGTCCTGCCCTGGCAAGTTGCACTGCCGACCTCCCGTGAACCAACCGATCGATCCCCAGCTTGCGGCCGTCCGCACGCCTCCGCATTCGATCGAGGCCGAACAGTCGGTCCTGGGCGGTCTGCTGCTCGACAACTCGGCCTGGGACCGGATTGCCGACCTGGTCGGAACCGACGACTTCTACCGGCAGGACCACAAGTTCATCTTCGGTGCGATCAGCCGGCTGATTGACGGCGGCAAGCCGGCCGATGCGGTGACCGTGTTCGAGGCGCTGCGCAATACGGGTCGCGCCGACGACGCGGGCGGCCTGGGCTACCTGAACACACTCGCGCAGAACACGCCGTCGGCCGCGAACATCCGGCGCTACGCGGAGATCGTGCGCGAGCGCTCGGTGCTGCGTCGCCTGGTGACCGCGGGCGACGAGATCGCGACCAGCGCGCTGAATCCCGCCGGGCGTGACACGAAGCAGATCCTCGACGAGGCCGAAACCCGAGTCTTCCAGATCGCGGAGGAAGGTGCGCGGGGACGCCAGGGCTTCATCGAGATCCAGCCGCTCCTCACGCGCGTCGTCGAGCGCATCCAGGAACTCTTTGAACGCGCGAATCCGTCGGATGTGACCGGCGTGCCGACCGGTTTTGCTGACCTCGACTCGAAGACTTCGGGCCTGCAGCCGGGCGACCTCGTCATCGTCGCGGGACGCCCGTCGATGGGAAAGACGTCGTTCGCGCTCAACATCGGCGAGCACGTCGCGATCGACCAGGGCATGCCGGTCGCGGTGTTCTCGATGGAAATGGGCGCCTCCCAGCTCGCGCTGCGCATGCTGAGTTCGGTCGGTCGGCTCGACCAGCAGCGGCTGCGCACCGGCCGGCTGCTCGACGAGGACTGGCCGAAGCTGACCAGCGCGATCCAGAAGATGCACGAGGCGCCGTTGTACATCGACGAGACGCCGGCGATGACGGCGATCGACCTGCGAGCGCGAGCGCGCCGCCTGGCGCGAACCTGCGGCCGGCTGGGCTTGATCGTCGTCGACTACCTGCAGCTGATGAGCGCGAGCGGGCAGGGCGAGAACCGCGCAACCGAGATCTCGGAGATCTCGCGTGGGCTGAAAGCGCTGGCGAAGGAGCTTGCGGTGCCGGTCGTCGCGTTGTCGCAGCTCAACCGCACGGTCGAGACGCGTACCGACAAGCGGCCCGTGATGTCGGACCTGCGCGAATCCGGCGCGATCGAGCAGGACGCGGATGTGATCCTCTTCATCTATCGCGACGAGGTCTACAACCCCGACACGACCGAGAAGAACGTCGCCGAGATCATCATCGGCAAGCAGCGCAACGGGCCGATCGGCCGCGTGAACCTGCGATTCGACGGCCAGTACACGAAATTCGAGAACCTCGCGCGAACGGCATCGTACTGATGACGACGAACTTCGTTCCCGAGCGCCGCGAGCGAAACCGCCCGCTCAGGAGCGTGCTGCGGCGCCTGGTGCCGCGCGACCGGCGCTTCTTCGCGCTCTTCAACCGGCATGCGGCGCTGTGCGTGGAGGGCGTTGGCGCGCTCGCCCAGCTGCTGGCCGACGTGCGCGACCCGGGGGGCCGCGTGCGCGAGATCGAGGCGATCGAGAAGCGTGCCGACGATGTCGTCGACGAAACGCTCGCACTGCTCGAGCGTTCGCTGCTGCCGCCGTTTCCGCGCGGAGCGATCCATACGCTGGTCAACCGGCTCGACGATGTGCTCGACCTGACCGAAGACGTCGCGCAATCGCTGCACCTGTACTACGTGACGATGCTGACGCCCGAAGCACATCGGCTGGCCGAGCTCGCTCTGCAGGGAACGCGCAAGCTGCAGGCAGCCGTTGAAGGGCTGCAGTCGGCGGACACGCCGCAGTCGACGCTGGCGCTGTGCGAGGAGGTCGACCAGCTCGAGGCGCAGGCCGATCATGTGATGCGTGCGGCGATGTCGAAGTTGTTCCGGGAAGAGCCCGATACGCGCCAGCTGGTGAAGCTGCGCGCGATCTACGAACTGCTCGAGGAGCTGACCGACAAGTGCAAGCACGCGGCGGCCGAGGTGCAGGCGCTTGCGCTGCGCTAGCCGTTCGCCGGGGGGCCGGGGATGACAACGTCGCTGTGGATCGCGGCCGTGTTGCTGATCATCGTCGGCGTTGCCGGCACGATCCTGCCGGCGCTGCCGGGCATTCCGCTGATCTTCGGCGGTGTGCTGCTCGCGGCCTGGATCGACGACTTCCAGCGCATCGGCACGTGGACGCTCGTCGTGCTCGCGGTGCTCGCGGTATTCGGTGTCGCGGTCGACTACGTGGCGGCCGCGCTCTCCGCACAGCGCGTCGGCGCGAGCCGGCAGGGCATCATCGGCGCCGCGCTCGGCACACTCGCCGGAATCTTCACCGGTCTCTGGGGACTTGTCTTCATGCCGCTTGTCGGCGCCGCGATCGGGGAATTTCTCGCGCACCGCGACGCGCTGCGCGCCGGCAAGGTCGGTGCTGCGACGTGGTTCGGCCTGCTCGTCGGCACCGCGGTGAAGATCGCGGTCGCGTTCACGATGATTGGCGTGTTTGTTTTCGCCTTCTTCCTGTGACTGCGACCGTCTGAGAATGCGTTGGCTGAGTCGGCTGCGGCGCCTTTGACGTCGTCGAGGAACGCAGCCGGCGCCGGGGCCGTTGAGAGAAACGACGCTTTAGCCTCGTTTCGCGCCGGCGCTGGCGAGTACCGCAGAGCCGTCGCGAAGCGACCGACGTCGCAGGCGGTGCAGCTGACTCAGCCAGCGCTGAGAACGCGAGCGACGCTTACAGAATCTCCGCCGCGTGATCTGCGAGCCGCGAACGCTCGCCACGCTGCAGCGTGACGTGGCCCGAGTGCAACCAGCCCTTGAAACGGTCGACCACGTAGGTGAGGCCCGACGAGCCCTCGGTCAGGTAAGGCGTGTCGATCTGGGAGATGTTGCCCAGGCAGACGACCTTTGTGCCCGGGCCCGCGCGCGTCACGAGCGTCTTCATCTGCTTCGGCGTCAGGTTCTGCGCTTCGTCGATGATCAGGTACTTGTTGATGAAGGTGCGGCCGCGCATGAAGTTGAGCGACTTGATGCGGATTCGGGTGCGGATCAGGTCGTTGGTCGCGGCACGGCCCCATTCGCCGGCCGAATCATCCGTCTTGTTGAGCACCTCGAGGTTGTCCTCGAGGGCGCCCATCCACGGCGCCATCTTCTCTTCCTCGGTGCCCGGCAGGAAGCCGATGTCCTCGCCGACCGGCACGGTCGCGCGCGTGACGATGATCTCGGAGAAACGCTTGGTCTCCAGCGTCTGCGACAGGCCGGCCGCCAGCGCCAGCAGCGTCTTGCCGGTGCCGGCCTGGCCGATCAGCGTGATGAAGTCGCACTCCGGGTCCATCAGAAGGTTCAGCGCGAAGCTCTGCTCGCGGTTGCGCGCGGTGACGCCCCACACGGCATTCTTCGCGTGGGTGTAGTCGCGCAGTACCCGCAGCACCGCCGACTTGCCGCGGATCTCGCGCACCTGGGCGTAGAAATTCGTGCCGTTCTCGAGAAAGACGAACTGGTTGACGAGCAGGTCGCTGACGATCGGGCCCGTGATCCGGTAGTAAGTGAAGCCGCCGTGCTGCCACGACTCCATCCCCTTGCCGTTCTTGTCCCAGAAGTTTGCGGGCAGCTGGAAGACACCGGTGTAGAGGATGTCGGTGTCCTCGAGAACCTTGTCGTTGTAGTAGTCCTCGGCCGGGAGCCCCAGCGCGCGCGCCTTGACGCGCATGTTGATGTCCTTCGACACCAGCACGACATCGCGCGTCGTGAACATGTCCTTCAACGCACGCACGACACCCAGGATCTGGTTGTCGGCTTTGCCCACTGGCAGGCTCGGCGGCAGCACTGCATTCACTGCCTGCGTCTGGAAGTAGAGCCGGCCGGACGCATCCTTGTTGCCGAGTGCCGACAGCGCGATTCCGTCTTCGATCGGCGTCTTGCAGGCGGCGACCAGCGAATCGAGCGTGCGCGACACCTGGCGGGCACTGCGCGCGACCTCGGACATTCCCTTCTTGTGAGCGTCTAGCTCCTCCAGCGTCATCATCGGCAGGAAGATGTCGTGTTCCTCGAATCGGAACAGGCTGGTCGGATCGTGCAGCAGCACGTTTGTGTCCACCACGAACAGCCTCGGAGTCTCCGTCGTCCGCGGCTTCCTGCCGCCGATGCGCGGCTTGGACTCCACGACCGCGAGTCGGGTCGCCGGGGTCGGTCGCGCCAGCGGCTTGTCGGGCCCGCGCGCCACCGGTGCTTCGTGCAGTCGTTCCGGTCGCGCCGGCTCGGTGGGGACCGGGATCAACAGCGTGGCGGGTTTGGTCGGCGCTTTGGGTAGTGGCATCAGCGGGTCGAAGGGTCCGTCAGGGGAGAAACCGTTTCAGGCAATCGATTGCACGTAGGCCAGGACTTCTTCGACATGGTTCGGAACCTTCACTCCGCGCCACTCGCGACGCAGCTCTCCTCTGCCGTCGATGACGAAGGTGCTGCGCTCGATGCCACGCACCTTCTTGCCGTACATGTTCTTCATCTTGATGACGCCGAAGAGGTCGCACAGCCGCTCGTCGGCATCCGAGATCAGCTCGAACGGGAACCTCATCTTCGCTTTGAAGCCGTCGTGCGACTTCACGCTGTCGCGCGATACGCCGGCGACCACCGCGCCGGCGCGCTTGAATTTCGAATGACTCTGTGCGAAGTCCATGCCCTCGGTCGTGCAGCCCGGGGTGTTGTCCTTCGGGTAGAAATAGAGCACGACGATCCTGCCCTGGTGATCGGACAGCCTGAACTCGCCCCCGGTCGCAGCGGCCGTGAAGTCCGGGACTTTCTTGTCAACAGCAAGCGCCATCTAGGGTTCGATCAGAAGCGCTGCCAGCACCTTGCGGCCTTCCGCGGCGAGGATGTTGTAGGTGCGGCAGGCGGCGCGGGTGTCCATCACTTCACAACCGATGTGCCTGTCCGCCAGCGGACGCGTCAATGCGGGATGTGGAAAGCGCTGCTGCGCACCGGTGCCGAGCAGCACAACTTCCGGCTGCAGCTGGGCCAGTTGTTCGAAGTCTGCCGCTGACAGCGACTCGAAGCCGCTGTTCCAGGGCTCGAGCCGGTCCGGCGTGACAAGCAGGTGCGACGTGTGACGAACCTTGTTGATTTCGATGAAGCCGGGACCGTAGGCGGTGACCGTATTGAGGGCTGTCAGCGTGTCCGCGTGGAGCTTCAATTCGCCCGAGGCTTCCTGGTTCCGCCCGAGTGGCACCGGGCGCGGTGAGCAGTAGTTCGAGTACATTATAGGCACACATTGCGCCGCACAAGCGAGCCGAAAAACGCGCTGATCACGTTGCGATTTGCAGTCTCGCAACAGTCGAAGGGTCATCACTCATGGTCGAGTTTCCGCGCATCAAGCGCCTGCCTCCGTATGTCTTCAACATCACGGGCGAGTTGAAGATGGCGGCGCGGCGGCGGGGCGAAGACATCATCGACATGAGCATGGGTAATCCGGACGGGCCGACCCCGAAGCACATCGTCGACAAGCTGGTCGAGGCTGCGCAGCGCCAGGACACGCACGGATATTCGGTGTCCAAGGGAATTCCGCGGCTGCGGCGCGCCATCACGAACTGGTACCGCAACCGCTACGAGGTCGAGTTCGACCCCGACGCGGAGGCGATCGTCACGATCGGCTCGAAGGAGGGGCTGGCGCACCTGATGCTCGCGACGCTCGACCGCGGCGATACGGTGCTCGTGCCCAATCCCAGCTATCCGATCCACATCTACGGCGCGATCATCGCCGGCGCCGACATCCGCTCGGTGCGCATGGATGGCGGGGTCGACTTCTTCGCCGAGCTCGAGCGCGCGATCCGCGAGTCCCTGCCGAAGCCGAAGATGATGATCCTCGGCTTTCCGAGCAACCCGACCGCGCAGTGCGTCGAGCTCGAATTCTTCGAGCGCGTGATCCGGCTGGCCAAGGAGCATGGCATCTATGTCGTGCATGACCTCGCCTATGCGGACATCACGTTCGACGGTTTCAAGGCACCGTCGATCATGCAGGTGCCGGGTGCGCGTGACGTCGCGGTCGAGTTCTTCACGATGAGCAAGAGCTACAACATGGCCGGCTGGCGCATCGGCTACATGGTCGGCAACAAGGACCTCGTCTCCGCGCTGGCGCGGATCAAGAGTTACCACGACTACGGGACGTTCACGCCGATCCAGGTCGCGTCGATCGCTGCGCTGGAGGGACCGCAGGAATGCATCGAGGAGATCCGGCTCGAATACCAGCGGCGGCGCGACGTGCTTGCGCGCGGACTGCACGAGGCGGGCTGGATGGTCACGGTGCCCAGGGCATCGATGTACATCTGGGCCGAGATCCCGCCGCCATATCGCGCGATGGGCTCGCTCGACTTTGCGAAGAAGGTGCTGGCCGATGCGAAGGTCGCGGTCTCGCCGGGCATCGGATTCGGCGACTACGGCGACTCACATGTCCGCTTTGCGCTGATCGAGAACGAACACCGGACGCGCCAGGCCATCCGCGGCATCAAGGAGATGTTCCGCAAGGACGGACTGATCGCGCCCCGCGCGCCCGAACGCGCTGCGGCCTAGGTGCCAGCTCAGGTTGACGAGTTGCCGGCGCGCAGCGCCGGCGCCCCGGGTACAGGATGAAACCAATACAAGTCGGCTTGCTGGGACTGGGAACCGTCGGGCGCGGGACCTTCGAAGTGCTGAAGCGCAACCAGCACGAGATCACGCGCCGGGCGGGCCGCGGCATCGAGATCGTGGCGATCGCCGTGCGCGACGTGAAGAAGGCGCGCGACGCGATCGGCTCCGAGCTCCCGATCAGTTCGAATCCGGACGACATCATCCGGAACCCGGACATCGACATCGTCGCCGAACTGATCGGCGGCTACGAACCGGCCCGTTCGCTGGTGCTCGAAGCGATCGCGCGCGGCAAGCATGTCGTGACGGCGAACAAGGCCATGCTCGCGCGGCACGGCAACGAGATCTTCGCGGCGGCGCAGGCCAAGGGAGTCATGGTCGCGTTCGAGGCCGCCGTCGGCGGCGGGATCCCGATCATCAAGGCGCTGCGCGAGGGACTCACGGCGAACCGGATCGAGTGGATCGCCGGGATCATCAACGGAACGAGCAATTTCATCCTGTCGGAAATGCGGGCCAAGGGGCTCGCCTTCGACGTCGTGCTGAAGGAGGCGCAGCGGCTGGGCTACGCCGAGGCCGATCCGACGTTCGACGTCGAAGGCATCGACTCCGCGCACAAGCTCGCGATCCTGTCGTCGATCGCGTTCGGCGTGCCGATCAACGTCGAGGCCGCCTACACCGAGGGCATCGCACGGCTCGCCGCCGAGGACATCAAGTACGCGGAGCAGCTTGGATACCGGATCAAGCTGCTCGGCATCACGAAGCGCACTGCGAAGGGCATCGAGCTGCGCGTGCATCCGACGCTGGTGCCGGTGCAGCGGCTGATTGCGAGCGTGGAAGGCGCGATGAACGCGGTGCTCGTGAAAGGCGACGCAGTCGGCACCACGCTCTACTACGGGCCTGGCGCCGGCTCGGAACCGACCGCGTCGGCGGTGATCGCCGACCTCGTTGATGTGACGCGAATGCACACGGCCGACCCGGAGAACCATGTGCCGCATCTCGCGTTCCAGGCCGACGCGATGGCCGCGGTTCCTTGGCTCACGATCGACGAAACGGTCACTTCGTATTACTTCCGCATGCGCGTGGCCGATCAGCCGGGCGTGCTCGCCGACATCACGCGCATCCTTGCAGATGGCCGGATCTCGATCGATGCGCTGTTCCAGCGCGAGCCGTCCGAAGGCGAGAACCAGACCGACATCATCATGCTGACGCACGACGCGCTCGAACGCGACGTGAACGCGGCGATCAGGCGCATCGAGGCGCTGCCGACCGTTCTGGCATCGGTGATCCGGCTGCGCGAGGAAGAACTCCTCTGATGAGGTACGTCTCGACGCGGGGTCGCGCGCCCGAGCTCGGTTTCAGCGAGATCCTGTTGTCCGGGCTTGCGTCGGACGGGGGCCTCTACCTGCCCGCGCACTACCCTCGCGTCACGCCCGCCGATCTGGACGCCTGGCGCTCGCTTTCCTACGCCGACCTCGCGGCGGCAGTCATCGGCCGCTTCGCCGACGACATCCCGGCGGCCGACCTCGTTCGGTTGTGCCGGGCCACGTACACGGCGGCTGCGTTTGGCAACGCGCGGCCGGGCAGCGATGCCAGTGATGTCACGCCGCTGCGCTGGCTGGAGCCGCGGCTGGGATTGCTCGAGCTTTCAAATGGCCCGACGCTCGCCTTCAAGGATGTCGCGATGCAGTTGCTCGGTGCGCTGTTCGAGTACCTGCTCGCGCAGCGCGGCGAGCGTCTCAATGTGCTCGGCGCGACCTCCGGCGACACCGGCTCGGCGGCCGAATACGCGATGCGCGGCCGCAGCGGCATCAACGTCTTCATGCTGTCCCCGAACGGCCGCATGAGCGCCTTCCAGCGGGCGCAGATGTATTCGCTCGCCGACGCCAACATCTTCAACCTGGCGGTCGCCGGCGTCTTCGACGACTGCCAGGACACCGTGAAGGCCGTGGCTGCCGATGCCGACTTCAAGCGCCGTTTCCACATCGGTACCGTCAACTCGATCAACTGGGGTCGGGTGGTCGCGCAGGTCGTCTACTACTTCAAGGGCTATCTCGCGGCGACGAAGTCGAGCGGCGAGCGCGTTTCCTTCGCGGTCCCGTCGGGCAACTTCGGCAACATCTTTTCCGGCTGGGTCGCGAAGCAGATGGGGCTGCCGATCAACCGCCTGGTGCTGGCGACCAACGAGAACGACGTGCTCGACGAATTCTTCCGCACGGGCCGCTATCGCGTGCGCAGCGGCGCGGAGACGCACGCGACCAGCAGCCCGTCGATGGACATCTCGAAGGCATCCAATTTCGAGCGCTATATTTTCGACGTGATCGGCCGTGATTCGGTCCTGCTGCGCGAACTGTGGTGGGAGATCGATACGCGCGGCGAGTTTCATCTCGGCGGCACGCCGATCTGGCCGACCATCTGCGCCAGTGGCATCGTGTCGGGCAGAAGCACACACAGCGACCGCGTGCGGACGATCCGCACGATCCAGGAGCGCTACGGCGTCCTCGTCGATCCCCATACGGCCGACGGCATCAAGGTGGCATTGGCACAGCGCGACCCGGCGCTGCCGATGATCTGCCTGGAGACCGCGCTGCCGGCCAAGTTCGCGGACACGATCGTCGAAGCGATCGGACGCGAGCCGGAGCGGCCGGGCGCCTATGCGGATCTGGAGTCGCGCCCGCAGCGTTTCGCGCAGATCGCCGCCGATCCCGAGCAGGTCAAGGCCTACATTGCCGAGCATGCCGGCTAGCCCGCAGAATGCCATCGGCTTCATCGGCTACTCGAACAGCGGCAAGACGACGCTGATCGAGAAACTGATCCCGATCTTCCGCGCGCAGGGACTCGCTGTCTCGGCGATCAAGAATGCGCACCACGGATTCGACATGGATCGCCCGGGCAAGGACTCGTTCCGTTATCGCGAGGCCGGCGCCGGCCAGGTGCTGATTGCGACGCACCTGCGCTGGGCGCTGCTGACCGAAACGCCGCGGCATGCGGCCACGCTCGACGAACTGCTCGGCCGGCTCGATCCGTGCGACCTCGTGATCATCGAGGGCTTCAAGAGCGAGGGCCGGGTGCCGCGCATCGAGGTGAGGCGCACGACCAACACCGAGCCGCCGATCTACCCGCACGACGCCAACGTGATCGCGCTGGCGGCCGACCATGCGATCGAAACGGCACTGCCCGTGCTCGACCTGAACGACCCCGATAGAATCGCAGCATTCATCGTGCAGCGCCTGCAACTGACGGCGCGCTGACCTCCGCTCAAACCATGCTTTCGGTCGAACAGGCGCTCGAGCAGCTGCTGCGCGGCGCGCACCCTCTCGCCGACATTGAGTCGGTCGACACGCTGCAGGCGGCGGGCCGGGTGCTGGCGACAGCCGTCGTCTCGGCCATCGATGTGCCACCGATGGACAACTCGCAGATGGACGGCTATGCGTTGCGC
>Ga0209705_10000995_pt1 | contig 15004 bp, 9 predicted proteins | sample PPLLaktember2015_5_FD_187262 | JGI IMG/M metagenome (GOLD analysis project Ga0209705, IMG submission 187262) | Freshwater sediment microbial communities from Prairie Pothole Lake near Jamestown, North Dakota, USA - PPLs Lake P8 Core (1) Depth... | ecosystem: Environmental > Aquatic > Freshwater... | reverse complement strand
GTTATCAAATAATTATCCAGGACAAACTGTCTTGCACTTTTGCCCATTTCCGTCATAATCTCAGGATGTTTAAGCAGATACCTGATTCTCATTGCTGCACCTTCTGGTGTATTTACCCTGAATCCGCTAAAATGATCTATGACCTGCAGTTTAATACCACCTGTATCACCGCCAATCACTGGTTTTCCCTTCCATAATCCTTCTGTAACAGTCAGTCCGAATCCTTCCTTTAGCGATTTTTGCAGAATTATATCCGATCCCCTTTGTAAAGCATTGATCTCCCTGTGGGCATCAGGCGGGAGTTCAAGAATATGGATATCCGGATCATTCCCTGCAAAGGACCTCACTTCTTTAAGCACTTGCTCACCTTCCGGGTCATCTGTTGCTCCACCTCCGGCTAAAATAAGCTGTACAGGAACGTAGTTTTTAACTAACCTGTAACTCAGTATAACACCGATAGGGTCTTTAAAACGGTCGTATCGTGAAACCTGGGTTAAAATCGGATAATCTCTGCTTATCCCGTACTTATCAAGGAATCCGGATATTTCCTTTTCGGGAAGTTCGATATTTTTCTCACTTAAAGGATCAATACTGGGAGGTATTAAATACATAGGATGTTCAAGAGGCTGTGCAAATGCAGAAAGCGACCATATACTGGCATCATAATCTTTTATGTATTCCCGTAAATATTTCCACACCGGACGATAGGGATGGCTGACATCTATGTGACAACGCCATAACCATCTCCCTTTTCTACCTTTGGAAAAATGCAGCAATGCAGCAGGCTGTGGATCGTGTATAAACACAATATCAGCACTTTCGAGCTTCTCTCTTAACCTTTCATAATTTTGCAGGTTTGTCTTCTCATAAATATCAAGCAACGAGGAAGATATATCATCACGGTCGCCCTGAAGGGAGTTATGCATTTTTTTCGTACACTGATAGAATTCCTTTTCACCTGTTATTATCTCCCATTCCGCATCTATTCCAAGTTCTCTTTTAAGGGGAACAAGGCGGTTCAGAATTTCAGCAACACCTCCACCTTCTTTCGTTGAATTTATATGGAGGATTTTAATTCCTTTCAAAGGATTTGCCAGCTGCCTGAGGTGATTTATCACTTCAATTCCAACTATTTTTGCATATTGCATAAGCAGACTTTCCATTACTCACCTTCTTTTAAAATAGTTATAAAAAGCAAAATTAATCTCCTGTCGAAGCTTATTCAGGGAGGTAAAATATGGATCTATTTTATCAAGGCTTGCAATAAGTCCACTATATTTATCCCCGAAACCTTTTAGCCAGACGGAAAAGTCATTTTTTTTGCCAGATGTCCTTCTACGGGCATCAATGAAATGATAAAAAATACTACCCAGCGACATGTTTGGAATTACATCCAGTAAATCTTCAGGATTCTGATAACCTACTCCCGTATCAAAAACCACAATCTGCGACCTTATGAAGTGAAATTCCTGACCTGTTTTTACCCACGGGACATGCTCCGATTCAGATAAACGTTCCTCAATAATTTCAATAAGCTCCCTGCGTACATCCTCTATATCATCATATGCATTAGGATCAATTAATGCAAGTTGTTCCGAGATTTTGGAATCGTGCAGATTACGTGATGCCCAGACAGCAAAGTCGTTTTGAAATTCCGGATCGTCAAAATGAGAGTGCAGAAGACCTCCCCAGAAATGATAAAAAAGACACCCTGGATGGATTATTTTTAACTGATCTCTGAGCTCTCTCAGGTTCTGCGCTTTTTGGCCTGTCGCAATTGCTATAAGTGCGCAATCCTGAAACTTAAAAGCCTGATTATCCATATGTTAATCTTTTTTTAATAGAATATTTGTAATTTATTACATGATTACCCTTTTCATTCTCAGCATTAATGATGCCTGATTTATCTGGTTTTTATTAAAGATGATTAAAGTAAAAATAATAATTTCTCTGAATTATTGTCTATTTAACTGTAATTCAATATATTATATGAATATCTGCAGATTCTTACTTTTAAAGTTAAATAAATCTCTGTAAAAGATCTAATTTTTGATCAGAACGTGACGAATAGATATTGGGTTGTTTCCGTAAAGCGAATCACAGATCCAAAGAAATAGTAATCTTTCCCGGAATCCCACATTTACCTCCTGAATCAAGCGAACTATTCTTTTACAACTATAAGTAATTTATACCATTACCGCGGTAAATATTGACATGCCGTTTTGCTGTTTTTGATTATTTTTATGATATATTTCAACTATAATCAATCAAACTATGATTAAAAATCAATCTGATATTAATTATGCCAGTTTGATATCAGATTTTATTATTATTGATCTGAACGACATTACATCAAGAAAGGTCTTAGGATTCTCACGTGGTAATTGAATTCAATTATTTACATTACCGGAAGAAGTTGTGTTTTACAGATTGATTTTGATGAGTTTATCGCTTTGAAAAACAGGTATATAATTAAAACAAAATACTTTCTATGTACTTGCGTTCTCTGATTTAATTAAAGAATATTAATCCGAAATAGTCATAGATTATGAACAACAGAGTAATTCAATCTGTTCAGTTTAAAGCAAGTGCACAACTGGAAGAATTTGTAAAAGAAAAAGTAACAAAACTTTTTGAACAGGATTCTTCAATTACCAGAGCGGCTGTTACTCTATTTGAAGGAGTATCAGGAAATCCTAAAAATCAATTCTGTGAAATTGAACTCTCAGTTACCGGAGAAAATCATTTCGTAAAAAAGGACAGTGAAAGTTATGAAAAATCTATTTTGGCTGCCGTTAAAACCTTACAAAAGGTGATGCGCAGACAAAAAACAAAAGTAATTAACCAGCGAAAATCCACTTAAAGAAATAATTCTTAGAATACATTAATTCATTAAATAAATTATGTTCAGAATTCGTAAAATAACAAATCCTTATCTCAAGGGTAACAAGCAGGCCATTGAACAAATAAAGAAAATAAAGAATATATCGAAACACATACAAAATAATTGAATGGCAAAGTCAATGAGTTATACAATAAATCATTGACCAAAAACTAAATACATAAAAATAAAAATATGCAAGAAACATTTAAGAAATGGATTGAAGCAGTTATTCCATGGCTATTGGATCATGGAATTAAAATCATAATAGTTGTGATTGCATCCTGGTTGCTTTACAAAATCGTACACAGAATAATTGATAAATCAGTCAGGATAGCAGTCGTGCCCGACAGTAATATGTCAGAAGAGTCGGATAAGAAACGTGAAGGAACTCTCATAAGGATTTTTACCGGTGCCGCAAGGATAATTATTCTTATTATGGCAGCACTGATGGTCCTGCAGGAAGTCGGCCTGAAAATTGGACCTGTTCTGGCAGGAGCGGGTATTGTAGGCCTGGCATTTGGATTTGGCGGTCAATATCTTATCAAGGATATAATTACAGGTTTATTTATTATCCTGGAAAACCAATACCGTATAGGTGATGTTGTCAACATTGATGGCACCAGCGGGCTGGTGCAGGATATAAGTTTGAGGAAGGCCACATTAAGGGATCTTGACGGAACGGTACACCATATACCCCATGGAACAATAGCCCTGGTGTCTAACCTCTCCAAAGACTTTGCCAGGGTTAACCTTAACATAGGTGTTGCTTATGATACTAACCTCGAGCATCTTATAGAAGTAATAGACAGAACGGGAAATGACCTGGCCGAAGATCCTGCTTACAAGGAGTTCGTCATCGCCCCCCCAAAGTTTTTACGGATAGACGAATTTGCAGATTCTGCTGTCATTGTTAAGATCCTTGGAGAAACCAAACCTTTGAAACAGTGGGAGATATCAGGAGAATTACGTAAACGGTTAAAAATCGCTTTTGACAAAGAAGGAATTGAAATACCTTTCCCTCAGAGAGTTATTCATCAGGCAAAAGAAAAAATAAATATATAAAATGAACAGGTACAATATTGGTGTTATCGGCAATTGTTCAAATACAGTACCCTTAATTGGCGTCCCCTGGTCTATCAGTATAATTCAATCCCATTCGACGAGCTCATTGCAATTTATAACCTGAGCGATGTGGGATTTATTACACCTCTTCGCGACGGAATGAACCTTGTTGCAAAAGAATATATTGCTTGCCAGAGTGAACAGTATGGGATGCTGATCCTGAGTGAAATGGCGGGCGCTTCAATCGAACTAAATGAGGCGTTAATAATTAATCCGACTGATATTGAAGAAACTTCAGATGCTTTAAATAAGGCACTTATTATGCCTGAAGAAGAAAAAGAAAGAAGGATCCGTAGAATGCAGGAAAGGTTAAGCAGGTATGATGTATTTAAATGGACTACCGATTTCTTTAATCAGGTCGATGACGTTAAAAAAGAAAAAATACATCTGCAGGTGAGATACCTGGATGAAAACAATCTGAAATCTATTTACCTGAAATATCAGGAAGCTCAGAAGCGTCTTTTTCTGATTGATTACGATGGAACACTTACTCCGATAGTAAACAGTCCGGATATGGCTATTTTAAGTGAAGATACCGAAAAAATACTAAACAAAATTGTTTTCGATTCACACAATACACTTGTTATAATAAGTAGCAGGAGACGGGAATTTATTGAAGAACAGTTCAGGAACGTTGAAGCGATCCTGGTTGCGGAACATGGATATTTTATTAAATACCCGGGTAATGAATGGATGAATAATATAGAAATCGATTTATCATGGAAAGAAAAAATCCTGCCCATATTAAATGACTATGTCGACAGATGCAATGGCTCAATGATAGAAGACAAATATGCTTCAATTGTATGGCATTACCGTAATGCTGATGAGGAAATTGCATCACTTAGAATCAATGAACTCAAAGATGACCTTACTGAAATCCTGAAAAGTGAATCAAAACTACATGTTTTAGAAGGTAATAAGGTGCTGGAAGTTAAGAGTCTATTATACGATAAGGGAACAGTAGCCACCCGGATAATCAATAAGGGGAATTATAACTTCATTCTTGCATTAGGTGATGACACCACAGACGAAGATCTCTTTAAGGCAATTCCAGCATCCGGTTTTACATTAAAAGTAGGATGCAACCCGACAAATGCCAGATTTAATATCAGAGAGCAATCACAGATTATTGAAATATTAACGCTTTTTATTAATCCTGATAAAATATAACTTTACGATATTAATCATTATAGATTCAGACACTGCAATTAAGCGATTCGGTACGCTGCCTGTATTCCTGGCAGGAAAACATGCACTAAAATGCAATATCTAGAATCCGGACAAAGCTCTTTTCAGTAATTATCCTGTCGGCCACAAGGTTCAGGTAATTGTTGTTGGAACGGAAAGCTATTCCGATTCCGCTTTCCCTTATAAGGCATATATCATTCTCACTGTCACCGATTGCAATTGTGTTTTTTAAATCGATGCCGTATTTTTCAGCAAGCTGGAAAAGGACATTTGATTTGCAGAAATCATGATTGCATTTGCTGTACTTGCTACGCATAAAAGCTGAGGGAACTTTTACCTCCCCGGTTGCAATGCTCCTTGAAAACTCAAGTTCATTTGCTATCGAGAAGTCCATTTTAAGTTTGTTCTTCAAATGGTTGGTGACCACATCGTAGCTGTCGCTTATGATACCGCATATATAGCCCTTCTTTTTAAGTTCCCTGATTACAAATGCCGCATCATCAATAATTTTGATTTTATCGGCAACTCCCAGGATCTCATCAAAAGATCTTCCTTTAAGCAACCTGGCGATAGACTTTGTCCTGGTAAAGGAATTTGTATATTCTGTTACAATTTTTATAAGGTCCTCCCTGAAATTGAATTCCTCAGCTGCGGTTGTAATAAAACTCCCTTCCAGCATTGTGTTGTCCATGTCGAAAATTATCATTTTCTCCTTTCCGATCAGGCTCTCCCTGATGGCAAAATCCATCTGCGACCTAATCGCATTGAAATTCTCGAGGGTTTCAAGATTGTTAAATTCAATGCTTTTTGCGCGCTTGAGAATTGATCTGGTTACCTCCCTCGACATCTTGCCAAGCTGTTCCCACGATTGCATGCGGTTCTCTATATACCCGATATTGACCTCCTTCATTCTTGCTCCCATCGCATGCATGTCGAGAAGGATTCCTATATCGACACCGTAATCATTTTCGAAGTCGATCTTTTTCAGCATGCTTTTTCTGGCGCCGATCATCCCGCTCAGTGGTTGTGAAAACTTTGCCATTTCTGGAAAAATAATGCTTAAAAGAGGTTTTGCCACCAGCTCAGTCACCCTTCCTGCCTGGCGTTTAAAAGTTGACTTGACGAAATCTGCTTCATCATCAAGGATAGGACCTGCGAGCAGATCAACTATATTTGGGGGGTAAGTGACAATATCCGCATCAAGATATACTATTGTCTCATTCTTTGCCAGAAGCATTCCGTCGCGCATTGAGTTTCCCTTGCCGATTATCGGGCTCGTGTATATCCTGACCTTAGGCAGTCTCGATTGCTTAATCGTGTTGTCATGCGATTTATCATCAATCATAAGTATCTCATCAACAACTGCTGAACTGTCGACAAGGGTTATTACCCGGCGGATTGTTTTTTCTTCGTTAAGGGCAGGAATAATGACTGAAACCATGAAATAAACATTTAATCACTTCAAGATAATAAATTTTGAGCACATAATGTTATTTCAGCAGCTTTTTGATGTTGTAAAGCTTGTTCAGGGCTTCCACAGGAGTAAGGTTATTGATGTCCATTTCCAAAATCTCATCGCGGATCTGCTTCAGAACGGGATCGTCGAGCTGGAAAAAGCTGAGCTGGTATCCTTCCCTGTGTCCTGCCAGATCGGCTATCGGTTTAGTAAGCTCCTGCTTTTCATGACTTTGTTCAAGCTCCTTAAGAATTTCACCCGCACGGGTTACAACACTTTTTGGCATTCCGGCCATCTTCGCCACATGGATACCGAAGCTATGCTCGCTTCCTCCCCTTTTCAGCTTCCTCAGGAAGATAACCTTATTGTTGAATTCCTTTATTGAGACATTATAATTCCTGACTCTCGAAAAAGCGTTTTCCATCTCGTTGAGTTCGTGGTAATGAGTGGCAAACAGTGTCTTTGCTTTATGCATGTTCTCGTGCAGGAACTCCACCATTGCCCATGCTATCGAAATTCCGTCATATGTACTTGTCCCCCGGCCGATCTCATCGAGAAGGATAAGACTGCGGTCCGAAAGGTTGTTCAGAATACTGGCGGTCTCATTCATCTCGACCATGAATGTCGACTCACCCAGGCTTATGTTGTCCGAAGCACCCACCCTTGTAAAGATCTTGTCGACGATACCTATCGTTGCCTCCCTTGCGGGGACGAAACATCCTGTCTGTGCCATCAGAACTATCAGTGCGGTCTGGCGCAGAAGAGCCGACTTCCCCGACATGTTGGGTCCGGTAAGAATTATTATTTGCTGGTCCTCAGTGTCCAGGAACAGGTCATTGGGAATGTACGATTCCCCCGGTGGAAGCTGCTTTTCAATAACCGGATGGCGCCCTTCCTTTATATCCAGCATGAAAGTATCATCCATCACCGGGCGTACATAATTGTTTTCGGCTGAGACTAATGCAAATGAATGGAGGCAGTCGAGCCTGGCTATAAGCGATGAATCAAGCTGGATTGGAGGGATATATTCAATAATCGCAATTACCAGTTCATTAAATAATTTTGTTTCAAGGCTGATTATCTTCTCCTCAGCGCCCAGAATCTTGCTCTCGTACTCTTTCAGCTCTTCGGTGATGTAACGTTCGGCGCTGACCAGAGTCTGCTTCCTTATCCATTCCGGCGGAACCTTGTCCTTATGGGTGTTCCTCACCTCAATGTAATAGCCGAAAACATTATTGAAGCTGATTTTCAGGGATGTGATTCCGGTTCTTTGTATCTCCCTGGCCTGAAGGTCATTGAGATAATCCTTTCCGCTGTAGAGTATGGTCCTGAGCTCATCAAGCTCATCTGAAACCCCCTGAGCAATAACCTTTCCCCTGATCAGCTGGATAGGAGGATCACTATAAAGTTCCCTGTCGATCCTGTCGGCTATCGATTTGCATTGATTCAGCTGTTCTCCCAGAATTTTAAGCGGCTCACAGCCGCTGTTCCCGCAAAGATCCATTAGCGGACCTACAGCCCTGAGAGCTCTTTTGAGCTGAACAACTTCTCTTGGATTTATCCTGGTTACCGCCACTTTTGAAATGAGTCTTTCCAGATCGCCCACCTGCTGTATCAATCCTGCAATTTCAACCATGACTGACGTATTATCCATAAACCACGCGACAACGTCATGCCTGCCGGTGATAGGCTCAATATCCTTCAGGGGAAGTGATACCCATCGCTTAAGCAGTCTTCCGCCCATTGGTGAAATTGTACGGTCGATAACATCGATGAAAGTCCGGGCGCCTTCATAGGGGGAATGGAACAATTCGAGGTTTTTGATTGTGAATTTATCGAGCCACACATACCTGTCCTCATCAATCCTTGAAAGATTTGTAATATGTCCCAGCTGTAAGTGTTGTGTTATGTCGAGATAGTAAAGTATTGCACCTGCGGCTATCACCCCAAAGGAAAGGTTCTGAACTCCGAAACCTTTAAGGGAGCTTGTTTCAAACTGCTTCAAAAGCCTGTCGCTGGCGGCTTCAGGGGTGAATATCCAGTCATCGAGTTTGAAGGTGTAGAATTTGGATCCGAAGTTCTCATTGAACAAATCGCCTTTCCTTTTCTCATAGAGCACCTCCTTTGGCTGGAAGTTATTCAGCATCTGATCTATATATTCGAAGGTACCTTCCGAGGCAAGGAATTCTCCGGTTGAAATATCCAGGAATGCAACACCTGCAGCTTTTTTGTCGAAATGAACAGCAGCAAGGAAATTGTTTTCCTTGTGGTTAAGGACATTCTCATTAAGCGACACACCCGGGGTCACAAGTTCGGTGATCCCCCTTTTGACGATATTCTTGGCAAGTTTGGGATCTTCAAGCTGTTCGCAGATGGCAACCCTCTGCCCTGCCCTTACAAGCTTTGGGAGATAGATATCAAGTGCATGGTATGGGAATCCTGCAAGCTCGACAAATGATGCCGAACCGTTTGCCCGACGTGTAAGCGTTATCCCGAGAATTTCCGAAGCCTTAATCGCATCAGCCCCGAAAGTCTCATAGAAATCGCCAACCCTGAAAAGCAGAATGGCGTCGGGATGTTTCGATTTGACGTGGTAATACTGCCTCATCAGCGGAGTATCGGCATATTTCTGGTCTTCGGGCATTGATTCGGATGCAGCGACAGTTAATAGTATTTAATCATTAACAAAGATAATTTTTTTTTCTCCGTGGATCAACCCCCCAACCCCCCAAATGGGGGGCTATCAACCTTTGACAGTATCAAGTCTCCCATATGGGGTATTTAGGGGGTGGACTATGCCGGGGGAAATAAAAGTCATGTTCTTAGTGGCATGCTTTTGTTAACTTGTACCGCTTAAATTACTTTAATTGGATTGATATGAATAAAGTACTGATCCTTGGCGCCGGACTCGTTGTCAAACCTATGATAGAATTCCTGCTGCAACATAATTTCACCGTTAAGGTCGCCACTACTACAAAGGAGAAGGCTGACCGGATGATCAAGGGTCATCCGAACGGATCTTCCATGCGATGGTCAGCTGAAGAGAGCGATGTTCTTGAAAAACTTGTAAGTGAACATGATCTGACAGTCTCGTTCCTCCCATACAGGCATCATGCCACGGTAGCCAGGGCCTGTATCAAATACGGCAAGCCGCTGGTCACCACTTCCTATGTTCAGCCTGAGATGCAGGAACTCGATGAAGCAGCCAGGAGGGCCGGCGTTATACTTCTCAATGAGGTCGGCCTTGATCCTGGTATCGACCATATGACTGCCATGAAGGTTATCGATCATATCCATGAAAAGGGAGGCAGGGTTGAGGAGTTTTACTCCCTCTGCGGAGCCCTGCCTGCCCCGGAGGCTGTTGATAATCCTATGAAATACAAATTCTCATGGAGCCCCAAAGGGGTGGTCCTGGCAAGCCGTAACAGCGCCCTTTATCTGAAAAAGGGAAAAAGAGTTGTCATCGAACCCATCAATCTTTTCAAGGACAGGTTCAGCTTTGAATTCCCTGGTGTCGGAGAGCTGGAAGTATATCCGAACCGTGATTCAATAAGCTATACCGATATATACAAAATACAGGAGGTATCGACGATGTACCGGGGTACCCTCAGGTATAAAGGCTGGTGCGAAACCCTCGATGCCATGAAGACTTTGAAAATGCTTGATGACACCATAAATGACTATACCGGGATGGACTATGCCGGCTTCCTCGCTGAAAGAGCAAGATTTGATACCGAAGATCTGAGGGAAAAAGTAGCGATGAAGCTCGGGATCCGTGAAGATTCGGTCGCCATGGAATCGTTTGAATGGCTGGGCTTTTTCAGCGATGAGAAGATGGAATGCACCAGGACCTCTCCCTTCGAGATCACTGCAGGCAGGATGATAAGCAAAATGATGATAACCGGAAATGAGCGTGATATGGTTGTGATGCAGCACATCTTCCTCGCCGTCTGGCCCGACGGCAAGAAAGAGGTCATCAAATCGTCAATGCTTGATTTCGGAACACCCCAAACCAATACGGCAGTTGCAAGGACAGTCGCCCTTCCCGCCTCGATTGCTGTGAAGATGATCCTCGAAAAGAAAATTAACCTGACCGGTGTTTACAGACCCGTACTTCCGGAAATCTATAATCCGATACTTGATGAACTCAAAACCCTTGGCATCGAAATGAAGGAGGAATACGGGTTGCCGGTCAAGGAAATGATTTCGTAATTCATATGCTGGCGCGGCTCCTGCCTGATTAAACCATTAAATGAAATTAATTTTTTATCTTAAGCCAATAAAACAAACAGACCGCCCATGAGAACAAAGAAAATCAATCCGGTCATTATTGCAGTGGCAGTTACCGGAGCGTTTCTGGTGTTGGGATCATCATGTCCCGGTACCGGTGAAAGGATTCAGGAGCAGAACACCGCTCCACGAAATTACCAGAAGTATTGTGCCGGCTGTCACGGGGCCAACCTCGAGAAGTTCGCGGCAAAGGCCTGGATGGACGAGGAAGGCACGGCTTCTGTCTTTAAAAGCATTAAATCGGGCATTGAGACAATAGGAATGCCTTCATTTATGAAGACCTTCAGCGATGCTGAAATAGAAGCACTTGCAGCATATGTCAAGAAAGGGATACCCGAAAACAGGGACAACCTGAGGCCGGCTGTGACTCCGGGGGGAATTGTCGAGTCGGAGGTTCAGAAATTTGTCGTCGACACTGTGGTGAAAGGTCTGAATGTTCCATGGGGACTTGCCTTCCTGCCCGACGGCAGAATGCTTATCACCGAACGCGCCGGAACTCTTCATATTTTATCTGAAGGGAAGCTGTCACCTCCCGTCGGCGGTATTCCTCCGGTAATGGCAATCGGCCAGGGCGGCCTGCTGGATGTTTGCCTGCATCCCGACTATGAAAAAAACGGATGGATATATTTTTCGTACTCTTATGTAAACAACACGGGCAAAAAGCCTGTCGGCAACACAGCTATCATGAGGGCCCGGCTGAAAGGCAATTCGCTTGCTGACCAGCAGATCATTTACAGGGGAACTCCCGAAACCGACAGGAACTACCATTTCGGATGCAAAATCGCATTTGACAACAAGGGACATATCTTCTTCGGAAACGGAGACAGGGGCCAACATTTCGATTTTCCGCAGAAACTCGACAATACAAACGGGAAAATCCACCGTCTTAACGATGATGGTACAATTCCTGCCGACAATCCGTTCGTCAACACATCGGGTGCCATCAAATCGATCTACAGCTTCGGCCACCGGAATCCCCAGGGCACCTGCATTGATCCGCTTACCGGTGAGCTATGGATATCGGAGCATGGGCCAAGAGGAGGCGACGAACTGAACCTTATCAAACCGGGCCTCAATTATGGATGGCCGGTAATATGCTACGGGATCAACTACGACGGAACGGTGCTCACGCCTCTGGCAGAAAAAGAAGGGATGGAACAGCCAGTCTTCTACTGGCTCCCTTCAATAGGTCCGTGTGGCATGACATTCGTCACCGGCGACCGCTATAAGAACTGGAAGAATAATATAATGCTGGGCTCCCTGCCCCTGAAGCACCTTGAAAGGGTGGTCCTCAAAAATGACCGGGTATTGCATCGCGAACCCCTTCTCGAGGGCATCGGCCGGGTAAGGAATGTCGTAATGGGTCACGACGGATATATCTATTTTGCAATAGAAACACCAGGAATAATAATGCGCATTATTCCTATTGAATAGCCGGAATTAAGAGTAATCATATAACATGCTAACAACCACAAAACACAATAGCACATGAAGATAATCAAACACATTACTCTATCACTGTTTGCACTGGGTGCTTTTATGACGGCCAATGCGACTGAAGATGTCAGGCTACTCAGGTTTCCTGACATCAACAAAAACCTGATTGCATTCGTATATGCAGGCGACATCTGGACTGTCAGTTCGACTGGAGGTGAGGCACGCCGCCTCACATCACACCTTGGGCTGGAACTCTTCCCGAAAATTTCCCCCGACGGGCAATGGATAGCCTTTTCAGGAGAGTACTCCGGAAGCCGTCAGATTTTTGCCATTCCTTCAAACGGCGGAGTGCCTCGTCAGCTTACATGGTATAATTCCGTAGGAGTGATGCCTCCCCGGGGAGGATGGGACAATGCGGTCCTTGACTGGACTCCCGACAGCAAACAGATACTCATACGCTCTGCCCGCACAGAATTCGGCGAGCGCCAGGGAAAATACTTCCTTGTCAGCCTTGACGGGAAATTTGAAAAGCCGCTGCAGATTGTCAACGGTGGATTCGGGGTGCTTTCCCCCGATGGTTCCAGGATGGTTTTCACTCCCGTCGACCGTGAATTTCGTAACTGGAAACGTTACAAAGGGGGAAGGGCAACGGACCTGTGGATATATAATCTTAAAGAGAATACATCTGAACAGATAACAAACTTCGAAGGCACCGACCAGCTTCCGGTATGGTCGGGCGAAAATATATTCTTTGCCTCCGACCGCGATCTGAAGCTTAACATATGGCAGTACAACACCGCGACCAAAGAGACTAAACAGATCACCCGCCACAATGAATTTGATGTTATGTGGCCCTCAGGAAATGGTGATCAACTTGTATATGAGAACGGAGGGTATATCTATAAGCTAAGCCTGCCTTCAGGAGAGCCTGAAAAAGTGAAGGTCAGCATCAGCTTCGACAACCCGAACCTGGTACCCTATTACAAGGTTGTAAAGGACAATATTCACAGTGGCACCGTCTCACCAACCGGCAAGCGTGCATTGTTCGATGCAAGGGGAGATATTTTTTCCGTCCCGGCTGAGAAAGGAATTACCGAGAACCTCACGGCAACACAGGGAGTCCGCGAGATCTTCCCTGCATGGTCTCCCGACGGGAAATATATCTCATACTACTCCGATAAGACAGGTGAGTACGAGCTCTGGCTCCTCGAAAACAAAAAGGGAGCTCAGCCCCGGCAGGTGACATTCAATTCATCAGCCTGGAAATATCAGCCGGTCTGGTCACCCGACAGCCGTTATCTGCTATTCTCCGACAGAACCCTTAAGCTAAGGCTCGTTGAAGCCTCTACAGGCAAAATAACCGACATTGATCATGCAACCGCGAGTGAACTGAGGAGCTATAATTTCTCTCCCGATTCACGCTGGATAGCTTACCAGAAAGAGGGAGGCAACGAAAAATCGGCTATCTGGGTCTTTGATATACCTGCAGGGAAAAAACAGCAGGTTACTGATGGTACATTTGCTGATGACACACCAGTTTTCAGCCTGTGCGGTAATTATTTATTCTTTGCATCAAACCGTGATTTCAATCTTTCGTTCTCAAGTTTTGACTTCGATTACATATATAGCAGGGCTGCACGCATCTATGCCATTTCATTGACTCAGAAGGGTCCAAAACTTTTCAAGGACAAAAATGATACTGAACCTGTTAAGGATCAAAAGGCAATTCCTGCTCCGTCAGCCTCTGCAAAGGACAAGAAGGGTAAAGTCGCTCCTGCTGATACTTCCTCTGCAAAAATGGATGTGAAGGTCGAAATTGATTTCAACGGCATTAACGACCGTATCACGGCTCTCCCCGGTGAAGCCGGAGAATACGGGATCGTAGGAGCTTCCGAGGGAGGCCTTATATTTACAAGTGGCGGCAAGCTTATGAAATACAATATTCAGGAAGAAAAGAACGAGGAGATACTCGACCGTGCAACGGGGATCACCCTTACTGCTGACGGCAAGATGGCGATGTACAGGTCGGGAGGCGATTATGGCATCATAAAGCTTACTCCCGGGCAGAAGGCAGGAGCAGGAAAGCTGAACCTCGACGGGCTTGAAATGAAAATAGATCCCCGGAAAGAGTGGGACCAGATCTATGTTGATTCATGGAGGATCTTCCGCGACTACTTCTATGTCGATAATCTGCATGGCGTCGACTGGGCCGTAATGAAGACACGTTACAGTGAACTGCTTCCCTACGTGAGCCACAGGGCTGACCTCGATTATATCCTCAACGAAATAATGGCTGAAAGCAATACAGGCCACTCCTATATCGACTGGGGTGATTTTGAGAAAGTTAAAAGAATTGATAACGGTCTCCTCGGGGCCGTGCTGACCGCTGATGAGGCATCAGGACGATACAGGATAACGAAGATCTACAAGGGGGAGAACTGGAATTCTGAGCGGCGTTCACCCATGACCGAACAGGGTGTCGATGTAAAAGAAGGAGACTATCTTATAAGCATCGACGGCAAAGAGGTTACAACTGCAGCCAATCCATATATTCATCTTGAGAACAAGGCTGGTAAGAGTGTTGAGATTAAGGTAAGCGCAAAACCTTCATCTGCGGATGCCCG
>Ga0209705_10000994_pt1 | contig 15016 bp, 11 predicted proteins | sample PPLLaktember2015_5_FD_187262 | JGI IMG/M metagenome (GOLD analysis project Ga0209705, IMG submission 187262) | Freshwater sediment microbial communities from Prairie Pothole Lake near Jamestown, North Dakota, USA - PPLs Lake P8 Core (1) Depth... | ecosystem: Environmental > Aquatic > Freshwater... | reverse complement strand
CTCGCTTTCACCCCGAGCGTGCCCTGGAGCCTCAGCGTCTCGGCAAGCCACGAGTCCCGGAGCGGGAACCGGCCCTACGGCGCGTCCCTCGGCTTCAGCAACGCCCTCGAGCTCGCGGAGCCGATCCACTACAAGACGACCAATCTCGACACCCGTCTCGAGTACCACAAGAAATGGGGCACTCTTCGGGCCGGGGTCGCGGCGTCCTTCTTCGACAACGAAGTCCAGACCCTGATCTGGGACAACCCCTACCGGATCACCGACTCGACCTACGGCTCGGCCTATGTCGCCGGCAACGGGACCGCTCGCGGCCGGATGGCCCTCTGGCCCTCGAACGACGCCGTGAAGTTCTATGTCAGCGGCTCCGTCCGGCCGTTCCCCGGGACCCGGATCTCGGCGGCCGCGTCGTACGGCGCCTTCAGCCAGAATGAGAGGCTGCTGCCGTTCACCATCAATACCGCCATCCCCGGATCCGACCCGAACGCCGTGAACGCCCTCTCCCCGCCCCGGGAGACGGCCCGGGCCAAAGCCCACATCGGCTCGCTCGATCTCACCGTGAGCTCCCGCCTCGCGAGATCCGTATCGCTCACGGCGGGGTTCCGTTACTACGATTTCGCCGACAAGATCGCGGAGCTGGACATCCCGACGGGCTACACCCGGCTGGACCAGGTTTGGGAGAACGTGCCCGTCGCCATCGGCCCCTACTCGTTCTCCCGATCGAAGCTCTTCGGCGACCTGACCTTCGATCTGCTCGCGACGACCTCCCTCAAGGTCGGCTATTCCCTGTCCGGCATCCGCCGGCACGAATTCGGGCACGAGGGAGAGCCGAACAAGACCGACGAGGGGACGTTCAAGGTGGCCGTCGACAGCCAGCCGCTGGACTGGCTGGCCGTTCGCGTCGCCTACGTCAACGCGAAGCGCGACTGGTCGCTCGAAGACACCTTTGTCGCCTACGTCCCCGGCTTCAACTTCAAGCGCTACTACGAAGCCAGCCGGAACCGGCAGGCGCTCAACGCCCTCGTCGGCCTGAGCCCGATCGACAAGCTGGATATCCAGCTGACCTACGCCCTGGGCCACGACGACTATCCGCACGCGGACTACGGCCTGAAGAGCGACGATTTCGACATGTACGGCGTCGACCTCAGCTACGCCCTCGCCCGGAACCACACGCTCTACGCCTTCTACACCCGCGAGGTCTATGATTCCGCGCAGGCCGCCCGCCAGAGCGGCGGCTCGTTCTCGACGAACCCGCAGGACGACTGGACGGCGAACCTGAGGGACGCCGTCGACACGGTCGGAGGGGGTTACGCGGTCGACATCATCGACGACAAGCTCGGCTTCGACGTCTCGGTGGCGTATTCAAAAGTCGCGGGATCGTCGTTCCTGGACTCCCCCGCCGGGGGAAGCCCGGACCTCGCGGTCAACTTCGAGGCCCCGCTCGACGCGACCGACTGGAGGACGCTCCAGTACTCGCTCAAATGGAAGATGACGAAGAGCCTGGCCGCGGTCCTCGGCTATTGGTACGAAGCCTACACGCTCGACGACATCGTCCGCAACGACGTCGCCGTCGACTATGCCGCCGCCGGGGCGGTCTTCCTGGGGGCCCTGGAGCCCGGCTTCAGGTACCACGTCGGCTCGTTGAGGCTCGTTTACAGCTGGTAGGGGGCCGCCGGGTCCGGCCCGGCGGCCGCGGCGGAGGCTTCGAGCGCCCGCCGGCGCTCGTCCTCGATCTTCCGGTATTCGAGGGCATGGAGCGTCTTGAGCTGGTGTCCCGTGATCTTGCCGTCGAGCCAGATCCGGCTCATCGGGAAGACCTCGGGGTTCAGGTGGACGTTGTACATGTGCCAGATGATGATCGCCAGGAACGCCAGCATGGCCTCGTAGCCGTGGACGATGACGAAGATATCGTGGAGCCACAGGGGAAAGAGCCTCAGCGACAGCTCCACCTTCCACATGAAGAAGCCCGAGGCGATCATGACCAGCGAGCCCCAGGCCACGGCCAGGTATTCGAGCTTCTCGATGAAGTTGTAGCGGCCGTACTCGGGGGGATGCTCGAACTTCCAGAACGGGTGGCGGTCGAAGAACCGCCTCAGGACCCCCTTCCGGTAGAGCCAGCCGGAGATCCCGACGTTGTAGCCGAAGAGGGCGATGGCGTCGAGCGCGTCCTTGGGGCGCGGGATGAGCTCGCGGAAGTTCTCCCGGCCCCGCGCCGTCAGGATCGTCGTGCCGAAGTGCCAGAAGATATCGACGATGAGGAGGACGGCCGCCGCCCGATGCACCACCCCGCGGATGTAGAACACCCGGCCGTACGAGAAAACGGCGTTGAAGAGCCGCAGCTCGTAGAACAGCAGCGGCAGGCCCGTCACGACGAGCAGGGTGAAGGAGACGATGAGGAGGATGTGCTGGATCCGCTCGACCCGGTTCATCCTCAGGAAGACTTCGTCGTCGCGGATGAGGCCGCGTCCGGTCAGCGCGTCCATCGGGCCCTCAGACGGCGATAGAGATCCGCGGCGATGAAAGCCAGGAACACGGAAATGAGCCCGCCGATGACGACGAGGTAGACGAGCTTGACCGTATAGGCCCAACGGTTCTCGGTCCGCTCCGAGACGACGTGGATGCGGCCCTTGGAGAAGTTGGCCCCGGCGCCGGGATGGCAGACCCCGCAGGTCGCGGCCATGTTGGCGGCGTTGATGGACGACCGGGGGTCCGTCGAAGGGCGGATGTCGTGGTGCCCGTGGCAGCTCGAGCAGTTGGCCACCCGCGTCTCGCCGGACTTCGAGGCCATGCCGTGGAAGGACGAAGCGTAGGTCTTCAGCCGCGACGTCAGCAGCCCGTACTGGCGGGCCAGGCCCTCGTCGTCGTGGCAGCGGGCGCAGACGGCCGCCACTTTCGTGGCGTAGACGACCGAGCCGAGGTCGGACGGCGAACGGATATCGTGCTCCGTGTGGCAGTCCGTGCAGACGGGAACTTCCATTGCGCCCTTGACATAGGCCTTGCCGTGGACGCCCTCGAGATAGTCCCTCTCGATGCCGGCATGGCAGCCGCCGCAGGTCGCGATGATCGCCGGCCGGGCGACCCTGGAACCGGGATCGTCGACGGGCCGGACATCATGCCCGCCATGGCAGCTGACGCAGGTCGCGGCCAGGCTCAGGCCGGCCTTGGACAGGGCCCGGAAATGAACGCTCTCGAGGTACAGCCCGACGAATCCGGGGCCGCGCGTGGTCCGGACCCGGTCGAGATGGCAGGACGTGCAGGTGTCCGGGATGTTGAGGGCGAAAGTCCGCGAGGCCCCGTCCTCATGCGAAAGGATCTCGTGCGTGCCGTGGCAATCCTTGCAGTGGACGGCGAACGGCATCGGCCCGTCATGAGGGCGGCCGTGGGCGCTCGCCCCGATCGCAACGGCCGCCGCGTCATGGCAGGACGCGCAGGCGACCGGCCGGAGCGTTTCGGCGTGCGGAAAATCGGAGAACCCCGCCAGGTCGGCATGGCAATCGACGCAAGAGATCCCGGCCGCGCCATGGACGGACGCGGAGAACCCGGCGCCGTCGACGTATCGGGGCAGGCCCTGACCGCTTTTCAGGTCCGGGTCGCTGTGGCAAACCAGGCAGTCGTCGTCCGGGGGCTGGCCGGCCAGGGACGGCGCATTCCCGAGACCGATCAAGACCGCCGGCAGAGCGAGGACCGCCCAGACCCCCGCCCGTCTCATCGGGGCCTGGTCCCCCGCGCTCTCCGAAGAAGGGCGGGCGCAAGATAGATCAAGCTCAGGGCCGTCAGGAGGAGGACGGCCCAGAGGAGCGCTTTCTGGACATAATAGGGGGCGCCCGAGCCCCGGCGGGAGTAATCCCTATGGATCTTCGTCCCTGCGACCTTGTCCGTCATGGCCGGGTGGCAGGAGACCTGGCCGCAGGTCGCCGGGAGGTTGGCCGGAAAGACCTTCGACCCCGGGTCCGCGGCGGGAAGGATGTCGTGGATGCCGTGGCAGTCGACGCAAGTGGCCTCCGCGGTCCCGCCCATGCCGATGGCGATGCCGTGGTAGCTCTCGATAAAGGTCGCGATGCGGTCCTCGGGGACGCCGTACTTTCTCATGATCTCGGCCCGGGCGTGGCAGGCGGAGCAGGTATCGGGGATGCGGCCCTTGGCGGTCGGCGACCCCGGGGAGCCCGCGGCCGCGACCGTATGCTCGCCGTGGCAGTCGACGCAGACCGGGACGTCGGGATTCCCCTTGAGCGCCTCGCGGCCGTGGATGCTCCGGGCGTACTGTTCGAGGACCGGGCCGTGGCAGCGGCCGCATGTCTCCGGCTGCCTGGCCGGCAGAGGAGACGCCCCGACGCCCCGGATGTCGTGGACCCCGTGGCAGTCGGTGCAGACGGCCGTGAACCCGCCGCCGGTCTGCCGGGCCAGTCCGCGCCCGTGGACGCTGCGGAGATACTCCTGATAAGGGGACTCGGCATGGATGTTGTATTTCACGACGACCGCCATGTCCTCGTGGCAGCGCGAGCAGGTCAAAGGGATATTGAGGCGGTTGACGAGAGAGTCCGGATCGGCCGCCGGCTTGATGACATGGCGGCCGTGACAATCCCAGCACCTGGCGACCTCGGCGACGCCGCGGCCGAGATAGGCCCGGCCGTGGACGCTGTCCGGATAGGACGCCGGGCCCGCGACCGGCCGCGCAGCCGCGGGCGGCGCGTGACAGGAATCCCCGCACGTGGCGGGCGGGAGGTCCTTCTTGGCCTGGTGGGGCGGGGTCCCCTCCCGGCGGACGAGACCGGGGTGACACTCAGCGCAGGCGAGCGCCGCGTGAGCCGTGCCTTGGAGCGAGACATGCCCGTGACATTCGAGACAGGCCGGCGGGGCGGCCGGCCGGTCCTGGGAAACGGGGAAGGCCGAGGCGAGCCCCGCCGCGGCGCAAAAGACGATGGCTCCGGCGAGTCGCCGATCCAATCTCAGGACCGTCCGTTCAGGCGGAAGCGCCGAGGTATCTATTTCGCCGGGACGGGATGCTTGATCTTATCCCAGGCGGCGGCGAAATCGAACTTGATGCCGTGCGGATTCTCGTGGCAGGTCAGGCACTGCGCCTTGATGGCCTCGGGGCTGCCGTAGAGGATGAGGCCGTTCTGGGCGGAAAGCGCCCTGTCCTTCATGATGTTGAGCTTGCGGTAGGCGCTGCCCGGCCCGTGGCACGTCTCGCAGGACACGCCTTCGGCCTTGAGCTCGGGGGCCTTGTCGGCCAGGGGCGCGTGGCACTTCAGGCACTTCGGGTCCTCCGCCGGCTTGTCCGAGCCGCCCATGGCCTTGGCCGCGTCGGCCGCCTTGGCTGACGACAAGGCCTCGAAGGACTTGGGGTGAAGGGTGCCTTCCCAGATCGTAAACTGGCGGCCTTGGGCCTCCGACTTGTGACAGATCGCGCACTTCTGGGCCCCGACATAGGTGAAATCCTGGGCGACGAGCACGGCGGCGATCACCAGGGCGGCCAACGCCGCCATAAGGAAGATCTTCTTCATGGTCCCTCCGGCTAAAACACACCAAAGCTATCGGATAAATATTGTAGAGGAAGGACGAGCTGTTGTCAAAGCCCGGGGCGGGGATCAGGGAACCGTCGGGCCGGGGCTCCCGGGGCTTCCTTCCCCCCGGCGGAGGCGCCCCATGCGCCTGACCTTCAGGGCCAAGGCGGCGCCGAACAGCGCGAGAATGGCCGTCGTGACCGCCAGCCCCCGGCGCCGGAAGCTGGCCTCGTCCACGGCGCCGCGGGCCGCGGTCCGGACGCCGCCGAGCGCCTGCTCGCCCTCGGCGACAGCCTTGGAGATAGCGGCCGCATCGAGGCCGTGGGTCAGGTTCTCGGCGGAGACGAGGACGGTGTGCACATCGAGAAGGCTGAATTCGGCGTCGCTCACCTCGACCCCTTTGCGCCGGGCGAGCCCAAGGAGACCTTCGACCTCGTCATACGCGGCCGAGAACCCGTCGAGGGTCCGGCGGATCTCGGCGGCCGTCTCGAATCCCCGGGAGCCCGGGTCGTGGCACTGGACGCAGACCGCGCCGGCATCGGTCCCGATCATCGACGTCGACGGCGGCTCGATCCTGTGGTTGCCGTGGCAGGTCTCGCACTCCCCCATCCCCAGTTCGTCGAAGGCCTTCTTATGGGGGCTCTGGCTGAAGAGCTCGCCGGCGGAGGGATGGCACTGCCGACAGACCGCGGCGACCGACGTGACCGAGGGAGGGTATGCCCCGTGGTTCCCATGGCAGTCGTTGCACGCCGGGGCCGACAGGTCCTTCTTCTCGAAGAGGGCCTTGGCGTGGACGCTCCCCATGTACTCCTCGACCTGGTCGGCCGGGATCCGGTAGCCGGCCATGAGCTCCCGGTCGGAGTGGCAGCGGCCGCACGTCTGGGGGATGTTCCAGGGGAAGATCGTCGACTTGGGCATCTTCGCCGACAGGATGCCGTGAACCGCATGACAGTCGGTGCAGACGGCCACCTTGGCGTCGCCCGACTTCAGGAGCAGGCCATGGCGGCTCGTCTCGTACTGGCTGAGCTGGTCCGTGCGCAGGGCGGGATTGAAGGCCCGCATCGCGGCCGCGTCGGCGTGGCAGCCGCCGCAAAAGACCGGGATCAGGCCCCGCGCCGGCGCGCCCTTGTACGACTTGTCCTTGGCCAGGCCGATATCGTCGGTCGCCGGATTGCCGCCGTGGCAGTCCTCGCAGCTCAGGCCGTATTCGCGATGGACGTCCGCCGCGAAGGCCGCCACGGGCGCCTTGAGCTCGTCGTCGAGCTGATCGTGGCAGTCGATGCAGCCGTTCTTCTGGCCGAACGCCGCGAGCGGGGCGAAGAGCGCCGCCACGGCAAGGAGTCGGACGATCGGGATCTTCATGTCATTGTCTCATCAGAGGTTCGGCACCGTGTAGGTCAGGACGGTCATGACGACGATGTAGGCCGCGAGAGCCAGGCCGATCCAGGTCCAAAGAGGGTTCTTCTCCTCCCGGCGGGCCCGCCGGTCGAGGAACGGGACGAGCATCCACAGGAGCCCGCCGGCGAGAAAGCCCAGGATGGCCAGCTTCTCCCCTTCGATCGAGAGGATGTGGGCCGGCACGATCTTGAGGGTCGAGAACATGAAGGTGAAATACCACTCCGGCTTGATGCCGAGCGGGGTCGAGGCCAAGGGGTCGGCTTTCGCCCCGACCTCCCAGGGCAGGAACACGCACAACACCCCGACCAGCACGAGGATCACCGTCCAGCCGAGGGCGTCCTTGTAGATGAAGTCGGGGAAGAACGGGATCTCCCGCTTCCCCCGCTCCCCGATGGGCTTGCTCATGCCCAGCGTCTGGACGAGAAGGACATGGACCGCGACGAGCGACAGGGCGACGGCGGGAAGCAGGGCGACGTGGAACCAGAAGAACCGGGTGAGCGTCGCCTGAGAGACCTCCGGCCCCCCCAGGATGACCGTCTTGAGCCACGGCCCGATGAGCGGCAGGCTCCCGGCGATGTCCGTGCCGACGCGGGTCGCGAAGTAGGACAGCTCGTTCCAGGGCAGGAGGTAGCCGCTGAAGCCGAAGGCCATGAACAGGACGAGCAGGAGGAACCCGGTCACCCAGGTCAGCTCCCGGGGCTTGCGGTAGGCTTTGAGGAAGAACGTCGAGAACATGTGGACGAACATCATGCCGATGAGGATGTTGGCCGTCCAGCTGTGGACCGAGCGGATGAGCCAGCCGAACTTGACCCCGCCCATGATGAACTGGATGCTCTCGTGGGCGGCGTCCACGTGCGGCGTGTAATAGAGGAGGAGCAGGCCGCCCGTCGCCACCTGGATCCCCGTCAGGAAGAGGCAGATGCCGCCGAAGAAGTACCAGAACGAGCGCCTGTGCTCGGGGACCATCTTCTTCCGGGCGAAGCCCGCGAGGTCCGAGATCAGGAACCGCTCGTCGAGGAACCGCCAGACGTCCCGGGCCAGGCTCCCGGCCATGTCAGCCTCTCCTCGACACGATGATGTCCGTCCCGGAGACGGTGACGGCGAAGGCTTCGAGCGGTCGCGGCGGCGGCCCGGAAAGGACGTTGCCGCCGAGGTCGAAGCGGCCGTTGTGGCAGGGGCAGAACAGGGTCCCGGTTTCGGCGTCGAAACGGACGTTGCACGTCAGGTGGGTACAGACGGCCGTCAGGGCCACCAGGTTCCCCTCGGGCGTGTTGACGAGAATGGCCGGCGCCGCCCCGAACTTGAAGACCTTGGCCGAATTGGGAGCGAGCTCGCCAGCCTGGGCGGCCACGATGCTGTCCACGGAGGCGCCGGTCCGCTTGGGAGGCAGGACGAAGCGCACGACCGGGTAGAGGAAGGCGGCGATCGTGGCGACCAGGCTGCCGCCGAAGAAGATATCGAGCGCGCTCCGCCTTTTCATGGGCTTATCCCCCCGGGCTCAATAATACTTTGACGGCCGCGGCCGTTTTTGTCAAATAGTCGTCCAGGAACATGTAGTTGTGGATCCCGACGCTGCCGTCGAGGTCGACCGTCCGCAAGATCTCCTCGATCCTCCCGGCCTCGGCCTTCTCGTCGTCCGTCAGGGCCCGCTTGTAGACCGCGTGCAGCGAGGCCCGGATCTCTTCGACCCGCCGGCGGATCGTCTCCCGCCATTCCCCGAACATCGCCCGGTAGCTTTCGTCGTGGCAGGCGACACAGGCCCCTCCGTCGGGCCGGATGACCTTCTTCGCCTGGTCGAGATGGCAGTCCGCGCAGACGGTCCCCGCCTCGGCCATCATGTCCTTGGGGACCTCGTCCGCCCCGAGCGAGCCGCCCTCATAAAGGGTCTTCTGGAGGGGGTGGCAGGCCGCGCAGGTCTTCTTCGTTTTCTGCGGTTCGTGGTGGCAGGGGGCGCAGGAGGCCTTGGTCGCCGTCAGCTCGCCGTGGCGGACGGCGTTCGAATGGCACCGGGAGCAGTCGAGCCCCTGCCCGACCGCGTGGATCCGGTGGGAGAACGTCACGCCGAAGATGGGGGCGGTGATGTCTTCGATCCCGGCATGACAGGTCAGGCAGGCGTTCGGGGTCTGGCGGTCGAGCAGGCCCTTCGCTTCGGGCTTGTAGGCGGAGCCCGACGCCGCCAGGGCCTCGCGAATGCTCTCCAGCGCCGCCGAAAGCAGCTCCTGGGAATAGGCCATGTTATGGACGCTCTTGCCTTGGTCCACGACCTCGATATTGAAGCGGGCGTCCTGCAGGAGGGCGGCGGCCTTGTCTCTCGCCGGCCCCGTGGCCCGCTTGATCTCCGCCTCGGCGCGGGCGGCGATCGCCCGGATCTCGGCGAGCCGCGCCCGGGTCGCCTCCTGCCAGTTCCGGAGGATCCGGGCGAAGCCCCGTCCATGGCACGACTCGCAGGCCGAGGCCCCGGCGGTGAGGGTCGCCCCGCCGAGCGGCACGGCCCCTTCGTGGAACATGTGGCAGCCCCGGCAGCTCAGCCCCTTTTCCCACATGATGTTCGGAGTCGGGTGCGGAGCGCCCTTCCCTCCCGTCCCGGTGTAGAGGATCTTCTGGGCGTCGTGGGTCCCCTGGTGACAAGCGCCGCAGTCGGCGATCGTGGCGATGTCCCGCACGATCATGTGACGGATCTCGCGGTGGCACTGGTCGCACTCGATCTTGTTCGTCGTGATGTGGGTCCGGTGCATGAGATCCGTGTCGTCGAACTTCTCGAGCCGTTCCCTTTCGAAATGACACCGGTCGCAAGCCTCCCGGGGCACCTCGCCCTCTCCGGAGACCACGCGGACGTGACACTTGTCGCAGCGGTAGCCTTGGGCATAGACGGCCGTATGGTCGAAGCGCTCCTGAGCGGCGAGCATTTCGTCCTTGCGGTGGCAGACCGCGCACTCCGAGGCCACCGTGTCGGGGGTCTTGTCCTTGAAATGGCAGAGGAAGCAGGACGACGCCGTGACGGTGATGTGCTCGCCCTGGACGATCTGGGAATGGCAGCTCGTGCAGCGCAGCGTCTTGCCCCGTTTGAGGTCCTCGAAATGGGCTTTATGATCGAACACGATCTGGCCGAAGGCCACCTGGCCTTCGAGGAGCCGGCGGTCGTGGCAGCCCGGCCGGAGGCAGCTCTCATCCTGGATCTCGGCCCAGGGCTTGGATTTCACGTAGAGCTTGGTCCAGTAGCGCCCGACCATGACCAGGCCCTCGATCTTGGTCCGGAAGAACGAGGTCATGCCGGGGGGATAATGGCAGACCTTGCACTCGACGTCCTTGTGGGAGGAGGTCTCCCAGCTCTCGAAGAAAGGTTTCATGTAGTGGCAGGATGAGCAGAACCGGGACGACGAGGTCACCTCGACGGAGACGATGAAAAGGACAAGGAGCGCCGCGGGCAGGCCGATGAGGAGGATCCGCCGTCGCCGGAGGCGCTTGCGCGGGTCGGGGCCCGCCGCCGGCGGACGGCCTTCCGCTGGGCCCTGAGCATCCTTGGTCATGCTGGTCCTCAGGCGTAGGAATGAAGTCCCGCGAGCAGATAATTGACGCCGAAATAGGTGAAGAGCGCGGCCAGGAAGCCGGCCACGGCGATCCAGGCCGACCGTTTCCCCTTCCAGCCCATGACGATCCGGGTGTGGAGGTAGAGCGCGAACACGAACCAGGTGATCAGGCTCCAGACCTCCTTGGGGTCCCAGGCCCAATAGCGCCCCCAGGCCCGGTAAGCCCAGACCATGCCGAAGATGAGCCCGCCCAGGGTGAAGAGGGGGAAGCCGACGGCGACGGCCCGGTAGGCCAGGGCGTCGAGGCGGCTCTTCTTCTCCTCCGTGTCGGCGGCCAGATAGAGCAGGCTGGCCACGAAGGCGACGGCGAAAAAGGCCTCGCCGAGCAGGGTCACGGAGACGTGGAGCCAGAGCCAATAGCTCTGGAGGGCCGGGACGAGCGGCGTCGCGTCCTTGGGCATGAGCGGCGACGATGCCAGCGCGACCAGGCCCACGACGATGAGCATCAGATAGGGCCCGAGCCGGGGCACGTGCGAGGTCCGGCCGAACACGATGAGCGCCAGGACGATGGCCCAGGACAGGAACGAGAGCGATTCGTACATGTTCGTGAACGGGGCGTGACCGCTCGAGAACGTCCTCAGGAGGAGGGCGGCCGTTTGGCTGAAGAAACCGATGACGGCCAGGATGAGTCCGGCGCCGGCCCAGCGGTCCTTCCGGGCGAAGAGACCGGCAAAGTAGACCACGAGAGCAGCGACGTAGAGAACGAACGCGACGGTGAAGAGCGACGATTCGGTCATTCGGGCCTCCTGACGGACTCGAAGATGGCATCGAATTCCGTTTGAAACGCCTCGCGGCCCTTGGCGGCATGTCCGCCGGCGGCGAGATCGACCCGGCCCTGGGCTTCCTCGAGGACGACCCGGATCTCGCGGGGCGGCCAGTAGAAGGCCAGGAAGAAGCCGGCCGAAACGAGAAGACAGCCCAGCCAGATGAGGTTGGCGCCGGGGTCCTTGGCCGCTTCGAGCACGGAATAGGGCGCGGCCGAATAATCCTTCAGGACGACGGCGACCTTGGGCGCTTCGGTCTTGGTCTTGCCCCGCATCTCGGCCATCCCGCCCGGCTCGTGGCCCTGTCCGAAGTCGGGGAACTTGGCGAAGATCCAGCTGGAGAAGACCCGCTCCTCCCCTTTCCAGGCCTCCACCAGGGCGGCGGGATTGTTGGGCTGGTCCGACCGGCTCTGGACCCGGTTCCCCTCTCCGATGACGAAGTCGGGGACGAAGCTGCGGACGGCGACATCGGTGACGTCCGGGTCATCGACGGCGACGCGGTCGCCGACCTTGAGCGAGACGGTCCGGGAGAAGGCCGCATCCCCGGGCTTCCTGATCTCCAGGGAGAGGCGCGCGGCGGACCAGTCCCAGCCGTAGCTCTGCTGGTAAAAAGAAACGCCCCGATAAGTCAGGGGTTCGTTGACCTCGACGACCCGGGTGAGGACGGCCGAGCCGCCGTCGAGAACGGTCACGGTGCTCTTCCAGTCCTTCACGGCGCCGCTGGGATAGTATTCCGTCTCGAACTTGTCCAGGCGCACCTGGAAGGCCGCTTGCGGCACGTCGGCCGTCTGCCCCTCTGACAAGGCCAGCTCGGCCCTCCGTCCGCTGAGCCCGCTGGTGAAGCCCCCCGCGAGAATGACGAGGAGCCCGAGATGGACGATGTCCGAGCCGAACCAGCCCAGCCGCCGTTTCCGGGCGAGCAGGACGGCCTTCTCGCCCCGAACGGACCCATCCAGGCGGTAGTGCCGGGCCTCAAGCGCTCCGGCGACCCTGTCCCTGGCGGACGCGAGCGGCGCTGACATCCGGAGCCGGGCGTTCACTCGCATGGACGACACGGCCTTGGCGTCCGTTTCGGGGACGGTCCGGAACGCCCGGCGCCACTTGGGCCCGAACCGGGAGATCGTGCAGACGATCGTGTTCGCGGCGAAGAGGAGCAACAAGGCCAGATACCAGGGCGACTGGTAGAGCCGGGTCAGCCGGAGAGCCTGCATGAGGCTCGCCAGGCTGCCGTAGCGGGCGGCGTATTCGGCCGGGCTGCGGCCCTGCGGAATGAGCGTCCCCAGGATCGAGGCGAGGGTCAGGAGGATGATCAGGACGATGGCCAGCTTGACCGATGAGAAGAACTTCCACACCGACTTCATAAGCCCTCCCCGAACAGGGCGGCCCGGGCCGCCTAAACTCTATCGATTTTATCGGATTCGAGGCCCGGGCGCAAATCCGGGGCCGCCACCCCCTTGAACCATCCGGGCCGGGCATCGTAGAATACCGCAGGGGAAGAACTCGGAACCCCTGACTTGCCGGCGGGAGGTGGCCATGAACGTGCAGTTCATCGAACCGCTCAGCAGCGCTTGGAAAAGGATGAAGGTGGCCCTGTTCAGGCCCTTCGACATCCACAAATGGTTTGTCGTCGGCTTCAACGCCTTCCTGGCCGGCCTCATGGAGGCCTCCAACGGCGGCGGCGCGTCTCGTTGGACGCCCGACCGGGCCGACCGCGCCGGCTGGCGGGAGGTCTTCGAATTCCCTCGAACGGCCTGGGCCTGGCTCGCGGACAATCCCGGCTGGGCCATCGCCATTCTCTTCGCGGTCCTGGTCGCGGTGGCCCTCGTCGTCGTCCTCACCTGGGTCAGCTCGAGGGGCGCTTTCATGTTCCTCGACAACGTCGTCCGCGACCGCGCCGAGATCGCCAAGCCCTGGCGGGAGTATCAAAAGGAGGGCAATTCCCTGTTCGTCTGGCGGCTCCTCCTGGGCGTCGCCTTGTTCGCGGTGACCGGGCTTCTCGTCGCGTTCTTCTTCGTCAGGGGCGCAGCCGTTTATGACAGCGGGATGACGCCCGATTTTCCGATCGGCTTTATCCTCGGCCTCGTTCTCCTCACCCTGGCCGTCGTGCTCGTCTGGGGATACATCATTCTCTTTCTCAGGGAGTTCGTCGCCGCCCTGATGTACAAGAACAGGATCTCCTGCAACGCGGCCTGGAAGCTCTTCCTCGGCCTGTTCAAAAAAGCGCCGCTCCAATTCGTCGGCTTCGGCATCATCACCTTCCTGCTCGTGCTCGTCTTCGCCGTCGCGGTCGTCTTCGCCGTCATCGGCACCTGCTGCATCGGCGCGCTCTTCCTCGCCATCCCCTACATCTCGACGGTCGTGACCCTGCCGGTATGGTACGCCTACCGCGCCTTCAGCCTGGAGTTCCTGGCCCAGTTCGGCCCGGAGTTCGACGTTTTCGGGAGGGCTGGTTCGCCTGAGGCCGCGACGCCCGCTATCCCCGCGGTCTGATGACACCATCCGCTCGCCGGGAGCTCCTGACCGGTCAGGACCGGTCCTGATCGTCTACTTCAGCCAGCGGTCCAGCCAGCCGATCACCGTGTCGTGCCAGAGGATGGAGTTGGCCGGCTTGAGCACCCAGTGGTTCTCGTCGGGGAAGTAGAGGAACTGGCTCGGGATGCCCCGCCGCTGCAGGACGTTGAAGGACCCGATCCCCTGCGTTTCCACGACCCGGAAGTCCTGCCCGCCGTGGACGACGAGCATGGGCGTCTTCCAGTTCTTGATGAAGTTGGCCGGATTGTGCTTTTCGAAGTTCTGGGGATTGTCCCACGGCGTCCCCATGTGGTCCCATTCGGGGAACCAGAGCTCTTCCGTTTCGAAGTAAGCGGCCCGCTCGTCGATGTTCCCGTCGTGAGCCACAAGGCATTTGAAGCGGTCGGGCCAGTTGCCGGCGATCCAGTTGATCATGTAGCCGCCGTACGAAGCGCCCAGGGCGCCGACCTTCGTCCCGTCCATCCAGGGATACTTGGCCAGCGCCGCGGCCAGCCCCTTCTTGAGGTCCTCGAGCGGCTTGCCGCCCCAATCGCCGCGGATGGAATCGCAGAAAGCCTGCCCGTAGCCGGTCGAGCCGTGGAAATCGACCATGACCACGGCGTAGCCGGCGCCGGTATAGGCCTGGGGATTCCAGCGGTAGTGGAAATTGTTCCCGAACGAGCCCTGCGGGCCGCCGTGGATGAGGAAGGCGACCGGGTACTTCTTGGCCGGATCGAAATCCGCCGGCTTGACGATGTAGCCGTAGACGGTCTCGTTGTTCCAGCCCTTGAAGCTGTACTGTTCGGCGTCGCCCAGGCGAACGGCCGCGACCTTGGCCGCGTTGATCGCCGTGATCGCCTGCTCGCCGGCGCCCGGTTTGATGAGATAGATCTCGGCCGGAGATTTGAGGTCGTTCCGCTCGAAGACGACCCCATCCGCCGCGGGCCCGAAGCCGGCCACCGTGCCCTGGCCGACGAGCGTCTCGGCCTTCCCGGTCGCCGCGTCCACGGCGAAGAGCGAGGTCTGGCCCTTGTTGGGCGCCGTGGCGAGGAGCAGCTTCCCGTCCCGGGCCCAGCAGAAGGACGCCACCGAGAAGTCCCAGGACTCGGTCAGGACGCGCGCCTCGCCGTCGGGCCAGGGTTTGAGCACGATGCGGAAGCGGTCCGCTTCATACCTGGGACGGGACATGGCCAGATAGGCCAGGGTCTTTCCATCCGGCGAGAAAGCGGGCGTCGTGTCCCAGGCCTGGTTGGCC
>Ga0209705_10000993_pt1 | contig 15023 bp, 16 predicted proteins | sample PPLLaktember2015_5_FD_187262 | JGI IMG/M metagenome (GOLD analysis project Ga0209705, IMG submission 187262) | Freshwater sediment microbial communities from Prairie Pothole Lake near Jamestown, North Dakota, USA - PPLs Lake P8 Core (1) Depth... | ecosystem: Environmental > Aquatic > Freshwater... | reverse complement strand
CCTGGAAGAAGCCTACGTCGTCGGCACCGGCTACGGCCGCGCGCGGCTGCCGTTCTCCAAGGAGCACGTGCGCTCCGAGATCCTGTGCCACGGCCTGGGCGCGCACGTCATGTACCCGGGCACCGCGACCGTGCTCGACATCGGCGGCCAGGACACCAAGGCGATCCAGGTCGACCCGCACGGCATCGTCGAGTCGTTCCAGATGAATGACCGCTGCGCGGCCGGCTGCGGGCGCTATCTGGGCTACATCGCCGACGAGATGAACATGGGCCTGCACGAGCTGGGGCCCTTGGCGATGAAGTCGACGAAAACCGTGCGCATCAACTCGACCTGCACGGTGTTCGCAGGCGCCGAGCTGCGCGACCGGCTGTCTCTAGGGGAAAAGCGCGAGGACATCATGGCGGGCTTGCACCGCGCCATCATCCTGCGCGCGATGTCGATCCTGGCGCGCTCGGGCGGGGTGCGCAATGAATTCACCTTCACCGGCGGCGTCGCCAAGAACGAGGCCGCGGTCAAGTCGCTCACCGAGCTGGTGGTGGAGAACTACGGCAAGCTGACGTTGAACATCAACCCCGACTCGATCTACACCGGGGCCTTGGGCGGGGCGACCTTCGCCTGGCGCGCGGTGATGGAGGAGGGCAAGTCGATCGAGAAGCGGGAGGCGGCATGAGCGTGCACACCATCGGCATCGACATCGGCTCCGGCGTGGTGAAGACGGTGCTGTTCCGGGACGGCGAGTGGGTCGGGCGGCGCTGCGAGCGCATCCGGCGGCGCGATCCGATGGAACTCGCGCGGCAGACCTACGACGAGGTGCTCGCCGAGGCCGGGCTCGCTGCCGAGGACGTCGCCTACACGGCGACCACGGGCGAGGGCGAGAACGTCAAGTTCGCCACCGGGCACTTCTACACCATGACCACGCACGCGCGCGGCGGCGTTTATCTCGAGCCCACGGCGCGGGCGGTGGTCGACATCGGCGCGCTGAACGGCCGGGCGATCTATGTAGACGAGCGCGGCAAGGTCTTGGCGTACAAGATGACCAGTCAGTGCGCCTCGGGGTCGGGGCAGTTCCTCGAGAACATCGCGCGCTATCTGGGGGTGGCGGTGGAGGAGATCGGGCGGCTGTCGCAGAGCTCGCAGAACCCGGAGAAGGTGAGCTCGATCTGCGCGGTGCTCGCCGAGACCGACGTCATCAACATGGTGTCCCGGGGGATTGCCACCCAGGACATCCTGAAAGGCATCCACCTGTCGATGGCCTCGCGGCTGGTGAAGCTGTTGAAAGTCACCGGCATCAAGAGCGGCACGGTGCTGCTCACCGGGGGCCTGGCGCTGGATGTCGGGCTTCTGGCCGCGCTGCGCGAGGAGCTGGTGAACGAGAAAGTCACCGGCATCACCGCGGTGAGCCACCCGGATTCGATCTACGCCGGCGCCATCGGTGCCGCCTTGTGGGGCGCGTTCCGGCACGGCAAGCTGAAGGAATTGCAGGCGCGCGTTGCGGCCTGAAGGGAGATCTCATGGCTTTGATGATCAACGACACTTGCACCGCCTGCGACGCGTGTCTGCCGGAATGCCCGAACGAGGCGATCACCGCGGGGAACCCGATCTACGTCATCGATCCGCTGAAGTGCAGCGAGTGCGTGGGGGCGAAGGACGAGCCGCAGTGCCGGCTGGTGTGTCCGGTGAGCGATTGCATCGTGGACCATCCGGATTTCAGGGAGAGCCCGGAGGAGCTGCAGGCGAAGTACGAGTCGCTGCACGGGTAGCAGGCCCCAAGCCTTGGTTCGCCCGCGTGCGGCCGAATTTGCGCTAGATCAAGGCCCGCGGCCGGCGACGGTGTAGCGTGGCCGGTACCAAAGGAGACTCCATGACAGTCCTGCTGTTGGTCACCTTTCTCGCGGTAATCGTCCTCTTGGGCTACGGGCTGGCGAACGCTTGGCGGCACGTGCTGACCGACAAGGCAGCCCTGCCGCTGTACGGCATGCTAAGGCACCAGGGCCTCACCCCGATCGAGGCGGGCGACGAGGTCGGCGTGGAAGCGCTCGCCTACGCGGCGCGCCGCTGCGCCTTCTGCGGCTCCGGCGCCGATTGCCGGCAGCGGGTCGCCGCCGGCGAGCCTGCGCCCGCGAACTGCCCGAACACCGGCCTGTTCGCGCGGCTCAGCCGGCCAGTGGTTTGACGAACGCGAGGCGCTGCGCCGGCGCGAAGCCCGCGCCGTAGAAAAAGCCCAGCAGCTCGAGCGCACGCGCCTCGACCACGGTCTCGACGCGCTCGATGCGTAGCGCCTCCAGGTTGAGCAGCAGCTGCTCGAGCAGCGCGTGGCCCACGCCGTGGTGCGCGTATTCCGGCGCCACGCCGAGCGTGTCGATCACCGCCACCGGCTCGGTGCGGCCGAAATCGCCCAGGTCCGCGCGCGCCATCAGGTAGCCGGCCATGATGCCCTCGACGCGCGCGGCGAGCGAGACGCGCACCCCCGATTCGCGCAGCGCCTCGTCGAGCGCGTGCTGCATGTAGGCGCGGCGCTCGCGCCCGGTGATGTGGCGGTCGATGCGCACCACGTCCTCGAGGTCTTTCGCCGAGAGCGTGCGCACGTCGGCGGTGTCGCGTGCCGGCTCGGGGTTGGCGAGCAGCGCGCTGCCGCGCACCGTGCATTCGAGCACGTGGCCCGCGGCGAGGGCGTAGCCCAGGAAATCGAGGAACCGCAGCATGTCGTGGTCGCGCCAGGCGGCCGCGGTGCGCAGCTCGCCGATCGAGCGCTTGCGCGCTTCGTCCTCGAGCGCGGCGTGCAGCGCGTGGCCGACGCCGTGGCGCTGCGCCCCGGGCGCGACGCTGATCACCTCGAGCCGCAGACCGGGCCGCGTGCGCCCGAACTCGCCCTCGAGCACGCGCGCCAGGGCGTGGCCGACGAGATCCTGGCCCGAGACCGCCGCGAACTGCAGGTGCAGCTCGGGCTGGCGCAGCGCCGCGCCGAGGCGGCGCTCGAAGTAGGCGCGCCGCGTGCGCCCGGCGAGGGGCGCATCCAGCGCCACCACGGCATCGAGGTCGCCGGGCGCGAGGGGCCGCAGCTGCAGGGCGGAGGACTGGCGCTTCATGACGCGTAGGCGAGTTGCAGCTCGCGGTCGGCGTGCGCATCGAGCAGATCGTCGAGCGCGGGCAGCAGCGCCATCTCCTCCTTTTGCACGTGGCTGACCAGCCGCTCGGCGAGCTCGAAGGCGACCGGGCGCAGTTCGGGCCGCGGCGGGTCGTCGCGCGCCAGCGCCATGAAGCGCGCGGCGGCGGCGCGGATGGCGGCGTGCTCCTCGGTGAGCAGCTCGGCGATGTCGCCCTCGCCGGCGGCCGCGAGTCGCGGGAACAGTTGCGTCTCCTCGAATTCGAAATGGCGCTCGATCTCCCCGGCGAGCGCGGCGGCGGCCTCCCGCATCAGCGCCGCGTCGTGCGCGCCGGAGGCGAGGGACTGCTCGACGCGGCCCCACAGGGCGAGGGTCGCGGCGTGCTCTTCATGCAGTTGCCGGCTGATGGCGCGGTCGAATGTCATGGTGTCGAACCTTGAGCAGAACGTAAACGAAGAATGCGCCGTAGACGAGCGCGCCGGCAAGCCCGGCGGCGGCGCCGGGCACGGCGAAGCCGCCGACCAGCAGCACCAGCGCGCCGAGGTGGAGCATCGCGTGCGCCGCGAGGAGCCGAGGCGGCGTGAGCGACGAGGCGAGCGGCCTGCCGCCGCCCAGCGCGTGCACCGAGGCGAGAAACGGCACGATGCGCTGCAGGACGCCGAGCAGGAACGTGAGCAGCCACCCGGGCACGAGTAAAAGGCCGAATAGGGCCGGCATGCCCCCGAGCGCCGCGAGCACCAGGCTCGCGAGCAGACAGGCCCAACCCACGCGCACGAGGACGAACGCGGTGCCGAGCGGCGCGCGCAGCCGCGCGCGGAGCGAGCGCTCCATCAGCCAGACGTGGCCGGCGGCCGCGGCGAGACCGAGAAGCGCGCCCGCCTTGGTCCACCCGAGGACCGCGAGCACGATGGCCGCCACGGCGAGCGCGAGCACCACGTACGAATGCCGCGCGGGCGGGGGCGGCGCCACCGCCAGCATCGGCAGCAGGAAGTTCGACAGCCCCGCGGCGAGCAGGCCCATGAAGCCGTAGGCGGCGAGCACGAGGTGCGCATTCCTGAAGGCTGCGTGGTCGAGTGCGAGCCCGTGCTCGTAGCGCGCCACCAGCGCGAGGCCCGTGGCGGCGAGCGCCACGAGGCAGGCGAGCGCCGCCCAGCCGTGCGCGACCACCACGCGCATGCCGCGCGCGCCGCGCAGGTTCAGGAACAGCAGCACGCCGTAGATGCCGAGCGCGACCACCACCGCCATCGCGCCGGGCCCCATCCACAGCACGCGATAGGTCGCGGCGGCGTAGGCGAACAGCGCGGCCCCGGCCACCAGCAGCCACCAGGCGAGCTTCACCGCCCAGAGCGCGCGCACCGCCTGGCGCGTCGCGACCGGCAGCAGCTGCAGCGTCGCGCCGATCGCCGCCATGGCGAGCACGCCGAGCGTGACGAGGTGCAGCGCGCCGAACACCGGCCCGAGGCCGCCCGCGAATCCCTCGAGCTCGCCCGCGTTCGCGAGCAGCAGCGCCCAGGCGGCGACGTTGAAGGCCACCGCCGCGCCGAAATAGCGGAACGGCAGCGACATCGGCAGCAGCCGGCTCTTCGCGACGTTGGCGAACATCAGGCGGCCTTGGGCCTGAGATCCCTCACGCGCACCGCCTTGCCCTGCGAGCGCGGCACTTCGCCGGGCTTCTTCGCCACGACGCGCGTGGTGACGCCGATCATCGACTTGATCTGGTGGCACACGCGCCGCTCGAGCGCCTCGATCGCGTGCTCGAGGCTCGCGGCTTCCACTTCCACGGTGAGCTCGTCGAGGCTGCCGTTCCTCTCCACGACCAGCTGGTAGTACGGCGCGACGCCCGGCAGGCCCACCAGCACTGCCTCGATCTGCGAGGGATACACGTTCACGCCGCGGATGATCAGCATGTCGTCGTTGCGGCCGGTGATGCGCTGCAGGCGCACGTGGCTCCTGCCGCAGGCGCAGCGCGCGGTGGTGGCGCGCGTGATGTCGCGCGTGCGGTAGCGGATCATCGGCAGCGCTTCCTTGGTAAGCGTGGTGATCACCAGCTCGCCCGCCTGCCCTTCCGGCACCGGCCGCCCGCTCTCCGGGTCGATGATCTCGATGAGGAAGTGGTCTTCCCAGGCGTGCAGGCCTGCCTGCGCCTCGCACTCCACCGCGACGCCCGGGCCCATGATCTCCGAGAGGCCGTAGACGTCCACGGCCTTCAGTCCCATGCGCTCCTCGATCTCGCGGCGCAGCGACTCGCTCCAAGGCTCGGCGCCGAACAGGCCGATCTCGAGCTTCGAGGCGCGCAGGTCCACGCCCTCGCGCTCGGCCACCTCGGCGATGTTGAGGGCGTAGGAGGGCGTCGCGCACAGCACGCGCGCGCCGAAGTCCTGGATGAGCAGCACCTGGCGCTCGGTCGAGCCGCCCGACATCGGCACCACGGTGGCGCCGAGCCGCTCGGCGCCGTAATGCGCGCCCAGGCCGCCCGTGAACAGGCCGTAGCCGTAGGCGTTGTGCACCACGTCTCCGGGGCGCGCGCCAGCGCAGGCCATCGAGCGTGCCATCAGGTCGGCCCAGGTGTCGATGTCGCGCGCGGTGTAGCCGACCACGGTGGGCTTGCCGGTGGTGCCCGAGGACGCATGCAGGCGCGCGAGCCGCTCGCGCGGCCGCGCGAACATGCCGAACGGATAGTGCTCGCGCAGGTCGGCCTTCAGCGTGAACGGCAGCTTGCCGACGTCCTCGAGCGTGCGGATGTCCTGCGGGCGTACCTCGAGCGCTTTCATGCGCTCGCGATGCAGCGGCACCTTGTCGCAAGCGTCCTTCAGCGTCGCGCGCAGGCGCGTCAACTGCAGTTTCGCGAGCGCGTCGCGCGACAGCGTCTCCGCTTCGCGGTCGAAGAAGAAGCGCCGCTTCGCGGTGCGCGGATGCACCTTCGCCGCGAATTGGGGCTGGAGCATGGCGGTCATTCTCGGTTCCTCCTTTCAGCGCGCGCCCCGCACCGGCAGGCGCGGGAGCGCGAATCCCTGGTTGTGCGAGGCGCGCGCCACCAGGACGAACTTGAGCCACGCGCCGGTGGCGAGCGCGAGAAACCCCGCGAGCTGCGCCGACCCGGGCACCCAGCCGCCGGCGAGCGCGAGGACCAGCGCGGCGATCGTGCCGAGCTGCACCAGCGCCTTGCCGGGCGCCTCCAGCGCGGGGTTCGGGACCGCGGCGCGATAGCGCGTCCAGGCGAACGCGCGCAGGATGAGCGCGAGCCCGAACCAGCCCACGGCGAGCGGCGCGGTGGTGAAAAACAGCGCGAGCCCCGCGCCCTCGGCGAGCGCCGTCGAAACGATCAGCAGCGTCACCTGCGGCGCGCGCCAGGCGGGGATCCCCTTGGATGCGCGCAGGATGCGCCCCTGGCAGTAAAGGAAGGCGAGGGCGGCGAGCGCCGCGAGCGGCAGGAAGGCGCTCGTCCAGAGCGCGGCGGCGCCGAACGCGAACAGGACGAGCGCGGCGAACGACTCGCGCGTCATCCACGAGGTGAAGGGATTGAAGAACACGTTCACCGCGCGCAGTTTCTTCCCGATCTCGAGCCACACCGCGCCCAGGCCCGTGGCGACGAGCGCGAGCGACAGCGCGAGCGGCGCGCGGCTGTCCGGATAGGCCATCGCCGCGGCGATCATCAGGCCGCCGCCCGCGCCGCCGAGCATGAAGTTCAGCGCCGCGCGCGCATCCCAGTGCTTTTGCACCCAGTTCACGGCTTCTTGTCCCACAGGTAGTAGAAGCGCGGGCCGGTGCCGAGCTCCTCGTGCATGCGAAAGTGCTGGTTCTCGGCGAGCAGCTGCGCGATGTTGCCGTTCGGGTCCTCCGCGTCGCCGAAGTGCAGCGCCTGCGCGATGCAGGAATTGACGCACGCCGGCGTCGCCTCGGGATCCACTCCGGGTTTCAAGCCTTGCGCGAGCCCCGCGTCGATGCGCTCCACGCAGAAGGTGCATTTTGTCGCCACATCGGGGCGCTTCGCGTCCTCGCTCGACTTGAAGCGCGCCTGGTAGGGGCACGCCACGGCGCAGTAGCCGCAACCGATGCACAGGTCGTAATCGATGGTGACGATGCCGTCGGCGCGTTTTTTCGTAGCGGTGCTCGGGCATACGTGCATGCAGGGCGGGTCGTCGCAGTGCATGCAGCCCACCGGCACGAACGAGCGGCGCACGTCGGGAAACTCCCCGACCTCCATGTCGAGCACGCGCCGCCACTGCACGCCGGGCGGCGTGTCGTTCGTCTGCTTGCAGGCCGCGGTGCAGGTCTGGCAGCCTACGCAGCGCCTCAAGTCCGCGACCATCGCCCAGCGCGTCATGCCTCTTTCCTCAAGGCGACGCGCACCAGGTCCGCGCCCGAGCCGGTGGCGTCCGTGAGCGCCATCGACATCGGCACCAGGCTGTTCATCGAGGGCATGCCGAAGTCCTTCGCCACCGGCGTCGCCCAATGGCCGAACTGGCCGAGCAGCAGCAGCGTGTCCGGGCGGATGCCCTCGCGCAGCACGGCGCGCGCGCGTACGTGGTGCTTCGCGGTGGCGATCTCCAGCCAGTCGCCTTCCTTGAACCCAAGCATGCGCGCCTTTGACGTATTCATGATCACGCCGCTGTGGCCCGCGATGTTGTCGGCGACCTCCTTGATGAGCTGCATGCCGACGTTGCCGCCCCAGGCGTACTGCATCGAGCGCGAGGTGAGCAGCCAGAACGGATACTGCTCGCCGCTATCCCACAGGCCCGGGAAGTCCTTCCACGCGGGCAGCGCCTGGTACTCGGTGAGCTGCTGGTCCCACCAGGTCATGCCGTGCTCGTGCAGGCGCCGGCCGAGCTCGGTGCCGATGCGCAGCAGCCGCTCCTGGTAGGGCATCTCGAAGCGCAGGCCTTTCGCGGCGAGCGTAGGGAAGAGGTACCAGGCGGTGCGCGGGAACGGCTTCGTCGCCAGGCCGTGCTCCTTCCACCAGGCGAGGCCGTGCGCCTCGGCGCCGCCGGTGAGCTCGAAGCTCGCGGCCTTGCAGGCGGCGTCCCAGATCTCCTCCACCGTGTGCGGCCGGGAGGGCTCGAGCGCGAAGTCCCGCAGCGGCACGCCGAGCGCCCCCTTGTTGATCGAGGCGTGGTACGGCTCGAGCAGCCCCGTGCGCTCGGCGAGCGCGGTGGCGATGTCGGTGAAGTCGCGCGCCTCGCCGCACGGCGCGATCGCCGGCTGCCTGAGCGCGAAGCCCTCGTGGTCCCAGAACTGCTCGATGTACTTCGAGCCGCCGATGCGGATCAGCTGCAGGCTTTCCAGGTCGGTCGCGTCCGGCAGAAGAATGTCGGCGTAGTGATTGGTCTCATCGCGCGTGAAGGCGAAGGCGACCACGAACGGAAAGCGCGCCATGCGCTCCTCGAGCGCCGCGGTGTCCCAGAACGAGATCGCCGGGTTGGTGCGGTAGACGAACCAGACTTCGGGCAGCGTGACGCGCGGCAGGCCGGGGGGCGTTGCATCGAGGAACATCCAGGAGAAGTGCGTAGGCCCGAGCGCCTGGCTCCAGGCGTTGTTGCCGGCGAGCGGCACCATCGTGCGGTAGGCGTTGCGGATGTTGGGCTGCGCGCTCCAGTGCGCCTTGTCGGTCGGGTTGAACGGATAGGCCATCAGCCCGTCGGCATCGGCGCGCACGCTCCGGTGGCGCTGCGACAGCGGGCTGTTCAGGCGCACCGTGGTACCGAGGATGCCGCCGGGGGTTTCCAGCGCACCCACCAGCGCGGCAAGCAGCGTGCGCGCCCAGCAGCATTCGAAGCCGCCCCAGCCGTTGGTCACCGTCTTGCCGAGGCTCACCGCCACCGGCCGGAAGGGCAGCGTCTGGCCCTCGATCTCGATCGTCTGTCCCACGCAGGCGGCGTCCAGGTATTCGTTCGCGATGCGCCGGATGCGCGCGGCGGGCACGTCGCAGATGCCCGCGGCCCACTCGGGCGTGTAGGGCTTCATGTGCGCGACGAGCTTGGCGAACGCCGTTTCGCCTTCGAGCCTGCCCTCGGCGAGCACCTCGCCGTCGGCGCCGATCTCGAGGCTCACGTGCGTCTCCTTGCCTTCCAGCGTCGAGGCGACGATCGGCACGGCGGTGGCCGGCTCGCGCAGGTAGAACCCATGTGCGCCGACCAGGTAGGGCGAGGAGGTGTGGCGCGTGAGGAAGGGGATATCCAGCTTCTCGCGCGGCGCCTCGTGCAGCATCACGTGGATCAGCGCGAACAGGAACGCGGCGTCGGTCTTGGGCTTGATCGGCACCCACTCGGCCGAGCAGGCGCCGGTGACCGAGAGATGCGGCTCGACCTGCACGCGCTTCATGCCGCGGCTGCGCGCGTTGGCGTGGCGCCACACGCCCGTGACGCCGCCCGAGGCTTCCACGTTCGCGCCGCAGGAGATGAGGTAGTTGGTGAGCGGCGTGTCCGGCGACACGGTGAAGCCGCGATGCCAGAGCTCGCCGTAGAGGTGCTCCGAGTGGTAGCACTTCACGCCCTGTCCGGAGCCGAAGCCCATGTCCACCGGGCCCCAGGCGGCGAGGAAGGCGGGGAAGCTCCCCATGTAGAACTGCGGCGTGCCGCCGCCGCCGAAGCTCGCCGCGACGCGCGGGTAGCCCGACTCGTCCAGCAGGCCGCGCGAGCGCACGTCGAGCAGCTGCGCGGCGATCGTGGAGAGCGCCTCGTCCCAGGAAATCGGCACCCAGCCCGGATCCTCGTCGTGCCCCTTCCTTGGGTTGGTGCGCTTCATCGGCCGCAGCACGCGGTCCGGGTGATAGGTCTTTTGCACCAGGCCGTAGGCCTTCACGCACACCTTGCCGCCGCCGGGGTGGACGCTCGCGGCGGCGAAGTTCGGCTCCACCGCGCACGCCTTGCCGTCTTCCACCGAGACCGTGAGCAGGTCCGGCCCCGCGACGCACTGGTAGCAGTAGGTGGGAACGCGCTTCATGCGGTGGCGGCCGCCTTGGCTTTCTTCTGCGCGAGGCGCTGCTTCACCTGCTCGACGTTGGCGATGAAGCGCGCGTGGCGCCCGCGGCAGATGGTGTCCACGCCGTCGGTGGCGACGATGTCGAACACCGCGGCGCGCCCCTTGAGCTCGGCGAGCGTGGCGGTGATCTGCACCTTCATGCCGAACAGCGTCGCCGCGAGGTGGTCGATCTCCACGCGCGTGCCGACCGAGTCTTCCCCGGGCTCCAGGTGCTCGAGCAGCAACTCGCGGCAGGTGACCTCGATGTCGCGCACCAGCATCGGGGTGGCGTAGACGCGCGCGTCCTCGCCCATGAAGTCGATGGTGCGCTCGCGGTCCACGGTGAACTCGCGCGTCGCGGCGATGCCGGGTGTGAGGCTGGGTTTCATGGGCTCATCCTTCTCCGAAACGGGGTGGGGTGGCTTGATCCAGGTTAAAAACCCAGGTAGGCGCTGCGCACGCCCGCGTCGGCGAGCAGCTCCGCCCCGGTGCCTTGCAGCACGATGTTGCCGGTCTCGAGCACGTAGCCGCGGTCGGCGATGGCGAGCGCCGCGCGCGCGTTCTGGTCCACGAGGAAGATCGCGGTGTCGTCGCTGCGCAGCTTCGTGATGCAGGCGAAGATCCCGGCCACCAGGCGCGGCGCGAGGCCCATGCTCGGCTCATCGAGCAGCAGGAGGCGCGGCCGGGCCATCAGCGCGCGGCCCATGGCGAGCATCTGCTGCTGGCCGCCCGAGAGATTGCCGGCGGGTTGCGCGCGCCGCTCCACCAGGTCGGGAAACAGGCCGTAGACGTACGCCAGCGACGCCTCGATCTGGCCGCGGCCGCGCCGGTAGGCGCCCAGGCGCAGGTTGTCCTCGACCGAGAGCGGCCCGAAGACCTGGCGCCCCTCGGGCACCTGCACGATGCCCAGGGCGACGCGCGCTTCGGGCGCAGCCCTGGTCAGGTCCTCGCCGCAGAATTCAATGCGGCCCGCGGCGAGCGGCTGCACGCCGGAGAGCGCGCGCAGCAGCGTGGTCTTGCCCGCGCCGTTCGCGCCCACGAGCGAGACCAGCTCGCCGGCCTCGACGCGCAGCTCGATGCCTTTCAGCGCCGGAATCCGGCCGTAGCGGCTCTCCAGGCCCGCGACGCGCAGCATCTCAGGACTCCCCCGCGCCGAGATAGGCCTCGATGACGCGCGGGTCGTTGCGCACGGCATCGGGGGCGCCTTCGGCGAGCTTGCGGCCGTAGTCGAGCACCAGCACGTGGTGCGAGACGCCCATCACCAGCTTCATGTTGTGCTCGACCAGCACCACGGTGATGCCGCGCGCGGCAATGGCCTGGATCAGGCGGTCGATGTCGCGGATCTCGGAAGGATTGAGCCCCGCGGCCGGCTCGTCGAGCAGCAGCAGGCGCGGCTCGCCGGCGAGCGCGCGCGCGATCTCCAGGCGCTTCAACGCGCCGTAGGGCAGCGCGTCGGCGGCGGCGAGCGCGTAGGCGCCCAGCCCGACGAACTCGAGCAGCTCCGCGGCCAGGCGGCGGCAGGCGTACTCGGCGCGGGCGAGGCGCGGCGCGCGCAGCAGCGCCGCGGCGAGGCTGCAGCGCTCGTGCAGGTGGCGCCCCGCCATCACGTTTTCGAGCGCGCTCATGTTGAAGAAGATCTGTAGGTTCTGGAAGGTGCGGCCGATGCCGGCGGCGGCGAATTCGTGCGGCGCGCGCGCGGCGAGCGGGCGCTCCGCGAGCCACAGCCGCCCGGCGCTCGGCCGGTAGATGCCGGTGAGCAGATTGAGCAGCGTGGTCTTGCCCGCGCCGTTCGGGCCGATGATCGAGAACACCTGCCCCTCGCGGATCTCGAAGTCGAGCGCCTCCACCGCGCGCACGCCGCCGAACTTTTTGGCGAGGCCTGCGGCGCGCAGCAGGATCACCGGCGCCTCCCGGCGAGCGCCGCAAGCGTCGGCACGAGGCCCTTGGGCATGAAGATCATGGTGAGCATCATCACGCCGCCGAACACCACCATCTCGTATTCCTTGAACACCGTGAGCAGTTGCGGCAGCGCGGTGAGCACCGCGGCACCGACCACCGCGCCGAAGGTGGAGGCCAGGCCGCCGAACACCACCATGACGACCAGCTCGATCGAGTGCAGGAAGGTGGCTTTGCCCGGCGTGATGAAGCCCGCATAGTGCGCGGTAAGCGCGCCCGCGAGGCCCGCGATCGCCGCGGAGAGCACGAAGGCGAGCAGCTTATGCCGCGCGCTGTCGATGCCCGCGACCTCGGCGGCCACCTCCGAGCCGTGCAGCGCGCGCAGCGCACGCCCGACCGGCGAGTCGATGAGGTTGAGCGCGAGCCATACGGTCGCCAGGAGCAGCACGCCCACCAGCCAGTACCAGGCGCGCTCGCCCGCGAGCGCGAAGCCCGCGACGGCGAGCGGCGGCACGCTCATGCCGTCCGGCCCGCCGGTGTAGCCGTCTTCCGTCGTGAGGACGATGGAGATGATGATGCCCAGGCCGAGCGTGGCCATCGCGAGGTAGTGCCCGCGCAGCCTCAGGATCGGCCGGCCCACCAGCCAGGCGAGGAGCGCCGCGGCCGCGGTGGCCGCGGCGAGCGAGGCGAGCGGCGGCCAGCCATAGCGCGCGGCGAGGATCGCCGAGCCGTAGGCGCCGATGCCGAAGAAGCCCGCGTGGCCGAGGCTGATCTGCCCGGCGTAGCCGATGAGGAGGTTCAACCCGACGCAGACGATCGCGTTCAGGCCTACGAGGATGGCTATCTCATAGTGATAGTTGTTGGCGAGCGCGAGCGGCGCAAGCAGCACCACCGCGGCGAGGGCGAGCAGGCCGCGCATGGCATGGGCCGCTAGACGCGCTCGGCGGCGCGGCCGCCGAGCAGCCCGCCGGGCATCAGCATGAGCACGGCGAGCATGACGATGAAGGCGATGGCGTCCTTGTAGGCCGAAGACACGTAGCCCGCGCCGAGCGATTCGAGCAGCCCCAGGAGGAGACCGCCGATCACCGCGCCGGGGCCGCTGCCCATGCCGCCGAGGATCGCGGCGGCGAAGCCCTTCAAGCCCAGCATCACGCCGACGTCCCACGAGGTGAAGGTGATCGGCGCGATGAGGATGCCGGCGAGCGCGCCGAGCGCCGCCGACAGCGCGAAGGACACGAGCAGCACGCGCTGCACGCTGATGCCCATCAGCTGCGCCGCCAGGCGGTTGTGCGACACCGCGAGGATCGCCTTGCCGGCGAGCGTGCGATTGAAGAATCCCCACAGCGCGGCCACCGCCAGCGCGGTAACCCCGATCACCCACAGGCTCTGCGGCGCGAGCGTCGCGCCGGCAAGCGCGATCGGCGCCTCGCCCGAGAAGGCGGGCAGGGCGTGGATGCGCTTGTCCCAGACGAGGGCGGCGAGACCCCGGAGCAGGATCGCGGCGCCGATGGTGATGATGATCAGCGTCACCACCGAGGCGCCGCGCGCCGGCTGCACCGCGAAGCGCGCGAGCAGCAGGCCGACGAGCGCGGCGAGCGCCACGGCGAGCACTGCCGCCAAGGCGAGCGGCAGGCCGGCGGCCAGCAGCCAGACCGTCGCCATGCCGCCGATCATCACGAACTCGCCCTGCGCGAAGTTGATGACGTGGCTCGCGTTGTAGATGATCGCGAAGCCGAGCGCCACCAGCGCGTAGATCGAGCCGACCGTGAGGCCGGAGAGCAGGAACTGGGCGAGCTCGCCGCTCACCGGCTATTGCACCAGCGCCCAGTCGCCCTTGCGTACCTCGAGCATGCGAAACGCGGTGAGGTCGAGGCCCATGTGGTCCTGCGGCGACATGTTGACCACGCCCGCCGTGCCCATGTAGCCGCGGATTGCCTCGAGCGCGTCGCGCACCTTGGCCTTGTCGGTGCTGCCCGCTTTCTGCATGGCTTGCACCGCGAGCATGAGGCCATCGTAGGCGTGGCCTCCGAAGGTGGACACGTCCTGCTTGAAGCGGGCCTCGTAGGCGCGCTTGTAGTCCACCACCACCTTTTTCTGCGGGTCGCTGTCAGGCAGCGTCTCGGCCACCAGCAGCGCCGCCGCCGGCAGGCGCACGCCCTCGGCCGCTTCGCCGGCGAGCTGGATGAACTGCTTGGAGGCGACGCCGTGCGACTGGTAGAGCGGCTGCTTGATGCCGAGCTGCTTGTAGTTCTTGGTGACGATCGCCGGCCCCTGGCCGAAGCCCGCGTTCAGCACCGCCTGCATGCCCGCCGCGTTCTTGATCTTGGTGAGCTGCGCCGTCATGTCGGTGTCGCCCGCGCCGTAGGTCTCGTCGGCGACGACGTCGACGCCGTGGTTCTTCGCCACCTTCAGGCACTCGCCGCGCATCGACTTGTCGAAGCCGCCGCTGCCGGAGATGAGGGCCACCTTCGTCGCGCCGCGCGCCTTCATGTCGACGAAGATCTTGTCGCAGGCCATGCGGTCGGTGTGCGGGGTCTTGAACACCCACTTCTTCACCGGCTCGACGATCACCACCGCGCCGGCGAGCGAGACGAAGGGCATGCCCGCGGCCTCGGCGAGCGGCACCACCGCCATGGTCTCGCCGGTGGTCGAGCCGCCGACGATGAGGTCGACGCGGTCCTGCTCGATCAGGCGCTTGGCGAAGGTGCGCGCCTTCTCGGCGTCGCCGCCCGAGTCGTAGGACACCAGCTCGAGCTTGCGGCCGAGCACGCCGCCCGCGGCGTTGAGCCGCTCCACGTACAGCTCGAGGGTCTTCTGCTCGGGATCGCCGAGGAAGGCGGCGGGCCCCGTGACGGCGAGAAAGGCGCCGATGCGGATCGGCGCCTGGGCTTGCACTGCGGTGGCGGCGGCGAGCAACGCCGCCGCGAACCAAGCGTAACGTTTCATGACTACTCCTTTCGTGGAATCCGACAATCCGGTACCGTGAAGCGTATTTAGGACAGGGGTAAACGACTTGATGTGCATCAAGAGATGTCCAGACTGAAGCGTCGCCGCGATGCAGCAATC
>Ga0209705_10000990_pt1 | contig 15030 bp, 15 predicted proteins | sample PPLLaktember2015_5_FD_187262 | JGI IMG/M metagenome (GOLD analysis project Ga0209705, IMG submission 187262) | Freshwater sediment microbial communities from Prairie Pothole Lake near Jamestown, North Dakota, USA - PPLs Lake P8 Core (1) Depth... | ecosystem: Environmental > Aquatic > Freshwater... | reverse complement strand
GAATTCTGAAGGAGTAACGCGTGGCTGATTACGATAAAGAAGGGCGAGGCGACAACCTCCAAGAGAAGCTGATTAGCGTCAACCGCGTCGCCAAGGTGGTCAAGGGCGGCCGGCAGTTCAGCTTTGCGGCGCTGACCGTGGTCGGCGACGGCGACGGACGCATCGGCATTGGCCAGGGCAAGGCACGCGAAGTACCGGTGGCCGTGCAGAAGGCCATGGACGACGCGCGCCGCAACCTGGTGAAGGTGCATCTCAAGAGCGGCACCATTCATTACCAGGTTACCGGTGATCACGGAGCGGCCAAGGTCATCATGCGTCCGGCGTCCGAAGGTACCGGCATTATCGCCGGTGGCGCGATGCGCGCCGTGTGTGAAGTGGTAGGTCTGAATAACGTGCTCGCCAAGTGCATCGGATCGCGTACCCCGGTCAACGTGGTGCGTGCGACCATCAAGGCGCTGCAGTCCATTACCAACCCGGCCGAGATCGCCGCAAAACGCGGCAAGAAGGTCGAGGACCTCACGGGTTAAGGGAAGCGAACATGGCAAACAAGAAGCTACGCGTTACGCTCATCAAGAGTAAGTACGGCACCGGCCGCAAGCACATGGCGACGGTGCGCGGCCTCGGCCTGCGCCGCATGCACCACTCTGTGGAACTGGATGACACGGCAGCGGTGCGCGGCATGATCAACAAGGTTTACTACATGGTGAAGTGCGAAGAGGTATGACCATGCGACTCAATACACTCAAGCCTGCCTGTGGCAGCAAGACCAAGGGCACGCGTGTCGGTCGCGGCATCGGTTCCGGTCTCGGCAAGACCAGCGGCAAGGGCCACAAGGGCCAACACGCACGCGCCGGCGGCTACCACAAGGTCGGCTTCGAAGGCGGTCAGATGCCGCTGCAGCGCCGTTTGCCGAAGCGTGGTTTCCGCTCGGCACTCCTGGCGCTTTCCGCAGAAGTACGTCTGGGCGAACTGAACAAGGTCAAGGGAGAGGTAATCGACCTGGCGGCCCTGAAGAAGGCGCAGATCGTGGCGGCAACCGTAACCCATGCCAAAGTGTTTCTGTCCGGCAAGCTAAACCGGGCCGTGACCCTGAAGGGTGTCCTGGCCACCAAGGGCGCGGCGTCAGCCATCGTCCAGGCGGGCGGCAAGGTTGAGGACTGATGGCAGCTGGCGACGCGCGCGTTCCGGGCAGACAGGGTCTGTTGGGCGGTAAGCTGACCGACCTCAAGCAGCGCCTGCTGTTCGTACTCGGCGCGCTCGTTGTGTACCGCGTCGGCACGCATATCCCGGTCCCGGGCATTGACCCGGTCGCGCTGGCCGAGATGTTCAAGCAGACCCAGGGATCGATTGTCGACCTGTTTAACATGTTTTCCGGCGGCGCGCTCGAACGCTTCTCGGTGCTCGCGCTTGGTGTCATGCCATATATCTCGGCCTCCATCATCATGCAGCTCATGACGACGGTGGTGCCGAGCCTCGAGCAGCTCAAGAAGGAAGGCGAGAGCGGACGGCGCAAGATCACCCAGTACACGCGCTATGGCACGGTGGTGCTCGCAATCTTTCAGGGCCTTGGTATTGCTATTGCGCTTGAAGGCCAGCGCGCCGGCGGTGTGCCGGTGGTGATCGAGCCGGGTATCGGCTTCAAACTCGTGACCGTGGTGACGCTGGTCACCGGTACCATGTTTATTATGTGGCTGGGTGAACAGGTCACCGAGCGCGGCATCGGTAATGGCATTTCGCTGATCATTTTTGCGGGCATCGTGGCCGGTTTGCCGCGTGCCATCGGCGGTACGTTGGAGCTGGCGCGCACCGGCGCCTTCCAGTTGCCGTTCGTGGCTGCTCTGTTTCTGATAGCGATTGCCGTAACCGGCTTCGTGGTGTTCATGGAACGCGGCCAGCGACGCATTACCGTGAACTATGCCAAGCGTCAGATGGGACGGCAGATGTATGCCGCGCAGACCAGCCATCTGCCGTTCAAGATCAACATGGCGGGCGTGATTCCGCCGATTTTCGCCTCCAGCCTGATCCTGTTTCCGGCCACGCTGGGCAGCTGGTTCGGGCAGAGCGAATCGATGGGTTGGCTCAAGGATATTGCCACCACGCTGTCGCCGGGGCAGCCGGTGTACGTGCTGGTGTACGCCAGTGCCATCATCTTTTTCTGTTTCTTCTATACGGCGTTGATGTTCAACCCGAAGGAAACGGCGGAGAACCTGAAGAAGTCCGGCGCCTTTGTGCCGGGGATTCGCCCGGGCGAGCAGACCGCCAAGTATATAGATGGGGTGATGTCGCGCTTAACACTAGCCGGCGCCCTGTACGTGACCCTGGTGTGCTTGCTGCCCGAATTTTTGATCGTGAAGTGGAACGTGCCATTCTATTTCGGCGGCACGTCCCTGCTCATTATCGTTGTGGTGTGTATGGATTTCATGGCCCAGGTGCAGTCGCACCTGATGTCGCACCAGTACGAGAGCCTGCTCAAGAAGGCCAACCTCACGGGCGGCGGCATGGGCTTGTCGAGGTAGTCTTTCCGGCTGTCGGCGGCGGTTACTTTATTGGTTTCAAGGTCTTTGAGTTGGAGGTTGTCATGAAAGTCAGGGCATCGGTAAAAAAGCTGTGCCGCAACTGCAAGGTAGTGCGGCGTAAGGGTGTGGTCCGGATTATTTGCTCCGACCCGCGACACAAGCAACGCCAGGGTTAATTGGTTGAATAATATTGGTAATGCCGGTAAAATCGCGCGTTTCGCGTAATCCCGGCGGGAGACAGATGGCATGGCCCGTATTGCAGGCATAAATATTCCGAACCAGAAGCATGTCGACATCGCGTTGACGTCGATCTATGGCATTGGTCGTACGCGCGCGCGCCTCATCTGCGATGGAACCGGAATTCCCGCGACCACCAAGGTCAAAGATCTCACCGATGCGCAAGTCGACAAGCTGCGTATCGAAGTTGGCAAGGTTACCGTCGAAGGCGATCTGCGTCGCCAGGTGTCCATGAATATCAAACGCCTCATGGATCTCGGCACCTATCGCGGCATGCGGCATCGTCGTGGTTTGCCGCTGCGCGGTCAGCGCACGCGCACCAACGCCCGCACCCGCAAGGGACCGCGCAAGGCGATTCGCAGCAAATAAGACACCCGTACCTAAACTTATTCTTCAGAGTCGTTGACCATGGCAACAGCCCCGACCCAAACCACTGCGGCCCCCAAGGCCAAGAAGCGCGCCAAGAAAAACGTGGCGGAAGGCATCGCCCACGTGCACGCCTCGTTCAACAACACCATCATTACCATCAGCGACCGCCAGGGCAATGTGCTGACCTGGGCGACTGCCGGCGGTTCAGGATTCAAAGGCTCGCGCAAGAGCACACCGTTTGCCGCGCAGGTGGCCGCCGACAAGGCCGGTCGTGCCGCGCAGGAATACGGCGTGAAGGCGCTGGAAGTGCGGGTCTACGGTCCCGGTCCGGGCCGTGATTCTGCCGTGCGCGGCCTGTTTGCGCTTGGCTACGAAATCAGCAACATCATCGATGTGACGCCCATTCCGCATAACGGCTGCCGCCCGGCCAAGCGGCGCCGCGTCTAACCGGAACAGGTAACGGAGAAATATTGTGGCTCGCTATACCGATTCAAAATGCCGTCAGTGCCGCCGCGAAGGCGGCAAACTGTTTCTGAAAGGCGACAAGTGCTTCACCGACAAGTGCCCGGTGGAGAAACGCGCCTATCCGCCTGGCCAGCACGGCCAGCGCAAGAGTCGTCCCTCGGACTACGGCACGCAGTTGCGTGAGAAACAGAAGCTGCGCCGTATCTACGGCGTGCTCGAGGCACAGTTCTCGAATTATTACGAAGAGGCTGACCGTCTGCGCGGTTCTACCGGCGAAAACCTGCTCAAGCTGCTGGAAGGCCGTCTGGACAATGTCGTTTACCGCATGGGTTTTGGCGCCTCGCGTTCGCAGTCACGCCAACTGGTCCGGCACAACGCGATCCTGGTGAACAACAAGCGCGTCAACATCCCTTCCTATCAGGTCCGTCCGAGTGACGTGGTGGAAATCGCATCGGGCGCACGTGAGCAGTTGCGAGTGAAGGCTTCCCTGGAAGCGGCCGAGCAGCGTGGCTTCCCGGATTGGGTCGAAGTGGACACCAAGGCCATGAAGGGCGTGTTCAAGACCGTACCGGAGCGCAGCGAGTTGCCGGCGGATATCCGCGAGCAGCTGGTGATCGCGCTCTACTCGAAGTAACGGAACGGAAAGTAACGAGGAATGACTATGCAGAGTTCGCCAACCGAATTCCTGAAACCGCGCCTGGTGGACGTTCAGACCCTGGGCCCGATGCACGCACGCATTTCGCTTGAGCCGCTCGAGCGCGGCTTCGGCTATACGCTGGGCAATGCCCTGCGCCGCATCCTGCTGTCTTCCATGCCGGGCGCTGCCATTACCGAAGTGAAAATCGAAGGTGTGCTGCACGAATACTCCGCCATCGAAGGCGTGCAGGAAGATGTCATCGATATCCTGCTCAACCTCAAGTCGCTGGCGCTGCGCATGCACGGCACCCGCACCGAGGCCGTCCTGCGGCTCTCGAAAAAGGGTCCGGGCAAGGTCACGGCTGGCGACATCCAGCTCGATCATGGGGTCGAGGTCGTCAACGCCGAGCATCACATCGCGACGCTCACCAAGAGCGGTGCCATCTCCATGGAGATGAAAATCGCACGCGGTCGCGGCTATCAGCCGGTCACGGTGCGCCAGCAGGAAGAAGGCCGTGCCATCGGCGTCATGCAGCTCGACGCCTCGTTCAGCCCGATCCGGCGCGTGTCCTACACCGTGGAGAATGCGCGTGTCGAACAGCGCACCGACCTCGACAAGCTGGTGCTCGACATCGAGACCAATGGCGCGATCGATCCGGAAGAAGCAGTGCGGCGCGCGGCTAATATTCTGCAGGACCAGATCTCGATATTCGTCGAGCTCAAGAGCCCGGAGACCGCGGCCATATCCATGCCCGAGCCGAACATCAACCCGCTGCTGCTGCGGCCGGTGGATGACCTCGAACTTACGGTGCGCTCGGCCAACTGCCTCAAGGCGGAAAATATTTTCTTCATCGGCGACCTGGTACAGCGTACCGAGAACGAGCTGCTCAAGACGCCGAACCTCGGCAAGAAGTCGCTGACCGAGATCAAGGACGTGCTGGCATCGCACCAGCTGTCACTCGGCATGAAGCTCGAGAGCTGGCCGCCGGCGTCGCTGAAGGCAAAGGTCCAGGAAAAAGAATCCGCCTGAAGTTTCAGGTTCCAGGTTTAGGTATTTAGGGGCACACCATGCGTCACCAGAAAAGCGGTCGAAAACTGAACCGCACGAGCAGCCACCGCGAGGCCATGTTCAAGAACATGACGGCGTCGCTGATCCAGCATGAGGAAATACGCACCACCCTGCCCAAAGCCAAGGAGTTGCGGCGCGTGGCCGAGCCGCTGATCACGCTCGCAAAGGTATCAAGTGTCGCCAATCGCCGTCTGGCCTATGCTCGCCTGCGCGACCGCGACGCGGTTGGCAAGCTGTTCGACGTACTGGGCGTGCGCTACAAGAATCGCCCGGGTGGCTACCTGCGTATCCTGAAGTTCGGCTTCCGCGCCGGTGACACTGCGCCCATGGCGCTGGTACAGCTGGTTGATCGGCCAGACACGGCTGCCGAAGCCAGTCCTGAAGCTGCGGTGCAATCGGCACCTGCCAAGAAGGCGGTCAAGAAAGAAGCCAAGGCCAAGCAGGCAGTCAAGAAAGAAGCCAAGGCCAAGAAGCCAGCTGTGAAAAAGGCCGCCAAGGCCAAGGTTAAGAAGGAAGCGTAGATATTTCCCGCAGTTTAGAATCAATCGAATAAATAAGGCCGGGCTTGCCCGGCCTTATTTATTTGACGTTGGGTCGGCATGAATCAACCCCGAGACGTGTCTGTGCAGGCTAGGTGGCCGAATTGGCTGTAACCGCTCTGCTAGTATTTGACCATGATTGTCCTGTTTACAGATTTTGGCCCGGGTGGCCCCTATGTCGGGCAGATGCACGCGGTATTGGCGCAGCAGGCCCCGGGCACGGCGGTAATCGACTTGTTTCACGACGTACCCAGTTTCGACATCCGTGCCGCTGCCTACCTGCTGCCGGCGTACACGAAGGGCTTTCCGCCCGGCACGGTGCATGTGTGCGTGGTGGACCCGGGCGTGGGCAGTGAACGCCGTGCCCTGATCGTGAAGGCAGACCACCGCTGGTATGTCGGTCCGGACAACGGCCTGTTTCATGTCCTGGCGCGGCGCGCGCGGGATCTGGAATGCTATGAGATTCGTTGGCGACCGGCGCCGTTGTCGGCGAGTTTCCATGGGCGCGACCTGTTTGCACCGGTGGCCACGCAACTGGTGCACGGCTTGATGCCGGACTGTGTGCCGGCGGCGCTCACCCTACCGCTCCCCGATTGGCCAGAGGATTTGCCGCAGGTGCTCTATATCGACCATTTCGGGAATGCCATTATCGGCCTGCGTGCCCAACTCCTCGATCGTGACGTCCGGTTACGCATTGGCGGAGCAGAACTGGCCTATGCACGCACCTATTCCGGTGTTCGGGCGGGTCAGGGTTTCTGGTATGAAAACGCCAACGGTTTGGTGGAAATCGCAGTAAACCAGGCCCGGGCCAGCGACCAACTCGGGATCGCTGTTGGCGACATTGTTGACCTATGATTGATGTATGAATTGAGAGTGGGGCCTGAGTAAACCATTGGCAGCCCGGAAGAAGCAGGAGGAAGCACGGGATGCCCGGTAATACCGGGCAACGTCAATGGCAGGGCAGATTTTCCCGCGCGCAGGTTGGATGCGCATTTGCAATCACTACAACATCCAGTCAGTTTTGCGCCGAGGAACATAACGATGCCTGAATCCAGCCCAGCGGCTTGGGGAATTCTCCACGCCATTCACTGTCGCATTTCCCTGGCCCGAACCATAGGGCTCCTGCTGGTCGCAGCCCCGTTATCCGTGACGTGGGCGGCGGAGCCGCCACTCCTGTCCGAACAGGAGTTCCTTGCCGAGTTGCCGGTGGTGCTCACGGCCAGCCGTCTCGCCCAGCCGCAGGCCGAGGCGCCGGCAGCAGTGACCGTCATCGACCGGCAGATGATTGAAGCCTCGGGCGCGCGCAACCTGTCCGAGGTGCTCAGGCTGGTACCGGGTTTCCAGGTCGAATTCGAAAGCGGCCACCGGCACGTCGTCGGCTATCACGGACTGGCCGACGAATTCTCGCGCCGCCTGCAGGTGTTGATCGACGGGCGCTCGGTGTACCTGCCGTCGTTCGGCGGTGTGTCCTGGTCGGACTTGCCCGTGTCGCTGGACGACATCGAACGTATCGAGGTGATCCGTGGTCCGAACGCCGTCACCTACGGCGCCAACTCGTTTCTCGCCGTCATCAATATCACCACCCGTCACAGTGCCGCCGACCGCGGTGGCTTCGTGCGCGCGACAGTGGGTTCGAATGACATCCGTGACGGCGTGCTGCGCGTGGCCGGCGGCGAGGGCGACGTCAGTTACCGTCTGACCACGGGCTACCAGCAGGACAATGGCTACGGCCAGCACAATGACAGCCGGCGCATTACCTTCATGAACGGACGCATGGATGCGCGTCCCGGAGTGCGGGATGATGTTGAATTCCAGTTCGGCTACAACGAAGGACCGCGCGGGCGCGGCGTGGAAGGCGATCTCGTGAATTATCCACATGACCAGGAGATCACCAGCCGCTTCCAGCAGATTCGCTGGCGACACCGACTGGATTCGGGTGATGAGATTGCAGTGCAGTTCTACTACAACCACCATGAATCTGACGAGCAAGTACTGTCACTTCCGATCCCGCAACTCGGCGGATTTCAGATCCCGGTGAACTACGATGTCAAGTCAGAGCGCTATGACACCGAGGTACAGCATATCGTTGGTTTCGGCGAGACACTCCGCCTGGTGTGGGGCGCCGGCGCGCGGCTCGATCTGGTAGAGTGGCCCGGTTTCCTCGGCAGCGCGGATCCGCTGGACAATCATTACTATCGCCTGTTCGCCAACATCGAGTGGCGCGCCACACCGCGACTGGTGCTGAATGCCGGTGCCATGGCCGAACATAGTGAGTTGACCGGCAGCGACTTGTCGCCGCGCCTGGCCGCAAATTACCAGTTGATGCCCGGGCACACGCTGCGTGCTGGCGTGTCCAGTGCCACGCGTCAGCCGGTGCTCATCGAAGAGAAGGGCAATGCCCGCTTCTGTCTGGAGGCAACCTGTACGCTCTTCAATCAGACTTTCTACAGCAGCGGCAACCTCGAACCAGAGCGCATCTTGGCGAGTGAGCTTGGCTATATCGGACGGATGGCGCCAACCCTGACGCTCGATCTGCGACTCTTCCGCGATCATGTCACCCGGCTGATCACCGGTTTTGACGCTGCCTACCCTGATTCCCTGGATAACGAGGCCTATGATTTCCGCAACCGCGACGAGGCGATGATCACCGGCAGTGAGCTGCAACTCCATTGGCAACCGGAGCGGAACTCACGCGTGATCCTCGGGTATGCCAATGTGCGCATCGAGAGCAACAATCTTGATGAGAACTACTCAGATAGCGCGCCGCGTAACAGCGTGAGCCTGCTCGGACTGCACGAATTGGGCGATGGTCTGCTCGCGAGTGCCGCGTTTTATTACCAGGACGAGATGACATACCTTGGCGAGCATCCGATCGGCGTGTTGCGGCGCCTCGACCTGCGTCTGGCGCAGCGTTTCCGCCTGGCCGACGCACAGGGAGAGGCCGCCATTGTCCTGCAGAACGTGCTGGGCGAGCAGGTGTCGTATAACGAGGAAGAAAGCATCGCTGATCGTATCGGATTTATTACCGTAAACTTCAGCTTCCATTGACCGGGGACGCCTTGAACGCAGTGTTGTTGATTGGAAAAAAAATCCCGAACGGCACGTGGCGAGTGCGTGCCGGCTTGATTTGTGCGCTACACCGGTTGATCGCCCTGGCCGCTTTCGCGGCCGTGTTCGTATCCTGGCCGGCGGCTGCCGCCACTGAAGTGCTCGTGGTGATCGCGCAAAAGAGCCACGCGCACGAGGAGGCACTGGCGGCGTTGCGCGCCAGTCTGGCAGATGTTTCCGACAATGAGCCTGCGTTGCGTGTGATGACGGCCGCGGAGTTTTCCGAAAGCGGTCCGCGCGATACAGACCAGAAATTGCCCGGGCTTGTCGTCACGCTGGGAACAGACGCGGCGGCCACAGTCCTGCGGCAAAAGCTTCCAGCTCCGACATATTGCACGTTCCTGCCGCAGGCGGCGTATGCCGCGCTGGCCAACGTTTCGGACCAGAGGCATGCACGCCAGTCAGCGCTGTATCTCGATCAGCCGTTGACCAGGCAAATGCAACTCATCCGACTTGCCCTGCCGAAGCATACACGTGTCGGCGTGGTGCTCGGTCCGGAATCGCGGAAAAGTGAACACAACCTGCGCGACGCTGCCGTGTCGGCGGGACTTGTTCTGCGCGTAGAACAGATTACCGATGAAAGGCAGCTGGTCGGCGCGCTCCACCGGGTCATGGACGGCGCCGATGTTCTGCTTGCCGTGCCGGACCTGCTGGTGTTCAACCGGAACACGGCACAGAACGTGCTGCTCACCACCTATCGTCTGGGCAAGCCTGTTGTTGGCTATTCACGCGCTTATGTGACCGCGGGTGCGCTGCTTTCGGTCTACTCGACGCCAGCGCAAATCGGACGCCAGATCGGCGAGGCGCTGCTGGCCATGCAAGACAGGCCCGGCAGACCGCTGCCGGCGCCGGGCTATCCGCGTTACTTCTCTGTCGAGATCAATGAGCGTGTCGCTCGTTCCCTCGGGATTGAACCGGTCCAGGCCGATGATCTGACACGTCGACTTGCCGAGAAGACTACAGGAACCAGCAATGAGTAATCTGCCTATTCGCACACGCTTGCTGCTGCTGGCGTTAGTGCCGCTCACGATCATCGTGCTGCTTCTTTCCCTGCATTCCACCATGAACCGTATCCGTGATCTGGACAATGCATTGCGCGATCACGGCCAGGCGATTGCGCGGCAGCTCGCTCCGGCCTGTGAATATGGCGTGTTCGCCGGCAATCGGGCGCTCCTCAACCGTCTCGTGTCCGCCGCTGTGCGGGAGAAGGATGTGTCGCGCGTGCTGGTCAACGATGTCAGTGGCGAGGTTCTTGCGCAGGCGGAGAATGCCGCCCTGGTCGAGAACGACAGACGCGAAAGCACGCTGGTCTTCCTTGCGCCGATTGACCGTAGCGAGGTGGATATCGAAGACTATGCTGAGGAGAATGGCCGTGGTAAATCCCAGACTCCCTCACCGTCCCGACGGCTCGGCTGGATTACCGTCGAATTGTCGGATGCGGCGACCAGCGCGCGCGCCCAGCAGATTCTCCTGGAGAGTCTGATCATCACCTTCATCGGCCTGCTCATCACCGCAGCGATCGCCTGGCGGCTGGGGCGCTCCATCAGTGAGCCGGTGATCGAACTTACCAAAGCGGTGGAGAGAATCCGTGCCGGTGATCTCGAGCAGCGCGTGACCGTGGATAGTGGTGGCGAGCTTGGCACCCTGGAGCGCGGCATCAATGCCATGGCCGAGGGGCTGAGCGCAGGTCGCCGCCACGAGCAAAAGCGCGCGGCGGATTCATTATTCCAGGAACGCGTGCGCGCGCAGGTCACGCTGGAGTCGATCGGCGATGGCGTGATCACAACCGACGCCGGCGGTTATGTCGTATACATGAACCCGGTGGCCGAAGAGTTGACGGGCTGGAAGGTGGGGGAGGCGGAGGGACTGGCCCTGGCTCAAGTATTCCGCGTGATCGATGAGCGTATCGGGCGTGAGCGCGATTACCCATTGAGCATATGCCTGCGCGACGGGCGTGTCATGCGCCACGAGAGCCGTCACTTGCTGTTGCGCAAGGATGGCCGGCACTTTTCCATTCAGGACTCGGCCGCTCCGATTCGCAATCAGGAAGGCCATATTATCGGTGCCGTCGTGGTGTTCCACGACACCACCGAGATGCAGCATCTGACCAACAAAATGGCGTTCCTGGCTTCGCACGACTCGCTGACCGGGCTTCTGAACCGGCATGAGTTTGAGGTTCGTCTGCAACAGGTACTGGAAAGCGCGCGCACCGACGGTAGCCAGCACGCGGTGTGTTATCTGGATCTCGATCAGTTCAAGATCGTGAACGACACCTGCGGCCACGTCGCGGGCGACGAGCTGCTGAAACAACTGACCCACCAGTTACATGGAAAAGTTCGCGCCAGTGACATGCTCGCGCGCCTCGGCGGGGACGAATTCGGCGTTATCCTGGAAAGTTGCGATCCGGACACGGCCTATCGCATCGCGGACGGGCTGCGCCAGTCGATCAAGGATTTCCGTTTTGCCTGGCAGGACCGCTTCTTCGAAATCGGCGTGAGCATCGGCCTGGTGCCGATCACGGCCGCCAGTGGCAGCATGACCGAGGTATTGAGCGCCGCCGACTCGGCCTGTTATGTGGCCAAGGATCTGGGCCGCAACCGTGTGCACATCTACCAGCCGAATGACGATGCGCTCGCGCGCCGTCATGGCGAGATGCAGTGGGTGCAGCGCATCAACGACGGTCTGGAGGGAAATCGCTTTCAGCTCTACGGCCAGCACATGATACCGCTTGCCGCCGGTGCTCCGACCTTCTGCGAAATCCTGCTGCGCCTGCATGAAGAGGGCACAGGCCTGATTCCGCCGAACGCGTTTATTCCGGCGGCGGAACGCTATTACCTGATGCCGAGCATTGATCGCTGGGTGGTCGCACGCGCACTGGCCATGATTGGCCGCAATCGGTGGTCCGAGGGCACCTCTGATCAACCGATGATGTACGCCATCAACCTTTCCGGCCAGTCGCTGTGCGACGACCAGTTTCTGGATTTCGTGGTATCGCACCTGCAAGAGTCCGGCATCCCGCCGGCGCGCATCTGTTTCGAGATTACCGAGACCGCCGCCATCGCCAATCTGACACGCGCCATTGACTTCATGTCTCGGCTCAAGGATATCGGTTGCCGCTTCGCGTTGGACGACTTCGGCAGCGGGCTCAGCTCGTTCGGCTATCTGAAGAGCCTGCCGGTGGATTACCTCAAGATTGCCGGAAACTTTATCCAGGATATCGTGGTCGATCCGGTCGACCACGCCATGGTCGACGCCATCAATCAGATCGGTCATGTCATGGGTCTCACGACCATTGCCGAATCCGTGGAGAGCGATGCCATCCTGCAGAAGCTGCGTAACCTCGGCATCGACTATGCCCAGGGTTATGGCATCAGCGAGCCAGCGCCGCTCGCGCAATTTCTCCAGTCCTAGCCCACGTGGCCATGCATCGTTGTACCGAGACGACTGTGACACAGCTCAGCAGGCTGCTCGCACGCTACGGCTTGACGCTGGAGCGCGTTGCCGATGACGCACCGATTCCTGGCAGCTACTGGGGCGACTCCGAGGCCGGGCTGGTTAGGCAGGTCATCTATGTGCGCGCCGACACGCCCGTGCACTCCGTGTTGCACGAAGCCTGTCATGTGCTTTGCATGGATGCCACGCGTCGTGCGGCACTGCACACCGACGCTGGTGGCGACTATGCCGAAGAGGACGCGGTGTGTTTTCTGCAGATTACCCTGGCTGGCCACATCGGGTTAAGCGCCGAGGCAATCTGCGCCGACATGGATGCCTGGGGCTACACCTTTCGGCTTGGCTCCGCGCATGCCTGGTACACGCAGGATGCCGGCGATGCACGCGCCTGGCTGGTGCGCCACGGCCTATTACTCGAATCCGGTGCGCCAACCTGGCAGCTGCGCGCGGCCTGACGACGCGCATGAGAAAGTAATCAGCCGGTTTTGCGCTGCGCCTTGGCGGGGCGCTCAAGCACCGGGAGCAGGAAACGACCGGTGTGCGATTCGGGATGGCGCGCGATGTCTTCCGGCGTGCCGGCCGCGAGTATACGCCCGCCGCCGTCGCCGCCCTCCGGTCCCAGGTCAATCACCCAGTCGGCGGTCTTGATCACATCCAGGTTATGCTCGATCACCACCACGGTGTTGCCGTGGTCGCGCAGTCGATGCAGCACTGCTAGCAACTGGCGGATGTCGACGAAGTGCAGGCCGGTGGTCGGTTCGTCCAGGATATATAAGGTGTTGCCGGTGTCGCGCTTCGACAGTTCGCGCGACAGCTTGACGCGTTGCGCCTCGCCGCCCGAGAGCGTGGTGGCGTTCTGACCGAGGGTGATGTAGGACAACCCGACGTCGAGCAGGGTATCGAGTTTGTGCTTGACCACCGGGATGGCGTCGAAGAACTGCGCCGCCTCTTCCACGGTCATGGTCAGCACCTCGTGGATATTCTTGCCCTTGTAGCGGATGTCGAGGGACTCGCGGTTGTAGCGCTGGCCCTTGCACACGTCGCACGGGACATAGATGTCCGGCAGGAAGTGCATCTCGACCTTGATCAGGCCGTCGCCCTGGCAGGCCTCGCAACGCCCACCGCGCACATTGAACGAGAACCGCCCCGGGCCATAGCCGCGCTCGCGCGACAGCGGCACAGCCGCAAACAGTTCGCGAATCGGTGTGAACAGGCCGGTATACGTGGCCGGGTTGGAACGCGGCGTGCGCCCAATCGGCGACTGGTCGATGTCCACCACCTTGTCGAACTGGTCGAGGCCATCGATCGCGTCGCAGGCGGCGGCTTCCAGATTGCTGCCGTAGAAATGCTTGGCCGCGGCAGCGTACAGGGTGTCGTTGATGAGCGTGGACTTGCCGGAACCGGAAACGCCGGTGACGCAGGTCAGGAGGCCCACCGGTATCGAGGCGGTCACGGCCTTCAGATTATTGCCGGTGGCGCCGCGGATGATGAGCTGTTTCTCGGCATTGTTGGGCGCGCGATGTGACGGAATCTCGATGCGCTCGCTGCCGGACAGAAACCGGCCGGTGACGGATTCCGGATTGCGCGCCACCTGCGCCGGCGTTCCCTGGGCAACGATGCGCCCGCCGTGCACGCCGGCGCCCGGGCCGATATCGAGCACGTAGTCGGCGGACATGATCGCCTCTTCGTCGTGCTCCACCACGATCACGGTATTGCCGATGTTGCGCAGGTGCTTGAGGGTTTCCAGCAGGCGCGCGTTGTCGCGCTGGTGCAGGCCGATGGACGGCTCGTCGAGCACGTACATCACGCCCACCAGGCCAGCGCCGATCTGTGAGGCCAGGCGGATGCGCTGCGCCTCGCCGCCCGAGAGCGTCTCGGCGGAGCGCGCCAGGTTAAGGTAATCGAGGCCGACGTTCACCAGGAAGCCGAGCCGGCTCTGGATTTCCTTGGCGATCTTGTCGGCGATCTCGCGGCGCGCGCCTTCGAGCCGCAGGTTCTGGAAGAAGCTGAGCGTGCCGCCGATCGGCAGGCGCGTGAGATCGTGGATCGCCTTGCCTTCGATGGTGACGTGGCGCGCCTCGATGCGCAGGCGGCTGCCGCCGCATTCCTCGCACGGCTGCGCGCCCAGGTATTTGGCGAGGTCCTCGCGCACCGTGTTCGAGTCGGTTTCGCGATAGCGGCGCTCCATGTTCGGGATCACGCCTTCGAACGCATGCTTGCGCTTGTGCGTGCCGCCGCGCTCGCTGTAGTAGGCAAAGTTGATCAGCTCCTGGCCGCTGCCGTGCAGGATTACGTCGCGGATTTTCTTCGGCAGGTCTTCAAAGGGCGTCTCGAGGTCGAATTTGTAGTGGCGCGCGAGCGACTCGAGCATGCTGAAGTAGAAGGCATTGCGCCGGTCCCAGCCGCGGATTGCGCCGGCCGGCAGCGTCAGGCCCGGTTCGCTCACCACCCGCGCCGGATCAAAATACTGGCGTACGCCCAGGCCGTCACACGACGGGCAGGCGCCGGCCGGATTGTTGAACGAAAACAGGCGCGGCTCAAGCTCGGAGATCGAGTAGCCGCACAGCGGGCAGGCGTAGCGCGCCGAGTACAGGTGTTCCTCGACTTTCGGTTCCGGGTCGTCCTCGAGCGGCACGGTGAT
>Ga0209705_10000983_pt1 | contig 15093 bp, 11 predicted proteins | sample PPLLaktember2015_5_FD_187262 | JGI IMG/M metagenome (GOLD analysis project Ga0209705, IMG submission 187262) | Freshwater sediment microbial communities from Prairie Pothole Lake near Jamestown, North Dakota, USA - PPLs Lake P8 Core (1) Depth... | ecosystem: Environmental > Aquatic > Freshwater... | reverse complement strand
AATGCCAGGAAGAGACTGGATTGCGCGTGGAGGTCAAGGCGCTGTTGGATGTGATGGCCGGATTGGAACACCCGCGTGGGGCGCACATCGTTATTTTTTACCAGGCTGAGATTCTCTCGGGGATTCTGGTCCCTGGGGACGATGTCGATCGTGTCGATTTCTTCTCGTACAAGGATTTACCGCCCCTGGCTTTCAAAACCACACGCAAATTGCTTAACCAGTTCTAAGGCTTAGTGGGAGGAAATTGTTGGAATCCATGCAGATATGATAGGCTTCGCACGTCTATTTTGTGGTAAACTTCCCGTTTAAGAGGGTATAAAAGGTCTTTAATACATCATTCTATTTATTCCGATCCGAGGAGAACAAAGATGAAGGTAAAAATTTACAAGCCCTTTCTTTGGATGGGCGTTTTTATCCTGATTGTAAGCCTGGCCTGCAATATCGGCTCCGGCACTCCGACAGAGGCGCCTGCGCCGGTGGTGACCCAGGCGCAGGTGGTCACTGAAGCGCCGGCAACCGAAGCTCCAGCCACCGAAGCGCCGGAGGAACCTGTGGTCACCGAGGCGCCAACTTCCGGAGCAATCAGTGTGCTGCAAGATGTTAAAAAAGCGATCATCCAGGTCGAATCTCAGGGAACATTTATTGATCCGGAATTTGGCCTGGTGTTGAACGGAGCCGGGCGCGGTTCCGGGTTCATTATCGACCCATCAGGGATTGCGGTCACCAACAACCACGTGGTAACCGGGGCCGCCTTACTTAAAGTTTGGGTGGGCGGCGAAAGCGAGCCGCACAATGCCAAGGTCTTGGGCGTATCCGAATGCTCTGACCTGGCGGTGATCGATATCGATGGGGATGGCTACGATTACTTGGAATGGTATGATGGAGCCATCGATGTGGGCACCGATATGTACATTGCCGGTTTCCCACTAGGTGATCCTGAATACACCCTGACCAAAGGTGTGATCTCCAAATCCAAGGCCGATGGTGAGACCTCCTGGGCCTCGGTGGATTCGGTGGTGGAATATGACGCCACCAGCAACCCTGGCAATTCCGGGGGTCCAGCGGTAACTGCGGATGGTAAAGTGCTTGCTGTTCATTATGCCGGCAGCGCCAGCACGCGCCAGGCTTTTGGCATCTCGCGCGATATTGCCAAAGATGTAATCGATGAGTTGAGCACCGGCAAGAACGTCGATACCATCGGCGTGAACGGGCAAGCCGTGGGCACGGAAGACGGCTCGATCACCGGCGTTTGGGTATCATCGGTGCAATCTGGCTCCGCTGCCGATAAAGCGGGCGTGCAGGCGGGCGATATCCTGATTATGATGGAAAACCTGGTATTGGCGACCGATGGCACCATGTCACAATACTGCGATATCTTGCGCAGCCATCAGCCTGGCGATACTCTTTCCATCCAGGTTCTGCGCTGGGCTTCGGGCGAATGGCTGGAAGGTCAGTTGAATGGGCGCGAATTGGAAGTTACCGGTACCCTGGATAGCGGCACCTCAGGTGATGCCGGGACCACGGGTGATACCCCTGAGGGTGTGACCTACAACCCGAACGCGACTGAACCTGGCGACATTTATTACGGCACCACATTCGACAGCCCGTTGGACGACTGGTTCTATTTCCTGACTTATGGTTTGGAAGAGAATTTCAGCAGCGAGGTGGCGAATGGTCGCTTCCGCACTGAAATTACCGCGCAGGAGACCTACGTTTATTATATGTACAACGACCTGATCTTCACCGATGTACATATTGAGGTGATCGCCGAGAACTTTGGCGTCAACACCAACTGGTCTGGGGTGGTGTGCCGCTATCAGGAAGATGTTGGTTGGTACGAAATTACCCTGGGCAATACGGGTGAATGGCGTGTCTACCGCTATGATACGGCTTCGGGTGACTATGTTCTGTTGGACAGCGGCGGATCTCGCCTGATCAAGACCGGCAAAGAGATCAACGAGTTCGCGGTGGTCTGTTCTGGGGATCAAATCACAATCGGCGTCAACGGATCAAAAGTGGACACCGTTTCAATGAGATCTTCGGGTTATGGTGTCATTGATGATGGACTGATTGGTCTGACCGTTTCAACCACCACCGTAACCCCAGTGATTATCGAGTTCGACGATTTTAATGCTGGAGTACCCTACTAGAAATCGTCTCAAAAATGGTCGATAGGGGTGTATGCGGCGGCTTTACCGCCGCATACACCCCCAAAACCCTTTATTTTTGAGATCGCTTTTCGATTAACGAACCTCAAAGCTCACTTCGACCTGGCTGGCATTGCCTGCCAGGTCGATGGCTTTAACCAGCAGGGTGTGCGTGCCGACCGATACCTGCCAATCCAGGCTAAAAGGCGCCTGTTCCAGGTTGCCGAGGCGCTCGTCGTCCATATAAAATTCCACTTGTTGTAAGGCTAAATCATCCTGTGCGCTGGCTTGCAGGCTTATGCGATTTTCACGAGCGGAGAGAATAGCATCCGGCAAGGGATACAGCACTCTCACTTCGGGAGGCTGGTTATCCACCGTAACTTGAAGGGTGTCAATCTCCACATGTTGATCTTGATAGATGACCACCAGTTGAATGGCATACAATCCGCTCAAACCCTGGGTATCCCATTCACCTAACTCGCCCCCTGCAATCGCCCTGCTGGACTCTTCACCCACCTGGAGCCAACGCTGCGGGTTCAGGCCTTTACCCACCTGTACCCGGTATAGCGCAAAACCATCGCCGCTGGCACGACCATGGATTGCCAGGCGCCCGCTGACGTGTGAAAACATCTCTGGGGACGAGAGCTGGACATCTGGTGAAGCAGCAGGATCATCTTGGATGATATCGTAGGCCTCCGGAGGGGTGGGTATGCCAACCTGGAGCGCCCATTCAAACGCTTCTGGCGGGAGATCCATGTACACCCGCTCTTCAATCAGGTCAGAGGGTGTAAAAACAGTGGCAAGCAAGCCGGTTTCACGGTTGATTTGAAACTTGCGATACAAGGTATCCGCCTGGGTGGGCTCACTGCCGGCTAAAAAAATTTCATTCACAATCGACGGACATTCGGAGGTGGGCAACATGCCGGACGGGTCACAGACAGCCACGGTGTTGACGCCGGCTGGCACTGTCCAGCCTTCGGCGGGCAGAGAACGGCTGGCGTATTGGATCAGCGCATGCCATAGACCCGCAGCAGCCGAGGCGGGTACACGGTCACCGGTAGAGGCGGCGGGAGAGCCCAACCAGACTCCTACTACCAGGTAAGGTGTATAGCCGACTGTCCAGGCATTTTGATCGCCGGCTGTGCGGCCAATTTTCGCCGCAGCAGGCCGGCCGATTTCTAAAGGGTTGGGGTGACCTAGAGATGGCCAACGGGCGGGTTCATCGCTCAAGGCCTGGGTGAGAAGGTAAGCCAGTTGAGGGCTGATAACAGCCTGCAGACGGCTCGAACCACCCTGGACCCACACCTGGTTTGAAACATCCTCCACACGTAAAATGGTAACGGGCTGCAGGGAAGCAGAATTGTCATTTGATTCGGTTTTGCCAGGGTCGCTGCTGCCGGCTTGTAAGCCCAGGCTGGCCAGGACGCCGTACGCGCGGCTGATGTCCAGGAGGGTCACCTCGCCCGCAGCGAGCAGGTCAGAGGCTGTCTCATCCTCAGGCAGGCTGCCTACTGCCAGACCCATCTGCCGGGCAGTGCGCCAGGAATTTTCCACGCCAACCTGAGAGAGAACCTGGGCAGCGGGCGCCAGGTAATCATTCGCCAGGGCCACGCGCAGCCTGACCGGTCCGTGATAAGACGATTGTCCATTTTGCAGGTCGCTTCCCGCGGCAGGGATATCCCATACCAGGGAGGCCGGGCTGAGTCCGCGGGTGAAACCGGTTAAGTAGATAAATGGGGTGAGCAAGGTGCCTGGAGGGTGTCCGGGCAGGTGGGCTGGATCCAGACCAGGGGTTGTCTCGCCAGTGAGGGCCAATACTTGACCGTTGCGAGGATCCAGCACCACCACATTGGCAGCCAGACCGCCTTCAGCACCCAATAGCGGATTGCCAGCGCCCTCTTGGGTAAGCCCGGTCGTTTGTGTTGGCAGCAGGCGGGCAGCCTGGCAGGCGGGATCGTCGGCAATTTCAGGGGGATCGGGTAATCCCTGCGTGCGTGAAATCTGCAGCCGGGCAGCGCAGATAGCTTGCAATTGAAGATCGTAATCTAGCGAAGTCAGCACTCGATATCCGCCGCGTTCCAGGCGCTCCCGCGAGATCGTGGATGTAAGTTGTTCCAGGGCCAGATTGGCAAAAGCCGGGGCAGGATTGTTTTCGGACAGCCTGGCGGATTGAAATTTCAAGACGGCTTGCTTTGCCAGCCGGGCATCCTGCGCAGAGATGAAAACGCCCTGCTGCATGGCATCGATGACAAGCCAGGCGCGTTCGCGGGCTACCTGGGGGGCATCTAAAGGATTGAGAGCTGGCGCCTGTGAAACGGCAGCCAGCACTGCGGCTTCCGCCAGGCTGAGGGCAGCTGCCGGCTTGCCAAAATAGACGTGTGCGGCGGCATCTGCCCCATATGCCAGCCGCCCATAATAAACGCTGTTGAGATACCAGGTGAGCACCTGCTGGCGTCCGTAGCGAGCCGTGATCTGGGCTGCCAGCAAGCGTTCGCGCAGGGCGCGGCGCAGTCCTGGAGGCTCTTGCCAGAGGAGCAGGTTCGAAACCAGAATTTGGGCCAGAGTCGGCTGGCTGGAGTTCTCCAGCCCCTCCAGTGAATACCCTGAGTGGCTCCAAAATCCAGGATCGATAGTAGCCAGGGTGGCAGAGATCAAAGTGGGAGGCAGGTAGTTGGATTGCGTGCGATCGAGGGTCAGGATTTGCCGCCCGGCAGCCGCCGGATTTTGCAGGGTGAGCAGAACATGTTGGCCCGTACGGTCGTAGAGTGTGGTAGGCTCCAGTAAAAGCCCATCCGGAGGGTCCAGCAGATCCGGAAGCGCTTGCAAAGATGGCAAATCGCGCGTCAGGTTGGCATAAACCAGGGAAAAAACCAGAACAAAGCCGGCAAACAGCAGCCCAAGCAGCAAGCTGCAGCCTAGGCCCATCCAGCCCTGGGGGTTACGCCGGGCGCGCTGTTGGTGGCGGGCGCGCATGCGCGTAATGAGTGGAGCAGGCAGCATGCCTGAATTGTAACTCATGTCACTGGATTAAAAAAAGAAACCGGCAGAAGGATGCCCCCTTGATTTCTGCCGGTTTCTTGAACAACGTGCAGGACCCCTGCTGCCACACCCCAATCACCTGCACCCAATAAAATGATCTGTTCCGAGAATTTGCGTCTTCACCTCCTTCTTCTGGTGAGAGAATTTAATGATCTAACACAAGTTTAACAAAAAGGTGTCGCCAAAATATCGACATCTAGACAGGAATTCTTAACGAATTTGCAGGGATTCAAAGGGAATTAGCGGTTTTGGCGAATTTGTCAGACTACTATTCGCTTAATCATCTTCAAGTAGGCGCGCAAAGCCCGGCGATAAGGCTCAATCGTAGCTTGCTGTTCAAATTGGTCCAGGAGCTCATGGATTCGCTGACTAATTTTGGCGTCCGAGCTGTTGGTTTTTTGCAGGATGGTATGCACCGCTACCAGGCTGCGCATCTCGAGCCAGGGGTGTGCCATGGCAGCGGATTTACTGGCGCTCTCCAGGGTAATTTTCAGTGCAGTTTCGATATCCTGAATCTGGGTCGCTTTTTCGGCGAGCAACAAATTTGCAATGATGCTCAACTCTGGTATAGACCTGGGAGATAATTCTGCATCAATGAGGGCGTGCAGTTCTGTCACTTGTTGCCAGGAGGCCTCCTGGATTGCGATCATCAACTCGGCAACCTTTGCCAACACCCATATCAATTTCTGACCAGCCTGCTCGGTAAATTCAATCGCCTCGTAAAGTGTCTTTTTGCCGATCTCAATCTGACCATTTAGATACAAGGAGACGCCCAGGCGATATTTCGAATCTGCGACCAGGAACTGGTTTTCGCTCACCTGGAAGGCTTGAGAGTACATCTCAATACTTTTGGGGTAACGGTGCATCCAGAAGTAGATATCTCCAAGCAACCGGTAGCCGGTGGCGCTAATTTCGCTGTGGTGATAATTGGTCCCAATCTCGATAGCCTGACGAGCATGCAGAACGGTTCCGTCCAGATTGCCGAGGGACATATCAATCATCGCCTGGTAGGTGTGCAGGTACCCCAACATGCGCCGGGCATTGAGGCGTTCAGCCAGCTGAATACCCGCCTGGCAGTTTAGATTGGCTTGCTTGTACTTGCCCAGGAAAAAACGCGAGAATGCCAGGGCGCTATAGGCGGTGATCTGCCCATGTGCATGCTGGATGGATTTGAAATCAGCCAGGGAACGGCTGGCGTGATTTTGGGCGCTTTCGGGCATGCCGGTCAACATACGTGTGACTGCAATCTGGTAATGAGCATTGGCGCGCGCCTGGATATGCTGAGAGTCTTTCGAATCGAGGCTCAGGGCGAGCACATCCTGAAAGGACTGGATTGCCTCGTCCAGGCGGTTGAGCATATACAAGAATACGCCGCGGTGGTTGTAAGCCTGCAACAACTGAAAGGCATTGCCAGCGTTTTCCAAATAATCGATGGCCTGGTTGGTGAAATCCAGGCCCTCTTCGAACTGGTTGGTGACCAAACAAGCGTCACCCATTCCATCCAGGGAAGTTCCGATCAGCAGCGGGCTATTGCGTTCTTGACCCAGGTGCAGCAGTTCCCCGTTGATGCGATGGATGGTCTCGGCATCTTCGGCTTCGTAGGCCATTTCGGTCCACTCGGAATACAGCTCGTGAATCTGCCGGTCGGTAAGCTGGCGGGCATGCGAAATCAGGCTGCCAGCCCGGCCGAATAACCGGGCAGCATCGTCCATGGAAAGTAGGCGGCGGGCGCGCTGCCCGGTGCTCAGCCAATGCTCAAAGGCAGGGCCATACTCGCCAGCCAATTCATAATGCTGCGCCAGGGTAGCTGCCTGATCGCCGGGGAGAGCCTTAGCTTCCAGGGCGGACGCCACCTGTCCATGCAGCAGGCGCGCCCGCATCGGGTTAACCGTCTGCAGCAGAGTATCCCTGATTTTTTCATGTAAGAAACGATGACGCAGATTTTCTGGAGAGTGGCTGACTGGCTCGATCAGGTAGCGCTTACAGAGCTCCTCCAGCTCTTCTGCCACTTCCGAAGTTGAAAGTCCCAACACGTCTACCAGGATCTCGGGATCGAAATCTGTCCCCATGATGGCAGCTGCTTCCAGCAAGATACGCGTTTTTGCAGGCAGCTTATCCAGGCGAGAAGTGATCAGTTTTTGAATGCTTTTTACGACAGGCAGAGCCGTCAGGCGACTGAGGTCGAGGGGCGTCTCCCCTTCGACCAGCGAGCGTAAGGATTCCAACAGCACAAAGGGATTTCCATCGGTTTCCAGGTACAGAGAATGTGTAAACTGGTCGGTAGGAGATTGCCCAATCACGTAGCTGGCAAGCTCAGAAACCTCGCTTTCATCCATGCGCGCCAATGGAATGACAGTTGCCAGGTTGGTAGATTGCAAAGTGGAGAGCAGTGCTTCCAGGTCGGGATTACTTTCTTCCCAACGCGCGGCAACCAGGAACAACGCCTGGCTGGTGAAGGGAACCCGGTCCAGCAGATAGGCCAGGGTAGCCAGCGTGGCCTCATCCGACCAATGCGCATCGTCAAGGCATAACACCAGACGCTGATTTTTAGAGACGAGCAGGAAAAGCTGGCGAATGGCCTCCATAAGGACGGCGCGGGCTTGCCCTGGGGCCGCCTCCGGCGTGGCTTCGAAAATGGGCCGCTCGAGATCAGGGCGCATTTCCATCAGCTCGGGCAGCAACAGCGAAAGTTGGCTGGCCCACACTGCCGGCAAAGTCAGCCATTCATCTGCCTGAACTTGAAATCGCAATAGCTCGACCAGGGGCTGGAACGGCAAGTTCACTTCTGCAGGGCGGCAGGTAGTTACCATCAACCGCGGCTGCGGTAAGAGCGTTGCGGTGAATTCTTGCAGCAAGCGGGTTTTGCCCTGCCCCGATTCACCAAAGATAAAGGTGCTGCGTCCAGTCTGGTAGGCGCGGGTGAGCTGGTCCAATGCTGAGCGCCTGCCGACGAAGGGCACCTGCACACTGGGGTGCACTTTCCACAAAGGCGTCGATTCCGCCCATATGGGAACCAGCCTGGCCTCTCGCACCTGCCGATAAAGACTCACCATGCGCGGAGATGGGCTGGCGTCCAGCTCTTCCCGCAAGATGGTTTGATAACGGTCGAAGTGCTCGCGGGCTTCGTTCTTATATCCCAGGTCAATCAGCAGGCGCAAGGTGCGGTAATTCGTATCCTCATCGAGCTCATCGAGCTGCAAGCACTGACGAGTGAGCCGCAAGGCCTGCTCCAGATCGCCGGTTGCCTGGGCGTGCTTGGCCAGCCGGTCTAAGACGCGCCCCAACTGGTGCTCCATGCTCTGGGTGGTATGCGTCAGCCATTCATCCAAAACCGAAGAGCTGGGGAAATTTGCGCCCACCAGAAAACGAGGGCTGCGCCATAATCCGGCTGCTTTGAGGAGCAAGTTGTGCGTGTATTTGGGGAGCGGCTCATTGGCAGGGATCTGCCAGGGTAAGCGACCAGCTTTATCGATCAGCTCCTGGAATTCCAATTGGTCCACGTAGACACGTTCAAAATTCAAGCCCACCAGAGACGTATCTGCCAGCAACATATCGGATTCTGGCAGCTCTGTGCGCAAACGGCTCAGGGTATCACTCAACCGCCTGCGGGCAGCGTTTTCGCTCATCTCCTCCCAGAGCAAGGGCAAGAGCTGATCCCTGCCGACCATGCCGCCCTGGGATGCCAGGTAGAAAAGCAAAGCGCGCGGAGCCCTGCGGGAAATTAAAACCGGCTGGTCGTGCCGACGGATTTCCGGAGAGCCGCATAATAGCACCTGGAGAGGGCTCATCGTGTCGATTATTCCGAGGTTTGCTTTTCTACATTCTGCAATATCTCGCGCGCCGATTGCAATGTGCCCTGGCTGGTCCCCCCTAACATTTGAGCCAGCTCCAGGAGGCGTCCTTCACCTTCCAGACGGCGCACGAGGGTTAAGGTGCGTCCTGCCTGCACCTCTTTTTCTACATGGAAATGCTGCGTACCGAAAGCCGCGAGCTGAGGCAGGTGAGTGACACACAGCACCTGGTGCTGGCGGGCAAGTTTCCAGAGTTTATGGCCCACCACCCCCCCCACGCGCCCGCCGATACCCTGGTCGATTTCATCGAAGATCAGGGTGGGAATATGGTCTGCGCTGGCAAGCACGTTTTTCAGGGCTAACATCAGGCGCGAGGTCTCGCCGCCCGAGGCGATCTTCACCAGAGGTTTGAGGTCTTCACCAAGATTGGGAGAGATGAGAAACTCCACTCGCTCGATCCCGTTGGCGTCGAAAGCCAGGCGCTGCCCATCTTCCAAGGGGACCCCTTGCGGGTCGGGACGGCGCTGGAAGTCTACCTGAAAGCGCGTGCCGGTCATCTGCAATTCTTCCAGCTCGGATTCCACAGCCCGCGCCAGTTTTTCGGCTTGCTGCTGGCGGCGTTGGGAAAGCGCCAGGCCCTCTTTGCCCAGGCTTTTCAGCAGCGCTTGTTCTTCAGTTTCCAATTGCTGGATGCGCTCTCCGGCGTGGGTGATGGTCTCCATTTCCGCGCGCGCTTTCAGGGCGTAAGCCAGCACTGCAGCAATCGAATCGCCATATTTACGCTTCAGATTGTGGATCAGCTCCAGGCGCTCTTCCACCTGATCGAGGCGGCGAGGGTTGAATTCGATACCCTCCAGGTAGCGGCGTAGCTCGCGGTTAAGCTCGGTGAGGCTATCCAGGATGCCGCTGGCTGTTTCGTTCAAGCTCTCCTGGGATGGGTCCAGGCGCGCCAGGTGGGAAAGAGAGTGGGTGATCTGCCCAAACAAGTCGGTGATGGCAGGCGACTCAGGCGTGCCCTCATCCAGAGCCAGCAGAGCTGCCTGCACAGCAGAGGCCAGGCCTTCTGAGTTAGCCAGGCGGTTGCGCTCATCGCGCAGGGTGGATTCTTCGTCTGGGTTCAGGTGGGCGGCTTCGATTTCGTTAACCTGGTAGCCTAGGGTATCCAACCGGCGAGCAGCATCCCGCTCGGCCTGGCGAAGTTCTGCCAGCTCGTGACGCAGGGCCATGAGCTTATGGTAGGTAACCTGGTAGGCGTTCAGCAGGGGCGCGACGCCGGCATAACCATCCAACAGGCTCAGGTGGTGGTGAACGCGCAGCAACGAAAGATGCTCGGATTGCCCGTGAACGTCGATGAGATGCTCGCCAACCTGGCGCAGGAATGCCACTCCGACGCTGCGCCCATTAATACGAGCGACATTGCGCCCATTCGTGCGGATTTCGCGGGCGATGAGCACCTGATCGGGATCGTCCAGCAATTGCTCGGATTCCAGGGTAGGCCCTAAGGCGTTGCGCATAGCCGTATCCAACTGGAACAGCCCCTCCACATAGGCATAATCGGCGCCGGAACGGATCATAGTCATATCTGACCGGCCCCCCAACAACAGCTCAACCGCGTCGATCAGAATCGATTTTCCAGCGCCGGTCTCTCCGGTGAAGGTGATCAAGCCGGCTCCCAGTTGTAAGTGAACCTGGTCGATGATGGCGAAATTTTCTATTCTTAATTCAGCAAGCATAGGCAAGTTTCAGTTGCGAAGGTTGATTCCAGCCAGGCGATAATACATGGATGTGGTCACCATGAAAGTGTAAGCAGCCTGCCACACCAGACCGATCAAAGGGCCCAGACTGCCTTGAGATAAGGCCATGATGAAGAAGAAGCCATCGAACAATAAAACCGGCAGGCTGCCAATCACCGTAGCAAGCGCTGAAAGCTGGTAAAGGCGCTTGCTACGGCGGCGCTGGACCACCAGGCGGATGGCTTCAGCGATGATTACCCCGGCGACCGGGGCGAGGAAGATGGTGAAGAAACCCAAGACGGGTATCAGGCGGCTGCCGATGAATGAAAGCACACTGCCAATAGCGACGGACGTCACGTAATCGTACCACAAGGCAGTCTCAAAGGTCTTTTGCTGCCCGCGCACACATTCTTTACAGCGGTAGCCGGTAGGTGTTGAGATGGCACATTTCACACAAATAGGTTTTTCGCAGCGATTGCAGCGCAGACTGGTAGGGGTTTGAGGGTGGTTGGCACAATAGAGCACCGGCAGGGTGTCTGTCATCGATGATTACCTGTAGATGGATTTTGGCTCATATGGGGCGTCAGGTTGCGGTAGAAATACCCAGGGTCCTGGAATCGCACGAATTGGATGGTATGGTCGCTGGCGATCACGCTTACCTGATCTCCTTCTTGCATGGTAATGGGAATCTGCCCATCGACAGAAACCACAGCCGGGATGTCTGAATTAACCGTAATCCGTACAGAAGAGCCTTCCGCCAGTACGATGGCGCGATCGATGGAGAGATGGGGAGCCACAGCTACCAGCAGGATATTGCGCAATTCCGGCGGCAAGATGGGGCCGCCGGCAGCCAACGCATAGGCAGTTGAGCCGGTGGGAGTGGCTGCAATTAAAGCATCGGCTACATACGTGGTCAGATAGCGCCCATCTACTTCGGTGATCAGGTGCACTGGACGGACCATATGCCCGCGCCCTACCACCACCTCATTGAGCACTTCCCATTTTGCGGCGGTTTCACCGGCATGCAGCAACTCGGCGCAAAGCATCATGCGCCGTTCCAACCTGTAATTGCCCTGCAGGAGGCGAGGCATGATTTCCAGCCATTGATCTTCTTGGACTTCCATCAGAAATCCAAAACGTCCCAGGTTTATGCCTAAGACTGGCACCCTGGCTGGTCCACAGATATTACCGGCGCGCAGGATGGTGCCGTCGCCACCCAGGGCAATCATCAGGTCGAATTCACCATTGCGAACGCGGGCAGCAAGGTCCTCGTCATGCAGTACGCCAAAGTGAGCAGTGGCACCGTGAGCCTTTAGATAGCTGACGATCTGATTACCCACCTCAACAGCCTCTGGTAAGCGAGGATGGGCGGCGATGGCTATCCGGCGGAAGGGAGGCATTGGGGCTGACATGGCAAGGGTAATTATAGTGGCAAAACGTCAAATCGTGGAATTGGTCTATACCAATCTTTGATCACACTGGTTGCGAAAGCCGCATCCCCGGCAGCGAGCTTCGGACTGGTGAGAACGCTCGACTTCTTTACGACGGTCTTGAACCCGCATTTCATCCAGTATGGCCAGGAGGTCAGCTTCCAGGGCGGGAGTGAAATCGATCTGATAGGTGCGATCCGGGTAGTGCAAGATGCCGTAGTCAGGCCGGATGCCATAGGCGTGTTTTACCAACAAACAGTAGGCGGCAAGCTGGTAAATGTGGGCATCCAGCGGACCGGTTACGCCGCGCGTCGATTTAACCTCAACGGGGATGAACTGTTTGCCAGATTCAACCAGGTAATCGGGCTTGCCCGTCAGACCCAAGGCGCCATCGAAGAGCGGTTTTTCCACAGATCCCCACTGGCGGGTATCGGAATAAATGATGCGCCCGCCGGGCAGTCCGCTGGCACGGCGTTTGCGCGCTGACAGCCACAACAAGACCAGGCCAAGCAAGGCGACCAGGGAAGCAAGTGTGAATAAGGGGATCATACGATTTGCATTGCCAGAGTCGCAGCGACCAGCGCCAGGGCTGCCAGCAGCAAGCCATAAGCAAGGAAACGCAGGCAGCCAGCCGTTAAAACAGACCTGCCATGCTGTTGGTGCAGTTGGATGCCGCCCGCCAACTCGGATTGATTTTCCGGGGTGTGACCGCTCTTGCGGTACCACCAGGCGCGCTGGCAGTAGACGTAGGCGCTCAGCTCAGAGGCGCGCAGGATCCTCATGTCGTTTTTCCAATAGAGATTGCAAGCGTTCCAGGCTTTTTTCCAGGCGCTCCTGGCGGAAGCTGATGGTCATATCGCCGCGTGTGCGCTCGTTAATGCCGCGCACCAGATCGGTCAGGCGGCGCAAGCCGCCAGTCAGGGCGTCGGGATAATCCATGGTCACCAGGACGGCGTAAATATCGTCCATATATCCCAGCAGGCGCTCGGCTTCGTCAGAATGACCGTGCCTCAAGATATCCAGGCAGCGCCGGCGCAGCTCGCCGCTGGCTTCGGCTAACCCCTTGAGATAAGTGGCAAAATCGAGGCGCAGGTCTTCCGGGGAGGGCAAGCCCTGGTTGGCAATCAAGGCGCTGACGATGTTGGCCTCTGCGTATTCTTTGAGCGCATCCTGGGTGTAGCCGGTGTGGTAGATATCGGGATAAGCAGCCAGGTCGGTTTGCAGGGCGAACACCAGGCGCTGGGCTTCTGCCAGGTTTTCCTGCACGCCAGGCAGGTCGTCCCGGTGCACGGCGCGAATTGCGTTGGCGCAAAAGCGGGTGAGATGGCGAGCTTGCGCCAGGGCGCGATCGCGCGCCTGGTTGCGGGCGTCGAAATCGCTGCGAATTTTGTTGGCAATATCATCCAGGTTTTGCATGCGGTCACCTGTGGTCGGGGTCATCGGGTGGGGCGGGGGGGCGGAAAAGCTGCTCAGCCAGCGATGTACCGCCTGGAATGATGATCTCGCCGAAGGATTTCTCAAAGCGCCCCAGGTTTTCGATCAGGGCGCGCGAGAAGAGCTTGGCTGCCAGGGGAGACATGACGATGCGGGATTGCACGCGACCGGGGAAAACCCCTGGCAGCACGTGGGCGAAATCGAAGACCAGCTCGGCGGGCGAGTGGGCAATGCGCACCACGTTGGCATATTCCACGGGCAGGTCCGCAGGCAGGTCGATGGAAAAAGGCGAGGCGCCCGACGGGCGGGCAGGTTCAGACGTCATGGTTGTGCTCCTAATGGATCGTGAGCTCAGGCGCAAGGCGCGCCTCAAGAAAGTACAGGCAGGAGGAACAGAACAAGGGGTTTAAACCCCTTGTTCGAGTGTTCTCATGCGGTTCAATTAGAAGGGGATATCCTCTTCGCCCTGGGCGCCGCCCGGCTCGCTGTAGGCCGATTCGCCCTCGCCTTCGCCGCGGCTGGAGAGGAAGCGCACGACATTGGCGCTGACTTCGAAAGAAGCGCCCGAGCTGCCATCCTGGCGGGTCCAGATGCGCGGGCTGCCAGTCGCCGGGTCAGCTACCAGGCGGCCTTCGACCAGCACTTTGCGGCCCTTTTTCAGGTAATTGTTGACCGTCTCGGCCTGTTTGCCCCAAACGGATACTTTGAACCAGATCGTGCGCTCGACCTTCTCTCCGCTGCTGCTGGTGTAATTATCGTTGACGGCTACCGAGAGCGAGGTGACCGCCTGACCGCTGGGGGTATAGCGCATCTCCGGGTCTCTGCCGAGGTTTCCAACAAGAATGACGGTATGGTAAGACATGTTCGATCTCCTTTTTGGCTGGTGATGAGGGGAAATAAAAAATCTTCAGGCCGGTCGCTACGCACATTACAGGCGAGCCCAAAGATGATAAAAAACAGCAATATTCAGTTTTCGCATGCGACCTCCAGGTCGATGAGTGGGCTGTCTAAAGTTCCGGATGTCCGCCATCCGGGGCAGTCCTGTCAGGCACTCACCGTATAGAACAATTGTACACTAATTTCCCGAAAAATCAAGCCCCCAATTATTAAGGATAAGACTTACGCAGTCGGTGGGTGGGGATGTTATGACGGGCGTAGCCCGTCATAACACCCCCACTTCCCCTTGAACTGCGTAACTTCTAAAGAATACAAACCAAGGAAACGCAAAGTCGCTAAGACGCAAAGAAAACACTATAAAATGACTCTCTTTACGCCTTTTGCATGTTTCGCAGCTCAGCGCTAAACCTTGGAGAGTCGCCTGGCGGCTGCCCACTCTTTGGCGCTGTGCAGCAGCTCGGCGATGGGGCGCAGGTCGGAGACGGGCAGGGACAGGCTGGGGCTGGAGGTGTGAGGTAGCAGCCTGGGGCGGCTGCCGGCAGGCAAATGAGCGGCGCGGCGGCGGTACTCGCCGCGGGTCAGGTAGCCGACCAGGATGACCTGCATGCCGTAGACCCACAGG
>Ga0209705_10000982_pt1 | contig 15097 bp, 13 predicted proteins | sample PPLLaktember2015_5_FD_187262 | JGI IMG/M metagenome (GOLD analysis project Ga0209705, IMG submission 187262) | Freshwater sediment microbial communities from Prairie Pothole Lake near Jamestown, North Dakota, USA - PPLs Lake P8 Core (1) Depth... | ecosystem: Environmental > Aquatic > Freshwater... | reverse complement strand
ATGCGTTTCATAAAGAAAACCTCCCTCTAACATTTGTTAAAAGCAAAAATACCGGCCTTGAGGTTTTGAAAAATCCCCCGAAGAAATCTTCCGAGGCCAGCCGGTCCGAATCCTCCGGCTGTTTTCACCCCATAAGAGGACGACGCCTTGATCGATTCCATCCCTTAACTGCCGGGTGCCGCGCAAGGAAAATTAAAGTGGTTCGAAGCCCATTTTAGCATACAACCTTTCGGCGTCTTCCCACCGGCATAGTTCCGATCCCGGCGTCATGACCGCCGCGGCGCCTGCAGCAAGGCCGAAGAGGACGGCGTCGCGGATCGGCCTGCCCTGCGCCAGGCTCAGGACGACCCCTGCCACGGTGCTGTCTCCGGCCCCCACCTTGCTGCGCACCGGCACGGCCGGGGCCCGCAGGCGCTCGGTCCCCTCCCGGGTGGCCAGCAGCACCCCTGCTGGCCCCAGCGAGAGCAGGACCACCGTGCAGCAGCCCTGCCGAACGAGGGACAGGGCGAGTGATTCCTGTTCGCCCTCGTCCCGCGGCTCGCGGCCGACCAGGTCGATCAGCTCCCGGTAGTTCGGCTTGATGAGATAGACCGGCTCCCGGACGGCCCGGCGAAGAGCCTCCCCCGAGGTGTCGACGATGATGCGGGCGCCGAGTTTCTCCGCGACGCGGGCCAGCCCGGCATAGAAATCTTCCGGCACACCCGGCGCGAGGGCACCGCTGCCGACGATGTACTCGGGCCGGGGATCGAGGGTGAACAACGCATCAATCAATCGACTCCATTCCTCTTCGCGGAGCGTCGGCCCCGGCATCCCGAACCGGTACTGCTGGCCCGTCGCTTCCTCGAAGACCATGAAGCTCTCCCGGGTGGGCGCCTCGATCGGGACGGGCCGGTTCGGCACTTCCTCCCGGTCGAGAAGCTCCTGCAGAAGATTCCCCGTGTGGCCGCCGGCGGTGTAGAGGGCAAGCGATCGCCCCCCGAGCCGGGCAATGGCCCGGGCTACGTTGATCCCCCCGCCCCCCGGCTCGTAAATCGGTTCTGCGCACCGCAGCTTGCGGTCGGGAACGACGCTCGAAACAGCCGTGCTGATATCGAGCGCCGGGTTCACCGTGAGTGTAACGATCGGCTTCACGACCCCGTTCCTCCTTGATCACGATTGAACGATTCGGGTTTGTCCCGTTCTGCCCCTGCGCGACGGACGCCCCGCCGGTTCAGGAGTCGGCGGGGACGAGCAGAACCGGCACGGGGCTGTTCTGCGCGACGCGCTGGGCGACGCTGCCCATGAACAGGTGCCCGAGTGCCGTCTGGCCCCGGCTTCCCATGACGATCAGATCGATCGTCTCCTGCCCGGCAACATCGAGGATCTTTTCCGCCGGCTTGCCCTTCACGATCAGGGTCTCGCAGGGAGTATCGGCGGGACACTGCGCCGTGTAGCGCTCCTTCAGCGCCTTGTCGACCTTTGCGCGGATCCCGGCATCGATCTGGATGCGAAGCTCCGGCGTGACGAAACTCGTGTACTCCGGGTCATCGATGCTGCCCGACGCCACGTGCATCACGACAATCCGTCCGCCGCCTGTCCGGGCGATGCCGCAGGCATAGCCGAAGGCCCTGTCGGCGCTTGACGAAAAATCCGTGCAGAACAAAATTTTCTTCAGATCCTTCATGTCCTTCATGTGCTGTCCTCCTTCCGCGCTTCTCCAATGAATCGGATGGAACGACCTTACTGCTTCCCGGCGACCCGGCTGCCTGGGCCCGGAAGAAAACCGCGGAACGCCCGGCAGGTTGCGGGATCAGCCGGACCCCTACATCGTCAAATGCCTTCTGTTGCGTTCGTCTTCGTCCTGGATGGCCTGGAACTCCCGGTCGGCGATTTCCAGAAGGCCCGCCAGGGCCGCCAGGCGGCGGCGCATGGAGGACGGCATTGCCCGGACGGACTTGTACTGGATGTCGTGCTCGATCTCGGCCCAGGCGTGCTGGAGGATCGTCCGGACCTGGATCTCGGCAACGAGCCCCCCGAATCTTTCCCGATCGGGCCTGTCGGCCTCCTCGGGTGGCAGCTCCACCAGGTAGTGAACACTATGATACCCGAATCGCCCGGAGGCTTGCAGCATCTCCGATTTGTTGTCCTTTTCGAGCACGAAGAACCGCTCCCGGATGATCGCATCGATCTCAGAGACGGTCCGGGGGAAGAACGTGATGACCCTCACGGCGGCCAGATCCGTCACCCACCGCAGGAGGTCCTCAACCGCGTAGGAGGCCCGTTTCGGTTCGAACATTCGTAAAATCTTTCTCTCGACGCTCTCGGCCGACTTGACCCGCGCCTCGATGGAGTGGATCCGGACGGCCCGCTCCCGCAGTTTGTCGGTCAGAATCTGCCGGACGAGCCCGGAAAAACCCTCGTAGGTCGGCCGGAGCGATTCATAACGCTGCAGGGCCTCGGAAATCGACTCCCGGGCACTGGACATGCGGGGTTCGGCGATCCTCGTGTCGCGAATCTTCAGGGTCTTCATGGTCAACCCCCTTTGGCACCGGACGGGTGCACCGTGGCGGGTTTGGAGCGCTCCCTCATCCATTTCTCCGCGCCGACGATCAGGGAGACGGCGAAGGAAGCGGCAACGATGGCGGCCCAATCGGCAGGCGCCAGGGGCGCGCTGTGGAACAGCGTGTTCATCCAGGGATGGTAGGTGTAGAGGAGCTGCAGAAGGACCGTGGCGGCCGATCCGCCGATTACCCAGGGATTCGAGAAGAATCCCAGGCTTCGCATCGAGTGCCTCAGCGAGCGGCAGTTGAAGAGGTAGAACAGCTCGATCATGACGATGACGTTGACGGCGACGGTACGCGCCTCGGCGAGATCGGCGCCCCCCGCCTTTTTGTGCAGGAACAGCGCGAAGACGGCCCCGAGCATGAGAAGGCTCACCAGGATGATCCGCTGGATCAGGACAGCCGTCAGGATCGGGCTGTCGGGAACCCGGGGCGGCCGGAACATGACGTCCGCCTCCTTGGTTTCGAAGGCCAGCATCAGGCCCAGCAGCAGGGCCGTGGTCATGTTGATCCACAGGATCTGCACGGGGAGCACGGGCAGGGCCACGCCCGTCCCCGCGAGAACGGAGACGATGATCACGAGGGCCTCGCCCCCGTTGGTGGGCAGCGTCCAGACGAAGAACTTCGTCAGGTTGTCGAAAATGCGGCGCCCCTCCTCGACGGCGGCCTCGATGGTGGCGAAATTGTCGTCCGTGAGAACCATGTCTGCGGCCTCCTTGGCGACTTCCGTTCCCGTGATGCCCATGGCGATCCCGATGTCGGCCTGCTTCAGGGCAGGGGCGTCGTTGACGCCGTCGCCCGTCATGGCGACCACCTGGCCCCGGGCCTGCAGGGCCTCGACGAGCCTGAGCTTCTGCTCCGGAGCGACACGGGCGAAGACCTTGGCCCGGCTTGCCACGTCGATCATCTCTGCATCGGAGAGTTCCTGCAGCTCGCGCCCGGTGACGGCGATGTCCCGGCCGCTGTCGACGGACGGGTCGGTCAGGCCGAGTTGGGCCGCGATGGCCGAGGCCGTTATGGCATGGTCGCCGGTGATCATCTTGACCGACACCCCAGCCGTCTTGCACGCCTCGATCGCCTTCATCGCCTCCTGCCGGGGCGGGTCGATCATGCCCTGCAGACCCAGGAAGGTCAGGCCCGTAAGGCCGTCCGCCGACTCAAAGGCCTTCTGCTTCGCCGGCAATTCCCGCCGGGCGAAGGCAAGCACCCGCAGACCCTCCCCCGCCATGGCCCCGGCAGCCTCGAGAACGGCATCCCTGTCGAGATCGCCCGCGGCCCCGTCGCGGGCAAGGGCCTGCGTGCTCTGCTCGAGGACCTTCTCGACGGCTCCCTTGACATAGGAGACGGGAGGTTTCCCCTCGCCCGGGTCGTGCAGCGTAGCCATGTAGGCCCTCTCCGATTCGAAGGGGATGACGTCGGTCCTGGGCCAGGCGCCCGTCTCTTCCCCCTTCAGTCCCGCCTTCGCGGCGGAGACGATGAGAGCCCCTTCCGTCGGGTCGCCATCGACCAGCCAGCGCCCCTCTTTTTGAACCAGCCTGGAGTCGTTGCACAGAAGCCCCGCCCGGAGGCACTCCAAAAGAGCCGGAGACGAGGCCGGATCCGCCGGCGACCCGTCGGAACGGATCTCGCCTTCCGGCGCGTAACCGCCCCCGGTCATCTCGTAGAGATCCCCGCCGGCGAGGACTTTCTGCACCGTCATCTGGTTCTCGGTCAGGGTGCCCGTCTTGTCCGAGCAGATGACGGTCGTGCTCCCCAGCGTCTCGACGGCGGGAAGCTTTCTGATGATGGCGTTGACGTCGGCCATCCGCTTGACGCCGATGGCCAGGGTGATCGTGACGGCGGCGGGCAGCCCCTCGGGGATGGCACTCACCGCAAGGGCCACGGCCGCCATGAACATCTCCAGGGCACTGTGCCCGACGAGCCACCCTGCGAAAAACATCACGGCCGAAACCGTAAGGATGACGATGAGGAGCACCCGGCTGAAGTGGGCGATCTTCTTCGTCAGGGGCGTCGAGATCTCGACCGCCTCGGCGATGAGGCCCGAGATGCGGCCTGTTTCCGTCCCGTCGCCCGTGGCGACGGTCACGCCGCTTCCCTGGCCGAAGGTGACCAGCGCCCCCGCGTAGGCCATGTTCCTCCGGTCGGCCAGGACCGTGTCGGGGGGCAGAACGTCGACGGTCTTGGCGACCGGGACGGATTCCCCCGTCAGGGCCGATTCGTCGATCTGGAGCTCCCGCGAAACGAAGAGCCGCAGGTCCGCCGGGACCTTGTCGCCCGACTGCAGCAGGACGATGTCGCCCGGCACCAGTTCCGCGGAAGGGATGGTGAACGTCGCGCCGTCGCGCACCACGACCGCCTGGGTGGTCATCATCGTCATGAGGGATTCGATCGCCTTTTCGGCCTTCGACTCCTGGATGAACCCCACGACGGCGTTGACGAGGACGACGCCGAAGATGACCGACGAGTCGACCCACTCGCCGAGGGCCGCCGTCACTCCTCCCGCGGCGATCAGGATATAGATCAGCGGCTGGTGGAACTGCAGGAGGAGCCGCACCAGGGGGCCGGTCTTCTTCTTCGCCGTCACCCTGTTAGGGCCGAAACGCGCCCGTCGATCCTCTACCTCGGATGCCCTGAGACCCCGCTGCAGATCCGATGCGAGCACACCAACCGTTTCCTCCGGCGGACTGTGGTGCCAGGGTTTGTCGGGGATGTTCTCCAACATTCACTTGCTCCCTTCATGTGTGTGTTCGGTGGAAGAGTCTGTTGCGGATGTCTGCGGCCGGGACGATGTCCGGGATGAAACAAGACAGGCCATGAATTTGCCGGGGGAGAATGCCAGGTTTCTCCTGTTCCGACTGATCGATGAATGGCCCGGATGAGATCCATGCATCGGTGAAAAAAAGGGCCGCAATCCGATTGACATCAGATGGCGGCCCGACCATTTGAAAACCTCCGGGATCATCATCCCGGACCCGTTGGCGTTTATTCCGTTGCAATCAAACCATAACGGATTGGGGCCCGCCTGTCAACCCTTTCCGGGTTTCTATCGAAATTTACGCTGTAAATCAGACGGATAGATCATGTGAGATACCAGGTTCACTCACGTATTGTCCATCTCGACGACCTCGCTGATCCGGTCTTCGAAATCCGGGATGGCGGCGTTGACGCGGACCCATGCGGCGAGCATCGGGACGCCCACGGGGTCGTCCACGAAGTCCGCGATCGCCTTGCGGATCGACCCGACAAAAAACTCGACGGCCTCGATCTCGCTGTGGCGGTCGTAGGTGAGACCGTTGATGAGTGCAAGGGCGTGGTATTTTTCGATGGTGACCCGGGCTTCCTGGATGTAGGCGGTGAGCATCGTCCGGAAAAACGCCTCGCTCAGGACGATCCCGTCCTGTGTGAGGACCCGGAAGAGGGCCCTGGCGATATCGCCTGCCATGCGCAGCAATCCCTCGTTGGGTTTTTCTTTCCGGAGTACCTGGTGTTTGTGCTCGTAGGTCTCCGCCAGCTCCACCTGGCAGATCCGGTTGATGGACGCCTTCTGATACACTTCGCTCAGCAGCGAGACCTCAAGCCCCCAGGTGGGCGATATCCGGATGCCTCTCGCGAGGCTCGAGATGAAGGCGAATTCCCCCGACAGGGCGTAGCGGAAATTGTCCAGGTACGACAGGAAGGCGTTGAAGCCCAGGATGCGGCGAAGCGTCCGGATCAGGGGGGTGTAGAAGAGCCGCGTCACGCGTCCGTAGAGCCGGTCTGTCACGCGGGCGTAGTAGCCCTTGCTAAACTCGAAATCCAGGGCCGGGTGCGCCACGGGGTAGATGAGCCGCGCCAGCATCTCGCGGCGGTAATTGACGATGTCGCAGTCGTGCAGAGCGATGGCGTAGACATCCCGCTCCGACAGGATGCTGCCGAGGGTCATCCACACCGAGCGTCCCTTGCCGGGGTGATTCATGGTGAAATCGTTTCTCACCAGCTCCCGGAGGAGCTTCTTCATCCTCGGGCCGTCGTGCCAAACGACCTTCACCTCGGACTTCAGCACGGACATGTGCTGCCTTGCCTTTTCGAACTCTGCTCTGCCGGCCCGGTCCAGGGAGAGAAAGACCTTGTGGAGGTAGTCGACGCCCTTCAATTCCTCGATGATCCGGGGCATGGCGGGGGTCTCGAATTCCGAGTACAGAGCGGGCAGAAGCAGCACGAGCTTGCGGCGCTGCGCGATGGACTTGAGTTTCGCCTCGAGCTCCCCGACGGGGCGCTCCCGCAGTTTCTGCAACGTCGTGATCATGCCGTGCTGCCAGAAATCAGACATCGTGCACCTCCTCATCCCAGATTCGGATCAGGTAGTCCTTCATCTTTTCGAATGCCAGGGCGTGGGCCTCGAAGAGGCGCTCCGCCTCGTCGGGGCTCTTGTCCCGCACTTCGTTGATGAGGCTCGCCACCCGGGCGTTGTAGAGCGGGACCATCGTGTCGAGGACTTTGAAGCGCTGCCGCGGGGTTGCGTGGAAATAGCGGGCGTAGCGGTAGACGATACGCACCCACGTCTCGACGGGCAGATAGAAGTCCTCCGTGCGCGTGACGGAGACAAGGCCCCGGATCACCCCGTGGTCCTTCTCCTCGATGATTCGCTGCCAGACGCCCGAGAAGTTCGCCCAGCCCGTCCGGAAATAATCGATGAGCCCTTCCTGGTCGATATCGAAGGGGGCCGGCTCCTGCTCGAGCTCCTCGCCCAGGACGGGGACTTCATGGGATCGCCTGACCTTCTGCCAGTGCTCGGCGTTCGTTTCCATGAGCTGAAAGATCGTCCCCACGACCTGGCGGAACATGGGCCCCAGGTCCGCCCCGGGGTCCTTTTCGCCGTGGACCTTGATGCCCAGCCTCGCCTGGCAGAGCTTGAAGCCGCCCACGACGGCCGTCGTGGTCATCCAGACGTCGATACCGAAACGGGCCACGTCCGTCTCCCAGACGTCCTGGTCGAAGTAATGCTTGGCCAGCTTCTGCGAGATCCCGAAGTCGCCGCCGATGGGCTGGCGCACGCGGGCTCCATAGAGAGCCCGAGTGAGGTTGTACGCGATCGTGTTGGTGATGGTGCCGTCGAGCTTGTAGCGCCGGTACCAGGGCGCGACAAAATCGTACCCCTTGAACACGGGGTCCAGGACGTTGCGGACCCACTCGGGCTTGATGGAGACGAGGTCGGAGTCGAAGACGGCCACGGCCTTCGCCCTGAGAAAATTCGCCACTTCGAACGCGGCCCGCAGGCCTGAGCCCTTTCCGGGCACGCCCCGGTAGATCGTGACGATCTTCTTGATGTGGTAGGAGTGGATTTGTACAAGGTTCGCGATCTCGCGCGAGTCGTCCGTGGAGCCCCCGTCGGCGACCAGGATGACGGCCTTGGCGTCGGGATAATGACGCTCGAGACCTTCGGCGACCGTCTGGATCACGTGCACGATGGACGATCCGCTGTAGTAGGAGGGGATGCCGACGACGATGTCGGCGTAGCGGAGCTTCTCGATGGTCTTTCGCGCGTGATCCCTCAGAGTCGTCGAGAACCGGGGTGCGGTCTTCACGGTCATCGCTGCCTCCTGTTTCGATTCATCCGGTCGCGGCCTCCAGCCCTTCGAGGATGCCCGTGACGGCTACTCCCCACCCAAGGCTTCCCGGGTACGGCGCCTTCAGCAGATTCGGCAGGATCAGTTCCTCGTAACGGCCGTCCGGGTGAGGCATCAAAACCGGGATGTCCACGGCATTGAGCATGGGAAAGTCGTTGGGCCGGTCGCCGATTGCGACGGTCAGCAGATCCCCCACCAGGTTCTCCCGGAAGATCTCCATCACCCGCCTCACGGCTTCCCCCTTGTCCTGCCCGATTCCGATCAGGTGATGGAAACGCCCTCCCCGGGTGATCTTCAACCCCGCCGCCATGGCTTCCTCCCTGAGGGCGGCGAACTGCGCGTCGTCGTCCAGCAGGAAGGGCTCCGTGAATTCCCTCTGTTTCGCAAGGCGTGCCTGCTCCGGGGTGAGTCCCGTCAGGTTCACGAGTTCCTCGACACTCAGGTCCCCCGCGCCGCGAATGGCGTAGCGGCCTTTTTGTGCCTCGATGAAACGGCGGATCTCGGCATAGGGCTTCCCCAGCAGGATCAGGGTGTGCTGGCCTTGCTCGATCGCATCGGAAATGTGGAAGTTTCCGTAGCCCGCGGGAAAGAAAATCCCGCCGCCGTTCTCGGCGATGAAGGGCTCCCGGATTCCCATGTCCTCCTGCAGGCGCACGACCTCCTCGCGGGTCTTGCTCGTGGCGAAGACCAGGGGGATGGAACGCGCCCGGACGAGGGCCAGGGCGGGATGGGCACTCTCATAGGAGTACCCCTCGTGGTCCAGAAGGCTCCCGTCCAGGTCCGTAAAAATGATCATCGACCGTCTCATCTCACACCATGACGGTATGTTCGGTTGTCTTCCCGACCAGGGCGTACATCAGGGTGAGATACTCCCTGAGGTGCCGGGTCAGGAGGTAGTACTCTCGGACGAGTTCCCGGCCCGTCTTGCCCATCTTGCCGCACTGCTCCCGGTGGTGCAGGAGGAAGCGGATGCGGTTGGCCGCCCCCTCGGGTGTCATGACGAGGAATCCCGTGTGGTAGTCGACGACCTGCAGGCGGATGCCCCCGGCATCCCCCCCGATGACGGGCTTGCCCTTCCAGAGCCCCTCGGTGACGGTGAGGCCGAAGCCCTCGCGGGTCGATTTCTGGACGACGATGTCGGCGATCCGCTGCAGGGCGTTGACCGTCCGGTGCGCCGCCGGCGGCAGCAGCTCCACGTGGATGTCCGGGTCCCCCTCGGCGGCCTCCATCACCGCGTCGAGAACCTCTTTCCCCTCCGGGTCGTCACTGGCCCCGCCGCCCGCGAGGACGAGCTGGACGGGCGTCATCTTCTTCACCATGCGATAGGCCTCGATGACCCCCACGGGGTCCTTGAACCGGTCGAAGCGGGAGATCTGCACGAGCGTGGGGACGCCGGGGTTGAGATCGAACTGCTGACGCACGGTGTCGAGTTCATGGTCGTCGAGATCGATGTTCTTTTCGCTCAGCGGGTCGATACTCGGCGCGATGAGATACTGGGGATGGGGCAGCATCTGGGCGAACTGGCACATGGAGAAGATGCTCGCGTCGTATTTCTCCACGAAGGGCTTGAGCCCCTTCCAAACCGATCGGGACGGGTGGCTGGCATCGATATGGCAGCGCCAGATCCACCGTCCCCGGCGCCGTGTGCAGAGCTCCAGCAGGGGAGCAGGCTGCGGGTCGTGGATGACGACGATGTCCGCCTCTTCGAGTTCGTCCTTCAGCGCCGTGACATTTTCCCGGTTCACATCCTGGTATACGTCCCAGTCGCGCTTCTTGAGCAGGACGGAATAGCCCTGAAGACCGTTGTGAATCGCCTTGGTCACGGAGAAGAATTCGTTCGTCCCCGCGATGACCCGCCAGTGCGCGTCCAGCCCCAGGTCGTTCATCAGAGGAACCATCCAGGCGAGAATCTCCGCCACCCCGCCGCCTTCAGCGGTGGAATTGACATGGATGACACGCAGCCCTTTCAGCCGCTCACCGAGCCTTCGCAGCTGCCCGATGACGGGGATGCCGACAATCGGTTCGTACTGTTGAATGTTCATGACTCTCCCCTGTCTGTCTCAGGATCGCTTGCCCCGGAGCGGTTCGAGCACTCGCACGAGTTCCTTCCGGAGCTCCCGGAGCGTGTAGAAGTAAAAGTCGATGCGGCGCAGGGCCTCCACGTAAGGAGCCCCGGTTTTTCCAAACCCTCCGATCCAGTTCGAAAAGTCGTCCATGCCGACGGGCGGGCGGCGCTGGGCCTCCAGGAAGTGAAAGTAAATGCTCCCGTTGGACATGCGGCCGATGGCGTCCGGAAGCTCGCGGAGGGCGCGGACCCGTTCGCCCGAATCGAAGACCAGGGTCGTCGCCTCCATGAAGTAGAACTCGTGGCCGGGCCGCGCCCAGGGGATCATAATGACTTCGCTCAATCGCTCGTCGATGACCTCGAGAACGACTTCCCTCAATCCCTCCATCGATGGGCAGGCGTAAGGATCGACGGCCCCGAGTCGCTCCGCCAAAATCTTGTCCGAAAGCCGGCGGGTCGCCCAGACGGCGAAGTCGTTCCGGTGATCCGGGTACTCGAACGTCGGCGACAGAGGCGTCTCGCAGAAATGGTGATACAGGACGTCGGGACTGCACACGGCAATGCGGTCCCTCAATTCCCGCAGATTGTACGCCGGCGCAAGGCCGCTCATGCGGATCAGAAGCGAGCAGTCCATGATTTCAAAAGGATTCATAGGGCGACCTCCTGTCTGTCTGCATTCAGACCGGCCAGCCTGCAGATCTCCGGTACAAGCGCTGCCGGGTTCTCGAGAACCAGGACTCCGGGGATCATCGGGTCCGCTAAGGTATGATCGGGAACCAGGGGGGACAGGTTGCCGTCGAAATCGAAGATCCATAACCTCTGCAGGTGACTTTCCTTCGGGGGCACTACGCGACCTCCTTCACGGGCAAAATGCCTTCCAGTTCCTGAAAGATCTTTGCACCCCAGTCGTAGACCGTGTGCTTCTGGACCTGCGATCGCATCCGCTTCATCCGCTTCCTCCGTTCCTTCTCCGTCATGAGGAAGGCCTCGTACAGCGCATCGGCGAGCTCGTCGATGTCATAGGGATTCACGAGGAGCGCGTCGGGAAGCTCCCGGGCCGCCCCCGTGTACTGGGAAAGCAACAGAACCCCGTCACCGTCGGTCCGGGCGGAAATGAACTCCTTGGCCACCAGGTTCATGCCGTCGTGCAGGGAGGTGACCATGACGACGTCGGCCATCCGGTACGAGGCCAACACGGCATGGTAGTCATGATGGGCCCGCAGGAACCGGATAGGCGTCCAGTCCTCGGTCTGGTGGCGCCAGTTGATCTCGTCGACCAGATCGTCCAGTTCCTCGTTGATATCGCGGTAATCCTCGATGTGCGTCCGGCTGGGCGCCGCGAGCTGAAGAAGGGTGACCTTCCCCCGGAGTTCCGGGTGATCCTTCAGCATGAGATCGAACCCCTTCATTCGCTCCGGGATGCCCTTGGTGTAATCGATCCGGTCCGCCCCGACGAAAACCTTCGTCTCCAGGATCCCCTCTCCCAGTTCCTTGATGAAACTCGCGCGTTTTTCCTCGACCCGCTGCGACGTCACGTCCTTGCCGATCTGATGGTAGTCGACGCTGATGGGGAATGATCGGACATGCGTGGGTCTGCCGCCGCGGAAAATCGTGAAGCGCTCGTAATCCACCTTGGCCTCGATCCCCCGGTCCACCGTGTCCATGAAATTGTTGCAGTGATACTGGATGTGGAAGCCCATGATGTCGTTTCCCAGCAGCCCGTCGAGAAGTTCCTCACCCCAGGGGAAGATCCGGAAGGCCTCGCGGTTGGGCCAGGGGATGTGCCAGAAATGGACAATCAACAGATCGGGTCTTGCCTGTCGCAGCATCCGGGGCAGCAGCGCGAGATGGTAGTCCTGCACGAAAACGATGGCGGGCCCGTCTTCCACCTCTTCGAGCACCGCATCGCAGAAACGCCGGTTCACGTCCCGGTAGATTTCCCAATCCTGCCGGGAAAAGCGGGGTCGGGTGTACACGATATGACAGAGAGGCCACAGGGCCTGGTTGGAAATCCCGTAGTAATAGCCGTTTTCGTCCTTCCGGGTCAGCCAGACCCGCCTCAGCGTATAGCGGGGATCCTCGGGGGGCATCGACACACGCCCCTTTGGATCGGTGACGAGGCGGTCGGCAGAGCCGGAGCCGTGGGCAACCCAGGTGCCGCCCGTGGCTCGCACGATGGGCTCGATTGCAGCCACCATGCCGCTGGCCGGGCGGACGACCCGGACCCCTCCCACGTCGCGTTCATGCATCGCAGGTTCCCGGTTCGACACGACGACGACCTTTGCGCCTTTTGTGATTCGGGAAGCGAGCCCCCCCAGGTATCGGGCATCCATAACGACCTCCTCGACAGGCTTCGTTCTGTCTGCTGGCAGTGTCGGGTCATCCCTTGGGACGGGAAGCCGCGTTCGGGGTGTTGCAGAGGAGGATGAAGAGAGGGTTCAAATGGCGGAAAAGCCCCGATTGGATCCCTCGTCGAAAAAAACGGGCCGCAATCCCATTTTTATCGGATGGCGGCCCGACCATCGGCAACTCCTCCGGAATTTTCATTCCGGACCCGTTATCGGCTATTCAATTGGTGTTAGTCTAATGGATCGTGGGGTCTTCTGTCAACCCTTTGAGATTTTCCGAATGAGCCCCCGCATCGCCGCTCCGGAGGTTCAGTCCGTACCCTTCAGGGTATCGAGCAGGAAGGCGCGCAGCGTACCGTAATCGGCGGGCAGCTCGACGGGCTCGCCGGTGCGCTTTTCCAGGTCCTTCATGCTCCGGGGCACCTCGGGGGTGATTCCGAGCAACTCGATGATCTCGTCGGGGAACTTGGCCGGGTGGGCCGTCTCGAGACAGACGCAGGACTCCGCGATGGGCCCGCAGCAGGCCTCCAGGTAATGTTGCAGGCCCCTCCAGCCAACGGCCCCGTGGGGCTCCAGCAGAACATGGTATTGCTCATAGACGCGCCGAATGGTCTTTTTTGTTTCCTCGTCGGAGATGCTGACGGAGAAGATGCGCCGGCGCATCTCCTGGAGATTGGGGTAGACGTGCACGATGCCTGTGCGGTCCACCGTCCCCCCGTAGAGATCGAAGAAGCGGGCCAGGTTGCTCGGGTGGCCCACGTTCATGGCGTTTGAGAGGCAGGCCCGCGACGGGGAGACCTTCTCGTAGACCCCGGACTGGAGGTAGTTGGGAAACTCGTCGTTCTCGTTGGTGGGCATGACGAGCATCCGGACGGGGAGCCCCATGCGCCGGGCGTATTCGCAGCCCAGGGCGTTGCCGAAGTTCCCCGAGGGGACGGAAAATACGATCTCCTCGCCTTTCTTCGCGAGCTGGGCATAAGCGTAGACGTAGTAGACGCTCTGCGGCATGATCCGGCCGAAGTTGATGGAGTTGGCCGAGGTCAGGTTAAACTGCGAAAGCCCGGGGTCGGAAAAGGCCTGCTTCACCAGGTTCTGGCAGTCGTCGAACTTGCCGTCCACGGACAGGGCCAGGACGTTGTCGCCGATGGTGTCGAGCTGCTTCTTCTGCATCCCGCTGACTTCGTTTTTCGGGTAGAGGATCCAGACGCCGATCCCCTCGACGCCCTTGAAGGCCTCGCCCACGGCGCTTCCCGTGTCGCCCGAGGTGGCCACGAGCACGTTGAGCCGCTTTCCCCGGTCGCGCAGGCGGCTCATGAGCCTCGCCATCATCCGGGCGGCGAAATCCTTGAAGGAGGCCGTGGGTCCCCGGTCGAGACGCATGACGTACATGCGGTCGCAGACCTGCTCCAGCGGGACGTCATAGTTATAGGAGTCCTCGACGATATTCTTGAGAACGTCCCGCGGCAGCTCGTCTTTCAGGAAAGCCTCCGCCACGAGGAGCGCGGCCTCGGCATAGGGGGCCCCTTTGAGCGCCAGGATGTCGCCGACGGAAAGCGCCGGAATGGGGTCCGGCATGAAGAGCCCCTCGTCGGGCGCCTGCCCCTGGATCAGGGCATCGCGGAAAGAGACCTGCCCCTTGAACGGCGTGAGGCCGGCCACCCCGTCGAGGTGGCGGTTTGTACTGTAGTAGCGGATCATGGAACTACCTCAGCGAAAGGCTTTCGGGGCGATATGCCCGTATAAAATCCAGGAAGATTTTATGGTGGGTCATTAAATCGAATTGCCTGCGATAAATCAAATAAAAAGATCGCTCGATCGGGCAGCCCTCGATGGACAGGGCGGCCAGCACACCGAACTTGAGATCCCTCCGGATGGCGTGCACAGAGATGACGGAGATCCCCACCCCGGCGATAACGGCCTCCTTTACCGCCTCGGAGCTTCCCATTTCGGCCGCCACATGGAACTGGGACAGGTCCGCCCTGCCCGCCTCGGCGAGACAGCGCTCGAAGGCCTCGCGGGTGCCCGATCCCTTTTCCCGGATCACGAAGGGCTCTTTCTCGAGATCCCGGACCCGGACGCTCCTGCGCCGCGCCCAGGGATGCGCCGCGGGGACGGCCAGTACCATGCGGTCCCGCCAGAGCGGCTCGGACACCAGCTTCGCGCTCGCAGGCTTCTTACCGATGAAGCCGATCTCGGCGCCGTTCACCAGGACCGTTTCGATGACTTCGCTGCTGTCGGCCGCTCGCACGGCAGTCCGAATCTCCGGGAATTTGGCCCGGAACTCACCGAGGGCGTAGGGCAGGATGTAGGTGGCGGGAATGGTGCTGGCTGCGACCCGGATGTCCCCCGCCTCGCACTCGCGCGCCCGCATCACCCGGTCCATCGCCTCCTCGCGGAGATTGAGGATCCGCCGCGCGTAATCGTAGACCACGCGACCCTCGGGGGTGAGCGTGAAGGCCCGGCTGGCCCGGTTGACCACCTCCGCCCCCAGGGCGTCCTCCAGGTTGCGTATGTGCTTGGTGAGCGACGGCTGGGAGA
>Ga0209705_10000979_pt1 | contig 15133 bp, 14 predicted proteins | sample PPLLaktember2015_5_FD_187262 | JGI IMG/M metagenome (GOLD analysis project Ga0209705, IMG submission 187262) | Freshwater sediment microbial communities from Prairie Pothole Lake near Jamestown, North Dakota, USA - PPLs Lake P8 Core (1) Depth... | ecosystem: Environmental > Aquatic > Freshwater... | reverse complement strand
GCGCTGCTGGCGCGCCTGTTGCCGGGTCGCATCCTCAGGTGGTGGCTGGGACTGGAGCGACGCCAGCACGACGCCGACGCGTGACCGTTACTTGATATTGCCCTCGATCGCCGCCTGTTCCACCAGGCGTTCGAAGTCCTCGGCCTTCATCAACCCTTTCTCGGCGACGATATCGCGCACCGGCCGCCCGCTGCGCGCCGATTCCTTGGCCACTTCGGCCGCGGCGCTGTAGCCGATCGCCGTGTTGAGCAGGGTGGCAAGCCCGACACTGGTGTGCAGCAACTCGCGGCAGCGCGTCCGGTCCACGGTCAGACCGTGCACGCCCTTGCGGGTCGCGGCGTCGAGCGCGTTGGTGAGCCAGTCCATGGCGTCGAACAGTGCGCTGCCAAGCGCCGGCATCATCACGTTCAGCTCGAGCTGCCCGGCCTGCGTCATGAACGCAATCGCCGCGTCCTGGCCGAGCACCTGGTAACACACTTGATTCAGCATTTCGAACATCACCGGATTCACCTTGCCCGGCATGATCGAGGACCCGGGCTGCACCGCCGGCAGCGTGATCTCGGCGAAGCCGGTGCGCGGGCCAGAGGCGAGCAGGCGCAGGTCGTTGCTGATGCGCGTCACTTCCAGCGCGAGCGCGCGGATCGCATTCGCGAGCTGTTGCAGGTCGCCCATGGATTGCATTTGCGCGGACAGGTCCGCGGCCGGCCGGATCGGCTCGCCGGTCAGGCGCGCGAGTTCGCGCGCGGTGCGCTCGACATAGCCGGGCGCGGTGTTCAGGCCGGTGCCGACTGCGGAACCGCCGAGGCCGATGTCGCACAGCAACGCGTGCGTGGCGCCGAGCTGCGCGTTGCAGCGCCGCAATGTGAAGGCATAGGCCGTGAATTCGCGCCCCAGGGTGGTGGGCACGGCATCCTGCAGGTGGGTGCGGCCGCTTTTCACGGTTTTCGCCTCCTGCCTGCCGAGCGCCTCGAATTCCGCGGCCATGGCCTCGACCGCCTGCATCAGACGCGGCAGTTTGGCGAGCGCGGCCAATCTAATGGCGGTGGGAATGGTGTCGTTGGTGCTTTGCCCCATGTTCACGTGATCGTTCGGGTTAACCGGCTTGTACTCGCCACGTTTGCCGCCGAGTGCCACGTTTGCCAGGTTGGCGATCACCTCGTTGGTGTTCATGTTGTGACTGGTGCCGGCGCCGGCCTGGAAACGGTCGACCACAAATTCCGCCAGGTGTTCGCCGTTGATAATGGCCTCGGCGGCCGTGCCGATGGCCTCGGCCAGCGGGCGGTCCAGCCAGCCGGCCTCGCTATTGGCCAGGGCCGCGGCGCGCTTGATACGGGCGTGGGCAATGATAAAGTCGCGGTCCGGGCGACGGCCGGAGATCGGAAAGTTGTCCACCGCGCGCGCGGTCTGGATGCCGTACCAAGCCTCTGCCGGGACGGAGTACTCGCCGAGGCTGTCTTTTTCGATACGATTGTTGTTGGACATGCGCGGTTTCCGGTCTTCGAGGCGAGCCGCGATTATATAAGAAGAGGCGCGCCGCCGGTATTTTCCGGGGCGGCACTCAGACGAATGGAGGTCAGCTTGATCAGGTGGATAAAATTCATGCTTGCGGCCGCATGGTTCCTGCCGCCGCTCGCCGTGGCCGGGCCGGATCTGGTGCTCCCGGACGTTGAGGATCGCAGCCGGTCAGTCCAGGAGTTCATCGGCCGCGGCCAGTGGACAGTGGTGGCGATCTGGTCCGCCGACTGTCCGATCTGCAAACGCGATATGCACGAAATGGGTTTTTTTCATGACGCGCATCACCGCAAAGATGCGGTTGTGCTCGGTATTTCAGTCGATGGCAGTGCGCGCAAACCGGAGATTCTCCAGTTTGTCGCGGACCAGGGGCTCGACTTCGTGAACCTGATCGGCACGCCGGTGCACATGGCTGCCTTCGGCAGCCCGTTCCGCGGCACGCCGACCTATTATGTATACTCGCCAAAGGGTAATCTGGTGACACGCCAGGTTGGCTCCATGACTCAGGAAGCCGCGGAAGAGATCATCCTGCACGGCAACATGGCGGGTTATTGAACGTCCGCGAGGTACTCCGCATGTCGAAACGCCAAATTATTCTTAACTTCCTCGCCGCCGTGCTGCTGTTCGGGCCGGCGCTGCCGGTGTCCGCGGCCGAGGCCACGCGCGACCCGATGCAGCATTTCTTCCACCAGAGTTTCAACAGCCTGCCGGATGAGGTCGCGGTTGCGAAAAGCGGCGGTCAGCAGGCCATTCTCATCATGTTCGAGGCCGAGGATTGCCCGTGGTGCGCGAAAATGAAGGCCACGGTGCTCAACCAGGTGGCGGTGCAGGATTATTACCGCAAGTATTTTCGCATCCTGATGATGGACGTGAACGGTGACGCGCCGATGACCGATTTCGGCGGCCAGGAAATGCCGCAAAAGGAATTCGCCTTCAAGCACAACCGTGTGCGTGCCACGCCGGTGTTCACGTTCTTCGGCCTCGACGGCAAGCTCCTGACCAAGTACACCGGCGCCGCGCGTGACCCCGAGGAGTTCCTGTGGCTCGGCGAGTTCGTCACGAGCGGCGCCTGGAAGACCACGAACTTCACCGCCTACAAGCGTGAGCGTTCCAGCGGCAAGCCATAGCAGAACCGGCTATGGCGGCAGGCGCGGAGAGGACAGGTCGGCGGCAGCGCGCGGGCGCGTGGCTCGTGTTGTTGCTGACCGGTGCGGCGCACGCGACGGAACCGCTGCCGGCCAGCGCGCCACTGCCCAGCCCGTTGACCATCGAACAGGCCCTGGCGCTCGCCGAGGACGCCCATCCCGACCTGGACCGGGCCCGGGCGCGCCTCACGGCCGCACAAGCCGGACTCGATCAGGCCGAATCCACCAATGGCGCGCGCGCGTTTGTCGATCTCACGCCGCAGTGGGTGCTGCCATCGGTGCGCAGCGACGATGAACTGGTAAACGACAGTCGCGCACGCCTGCTGCTCAGCAAACGCCTCTACGATTTTGGCCGCACCGCCTCCTTGAGCGAGGCGGCACGCGCCGACATTGCGGCACGCGAACTGGCGCTGCTCGACGCCCGCCAGGCGCGCCGCCTCGAAATCCTGTCGCGCTTCCTCGACGTGCTGCTGGCCGACCTGCGTTATGCCGTGGACAACGAGGCCATGGCGCACCAGTACGTGAATTTCGACAAGTCGCGCGATCGCCAGCGCCTTGGGCAGATTTCGGACGTGGACCTGCTCGAGCTCGAGCAGCGCTACCAGGAGGCGTTCATCCTCCGCACCCGCAGCCAGAAACGCCAGGCGCAGTCGCGCATGCAGCTCGCCATTGTCCTCAACCGTCCGGATGAGTTGCCCGCCGATCTCGTCTTGCCGCGATTTCCCGGCAATGACCGCGCGCTGCCGGAACTCAAGACGTTGCTCGAAAACGCCCTGCAGAAAAATCCGGCGCTGGTGGCGCTGCGCCAGGAAACCGAGGGCGCCCGCGCCCGGGTGGCCGCCGAGCGCGCGCTGCGCTATCCGGTGCTCTCGGCCGAGGGCGAGGCGGCCCGCTACGAGCGCGAATTCATTTCGCGCGATGACCTGCGCGCCACGCTCAACCTGCGCATCCCGCTCTGGCAGGGCGGGGAGGACCGCGCAACGATCGCGCTCGCGCTGGCACGCCTGCACGAACAGGAGGCGCGGCTGCGGCGCGCCGAACTCGATCTGCGCCAGGCGGTATTGGACCTGGTGCAGGAACTGGAAAATCTCCAGGTCGAGCGCAATGCCGCCAAGGTACGCACCGCCTTCCGCGATCTCTATCTCGACCGCAGTCGCGCTCTCTACGAGCTCGAGGTGAAGAGCGATCTCGGCGACGCCATGACGCGCGTGACCGAGGCGCAGTGGCTGGCCGCGCAGGTCGAATTCCGTCTCGCCCTCACCTGGGCACGCATCGACGCCCTCACCGGCGACCTCATTCAAACATCATTGCAGGAGCCCGCACCATGAAAAACCGGTCTGTCTGGTTGGGTCTGTGCGTCGCCGTGGCGGTGTTCCCGGCAGCGGCGGCCGACGTGGAAGCGGTGGTGCAGTGGTCGCAGCGCACCGAGCTGGCCACGCCGGTGTCCGGCGCGGTGGCGAGTGTCGCGGTCAACGCCGGCGAGCGCGTCGCCAAGGGCCAGCTGTTGCTGGCGCTGGATGACGCGCCGTTCCGGGCGGCGGTGCAGGAAGCGGAGGCACAGCTGGCGCGCCGCAAGAGCGAGCGCGACGAGGCGGCGCGCGATGCCAAACAGGCGCAGGAACTTTACGACCGCACCGTCCTGTCCACGGTCGAACTCGAAAACGCCAAAATGAAACTCGCGCGCGCCGACGCAGGATACCAGGAAGCGAATGCGGCGCTCGCTCGCGCCCGCTACCAGCTGCGCGTGAGCGCATTACGCGCGCCGTTCGATGCCGTGGTGCTGAGCCGGCATGCCGAACCCGGCCAGGCGATCGCCGCCGGGTTCAAGCCGCCGGTGTTGCTGGTGATTGCCGCCGCCGGCGAATACCTTGCCCAGGCGCGCGTATCCGCCGAGCGCGTGACCGGCCTCAGGCTTGGCCAGGCAGTGTCGGCGGCGGTCGGCGGTAAGACCTACGCGGCGAAGATCAAGGCGATCGCGCATGAGCCGGCGGCTGGCAAGGAGCCCTATGTCCTCGACGCGGTGTTCAGCGCCGCAGAACCGTTGCACGCCGGTCAGCCGGCGCACATCGCGCTGCCGTGACACCGGACAGTCCGGTGGCCTGCGCGCATTTCCGCGTGCGCGGGCAGGTACAAGGGGTGTTCTATCGCGCCTCGACCGAAGCCGTCGCGCTTCGCCTCGGGCTCAGCGGCTGGGTGCGGAATTGCGCGGACGGCGACGTTGAAGTGGTGGCCTGCGGCGCGCTGCCGCAACTCGACGCGCTTGAAAAGTGGTTGTGGCAAGGGCCAGCGAGAGCGCGCGTCGGTTCCGTGCACCGCTCGCCGGCGCCGCTTCAGGTGTTCGATGGATTTGAAGTACGGCGCTGACGCGCCGCTACTGCGGTTGCCAGCGCTGGTCAAAGACCTTGTAGACCTGTGCCGGGTAGCGGCGTTCGCGCGTGCCGTTGTAACGCATCAGCGCGCGCACACGGTTGCCTTTTTCCTTGTCGAGGTAATAGCGCAGAATCGTGCAGCCGTAGCGTAAATTGGTGTGCGGACTGAACAGGCTGTCGCCCGGCTTGCCGATTTCCTTGAGCCAGAACGGCATCACCTGCATGAGGCCGATGGCGCCGGCGCGCGAGATGGCGTATGGATTGAAATTACTCTCGACCTGAATGACCGACAGCACCAGCTCCGGCTCGATGCGCGCGCGCTTGGCTTCATAGTGAATGCTCTTGAGCAGCTCGATGCGGAAGTCGTGATCGGGCACGCGCCTTTCCAGGCGCCGCGACATGTCGGTAAGCCACACCTCGCCATCGAAGCGGTCGGCAAAACTGTCGGATTCGTTCGCCGCCTTCTTGAGCAGTTCGCGCAGTTCCGGCTCCACCGCTGGACGCTCGTCGACCGCCACAGCCGGAGACAGGCCGAGCAGCGCGAGCGCTACGCCGAGTACCAGCTGTTTCATGCTTCGGAATCGTCTTGGGTCTGTTTTTCTTTCAGTAGTGCCGACAGGCGGGGCGATCTTCGCCCGCACGTTTCAAGCCTAGGCGATCCGGCGTCGACCAGCAAGAGCGCGTCAGACGAACGCGAGCACGATCACGGCGTAGCGCGCGATTTTGCCGAGCGCGATGAACAGGAGGGAAGCGAAGAACGGCAGGCGCAGATAGCCCGCGGCGAAACACAGCGGATCGCCGACCACCGGAAGCCACGACAGCAGCAACGCCGGACTGCCCCAGTGGCGCACCCGCGCCAGCGCGCGCCGGCGTTTTTCCGGAAGGCGCGCCTCCAGTGGCAAACGGCGCGCCACCAGATAACCGAGCAGCCAGGTGGTGAGCGCGCCCAGCGTGTTGCCGAGGCTGGCGATGGCCAGCAGCAGCCACGGGTCGTGCCGACTCTGCGAGGCGAGCGCGCCCAGCACCACCTCCGAGCCGCCGGGAAACAGCGTGGAGGAAACGAAGGCGCTGGCGAACAGGCCCCAGAGTGAAAGCGCGTCGGTCACGCCGCACACCTCATTCGAAGCACAGGCCGATCAGACCGTCTGCCTGCGTGCAAGCGGCAAGGGTGGCTCCGCCCATGGGTACTTTCCAGCGTAAACATTTATCCGCCAAGCAGCGGCGGAATGTCTTTGGTCAGCGCCTGCTTGTCTTTCGTGGCCGCGCCCACCAGCGCAAAGCCGCGCAGCTTGCCGGCCGTGTCGTGGAACAAGGCGCGCACGCCGTCGGCGGCAACCGTCTCCTCCCATTGGCCGTCGACGCCGGCGGGCGGCGGGCAGACCACGCTCGGGCAAGTTGGGGTCTTCACCACCACCGGCATGGCCGGGTAGTGCACGGCAGTCGGCGTGCCGCTCAGGGTCTTCGCCAGTGCGCGCGCCTGCTGCATGATCGGCATCACGAACGGAAGATTGAGGCCCGCGACCTCGGCGCAATCGCCGAGTGCATAGACGTCCGCGGCGCTGGCCTGCAGGAGGGTGTCGGTCACGATGCCGCGATTGACACTCAGCCCGGCGGCCCGCGCCAGCTCGATGCGCGGCCGCAGGCCGACGGCAGACAGCACCAGGCCGGTTTCAATGCGTGCGCCGTTGGCGAGTGCAATGGTCAGGCTGGTGTCCGTGTGCGTGACCGATTGCGCGGTGGTTTCGAAGTGAAAGCGCACGCCCGTGCCTTCGAGCGCCGCGCGCAGAAAACGCGCGGCCTGCGCCGGCAACAACCGCCCGAGGGGTTGCGGGGCCAGGTCGATGACGTCGACGCCGAACCCGGCGCCGCGCAGGTCATTGGCAAATTCGCAGCCGATGAGCCCGGCGCCGAGCAGCGCGACTTGGGTCTTGCCATCGAGGGATTTGCGGAATTGCCGGTAGTCGTTCAGGTCGTTGACCGACAACACGTCAGCGGCGGCATTCCCGGCCAGCGGTAGGCGGATCGGATCGGCGCCGATCGCCAGCACTAGTTTCGCATAGGCGACGGTCTGGTCGCCGATGGTCACGCGGTGCGCCGCGGTGTCGATGGCGGACACGCTGGAATGCGGGCTCAGGGTCGCGGCCAGCTGGCGTTCCATGTCGGCCGCACCGTTGAGGGCGATTTGCTCCGGCGTCTTCTTCTGCGCCAGGGCATTCGAAAGCACCGGCTTGGAGTAAAAGCTGCCGTCATCGCGGGTAATGAGATGCAACGGGGTGGTGGTATCGAGTTTGCGCAGCTCGCGCGCCAGGGTGTAACCCGCGAGTCCGGTGCCGAGGATGACGATGGATTGCATGCCGATGTCCCGTTGAACCGTGTTGCAGAAATGAAGGCGGGCCTGACGGCGTCTGGGTTTCCTCCGGCACGCGCATTGGCCGGCGCACGATGCGCTGTCTTGCCAGGCCGGCATCATAACCGCGCGTGGCCCTACCGGACAGCGCCCGGCGCGGCAATCTGTATATATAATGGGGTGAAACTCTGGTGAAACTCTGCCGTCCCGTCCCCATCAAAAGAGATATAGTCCAGGCATCCTTATTATGGTCAGCGTCACCAGCAAGTTTCCCGGCAGGAGCGGCAAGCAGGCCCCGGCCCTCGAGCAGTGGCTGGAGGAGCTGGCGCGCCTGCGCCCGGCCGCCGAGCTGGAGGTGATCCAGCGCGCCTGTGTGTTTGCCGACGGCGCGCACCGTGGCCAGACCCGCGCCTCGGGCGAGCCCTACGTGCAGCACGCGCTGGCGGTGGCGCGCATCCTCGCCGAACTCGGGCTCGACCCCGAAACCCTGACGGCTGCCATCCTGCATGACGTGGTCGAGGACACCGGCATCACGCTCGACGATCTGAAGCGCGAATTCGGGCCGCGCATCGCGACGCTCGTGGACGGCGTCACCAAAATGAAGGTCATCCAAGTGTTCCGCGGCGATACCGGCGGCTCGCACAAGGAGCAGGCACAGGCCGAGAGCCTGCGCAAGATGCTGCTCGCCATGGCCGAGGACGTGCGCGTGGTACTTATCAAGCTCGCTGACCGGTTGCACAACATGCGCACCCTGGCGGCGCTGCCCGCGGACAAGCAGCAACGCATCGCGCGCGAGACCATGGACATCTACGCGCCGCTCGCCAACCGCCTGGGTATCTGGCAGGTGAAGTGGGAGCTCGAGGACCTGTCGCTGCGCTATCTCGAGCCGGTGACCTACAAGCAGATCGCCGGCTGGCTGGCGGAGAAGCGCGTCGATCGCGAGGCCTACATCGCGCGCTTTGTCGACACGCTGGCGCAGGAACTGAAAACCTCCGGCATCGCCGCCGAGGTCACCGGCCGCGTGAAACACATCTACAGCATCTGGCGCAAGATGCAGCGCAAGGGCAAGGACTTCGGCGAGATCTTCGACGTGCGCGCGGTGCGCATCCTGGTGAACGACGTGCGCGACTGCTACGCCGCGCTCGGCGTGGTGCATTCGCTCTGGCAGCATATCCCCGGCGAGTTCGACGACTACATCGCCACGCCCAAGGAGAACAACTACCGTTCCATCCACACCGCGGTCATCGGCCCGCAGGGCAAGAACGTGGAGGTGCAGATCCGCACTCACGACATGCACAACCAGTCGGAACTGGGCGTGGCCGCGCACTGGCGCTACAAGGAAGGCGCGAAGCACGACAAGGGTTTCGACGACAAGATCGCCTGGCTGCGCAGCCTGCTTGAGTGGAAGGACGAGATTTCCGGCGCCGCCGAGTTTGTCGACCAGTTCAAGTCCGAGGTGTTCAGCGAGCGCGTGTACGTGTTCACCCCCAAGGGCAACATCGTGGACCTGCAGGCCGGCGCCACGCCGCTCGACTTCGCTTACCACATCCACACCGACGTCGGCCATCGCTGCCGCGGCGCCAAGGTGAACGGCCACATGGTGCCGCTCATCTACACGCTCAAGACCGGCGATCGCGTTGAGGTGCTGACGGTCAAAGAAGGCGGACCGTCGCGCGACTGGTTGTCACCGCACCTTGGTTACCTGCTCACCTCCAAGGCGCGTTCCAAGGTGCAGAGCTGGTTCAACCAACAGAACTTCGAGAGCAACGTTGCCGCCGGACGCCAGACGCTGGAGCGCGAGTTCCAACGGCTCGGGCTTCACGATGTAAATTACGAGAAGCTCGCAGCGCGTTTTCACCACGACAAGGTCGATGACTTCCTGGCCGCGCTCGGGCGGGGCGAAATCAAGCCCGCGCAGATCCTCACTGCCGTGCAGGAGCTGGTCGAGCCGGCCCTCAAGGAAGCACGGCCGGCCTTCGTGCCGCGCGCCCGCGGCGCGCGCAAGCCGGCCGGCGTGAGCATCCGCGGCGTGGGCAACCTGCTTACCCGCATGGCCAAGTGCTGCAACCCGGTGCCGGGCGACGCGATCGTCGGTTTCATCACGCGCGGTCAGGGCATTGCCATCCATCGCCGCGATTGTCCGAATGCCCTGCGCCATCACAACGAGAACGAGGAACGCCTGATCGAGGTGGAGTGGGGCGCTGACAGCGCCCAGACCTATCCGGTGGAGGTCGAGGTGCTCGCGCACGAGCGTGCCGGGTTGCTGCGCGACATCACCGGGCTGTTTGCAAACGAGAAAATCAACGTGACCGCCGTCAATACCCAGACCGACAAGGGGCAGTATGTCGCGCGCATGACCTTCACGCTCGAGATCCCGAACGTGGAAACCCTGAGCCGGGTGCTGGCGCTGCTCGATCAGATTCCAAACGTCATGGACGTGCGGCGTCGCTCGCACTGAGCACACGGCCGGCAACCATGGAAATCATTAACCGCACTACGGAACTCTGAAAGAATCCCCTCTCCCCTGAAAGGGGGAGAGGGCGAGGGAGAGGGGGTAGGGGACTTGTTCAGAGGTTCCTTAAGGGAGAGGGAGTAGATTTTTTTGCAACTTGTTCAGCGCTTCCTTAGGATGACAGCGCCATGCGTCGAAAGAACAACAACAACGGAAAACCCGGGCACCCGCAATCCAGCCGCCGCGACCTGCTGCGGCTCCTGGCTGCCGCCTCCCTTGGGGCAGGCGGCCTGACCGGCTACCTGGCGCGTGCGCTCGCGGCGGCGCGCGTGCCACTGCATCCGGGCGTGCGCGAAATCAAGGGAGAGGTGCGCATCAACAACCAGCCGGCGCGCCTCGGCCAGCTCGTTCGGCCCGGCGATGTCGTCACTACCGGCAAGGATGCGCGCGCGGTGATTATCATCGGCCTGGATGCCTACCTGCTGCGCGGCAATACCCGCTTCGAAATCCACGGCAAACCCGAGCGGCGCGACGCAAGTGGAGTGGTGCAGGAGGCGGTTGTGGAGGTGTTGCGCATTGTCGGCGGTGCGGCGCTGTCGGTCTTCGGCAGCGGGCGGAAGCGTGTCGAGACACCGTTCGTCACCATCGGTATCCGCGGCACCGGCGTGTACGTCGAGTCCGGCCCGGAGCGTTCCTACGTTTGCACCTGTTACGGCGAGACCGAAATCGTCGCGCAGCACGACCCGGCGGTGCGCGAAACCGTGAAAACGAAGCATCACGAGGCGCCGCGCTACATCACTGGCGGCCGGCTGCCACGCATCGAGAAAGCGCCGGTGGTGAACCACACCGATGCCGAGCTGGACATGCTTGAGGCGCTGGTGGGCCGCGAAACGCCGTTCGATCTCTTCGGCCCAAGCCGCTATTGACCAGCCGGTAGCGAACCGCGCCGGACCCGTATTCCATGCTTGCATTGAATCCCGACGCGGCGCATGCAAGCGTGCGCCGGCACGCCAAAATCCGTCACCAGACGAAGTTCAGCTTCTGGTTCGGTCTGTGTCGGTTCTCTTAGCAGGCTGCTGAAAGACTCGCCGAAACATCAAATTCCGTCATTCCGGCGGGGCCCTGCCCCGGCAGATTGTAAGCCGGGGCCGGAATCCAGAATGTCGATGAAACCATTGATATTAAATCCTGGACACCGGCTTGCGCCGGTGTGACGAGCACTTTTTCAGCAGCTTGTTAAGACGGAAAGATCACTTCGCCACGATCCATTCAGCCGCCTTGGCGACAACGTCCCGCTCTATGCCGTTAAACCCGTGGTACGCAAACGCCTCGCACGGATCGCCACGATTCTGGCCCCCATCCATCGTGAGTAGTTCTTTTCTCGGCGATGCGCTCAACTTGTCCATGAGGCGGGGAAGTTCGGAATAGGCGCAGTGCTTGCACCCATCCTGCCGATGGTGGACGACAAGAACGGGAATGGCGATCTTATTCAGATCCATGTCGGGAACAGGTCGCCCCTTGTTGTCGCTCAACATCGTTGCGGTCAGTACCAGCCCATCCGGACCACCGTCGGCCACTGGAAGCTGCGTCGCGACGAACGCAGCGGATTGCGTTCCTCGGCTTGTTCCGACAAGCCAGACTGGAACCTTGGCCTGCTGTTTCAACCAGGCGATCACGGCCTCGATATCAGCCACGTGTTCCGGCGTCTGGCGAAACCCGCTCAAGTACGGTGGCCTCTGTCGGTCAGATGGGGCGTCGACAATCGCCACCAGCAACCCTTGCGCTGCGAACCTGTCCCTCGTACGCACCAGGAAGTTACCTTCGCCCCATTTGAAGCTGCCGTTGGAGGTAATCTGGAGTCCTCCGTGGCCGCCTGCGAACAGGATGACCGCCGACTTTGGATTGTCCGGGCTCAGAAGCACAATGCGTTGCGTAACGCCGGGACGGGTAGGAATGTCCACCACACGCTGTGTCACCTGAGCCGAGGCGGCAGATACATAGACTGTAAAGAGCAGGTACACCAAGACGAGAAGATGCTTCATTGGGATGTCCCCCTGACAAATGACCTGGATTCTCCCGAGGACGAATATGGCAGATTAAAGCGCCACAAGGTGTAACCCATGTCCCCAGACTATTTTGTTACCGATGTGTCCGGCTGCTCAGTTTGGTGCGTTTTTGCGCAGTATGCTTGCGATTTCAACGCGTCCATTTTCTTGGGCGTATTCTAAAGGAGTGCAATCAAAGTGGCCCTTACTTCCCTTTAGTTCCATGTCGGCTCCAGCATCGACAAGCAAACTTACGATTTCCGGATGATTGCTGATAACCGCAAGCATCAACGCGGTTAGCCTATATTTCGCAGTATGGTTAAGGTCTGCGCCGCGCTGGATCAGTAGCCGCGTTAGTTCAATGTCGCCGCTATGTGCAGCATTCATTAAAGCAGTTTGACCGTGCTCATCTAGAGAGTTGATATCGATCCCCACGTCCAATAGCTCACATACCTTCTTGATGTCTCCGGCTTTTGTTGCGTCACGCCATACGCTATTCATGCTTGCCACACAGCTTTAAACGCACATAACGCCGTTTTAACCGGCGCGGCCCTGGGGATACCAGGAAACGTGCCGCCGTCACACCGCGTCCGGTTGAAAACATAGTTAGGGCACCATGCTGCATTCTTTCCGAAAATCAGGTTTCTCAAAAGAAATAACGCTCTCTAGGTTCGCGGTGTCATGTACTTCCGATTCGGTTCTGTCTACTACGTATTTTGATATTTGTACCGTTGCCTTTCCGAAAATGACGCAAGTACCTTCAGGCACTTGACCGGAAACTTTGAGTTCAGCCCTTGCTTTTTCGGTGTTCGAGAAACAAAACCAAGGAGACCGTGAATCTTGATCTCGTGGGATCAGTTTCTCGGTCGGACCTTTAACACTAAAGCAAATTAGTCCTTCTTCGAAATTGACCCCAATTTCACTCATCCCTACTTGTTCGTGGTAAAAGCCCGACACGACAACATTTCCCTCATAGTAAGCAAACGGTCTTTCTATTTTTATCAGTTTGAATTTTTGTTCTTCCGCCTCAATGGCGTCAGTGTGGCCAAGGAGTAGCAGAGAGATCACAGTCAAGGCTATTTGAAGGGAGACGCGCATTATTCTTTGTGCCCTAACTATAATTCGACCGCCTAAATGCCGGGTTGCAACCCGGCATTTAGGTCTGATAAAAAACTCGATGTGAATAAAAACAGGCTGTTAGTATTTATTATCACATCAATACCTGTGCAGGGAGGCACTATGGAAAACCCACGTTTGCTCGATCAGGTTCGCGACGCCATTCGTGTTCGTCATTACAGCCTGCGAACCGAGGCTACGTACCTTCAGTGGATCAAACGATTCATTCTCTTCCATAAGAATCGTCATCCTCGCGACATGGGTGAGCAGGAGATAACGGCATTCCTTGCCTTGCCGTGGACAAGAATGTCGCGGCCTCGACCCAAAATCAAGCACTGTCGGCCATTCTGTTTCTGGAGAGTGGTTCGGACATCCGCACTGTTCACCGCTCCTGCGCATCCATGCACTCGCGGTATTGGTACGTCCATGTACGGCACAGGAACTGCTGGGCCACAGCGACGTCAACACCACCATGATCTACACCCATGTGTTGCAGCGCGGCGGGCGCGGGGTACGCAGTCCGTTGGGCCGGATGGAATAAAAAGCCCCGTGCGGATCTCGCACGGGGCTTTGTACTAAGTCGGGGTTCGGAATCAGCGATTCTTGCGACGCGCTTTGGTCGCTGCTCTGGCCGGGGATTTGGCCGGGAAGAGCATGCCGGAGAAGACGAGGCCGGGGCAAATGCCGGTGGTGGCGGCGAAGTAGAAGAACACGACCGGCACGTACAGCAGCCAGTGGGCGATGTTGAAACCGGTGAGCCAGATGCCGAGCAAGACGACGCTGCCGACTACCAAAAAGAAGAACCGCATTGCTGCACTGATGTTGTTATTCATCGACTCTCTCCCTGTGGTTGAACAAGCGGGTGAAGCGGCGCACGTTAAGGAAACTCTGATCATGTCCTCAGGCCGTCATGCCGGCGCGACAGCCAGGGATGGCGGAAGAGCTGGAAACGCAGGAGCAGTTTCCAGTGAAAGCCGGCATCCAGAAAACTCTTTGAAACCTCTGGATTCCGGCCCCCGGCTTCAATCATGCCGGGGCAGGTTCCGCCGGAATGACGAAAAGGGTGAGGGAGTACCTGTTCAGGACTTCCTTTGGCACATTGAGCTGCCATTGCCGAAGTATCCGCGCGGGGTGAACTTAGCAGCGCACCAGCCGGCCGATTTCGTTGGCCACGTCGCCCAAAGCGATCTCGCGCGGTGTCGCATCGCGCCGGCCCTTGTACTCGGCCACGCCCTTGGCCAGGCCTTTGTCGCCGATCACGATGCGGTGCGGGATGCCGATCAGGTCCATGTCGGCGAAGATCACGCCCGGGCGTTCGTCGCGGTCGTCGAGCAGCACGTCGTAGCCGGCGTGCACCAGTTCGGCGTAGAGCTTGTCGACCGTTTCGCGCACCTTGTCCGACTTGCGATAGCCGATCGGCACGAGCGCGATATGGAAGGGGGCAATCGCGTCCGGCCAGATAATGCCGTTGTTGTCGTGATTCTGTTCGATGGCGGCCGCGACCACGCGCGACACGCCGATGCCGTAGCAACCCATGGGCATCACCACCGCCTGTCCGGCTTCATCCAGCACGGTGGCCTGCATGGCCTCGCTGTAGCGGGTGCCGAGCTGGAAGATGTGCCCGACCTCGATGCCACGCTTGATCGAGAGCGTGCCCTGGCATTTTTTTTCCTGCGAGTTGGGGCAGGGGTCGCCGAGCATCACGTTGCGCATGTCGGCCACGATCGGCTCCGGCAGGTCGCGGCCCCAGTTCACGTTCATCAGGTGTTTGCCGTTTACGTTCGCACCGCACACGAAATCGCTCAGGCGCGCGGCCGATTCGTCGGCGATCACGGTGATCTTGAGGCCAACCGGACCGATCGAACCCGGTTCGCAGCCGGCGGCGAGCTCGACCTCGCCGGGGGTGACGAACATGAGCGGCTTGACCAGCTGCGGCAACTTCTCGGCCTTGATGACGTTCAGCTCGTGATCGCCGCGCAGCACCAGCGCAATCACGCCACCGGTGCCTTTCACCAGCAGGGTCTTCAGCGTCTGCTGCGGGTTGACCTTGAGGAACCGGCTAACGTCTTCAATGGAGTGCTGGCCGGGAGTGTCCACGGTTTGCATCGGCTTCGTGGCGGCGGCGCGCTTGCCCACCGGTGGCAGCG
>Ga0209705_10000975_pt1 | contig 15157 bp, 13 predicted proteins | sample PPLLaktember2015_5_FD_187262 | JGI IMG/M metagenome (GOLD analysis project Ga0209705, IMG submission 187262) | Freshwater sediment microbial communities from Prairie Pothole Lake near Jamestown, North Dakota, USA - PPLs Lake P8 Core (1) Depth... | ecosystem: Environmental > Aquatic > Freshwater... | reverse complement strand
TGGCCAATCCTACGCCGACCCCTCCTTCGCCGCCGAACGCACTCGCGAGGGGGTCAAGTACTACTACCTGCTTCGCTATCCGCACGATGAGAATGAGTGGGCCCGGCCGCGCCGTGTCAGCTCGGTCTATGGCCGCTGCCAGGAACTGGGCGCGGTGTTCGGCGAGAAGAACAGCTGGGAACGTGTTAACTACTTCGACCCAGGGAAGCCCTGGCGCCGCGCGGGCGCCGATCAGCGTCAGTGGGGCTGGGAACGTCCGCCGTACTTCGAGCGCGTCGGGCGCGAGCACCAGGCCTGCCGTGAACGGGTCGCCCTGTTTGACATGTCATCGTTCGGCAAGATCGAGCTCCGCGGTCCGGGCGCCCTGCCCGTGCTGCAGCGCCTGGCCGACAGCCAGATCGACGTGCCCGTCGGCCGAGCCGTCTATACCCAGTTCCTCAACAGCCGCGGCGGCGTCGAAGCCGACATCACCATCACTCGCCTCGCCACGGACCACTTCCGCGTCGTCACCGGCTCCAACTTCATCGGCAACGACCTGGGCTTGATCCGCATGGCCGTCCGGCCGGACGATCCCCCGGTCGAGATCACCGACGCCACGCTGGCCTACGCCACCCTCGGCCTGTGGGGACCAGAAGCCCGCCAGGTTCTGCAGGCCGCCTCGAGCAGCGATGTATCCAACGCGGCCATCCCTTACATGAGCTCGGCGACCATCGACATCGCCGGCGCCCAGGCTCTCGCCCAACGCGTAACCTACGTCGGCGAACTTGGCTGGGAGTTCTACGTCCCGGCCGAACAGGCGGTGTTCGTCTGGGATGCGCTCTTCGCCGCCGGCCAGAAACACGGCATCGAACCCGGTGGTTACAAGGTGCTCGACAGCCTGCGCCTGGAGAAGGGCTACCGCTATTACAGCCTGGACGTCACCATGCTCGAAGATCCCTACAAGGCCGGGCTGGGCTTCTGCGTCCGTCTCAACAAGGGCGATTTCAACGGCCGCCAGGCGCTCGTCCGCATCCAGGAGCAAGGTGTCACGGAGAAACTGGTGACCTTGACCGTCGGCGGGGATGACTTCCTCACCCTGTATGGCGGGGAGGCCGTGCTGAATGGGAGCGAGGTTGTCGGCCGTCTGCGCAGCACGGGCTACGGTTACACGGTGCGCAAGAACCTCGCCTATGCCTACCTGCCCACCGCGCTGGCCAGCGAGGGCACGAAGCTTGAGGTCGAGGTCTTTGGCAGCCTGGTGCCCGCAGTCGTGACCGCCGATGTGCTCTACGACCCGAAGGGCGAACGACTGCGCAAGTAGGCTGGAGCGAAGCGGATGGGCCTTTACCCTGCGGCCGCTCGGCGCTAGCATGCAATGGTGAAGCCGACCCAGGCAAGAGCAGGCTCCGGCAGGCCACGGCGCCAGCGCACACGCTGTCTGCGCCAGGGCGATCGCTGTCCGCGCTGCAAGAAGGCCAAGCTCGAATACAACGGCCTGATTCAGCTGGCGTGCCCACGCTGCGGCTTCATGGCCGACCCGGGCGGGTTCACCTGATAGCCAGTTCTGGCCGGGCGTGACCCGGAAAGACCCCAAGCAGACAGCCCCGGCGTGGCCGGGGCTGTTGATTCGGGCATGACCGGATCGGACGAAGGCTGCCCGGCTAGCCGCCGGTACGCTCCTGCCGGCGCCGCTCCCGCCGCGCGGCGCGGTCGTCTCCGGCAGCGCCCGCCGGGCGCTGCGCCGTCAGCCAGGCGGCGCAGTTCGGGTCGTGGGCCATCATCACATCGCAGGCCAGGATTGTCTGCCGGATGCTCTCGTCGAGTGGATTGGTGATGGCGCTGGTCAGGCCGGCGGCGATGGCCATCGCCAGAAAGGTGATGTTCAGTACCGGGCGGCCCGGAAGACCAAACGAGACATTCGAAGCGCCACACACGGTGTTTACACCCAGCTCGTCCCGCAGCCGGCGCACCAGGCGGAAGACCGAGACGCCAGCCACCGGCACTGCGCCCACCGGCATCACCAGTGGATCGATCAGCACATCGGAACGCGGCACGCCGTACGCCTCGGCACGCTGTACGATCTTCTCGGCTACCTTGAAGCGGACATCCGGGTCTTGCGAGATGCCGGTCTCGTCATTGGCGACGCCGATCACGGCCGCCCCATGCTTCTTGGCCAGTGGCAGAACCACCTCCAGCCGCTCGTCTTCGCCGGTCACCGAGTTGATCAGCGCTTTGCCCTGGTAGGCGGTCAGGCCCGCTTCCAGCGCCGCCAGCACCGAGGAGTCGATGCTCAGTGGCACATCCACCACCGATTGCACCTGGCGGACGGCCTCGGCCAGGATGGCAGGCTCGTCGGCCAGCGGGATGCCCGCATTGACATCCAGCATCTGCGCGCCGGCCGCGACCTGGGCGATGGCATCCGAACGCACGCGCTCGAAGTCGCCGGCGGCCATCTCCGCCGCCAGTTTCGAGCGCCCGGTCGGATTGATGCGCTCACCAATCACGACGAAGGGGTGCTCCGGGCCGATGGCGACTTGGCGGGTGAGTGAGGTAATCAAAGTTTCCATCAGAAGATCTTCTCCTCCAGTGCGGTCCTGCCCCTCCCCGGGATCACAGGCCGCAGTATCGACTTGCGCTCAGTGGCCGGCGTGCTCATCGGGGAGCACACCGCGAGGGCGCCGCCGGGGGAGCAGGCCGGCCTGCTCGATGATCTCGGCGACCAATTCTTCCTGCCGGTAGGCCATCACGTGTACCCCACGTACGCCGGGGATTTCACGCACCTGCTGGATGATCTCGACGCAGATTTGCCTCCCCTCCACGCGTTGCCGGTCGGCCGGCGCCTGTCGCAGCCGGCGCAGAATGCTCTCCGGAATCACCACCCCTGGGACGTTGGTCCGCATCCACTCAGCCGCTCGGGCCGAGCGCAACGGCCCGACGCCGATCAGGAGGTAAGCCCGCTGATCCAATCCCAGCTCGCGCACCTGGGCCATGAATTGCTCTAGGCGCGGCACATCGAAGCAGTACTGCGTCTGGATGAAGTCGGCGCCGGCCTCGATCTTCTTCGCCAGATGCCGGGCGCGATGCTCCAGCGGGGGCACGAACGGGTTGGCTGCCGCCCCGAGAAACAGCGCCGGCGGGGTCTCCAACTTCCTCCCACTCAGGAACTGCCCTTGGTCGCGCAGGATGCTGGCCGTGCGCAGCAGACTGACCGAATCCAGATCGAACACCGGCTTGGCCTGTGGCTGGTCGCCGGTCTGCACCCCGTCCCCCGTCAGGCAGAGCACATTGCGCACTCCCATTGCCGCCGCACCCAGCAGATCGCCCTGGATGGCGATGCGGTTGCGGTCTCGGCAGGAGACCTGCATCACCGGTTCGTACCCGGCACGCGTTAACAGCGCACAAACCCCGACGCTCGACATGTGAACATGCGCCCCGCTGGCGTCGGTGGCATTGATTGCGTCGCATACCTCCGCCAGTACCAGCGCCCGGTCGTAGACGGCCTGGGCATCGGCGCTGTCCGGGGGGTTGAGCTCCGCCGTGACGGCGAAGCGCCCCGAGCGCAAGACACGCTCCAGCCGCGATCCGCTCCTCAGGGGTGCTGCCATCCAGCCGGAATCTCCGTGGTCAGGCCCTCGAAGTCGTTGATCCAGGCCGACTGGCCCTGCAGCCTGCGGTCGAGCGGGGGCAGCAGCAGTTCGATCTCGCGCCCATAGTGCGGCATGTGCTCCGCCCTGCGCCAGGCCTGTACCCAGATACATGGGCGGTCGCGCAGGATCTCACAGCGCCCATCCTCCTGCACCCCCCCGCACGGACCGTTACGCATGTTCTTGGGGCAAACCATCGGACAGGTCATGCCGGTGCTGTGCAGGACGCAACTGCCGCACATGCGGCAGTCAAACACCACGCCCTTGCCCAACTCCTCGGCGGCGACCAGCGCCGATTCGACCCAGCCGCCCCGCCGCAGCCAGCGGCGGAACGGCCGCAGGCCATGCGCGGTGGCTGCATACGCCGACTCAAGCCAGGCCGGGTGATCTTGCAGCCAGGACATCGCCTCAGATCCTGCCGCCGTTCTGCACCAGAGTCGCCAACCGCTCGTCGGTGAACTCCGTTTCCAGTTCCACCGCCACTGCATCAGCGACGGCCTGCGCTTCACCTTCGCGCTCGACCCAGTCCTGGCTGCGCATCTCCATCAGGTAGGCGTCACTCTCGGTCTTTCCGCTGCGCACGGCGGCGGCGTCCGCCGCCTGCTGAAAGCGGTCGCTCAGACTGCGCGACACCCGTCCCTTGCCGTGGCCGCGCACGCGGACTTGCAGGGGGATATCCCGCCAAAGCACAACCTGGTACGTCGCCATTCTCACCTCATTGCTTTCCCAGCGCGCATCCGGCTTGCGGCCGGCTTCTTCAGCGCCGGAGCTTCACGCCGCCGACCGATCCTGCAGCGCTTCGGCCATCGCCCGCAGATGCGCCGGTGTGCTGCCGCAGCAGGCGCCGACGATCTTTGCGCCGCGGTCAGCCGCCGCCCGTGCATATTCGGCCATCGACTCCGGCGAAGCAGCGTACACTGCCCGCCCGTCGACCAGCGTCGGCAGGCCGGCATTGGCCTTGGCAATCAGGACGGTTTGCGGGGAGGCGGCGCGCATCTTCTCGATCACGCTCAGGATCTCGTCCGGCCCGTTGCCGCAGTTGCCGCCAATTGCCGCCGCGCCTGACTCCGCCAGCGCCTTGACGGCTTTTTGCGGGCTGACGCCCATCATCGTGTGACCGTGGGTATCGAAGGTCAGGGTCGTCAGGATCGGCACATCGGCCGAAGCCTGCCTGACGCCGCGCATCGCTGCCGTCACCTCACCCAGGTCGGACATCGTCTCGATCCAGATCACGTCCGCCCCGCCTTCCAGCAGGGCTTCAGCCTGTTGGGCAAACCCGGCCACGGCCTCCGCCTCGTCCAGTTCTCCCAGGGGCGCCAGCAGCGAGCCGCTCGGCCCGATGTCGCCGGCGACCAGTGCCCGGCCACCCGCCGCCTCAACGGCGGCGCGCGTGTTGCGCGCCCCGGCCTCGACGAACTCCCGGGCGCGCCCCTCCAGGCCATGCAGCGACAGCCGCCAGCGGTTGCCGCCAAAGGTGTTGGTCAGGAGGATGCGCGACCCCGCCTGCAGATAGGCCTGGTGCACGGCTTGCACCCGTTCCGGGTGCTCCACATTCCAGCGCTCGGGGGACTCGCCGAACTGCAGCCCGGCCTCGAACAGCATCGTCCCCATGGCGCCATCCGCCAGGATCAATCCAGGCCCGCCAATCAGGTCCTGCCACGTGATCATCTGCGTCTCCCCCCGGCTAGCCGCTCTGGATGGCGACCAGTTTCTTCGCCGTTTCAACTGCCACCGCCGCGTCGCGGCAGTAGGCGTCGGCCTCCACCTCTTCGGCGAAGGCGGCGTTGAGCGGAGCCCCGCCCACCAGCACGATCAGGTCCTGGCGCATCCCGGCTTCCTTCAGGGCCTTAATCACGACACCCATGTACGGCATGGTGGTGGTCAACAGGGCGCTCATGCCCAGGATGCGCGGTTTGTGCTCCCGCACTGCCGCCAGGAAGGCCTCGGCGTCGTTGTTGATCCCCAGGTTGACCACCTTGAACCCGGCGCCTTCCATCATCATCCCCACCAAATTCTTGCCGATGTCATGGATATCGCCCTTCACGGTTCCAATGACCATCGTGCCCATCTGGGGTGCGCCGGTCTCGGCCAGCAGCGGCCGCAGGACCTGCATGCCGCCTTTCATGGCCTTGGCCGCCATGAGTACTTCCGGCACAAACAGCACCCCGTCGCGGAAGTCGGCGCCAACCACATCCATCCCGCCCACCAGCACCTTGGTCAGGATGTCATACGGCGTCATCTCGCGCCGCAGCAGCTCCTGCACGCCGGCAACGACCTCCTCAGCCAATCCGTCGTACAAGTCATCCTGCATCTTCTCGATCAGTTCCTGGGTCTCGATCTGGGTCAAGTCCTTGTCCTCAGTCATGCCTGCCTCGTTTCCTCATGATGCGATTGTCGTCGTCTTGCGCGCGGCCTCCCGCCCGCCCCAGCCTGATCGGCCGGCAGGTGACCCCGCAGGTGCGGGAAGCTGTCGCGCGCGTGCGGCAGCGCCATGGCCGCCACAAACTCGTCCTGGAAATCCACTGCGGTCGCCGTCTGAACGTGCTCGACCCAGCCCGCCAGGCGGATCGCCTCCCGCCGTTGCTGGATGCTCAACAAGGCGATGCGCGCCCCATCCCCGGCGGCATTGCCCACGGGGTGTACACGCGCCAGGTCGCAGTCCGGGATCATCCCCAACACCATAGCGTGCAGCGGGTCGATAAAGCTGCCGAAGGCACCCGCCAGCAGAATTCGATCGACTTGCTCGACCTGCAGCTCCTTCATCAGCAGCCGCGCTCCGGCGTAGAGGGCGCCCTTGGCCAGTTGAATGGCGCGTACATCGTTCTGGGTGACGACGATCGGGCGGCCGGTGGCGGTTCGCTCGGCGTCTACCAGCACGTACTCGCTGACCCTGCCGCCCGGCTGGGCGCGCACACGCTCCGAACGTCCTGTGGCCCGCTCGGAAAAGCGCCCATCGGCAGTGAGGATCCCTGCCAGGAACATCTCGGCCACCACTTCGATGATGCCGCTGCCACAGATGCCAGTGGCACGTGCCGCCTCCGGCAGCACGGCCGGTGCGCCGGCATCGATCCAGCTTTCCTCCCCGATCACCCGCCAGCGCGGCTCCAGCGTCTCGGGATCGATGCGCACTCGCTCGATGGCGCCGGGCGCCGCTCGCTGGCCATGGCTGATCTGCGCTCCCTCGAACGCCGGTCCGGTTGGGCTGGAGGCGCAAGCCATGCGCTGGCGGCCGCCCAGGCTGAGTTCGGCATTCGTGCCCACATCGATCAGCAGGGCCACCTCATCCTGCGCCTGCGGCGCCTCGGCCACCAGCGCCGCCACGTGGTCGGCGCCGACGTGCCCGGCGATACACGGCAGAATGTGTAGGCGAGCGGCTGGGTTCAGGTGCAGGCCCGCCTCGCCCGCCCGCAGGTCCAACGCCTCGGACACCGCCAGGGTGAAGGGCGCCCCCCCCAGTTCGACCGGGTCGATCCCCAGCAGCAGGTGGTGCATCACCGGATTTCCCACGATCACCGCGTCCAGGATGTCGTCGACCTGGATTCCGGCCGCCTCCGCCGCGGCGGCCGCAAGCTCATTGAGCGTGCGCAGGATTGCCCGATGCATACGCTCGGTCCCCTGCGGCTCGGTCATGGCATAGCTGACGCGGCTCATCAGGTCCTCGCCGTAGCGGACCTGTGGGTTCATCGCCGACTGGGTCGACAACACCGCTCCGGTGCGCAGATCACACAGATGCGCGACCACGGTGGTTGAACCGATATCGATCGCCAGCCCGCAAATCTGTTCAGCATAGCCGGGTTGCACGCGCAGCACGCTCCGATCGTGCCACACACTCACCGTCAGCGCCTGCCGTCCCAGGCGCAGCGCCGGCTGCAGTTCCCGCAATGCGGAGAGCTCGATCTCCAGGTCCCCCAGCCCCCATTGCTCCTGGAGCGCCTGGCGCAGCCGGCTCCAGTCCGATCGCCCCTCGTCCAAACCTGACGGGGCGACCTCGACGTACACTTTGCGCACGGCGGGCTGCACCTCGATCACACGCTCCGTGGCCGCCTTGGCCACGATCTGCTTGCGCGCCTGACTCTCCTCCGGCACACTGATGACGAGGTCCCCAGTGATCCGGGCGGCACAAGCCAACCGCCGTCCCTCGATCCCCTGCTGCCGGCAACAGGCATGCTCGGCCTCCTCGGCCGGGCTCAGGTGGTCCTCAGCCGAGGTGATGCCGTGCTTGGCGAATGCACCAACCTCGACGATCACCTGGCACTTGCCGCAGGTCTGGCGGCCGGCACAGATCGATTCGAGTTCAACGCCCAGCTGCCGCGCCGCCTCCAGCAGGTTGCTGCCGACAGGCACCTGCCCGCGCCGCCCCGAGGGCAGCATGACCAGCGTGATGGTCTCAGGCTTGCCCATGTGCATCCGTCACCCCAGCCAGCCAATCATGGCGATGCCCAATGCTACCAGCAGCGACCCCATGATCCGCAGCCTTCCCCCTTGTTCCTTCAGGATCGTCACACCGTAGACGCCGCCCAAGACCACGCTGAATTCGCGGACCGCACCGGCGTAGGTTGCCGGCGTCCCCAGAGACATCGCGATCAACACCAGGGCATAGGCGGTCATGGTGGTGAACCCGGCGAGCACGGCTCGCCAGTTCGAGAAGCGCAACTCGCGTTTCAGCTCGGGCCAACGGACCAGCGCAAAACTCACCGGCGTCAACCACAACAGCGTCACCAACAGCGCCAGGTAGGTGTACACAAAGGGCCTGACAAACCCGATGCCGACCTTGTCGATGGCGGTGTAGAGCGAGGTGCTCACCCCGGCGAACAGCGCCCAGCGCGGACCGCTCGAGCGCAAGGCGCGCAGCGGCTCGCGCCAGGCGCCCAGGCGTGGCAGGTTGATCAAGTACAGACCCGCCGCGATCACCAGCACCCCGCCGACTCCGCCGCGAGTCAGCTGCTCGTGCAGCAGCGTCACCGACCAGATCAGCAGGAATACCACCGCCGAGCCGCGCGCCAGCGGATACACCACCGACAGATCGCCGCCACGGTAGGCCTTGCCAATGGCAAAGAAATAGGTCGCCTCGAAGATCGAGCTGAGCAGGATGTACTTCCAGGCTTCCGCCGGGAACGGCTCCCACAGCAGCACCAGCACCGGCGCGAACAGAACGGCGTCCCACAGCAGCATCCACCACACGAAGGCATCGCGGTTGCGCGAGGCCTTGATGGCGACATGCGTCACCAGGTGGATGCAGGCCGAGACCAGCAGCAGCACCAGGCCGAGGGTGCTCATGCTTCATGTGTCCCTGTCACTCCGTCTCAGCTGCTGGCGGCCCGGGCGCGACGGCGCTCCTCGCGCGAGCGCCCGGCCGGCGCCGCTTCGGCCGCCGACTTGCTCCAACCCTTTGGCGGACACGAGTCGCCGGCCACCAACCCGGCGAAGGCCTCCCGTACGCGGGCATCCACCTCGGGCGAGAACACCGCCGGGTTGTCGCGGGTCAGAATGTCCTGCACCCGGCGCATGGCATGCGCCTGGGAGTCAGGCGCACCCTTCTCGACCCACTGCTGCCGCGCCTCACGGTCCGCCACGTACGGCAGGTAGGCGGTGGTCTTCATGCGTTCCAGGGTGTGGACGTGATCCATGAACATTCCCGCCGGACCGATCTCGGCGATCAGCTCCAGCGCCAGATTCTCCTCGCTGAACTCCATGCCGCGCTGGATGCGCTTCAGCATCAGGGCGATCTCGTCGTCGATCACCGCCTTGGCAAAATCGAAGGCCATCAGCGCGTCCAGCAGCCCGGCCACGTTATACATGTCGACGCCGCCCAGCAGCCCGGCCGTGCACGACATCGCCGTCTCGTAGCCGGACTGGGCGTCGTTGACTTTGGAGTTCGTCAGGCCGATGTAGGCGCCCGAGGGAACGTTGTAGAAACGCGCCATTTGGCCGACCGCGACCATGATGATCCCGGTCTCGACCGCGCCTGGCGCATAGGCGCCAGTGCGCATGTCGCCGATGGTCGGCAAGCTGGCGTAGATGGTGGGCTTGCCCGGATCGATCATCTGCTCGAGCACGGCGGCCGCCAGGAACTCGGCGTTGCCCTGGGTGAGCACGCCCAGCAGCGTCAGCGGCGCCGTCAGGCCGCCATTGGGCACGATGGTTGGATAGCAGGGCAGCTTCTGCTCGGTGTAGAAGATGGAGGCGGCCGTCGAGTCGAAATCCATCGTCAGCGGCGACACCACCGGGCAGTAGTGGTGCGTGACGAAGGGATGCGCCCGATAGGCGGCCTCGCTGCCAGCCACCAGGTAGCACATCTGCAGGATCTTCTCGAAGTCCTCCGGTGGCCCACTGGCCCGCACCGGCTTGACCGTGTTCTTGAGCGAGCTGTACAGGCGGGTGAGACTGAACAACCCCGGCGGCGCATCCTCGGCCAGCGTGGAGATCGAGAAGACATCGTAGCCCTCGAGTTCATTCACCAGATGGGCGATGCGCGCCAGGTCCTCTGACGTCGCCCGCCGGTCGGCGCCGGTCACCGGATCGATGACGTTGGGCGCCGAGCTGCCGGTGACGATGATCGGGCTGTCGTCGGGCATCGTACGGTCGAAGCGCGGGTCACGGCCGTAGAAGGTGAACTTGGGCGGCATCTGCTTGCGAAACTCCTCGACCACCGCCGGCGGGAAGTGCACCAACAGCGTCTGGGAGTCGACCTTACACCCATGGCGGGCGAAGATCTCGCGCGCCTGGTCGTTGCGCACCAGCATGCCGACCTTCTCCAGGATCTCGAGCGAGGCCGCATGCACGCGTTCCACCTGATCTGCGGTAAGGAGCGTGGCGTACTGGGTGATCATGTGTGTCAACTCTCCTGGGGGGTGCTATCAGTCAGCTCGGAATGACGTTCGGAGTCTTGCGCCAGAGGCCGGCTCCGCTTCGAACCGCCGCCCGCAGCGCCGACCAATCGCTTTGTCAGTGAGTGGTCGGTGGGGCGTACCCGCCACGTCCTGGCCGCGGTTGTCGAACGGTCGGGGGGCGATTGGGGCGGGAGGGACGGGGGCATGCGCTCAGCCTTCACGCGGGGCGGTCTCCGTGATGAACCGGAAGCGATCGCCGCGATACAGGTCGCGGCCGGCTTCGACCGGCCGGCTGTCAGCATCAAACGAAACGCGCCGCTCGAGCATCAGCGGCGCACCGATGTCAACTTGCAGCAGACTTGCCTCATAAGCGCTGGCCAATACCGGCTCGAGGCTCTGCCAGGCTCGCTCGATGACCACGCCGTACTCAGACGCCAGCACCTCGAATACCGAGCGCGCCTGCAGGTCATGCTGCTCAAGGGCAGGGAAGCGGCGCACCTCCAGCGTGTAGCGCTCGAGCAGCGCCGGCACCTGGTTGACTGTGCGCAGGCGAGCGATGACGTACACCATGCTCGAGACCGGGAGCAAGAGATCGCGCGCCATACCGGCATCGACCGGCCGCTGCTCGAGCGACAGCAGGCGCGCCCCGGGCTTCAGCCCCTGACGCTCCATGCCGCCGGTGAAGGAGAACAGCCGGCCGGCATTGCGCTCAAATTTGGGCAGGGCGACGGTCGTGCCGCGGCCCTGGCGCCGCTCCAGCAGACCCTGCAGCTCGAGGACCCGGAGGGCCTGCCGCAGCGTCATGCGGTTGACCCCGAGCATCTGGCTCAAGGCCCGTTCGGGCGGCAAACGGTCGCCGGCCGCCAGCTCGCCGGATTCGATGCGCTGCAGCAGGCTTTCGGCGATCTGAACGTAGAGCGGGACCGACGTCAGCAGGCGCCTGACGGGATCGGCGGGGGGAGCTTCCAGCGCAGGGCTGGGCGAGTCAGGCAGTCCAGGCAGCTCTCGCCTCTTGGGCTAATGGTATAGACCAATTTAGCACTGGCTGGCCCCGGCGTCAATCGGCAATCCGCCGCCGCAGCAGGCCATGGCCTGCTCGCTCCTGAGGTCTCCCCGGCGTCTCAGGCCAGAGAAGGGCCGTCAACCGCTCCGATTGCCCGTGGGCAAGTCCCCCTTGGATCCCTGCGTGCGCGGGGAGGGTCGACACCAGAGAGATTGTCGCCCCTGCTTTCGCGGGGCCCAGGCGAAGGGAAGCCGCCCGCCAAGCCGATCCCTCGACGGCGAGTCCCCCGTAGCTCCCCGCGCATTCCCACTTCGCTCCAGGTGCCTGCGGCCCTTGCCGGGATGACCGCGAGCAAGAAGAATGTCGCCCATGCGGAAGCTGCCCCAGACGGCATTCGGCCCCAGCCACTGGTGTGGCCGGGGCCGTCAGGGTCCAGAGCACGAGCCTGCTGCGCAGCTCAGTCGACCGGCATCACCCAGGCCGCATGCGGCGGGAACGAAATCGTCAACGGCTCACCCACCTTCGGCAAAGCCAGGCGCCGCTCGTTCAGCGCGTCGAGCGTCACCACAGCCTCTCCCAACTCGACTCCCATGCGCACGATCGCCCCCAGGAAGGCGAGCGAGATCAGCTTGCCGGTCAGCTGGTTCTCGCCTGGATGCACGCCCATGCGCAGCTGCTCGGGCCGCAGCATGGCGATCACGGTCTCTCCGGCCGGCAGTTCGCCGCTGACCTTGAAGCGCTGCCCGTGGTAATCCAGCTCGCCAACCTGGGCGTTCACCACCCGGCTGCGCAGCTGGTTCAGGGTTCCAACGAAGCCGGCCACGAACTCGGTCGTCGGGTAGTTGTAGATCTCCCATGGCTTGCCGACCTGTTCCATGTGGCCGGCGCTCATCACCACGACCCGGTCGGAGAGCGCCAGCGCCTCCTCCTGGTCGTGGGTGACATAGATCGTGGTGATGCCCAATTCCTGCTGGATACGCCGGATCTCATAGCGCAGCTCGACGCGGATCTTGGCGTCGAGCGCCGAGAGCGGCTCGTCGAGCAGCAGCACCTGCGGTTTGATCGCCAGCGCCCGCGCCAGTGCCACCCGCTGCTGCTGTCCCCCGGAGAGTTGATAGGGGTAGCGTTTGCCCAACTCGGGCATCTTGATCAGGCTGAGCATCTCTTGGACCCGCTGGTCGATCTCCTCCTTAGGCCGCTTGTTCACCCTCAGGCCGAAGCCGACGTTGTCGCCAACGGTCATGTTGGGGAACAAGGCATAGGCCTGAAACACCATCCCGACGTTGCGCTTGCTGGGCGGCATGTTGGTGATGTCCACGCCGTCGAGCTCGATCCGGCCCGTCGTCGGCTGCTCGAAGCCGGCAACCATGCGCAGCGTGGTGGTCTTGCCGCACCCGCTCGGCCCGAGGAAGGAGACCAACTCGCCCCGCTCGATGGCCAGGTCAAAGTCCTGAACGGCCGCAGTCTCGGCAAACAGCTTGCTTGCATGCTGGATTTCCAGGAATGCCATAGTGTCCTCGCCTGACTAGTGCGCGCCGGCGACCTGCGCCTGCTGCTCACGGGATCCGCGCCCAAACCACTGGATGGCGCTGATGGATAGGAAGGTCAACAGGAAGCTGACCAACGAAAGCGCCTGCGGGGTGTAGGCGCGCATGGAGCCGATTTCCTCGATATAGGGGCCGAAGGCTGGCCAATAGAGCAGCGAGGCGAAGGTGAACTCGCCCATGACAATGGCGAAGGTCAGGAAAACCCCGCTCAGGATGGCCCCCCGCAGATTGGGGAAGATCACCCGAAACAGGATCGTGCCCCAGCTCGCCCCCAGGCTCTGGGCGGCCTCGGTCAGCGTGTGGATGTCGATGCTGCGCAGGCCGGCGTCGACCGCCCGGTACATGTACGGGAACGACAGCACCACATAGCCGGCGATCAGCGGGATCGGCGTCGGGGTCAGCAAGAGGGGCGGCCGGCCGTACATCCGCACCAGCCCAAAGGTGAGCACGACCGCCGGCACGACGAACGGCATCAAGGTGACAAACTCCACAACCGGCCGAATTCTGCGCAAGCGCAACTGCACCCAGTAGGCGGTCCACACCACCATAATCGAGCTGATGATGATGGTCAGCATCGCCCAGAGCAGCGAGTAGCCGAAGTTCTTGTAGAAGGCCGGATCGCTGAACGCCACCCGGTACGCCTCAAACGAGTAGGTTCCCTTGATCATGCGCAGGCTGAACTCGAAGGTCGAGAGCAACGGGATGAAGAAATAGGCCATGCCCAGGAGGAAGATCAGCCAGACCCAGATCGGGGCGCGTTTCTTCTTCATCGGACCCACCTCGAGGCGATGCGCTGCAAGTACAGGTAGATCACCATCGCCGTGGCCATGATCGCCATCATCCCCAGCGCCAGGGCATTGCCCAGGCCGGGATTGTAGAGCACATCGCCCTGGATCTGCGCCCCAACCAGGATGCTCACCAGGTTGATGAAGCTGCCCGAGAAGGCATAGGCTGTGGCGTAGGCGCCGAAGGCATTGCCGAAGAGCAGGACCATCGTCCCCAGCAGGGTGGGCATCAAGATCGGGAAGGCGATCCTCCGCCAGTACGTGCCCCCGCTGCCGCCCAGGTTCTCACAGGCCTCGCGCCATTCCCGCCTAAGCCCGGCCAGCGCCGGGGCCATGATCAGGATCATCAGCGGGAACTGGAAGTACAAATAGACGATGCTCAACCCCAAGGAGTTGTAGATCGAGAACCCTGCCTGGCGAAGGTCGAGATCAAACCAGGTCTCGATGGTCCGGGTGATCAAGCCGGCGTTGCCCATGGTGGCGATGAAGGCAAAAGCCAGCGGCACACCCGCGAAGTTGGAGGCCACCCCGGAGAAGGACAGGGTGAATTCTCGGATGCGCGTCGGCAGACCGCCCATGACGATGGCGTACGCCATGAGAAAGCCGAACACGCCGCCCAACAGGGCGGTGACGCCGCTGATGGTGAGGCTGGTCTTGTAGGCGTTGACAATGTCGCTCTTGGTGAACAGGGCGATGATGTTGTCAAAGGTGAAGCCGCCGCCGAGCTTCTCAAAGCTGCGGATGAAGATCGAGAATGAGGGAATAAACAGGAACATCGTCGCGAACAAGAAGAAGGGCAGCACTCCCAGCCAGTCGACCAGCGTCTTGCGGGAGGCAGGGGGAGGCGCCTTCGGCGCCTCCCCCTTCTTCTCGCCGACGGTTCCAGCTGTTGACAGCGCTGGAAGTTCGCCCATGCGAGGCTCCTACTCTCCGTATACGACGGAGCGCCAGTTCTCGGTGATGTACTTCTTGGTTTCGTTCAACTGGTCCACAGTCAGGAAGACTGCCCCGGCGTAGGCGGCAGCCGGCGGCAGGGCTTCCGACAGTTCGGCCGGAATCACGCCGCGGGAGGCCATGTCGTTGTAGCGAATTGGGTGGGCATAGCCCTTGAGGTACAGCAGCTGGCCCTCATCGCCCATCACGAACTCCCACCACAGGCGGGCGGCGTACGGATGCGGCGCGTAGGCACTGATCCCGCCGGCATACGGCCCGGCCAGCACGCCCGTCTTGGGGACGACGATCTCGAGCTCGGGATTGCCCGCCAGCGCGTCGCGATTGGCCAGCGCCAGGTAGTCCCACTCGATCACCAGCGGTGTTTCGCCGGCGGCGATGCGGCCCTGGTCGGCGATGACCGGGATGAAGTTGCCCG
>Ga0209705_10000974_pt1 | contig 15160 bp, 14 predicted proteins | sample PPLLaktember2015_5_FD_187262 | JGI IMG/M metagenome (GOLD analysis project Ga0209705, IMG submission 187262) | Freshwater sediment microbial communities from Prairie Pothole Lake near Jamestown, North Dakota, USA - PPLs Lake P8 Core (1) Depth... | ecosystem: Environmental > Aquatic > Freshwater... | reverse complement strand
CGAAGCAGCCCGTCAGCCGACCCGCCGGAAGTCGATAAATCCGTGTTCCACGTCGGTGCGGATGAGTTTTACGCGCAGGCGGTCGCCCACATCGAGACCGCTGAAGCCCTCGACAAGCCTTCCCTCGACGGGCTGGCCGTTGATGCGCACCCAGGTGCCCTTGGGGGCGGCGCCGGTGACGATGGCGTCGAAGGACTCGCCGATGCGCGCCTCCAGCATCAGCGCGAATGCCGACTTGCGGACAAGGCGCTCGACCTTGTTGGCGTCGTCCTCCTTGAGGGTGCAGTGGCGGGCGATCGCAACGAGTTCCTCGTCACCGTATGGCATGGGCCGGCCCTCGATGGCGGCCTTCACGAGCCGCTGCGTGACGAGGTCGGGAAAGCGGCGGTTGGGGGCCGTGGAGTGGGCGTAGTCCTTCACGGCAAGGCCGAAGTGTCCCGGGGCCTCCCTGCCGGGGAAGTCGGCCATGTACTCCCCCGCGCCGATGAGCTTGATGACGGTCTGGGAGAGGTCGTGGAAACGCTCCGGGTCGCGGGCCTTCCGGGCCGTCAGGAACCCTTCCAGGGCCTTCGCGTCGGGCTCGCCGGGGAGCGTCCAGCCCTTCTCCGAGGCCACGCCGACGATGCGGTCCCATCGCTTGGGAGCATGGACCACGCGGCGGATCGAGGGAAACCGTCTGGATTCGAGATAGCGGGCGACGACCGAGTTCGCCGCAATCATGAAATCCTCGATCAGTTCCTTGGCCCGGTTCTTTCGTTCGATCGTGTAGGACTTCACCTGGTCGCCTTCGAAGACGGGATTTGCCTCCACCGTTTCGAGGTTGAGGGCTCCGTGAGCCTGGCGCCGGCTCCGGAGCACTTGGGCCACGCGGTCCTGGGTGCGAAGATTTTCCTCGAGGCCCTTCACGGCCCCCACGGGACCGGGCAGGGGCCCCTGCCCTTCCAGCCATGGCGCAACGGCGTTGTAGGCAAGCTTCGCGCGGCTGCGAACCAGGGCCCGGTAGACGTCGGAGCCGTCAAGCGCGCCGTCGCTGCCCACAGCCATCTCGACGACGACGGCCGCGCGGTCCTCGCCGTCGTTGAGGGAGGTGAGACCCGTCGAGAGCGTCTCGGGAATCATGGAAAAGATCCGGGCGGGAGTGTAGATGGACGTCGTGTTGTGGCAGGCGTGATCGTCGATGGCCCGGCCTTTGCGGACCACGGTGTCCACATCGGCGATGGCAACCAGGATCGTCACCGCGTTCTTTGTGTCCTCCCGGACGACGGTAAGCTGATCGAGATCCCTGGACTGGTCGTTGTCGATGGAGCACCAGGGGAGATCCCGGAGGTCGCGGACGCTGCCTGAATCAGCAACAGGGTCCGCCTTCAGTCCTGCCAGCTCACTATTCACCCGGGCGGAGAAATCGGGCAGGAAGCCCCGCTCGATCATCGCCCGGCGCGCAATGCGTCGCAGGATCTCGAGGTGCCGGCCGGGTCTTTTTGGGTCTTTCTGGTCCATCTGGTCTGTCTGGTCCTCTAGTCTGGTCTGTCCGGTCCATCCCGTCATGCCGCAGAGCGGCAGTGAAGGTTAAAGGTCAAAGGAAAAAGGTTAAAGGTTCATACATCCCTACGCTTCTTCCCCCTTTGTCTTTTGTCCTTTGTCCTTTATCCTTTATCCTCGTTCCTGAGAACAGATCCCTTCGGTGGGTAGTCCAGCGTGCTGTCGAGATGCGAGACCAGCGCGGGTGCGTGATCCGGGAAGGGAAGCTCGCCCTCGTCTCGCCAGCGGCGGACGGTCTCGGCGGCCCTTCGGCTCTTTTCCGCGTCGAGCCCCTCGTCGTTGGACATGTAAAGGGTCTGCGAGGGGAAGGCAAAGCCGCTGCCGCCCGCCTCGACGAGGTCCATGATCCGCAGCAGCAGGTCCTCCTGGACGGCGAGGAACGTATCGTAATCCTTCTCGAGCACGTAGGCGAAGATCTCCGTATCGAGCGAGGAGGGCCCAAAGGCGACCAACCGGATGCGGGCAGTCGTGGAGTCCACCCGGGGATGCTCGTAGAGAAGCTCGCGGATCTGCGCCAGGAGGTAGCGGAGCTGGTCCGCCGTGCTCTCGTAACGCAGGTTCAGAGTGTGTTTGAAGAGGAACCGGTCGCGCATGGCGAAGTTCTCGATGCTTACGGCCGAGAGTTGCCCGTTGGGAATCGAGACGACGGTGCGGGCCATCGTGCGGATGAGTGTGGAGCGCAGGCCGATGTGCTCGACGGTGCCGGCATGCTCGCCGGCCTTGCAATAATCGCCCAACCGGATGGGTTTATCCCAGACGAGGAAGAGCCCGCCGAAAAAGTTCTCGATTGTCTTCTGGGCGGCGAAGGCCACGGCGATGCCGCCGATGCCGAGGCCGGCAACCACGGCCGTGAGGTTGATGCCAGCGAAGTAATAGAAGATGACCACGAGCCCCACGATGACGGCCAGGGCCTTCAGCAGCGTCGCCGAGAGGCGGATGACCGCATTGGCGGCCTCGGGCCTGCGCCTCTCGACGATCTCCGCACCGGCATCGATCAAATAGAGGGAAAGCCACGTCAGGCCGACGACGGCTATCGTCGAGGCCAGAAACGCCCAGAACAGCCGGGCGAGGAGCGAGGCCGAGCCCAGGGAAATGATGAAAATCGCGCCTGCCGAAAAGAGAAGCATCAGGGGCTTTCTGATCCCCCTGAGCTTGCTCATCACCGTCTCACCGAAGCGGTTGCGCATCGGCTCGCGCAGGAGGGCAAAGAGCATCCTCGTGAAGAGCCAGCCGAGAAAAAGCGCCAGGGGAACGACCAGGAGGGGAATGACCACCCGGTACAGCGGGTGACCGGCAAGGCGGGTTTCCGTCAACACCGCCGGAAGGTGCCGCTCGAGCCAGGGGACGTCGATCTCCGCGTAGATATGGGGCACGAGCTTGAGAGTCTCCGAGGAGAAGAGCCAGACCGGAGGGTTGTTTTCCTTCTGGACGAGCTCGAGCAGGATTCTGTATTCCCCTCTCTTCGTCTTGACCGTGGCCACGAGCTCGCGGTTGTCGGGCAGGTTGTCCTGGAGGTTCCCCTCGGGCTTGCTGCTGAGCGCAGGCGTAACGGTCGAAATCCCCTCGTCGAGGATGTAGTTCAGCTCGAGGACGAGCTGCTCGGCGCGTTTCCCCGTCTGGCGTGTATCCAGAAAGTCGACAGCCCGCTCGTAGTCATCCCGCTGCATTGCCCTCAGGAAACCGACGACGGTACCCTGAGGCGTGCTTCGTCCCAGGGGATCATCGTATGTGGCCTCAGTCTGCAGGGGCCCCTTCGCCGCCGGGGCAGGCGTGGCCTTCTCGGCGGCCGAGGCGCCGGTCACGAGACAGGCGGCAAGCAGCGCCGCCATGGCAATACGCATCGATAACATGGTCCTATCCTTTCCCGGCCTTCCGGTCATTCGCTTGCCCCGGCAAGGCCTTTGGTAACACCTTGAAACCTTCGCACCCTGAAGGAATAAAATTCCCCGCACCAGGGTGCCAGGAAATTGGAAGCTCAAGGAATAGATCTATCTCTCGCGCATCCTTGCAGCGCCTGACGTGAGCTTGTTGCACGTTGCAATTGTTTCCATAGCATGAAATTTGGCGCAAGATAAGATGCATCCTTGCCGATCACTACAGGTAAGGCATGGATCGAGGTCTATTTTACAGTATCGACCTGATAAAGTCCTGTTTATCTATTGGTATTGCATTGACCCGCATTCAGGTTTAGTTTTCGTTCCACCTGATGAAAATTTCTCCGTGCACGATTCCCGGCTCCATGCATCGGTTCTGTCGATTCCCTTTTATCCGCCGTTTCAAAAAGCGGGATGCCCGCGACAGGAGGAGCATTCGCATTTTTTCAATCCGTTTGCGGGGCGACAGGGAGTGAGCCGCTTCGCCGCATCATAGGCTGTAGAGGTGGATATGATGGACAACAAGAAACGTCAAGCCCTGAGAAGGGTTATCCTGAAGAGGCTCGCCGAGGTGAGCCGCCAGGCGGGACACTCCCTCGAAGAAACGGATGCAGAGGAAAGGCTTCCCGACCCGGTGGACCAGGCGTCCCAGGAGCGCGAGCGGGATCTTTTGCGCCTCTTCCGGGCGAGGGAAAACGCGGAGATCCAGAAGCTGGCCCTGGCCCTGGACCGGATGGAGCAGGGAAGCTACGGCATCTGCCTCTCCTGCGACGGCGAGATCTCGGGGAAGCGCCTGATGGCCGAACCCACGGCCCTTCTTTGCGTAGACTGCCAGGAGAAGCGCGAGCGACACAGGGCGGCAGCGGCGAGATAATGCGGAGGAGCGAGCCCTAACGTATTTTCTCGTTGACGTGCTCGAGCTCGGCGATGACCTGGGCCCCCAGCAGGATGATGATCGCCACGGCCTCGACGCCGAGCAGGAACACCACGACCGAGGCGAAGGAGCCGTAGATCAGGTTCACGAACGTGTAGCTCTTGTAATACCAGACGATCACCCGGCGGGTGATCTCCCACAGGATCGTGGCGGCCAGCCCCCCGACCATCGCATCGCGGAAGGTGGTGGGCCCCACGGGCAGCACCAGGTAGAAGGCCGTGATCAGGAGCACCTCAGCGACAAGCCCCAGCAGGTAGACCGCCAGCCCGAAGATGAACCCCAAGCCGAACTTGTGCCCGAAGACCACCAGCTTCGCGCTCTCCAGTTGCTCCAGCGCTCCCACGATGAACGACAGGGACAGGACGCCCAGGGTGATCAGCAGGATGAACAGGTAGGGGATAATGCTCGAGATCAGGAAATGGCGGCGCTGGGTCCGCACGCGGCGAAAGATCACCAGGATGGCGTTTTCGAGAACCGAGAAGGCGATGGAGCTGAAAAACAGCAGGACCAGGATGCCCACCGTGCCGATCAGGCCGCGATAGCGGATAAAGACCCGGACCTGCTCGGTCAGGGCCGCCGCATAGCCGGGCATGGCGAGCTCCAGGAACTTCGACATGGTCCCGATGAGCTGCTCCGGGTCCATGAAGTGCGAAAGCACGATCAGGATGAGGATCAGAAGGGGAATGACGGACAGCAGGGTGTAGTAGGCGATGGCCCCGGCCAGGATCAGGCCCTGGTTCTGCCTGAAGCGGCCCAAAACCCGCAGGAGGAAGCCGGAAAGCCGGCCGAATGCCGCAAGTGCCTTGTAAATCTTTACCATCGCCCGACCTGAAAGCCTCCCTGCCGGCCCTGCACCCTGCAGGGCTTGCGGCTGAAGGCAAGCCGAATCATAGGCGATCGTGGCGGGCGTGTCAAAGGCAAACAGTCCGTTGCTTATTGCATCTTTTCCTTGCCATGAAAAACGGACGGGAAGATAATATTATGAATATGTTTGTGACGGGGGTTCCGGGAAGATGGCCGGGCCTGAAAAACCGATACGGGCGTCTCGTATCTCTGAAAATGCCCGCAAAGACAGGACGGACCGCAGTCGGAGGGATCATCCCCTGGCGCCCTTTCTGGCCATCGTGGGCGCCAGCCTGCCTTGGCTCGTCTACGACGCCCTCATCAAGAACCCCGCGGAATTCTGGACATTCAAGGGATTGATCGTACTGGCCGCCGTGGCGATGGGGGTCATTCTCGTGGGGCTCTCCTGGCACTGGAGCCGCGGCTTATCGGATCGGGACGAGTGAGATGTAAATCAGAATACAAATCCCCCTTTTATTCCCCTTTTCAAAGGGGGAAAGAGGGGGATTTATTAACCTGTTTCTTCGGCCGGCGCCGAGACGATGGCGCGGGCGCCGTCGAGTTCGAGCCAGTTCAAGAAAACAAATTTTCTCAACCGGATGCGGATCCGGCTCTCATCGGGCTTGGTCCGCAGCCCCGCGGGATAGAACACCTGCACATCGCCGGTCTGCCACAGCAGGAATTGTTCGGTGTCGCCCAACGGTGCGCCGGTCAGCAACCGGGGCACATAACTGCCCGCCACGTCCCGGGCGGAATGGCACTTTCACCCGCCGCCCATCATGGGCTGGAAGTCCAGGACGATGGTGACGGCGCCGTTGGCGTGCTCCCGGATGAACCCTTTTGCCTCGGGGTCTATTTCGAACATCCCTTTCCTATCCTGACTGTCCCGCGTCGGGCCCTTCATCGCGCCTCGCCAGATTCCGCTTCAGGGCCGCCAAGTCATCGACCATGAGATCCTGCAGGACGGATTGCTCTTTTGTTCCGAAGGGACTGTCCGGCTGGAAGAGCGCCTCCCGGATCCGTTCGCCCGTGGCGGTCACGAGACCGTCGATGCCCCTTTCGCGGAAGGCAGGCGTGAGGACATTGTCGAAAATGGCCTGGTCCGCCGCGTCATACTGGAAGATGTTCTGCCAGGCCTTCATGACTTCCCCTTCCGTCATCCCCAGCTTCGCAAGCAACTCCTCCTTGCAGGTCCCATAGAGCAGAAGCAGTGCCGACAGATACACATGCAGGGCCTTCAGGTAACGCCTGCGATCCGCCTTGGGTTGAACCTGCCAGCTTGCCAGGCTTCCCGTCGGCCGCCGATTTTCCAGCCGCGCAAGCGAGGCGATGACCTCATCGGCCGATATGGCCGTGGAGAACCAGACCCGCCTCTGGACCGGGGTTTTCGCCTGGCGCGCCCCCCGGGAGCAGAAAGTCTTGGTGTAACGGCCCACATAGCGGTAGTGGGGGCCCTTGGCGTAGGCCAGGGCGTCGTGAAGGAATGTCAGTACGGGCATGGCCAACTCCAGGGGATAGGGTACAGGGTCCAGGGTCCAGGCGAACAGAAAAAAGATTCTTCCGTCTTATAACCCACCCATCTGGAAACAGCAATCTCATAACCGACGCACCCCCGAGAGCGGCGGATTCTCCTCGCCCCGGTCCTTCGGCCTTTGAGGCAGGACGGAGAGAGGGGCTGTGGTGAAGGTGAGTTTTTCACCCTCACCACAGCCCAATAGGAGAGAGGTAGATGACAGAGAGAGTTCTTATTTACAGCAGCCCCTGCTCTTTCGCCTGGGCCGTGAGTGATTCCCGGAAATCGGGGTGGGCAATCGCGATGAGGGCCTTTGCCCGCTCGCGGATGCTCTTGCCCCGCAGCTCCGCCGCACCGTACTCGGTAACGATGAAGTGAACGTCGTTTCGCGACGTGGTCACGGCCGAGCCCGCATCGAGTGCGCAGGCAATCCGCGATACTTTGCCTTTGGCCGCCGTGGAGGGCAGCGCGATGATGGACTTCCCGCCCTTGGAGCGGCTCGCCCCGCGGACGAAGTCGACCTGGCCGCCCACGCCGCTGAACTGGTTGCGACCGATCATCTCGGCGTTGACTTGGCCCATGAAGTCGACCTGCAGGGCCGAGTTGATGGAGACCATGTTCTCGTGCTGGCCGATGATGTTGGGGTCGTTGGTGTAGTCAACGGGATGCATCACCACGTCGGGGTTGCCGTTGACGAAGTCGTAGAGCTTGCGGGTCCCCATGAGGAAGGTGGCGACGAACTTGCCCGTGTTGATCGTCTTCTTTTTGTTTGTGACGACGCCGGCCTCGGCCAGGGCCACCACGCCGTCGGAGAACATCTCCGTATGGATGCCCAGGTCCTTCTTGCCCTTCAGGAAGAGCAGGACGGCGTCCGGGATGGCGCCGATGCCCATCTGGAGCGTTGAGCCGTCCTCGATGAGTTTCGCCACGTTTTCGCCGATGGCTTTTTCGAGATCTCCGATGACGGGCGGCTTGAGTTCGATGAGGGGCTCGTCCTTCTCGACGATGCAGTCGATCTCGTCGAGGTGGATCTTCACCCCGAGGGTGCGGGGCATGAATTTGTTCATCTGGGCAATGGTCACGCGGTCGGAGCGCGACGCGGCCAGCGTGTAGTCCACGGAGACGCCGAGACTGCAGAAGCCTTCGGCATCGGGCGGCGTGACCTGCATCAGCGTCACGTCGACGGGCAGGATCCGCCAGCTGAACAGGCGCGGGATCTCGGAGAAGAAGCACGGGGTGTGCAGCGCGCGCCCCTCGGAGACGGCCTTGCGCGTCGAGGCCCCGACAAACAGCGAGTTGTGCCGGAAGCTCCCCTCCATTCCGGATTGGGCGTACTTGGCAGGCCCCATGGCCACCATGTGGACGACCTCGACGCCCTTAAGCTCCGGTGCGCGGGCCATGAGGGCCTCCACCAGCGTGGGCGGCTCGCCGCAGGCGTGTCCCACGACGACGCGGTCTTTGTCCTTAACCTGCTTGACTGCCTCGGCAGCCGTCATGATCTTCTTTGCGTATTTCTGTTTCCAGTCGCTCATTGTATTGTCTCACCTTTCTTAACACTTCCGGAACGATCCGGACCTCGCCCATCTCTTCGCCGTCCACCGTGGCCGCCGCCACCGTGACGTAGGGCGGATTCCCGGGGTTGAACTTGAAGGCGCAGCCCGACATGCAGCCGCTCAAAAAGATTACGAAGTCGGCATCGGGGCTGTTGAAGACCACCCGGTGCCCCATGCCCTCAAGGGCCTTCTGAAGCTCCAGGGCGATGCGGCCCCGGTCGATCCGCGGGTTGCAGCCCCCGCAGAACTGAATGCCCACCGTCGCACAACTCATCGCCGGTCTCTTTTCAAGAAACGGAGGGCCTCAGCGACCAGCTCGTCGCTGACGCCCGTCTCGACACGGACATCCCCGACCCAGGGGCAGGCCTCGCGGATGCGGGCCACGATGACGTCGCTGACCGTCTGCTCGGCACCCATGCACGTGGCGCAGGCCCCGAGGAGGCGCAGCCTGACGATGCGGCCCTCGTCAATTCCCGTGAGCTCGATATCTCCGTTGTGGGCATGAAGCAGGGGCCTCACCTCCGCATCGAGCACCGCCTGAATGTCTTGTTCCAACAGCTCTGGCATAAATGTTATTTGTCCCGAAAGGGTACGTTTTAGTTTGCTTGGTCTGTTTTCGCAAAGCTTGTCGGGAGCGCTTCCCCCTGGTTTCACTGCTCCGGGCTTAAATCCCCCTTCCATCCCCCTTTGCCAAAGGGGGAAAGAGGGGGATTTTTCTTCTGGGCGTGGAGACCCTCTACGCGGGAATCCCGGCGATCTTCTTCGCGAGCGCCTTCTTCTGCTCAAGGTTGCCCTGGCGCGCGATCATGATCCGCTGCGCCTGGGGGGAGCCTGCGCCGTGCATGGACTCCGTGCGATAGCCCACGGCCGCCGTGCCGAGGGTGATGTTCTCGATGAGTCGCAGGATGCGCATGCGGTACTCCGTGGGGACCGACGCGATGCCGCGCAGGTACTTTTCGATGTACTTGCCAGTCACGGGGTGCTTGAAGTCCTTCTCGGAGGGCATGGTGACCATGAGGCCGCCCGCGATGTCCTCGGCAAGGCGAGCGATCTCGTAGGGGAACCTCGTTATATTCTGCTTGCAGACGTTGGCGAGCAGCAGGTCGATGAGGTAGTTGCCCGAGGCGGTCTTGTGGCCCTCGGCCGAGCAGGCGATCCCGCAGGAGTACAGGGTCTCGTTGAGGTGCATCATCTCGATGAGCTTGTCCTTCACGTGGGAGGCCTTGTTGGCGCCGTTGTAATCGGCCGCCAGCGCCGATGCGCCGATCAGCACGTCGCCCACGCCCACCTTGCAGCCGCCGTAGCTCTGCCGGTGATAGCCGGCGAAACGCTCCACCAGGGCGCCGCTGAACTCGTACTCGCCGCACATGAAGACGTTCTCCCAGGGCACAAAGAGGTCCTCAAAGATCATCATGGCCTCGTGGCCGCCGAACTCCTTGTTGCCCATGTCGAACTGGCCGCCCTCGAGCTTGCGGGTGTCGCAGGACTGGCGGCCGTAGATGTAGAATATGCCCTCGGCATCCGCCGGCGCCACGAAGGACAGGGCGAAGTCGGCGTCATCCTTCGTCATGGTGAGGGTGGGCATCACGAGGATCCAGTGGGAGTTGATGGCACCCGTCTGGTGGGCCTTGCAGCCCCGCACGACGATGCCGTCCTTGCGCCTCTCCACGACGCGGCAGAACAGGTCCGGGTCGGCCTGCTTGCCGGGGTTGAGCCCGCGGTCGCCCTTGACGTCCGTCATGGCTCCGTCGACGGTCCAGTCCTCCTCCTGCATCTTCAGCATGAAGTTCCGGAATCGCTTGTGGTACTCGGTGCCGAGCTTCTTGTCCATCTCGAAGGTCACGCTGTCCACGGCGTTGACGGCATCCATGCCCACGCAGCGCTGGAAGCAGGCGGCCGTCTTCTGGCCCATGAGGCGCTGCATCTTCACCTTCTTCACCAGGTCCTCGGGGCTCTGGTGCAGATGGCAGAAACGGTTGATCTTCTTGCCCGTCAGGGAGGAAGTGGCTGTCATCAGCTCCGCATACTGAGGATCCTGCGCGAGCGTGTAGGTCATCTTGACGGAGTTCATCGAGGGGCGGATCATGGGGTGGTCGACGACGTTTGCGACCTCTTCGCCCATCAGGTAAACCTTGAAGTTCATCTTTCGCAGACTCTCTTCGTACTGTTCGGGTGTTTTCAACGGCATAATCCAAAACCTCCTTAAATTTTCCGGGATCCTCTTTCACCGACTCGTTGCCCGCCGATCGTGGAAACCCTTGCCTCAGAGCGGTCCGGCGTCAGGAGATCATGGTCGTGACGGCCATTCCGGCGGGGGATCGTGAGAGGCGCACTTCGGGCGTGAGGTGCGGAATCGGCTCCCGGTTCGGTTCCCGGCCGGCCGCCTGTCTGGTGTCAGGCGGCCGGCTGGGTCAGTTTTCTTTCAGAGAACATGTTGCGATGGGACGGCAGGCCGCACTCACTCTCCGCTGATCCGGCTGTTGAAGACGGGATCCTTGGTCTTGTCGTAGGTCTGCCACTTGCGGAAGAAATCCTTGCCGTAGATCAGGGCGCAGAGCACGATGCCGACGGCAAAGGCGTAGCCCGCGCCTCGGGAGATCAGCACCGCGCCGACGATGCCGGCAACGCCCAGGTCGTTGAAGGTGCGTGCCTTGAGGATACCCACGCGAACGGCCACGTAGCCCTGGACGAGCATGGTGAGCGAAAGCGCGATGGGCAGGATGGGTTTGACCAGCGTGACGATGGGCGAGAAGAAGTAGCCCGTAAAGGTCCCCCAGCGGAAGGAGCCCACACCGCCGAAGAGGCTGTCCATGGCCTCCTGGCCGTGTTTGTAGCGCTCGCACTCGACGACCTGCATGGCCGCCCACATGGGACCGCACATGGAGGCATCGGGGGCGATGAGGGACATGGTGATGTTTCTCAGACCCACGATGATGTTGTTGCGGTTGGCGTCGAAGTGGATGTTCTCGTCGCCATGGCGGAACTCGCGGGCCTCGTCGATGAGCGCGTCGGCCTGGATCAGCTCGCCGAAGAGCACGATGTAGGTGGCGGCAACGAGAGGGGCCGCATCGAGATACAGGGACATCGGCGGAAAGCCGATCCGGTCCGAGAAAGGCGTCCACTGGGTAAACAGGGCCGTGAACTGCGGAACGGTGAAACCCCACTTGATGTCCGGCCAGGGAAGCTCGCCGAACAGCGGCGCGATGAAGATGGCAAGGATCAAAGCGGGCATGAGGCCCAGGTCCGACAGGTACTTGAAGCCGACGTGCTTGGAGCGAAGCGTTTTGAAGTGGTTCGAAAACAGGATGTAAAAAGCGAAGCCGATGGCGATGGTGATCGTCCAGGGGAAGCTGTCGAAACGGCCTCCCTTCTCGAAGACGAGCCTTACGGCCGCAACACCGGCGCCGAGAAGAATGCCGGCCTTAAGGGCATCGGGCACGATACCGACGAAGCGGTTCGCCAGCCCCGTTGCGCCCAGGATCAGCGAGAAGAGGCCCAGCTCAAATTCGAAGGCGATGAGCGCATGGATGCGGGGCACTCCCTCGGGGAACGTTTTCAGCCATAACAGCAACAGCGGGATGGCCGGCGTGATCCACCCGGGGACGACGGGGTCGCCGAGGTGGGCATGCCACAGATAAAGAAAGCCGTTGAGGATAACGATGGTAATGGCGATTTCAAAGGGCATGCCGAGATATTCCGTAAGTATGGGGATGATCCCAAGGCAGACGGCGCACATGATAAGGCCCTGGGTATAATCGGCGACTTCGAACCGGTAATGAATAAATGGAAGACGGATCTCAAAAGGTCCGAATGGAATAAAGGGCTGCTTCTTTCCGTATTCCCGCTTGATGACGGGACCTAACCAGCTCATGCGTTAACTCTCCTTTCTGTTGATGGACTGCGAACCAAACCCCATGCCCTCCCTCTCGACGGTCCGGTTCCGTCAGCCCCTGCAGAGGCGTTCCGAAATGAGCACCAACGGGTTTGTCTTGGCCGGCTCCTATTACACGGGCCGTGCCGAGACGGAAAAAGGGGCTGCGCAATACTGCACAAAGCCCCTTTAACATTGAGGGAAAAATTAATGGTGCTGCAATGCAGCAAAATATCAGCCCGATCCGCAGCGTTGTAGTGCTGCACAGGACGGGACCACGAATAACATTCAAGTAATTTTAATCATTCAATAATTGCAGAAATGCAACAGGTGCATATCCGCAACTACTGTTCCATTATGCGGTATTTCGTTGCTTTTCTGAAGATCGTGGTGCGGTCGACACCAAGCGCTTCGGCCACTTTTTTCCAGGAGCGAAGCTCACGGTAGGCCTCCTCGATGAGGTAGCGCTCCGTCTCTTCGACGGCATCCTTCAGGCGCGTCCCCTTTGCCGGCAGGTGTCGCTTCGTGTAGATCGAGTCGGGCAGGCTCTCCATGCCGATCCCGCTTCCCGGCGACATGACGATCATCCGCTCAATGACGTTTTTCAGCTCCCGGACGTTTCCGGGCCAGGAGTAGTTGACGAGCTTGTCCAGGACCTCCGGCGAGAGCGTCTTCTGATAACCGAAGTGCCGGTTGAACTCGTCGAGGAAATGCCGGACGAGAAGGGGAATGTCGTCCTTTCGGTCGCGCAGCGGATGCACGTGAAGGGGCACCACCATGAGCCTGTAATAGAGGTCTTCGCGGAAGGTGCCCTCGCGGAGCATCTTCGCGAGGTCGCGGTTCGTGGCGGCGATGATCCGGACGTTGACGGGGATGGACCTCGTAGCCCCCACCCGGGCGATTGCCTTGTCCTGGATGGCTCGCAGGAGCTTCACCTGGAGGGTGAGGGGCAGCTCCGCCACCTCGTCGAGAAAGAGCGTGCCGTTGTGCGCGAGCTCGAAAAGACCCGGCTTGCCCTCCTTCTTCGCCCCCGTGAAGGCGCCCCCCTCGTAGCCGAAGAGCTCGCTCTCGAGGAGCTGCTCCGGGATGGCGGCGCAGTTGATGCTGATGAAGGGGCTCGCGTCGCCCAGGCCCTGCCGGTGGATGAGCTTGGCGACAAGCTCCTTTCCCGTGCCGGACTCGCCCGTGATCAGCAGCGTGGAGTCCACCTCGGCCATTTTGCCGCAGAGCTCGACGATCTGCGTCATCGGCTTGCTGCGGAACACGAGGCACGAGTCCCGGACCTGCAGGGACCGCAGGTGCGTCAGCTCCGTCTTGTACTTCAGGGTCTGCTCCTTCTCCTCTTTGAGCTGTTCCTGGAGGCTCACCAGCTCCGTGATGTCGCGGACATTGGTGACGACGCGAAAGAGCATGCCGTCCTCGTCGAAGATCGGGTTGCCGGTGACGAGGATCTGCTTCTTGCCCTTGACGGTCTGATTGATGGTGATGCTCCTGAGCTCCTTCATGACCAGGACCGTCACGGACTGGTCGAAGTAGCCCTCCTCGACGAGTTCGTGCATCGTGCGGCCGATGACCTCTTTGGCCCGGATCCCCGTGATCCGCTCGTAGGCCTCGTTGATGTCCAGCACGCGGCCCTCGCCGTCGGTGATCCAGATGCCGTCGTAGGAGGAGTGGATGATGGACCCGAGCTCGCGGTTGAGGTCCTTGACGACGCCCAGTTCGTGCGAGATTTCCTCGACGCGGGAGAAGTCTTGGAAGACGCTCACGGCTCCCACGACTTGGCCGTCGCGGATGACGGGCGCATAGTTGACCATGAGGGGCGTGCTGCATCCCTGGAATTTCTGACCTGTCAGGGGCTTTCCCGACTTCATGATTTCCATCAGCCGCGTGTTGGGGATGACGTCCACGATGCGGCGGCCGATGGAATCGATCGCATGAATGCCGAGCAGGTCCTCCGCCAGCCGATTGGCCATCACGATGACCCCGTCCTCGTCGATGGCGATGATCCCGCTCTCGGCGGAGTTCATGATCGACGAGACCTGCTCGCGGAATTCCTTGATGCATGCACGAAGGCCCGCGGCGTATGCCTCGGAGGAGACGACACCGGCCAGCACGCCGTTTTCGTCCAGGACGAGGGCCGGCACGGCTGAGCCGGGAATGCCGGCGATCTCGTCGTCGGGCGACAGGCTGGAAACGCGGCCCTCCAGCAGGCCGTCAATCGCCCCGCTGACGAGGGATCCATTGCCGAGCACCGACAGCAGCCCCCTGCGGGTGACCGCACCGACAGGTCCGTTTTGCCGATCGGCGACGGGGGCGATGTCCACGTTCCTTGCGTGCATGACCGTGAGGGCCGTGCCAATCGTGTCATTCGGGGACAGGAGCGGGATGGAAATGACGATATTCGATACTTTCATGAAGAAACCTCGCTATTCGGCCGGGCAATAAAAAAGCGCCTCCCCCTGGAAGCGCCTCTCCCCTCAACAATTGATATGTCTGAAGCAACCGGAAACCGGACCAGCCGGGGCGCGGAGTCCGCACCCGCATAAAAGGATCCTGAAACCGGCAATCTCTCTGTCTCTCTAGCGAAGTTACATACCCGAAAACTCCCGCGCTGTCAAGCCGTTACAATATTATTAAAAAGGGGCTCACTTCCCGCCTTTCCCGGTTTTGCCCTTCTCGAAGGCCCGGGCGAAGGGGTTGTTGAAGGGGGCGGGCTCGGGCTTCTTGTTGTCCTGTTTTTGCTTGTCCTGCCGATATTTATCCGGCCGGTGATGATCCTGGGGGCCCTTTGCCGCCGGGGGCCTGGCAGCTGTTTCCTTCTTATCCCCCGTGGCGCCTCCCTTCATGGACAGCGAGATCCGCTTCCGATCCAGGTCCACCTCGAGGACGGTCACCTCGACGCGCTGGGCGACCTTCACGACCTGGTTGGGGTCGGAGACGTAGCGGTCGGCGAGCTGGCTGATGTGGACGAGGCCGTCCTGATGGACGCCGATGTCCACGAAGGCCCCGAAGGCCGTCACGTTGGTCACCACA
>Ga0209705_10000965_pt1 | contig 15207 bp, 7 predicted proteins | sample PPLLaktember2015_5_FD_187262 | JGI IMG/M metagenome (GOLD analysis project Ga0209705, IMG submission 187262) | Freshwater sediment microbial communities from Prairie Pothole Lake near Jamestown, North Dakota, USA - PPLs Lake P8 Core (1) Depth... | ecosystem: Environmental > Aquatic > Freshwater... | reverse complement strand
GATCCGGCCTCCATCCCGGCCCTCTTCGACGCCTGCGAGAGCCGGCTCGGCCCGGTCGAGATCCTGGTCAACGACCACGCCCACTGCGAATACGAGACCTTCGACCCGGCCAAGGTCACGGACAAGGGCTTCGGCATGCGCTTGACTGACGCGTCCCTCATGGACAGGCACTACGCCGTCAACGCGCGAGGGACCGCGCTGATGATGGCCGAATTCGTCGGGCGCCATCTCCTACGCCGGGCGGCGTGGGGACGGATCGTCAATATCAGCACCGACGCGGCCGACGCCCATGCGGGGGCGGTGAGCTACGCGGCGTCCAAACACGCCCTGGAATCCTACAGCCGGTCGGCCGCGCACGAGCTCGGCCGGTACGGCATCACGGTCAACATCGTCGCGCCGGGCCCGGTCCAGACCGGCTGGCTTCGTCCCGACGAGGAAGCGGCGATCGCGGAACGAACGCCGCTCGGGCGGGTGGGCCGTCCCGAGGACATCGCCGACGTCGTCGCTTTCCTGGCTTCCGAGCAGGCCCGCTGGCTGACCGGCCAGCTTCTCTACGTCGGCGGCGGCTGGAAATGGCACCCCTGACAACTGGAGGACTCATGGCCAAGATGAAACGACGGCACTTCCTCAAGACGGTCGCCGTGGCGGGAGGCGCCGCGGTGGCCGGGTTCCCGACCATCGTCAAGGCCTCGGCCCTGGGCAAGAACGGGGCCGTCGCGGCCTCGGACCGGATCGTCATGGCCGGCATCGGCTTCGGCATGCAGGGCCCCTGGAACATGGCCAATTTCCTCGAGAAACCCGAAGTCCAGTGGGTGGCCGTCTGCGACCTCGACACAGAGCCGCTGGCCATGGCCAAGGGAATGGTCGACAAGAAGTACGGCAACAAGGCCTGTGCGACGTATCACGATTTCCGCGAGCTCTACCTGCGCCAGGACCTCGACGCCGTGTCCCTCGCCGTTCCCGACCACTGGCACGCCATTCTCAGCGTCGCGGCCCTGCGGGCCGGATTAGATGTCTGGGGCGAGAAGCCCCTGACCCACAACCTGCGCGAGGGCCGGGCCCTCTGTGACGCGGTCAAGCGGTACGGACGCGTCTGGCAGACGGGCTCGTGGCAGCGCTCGGTCGAGAACTTCCATCAAGCCTCGGAGCTCGTCCGCAACGGACGGATCGGCAGGATCAAGAGGATCGAGGTCGGGCTGCCGCAGGGTCATTACGACTTCGCCGGGACCTTCGGCCAGGAAGCGCTGGTCGCGCCGCCGAAGAACCTCGACTACGATCTCTGGGTCGGGCCGGCGCCGTGGTGGCCTTATTGCAAGGCCCGGGTCCACATGAACTGGCGCTGGAACATGGATTTCGGCGGCGGGCAGTACATGGACTGGATCGGCCATCACCTCGACATCGCCCACTGGGGCATGGGCTGGGACGAGACCGGCCCGGTCGAGATCGAGGCCGAGGGCGAGTTCCCGACGTCCGGCATCTACAACAGCCCGACCCGCTACTACGTCAAGGCCAAGTACGCCGACGGGACGCCCATGGTCCTGGCCGGCGGCCACGACGAGATCTGGAGCGGGACGAAGTGGATCGGCGAGTACGGCTGGATCTGGGTCGACCGCGGCCAGTTCGAGACCGAGCCGGCCAGCCTAAAGCACGAGGTCATCGGGCCGGAGGAGATCCGGTTGTATAAGAGCCGGGACCACCACCAGAACTTCCTCGACTGCGTCCGCAGCCGCGGCAAGACCATCACCCCGGCCGAGACGGCCCACCGGTCGGCGAGCGTCGGGCATCTGGGGGTCATCGCCATGGAGGTCGGCCGCAAGATCAAATGGGACCCGGCGACCGAGACCGTCATCGGCGACCCCGAAGCGGAGCGGCTGTTGGGTCATTCGTACCGCAAGCCGTGGCAGCTGCCGGAGTGAGGAGAGGGACCATGAACAAGACACGCCAACCGATCGCGATCGCGGCTCTCCTCGTCCTGGCAACACTGGCGCTCCTCCCGGCCCCCGGGGCGGGACAGATGGACGAACGGGTGAAGCAGCGCATGGGGCTGACCACCGGATCGCTCGAGGCCATCCTCAAGGACCTCCAGGCCTACGACACCTCCGACGTCGGCCCGGCCATGCGCCTGCACGCCTTGGTCTTCTCTCAAAAGGATAACGCCCAGGCCCGCGAGGGGATCGAGTCCGCGCTTCTCGCGTTCATCCAGGGCTCGCCCGCTCCGGCGCCGGCCGGGATGATGGCGGCGTGCCGGTCCCTCAGCCTCATCGGCGGCCCGGACTCGGTCGCCGCCTTGGCAACCCTTGTTCTCAAGCCCGATACGACCGACCCCGCCCGCTATGCGCTGGAGAGGATCCCGGGCGTCGAGGCGGACCAGGCCCTGATCGCCGCGCTGGACAAAGCCACGGGCGACGTTCGCCGCGGCATCGTCTTTTCCCTCGGCCATAGGAGACCGGCGGCCGCGGCTCCCGCGCTCGCCGTCCTGGCGGCCGGAAAGGACGTCGTTCTGGCCGCCGACGCGATCAAAGCGCTGGGCAAGATCGGCGGCGCCGAAGCCATCAAGTTCCTGGCGGCCGCCTTGACGAAGTCCGCGACGCTCAAGTCGGAAGCCGCGTCGGCCCTGCTTCTCGCGGCGGAGGACGCCCTCCAGGCCGGCGACAGAGCCGCCGCCGCAACCGCCTACGACAGGGTTTTCGCGGCCAATGTTCCTTCGACCTTGCGGCAGGCCGCGTTCAAGGGCAAGCTCGCCTCCGGGTCCGATGCCCAGGCGGCCATCCTTAGAGCCCTGACGGGGAAGGACGCGCAGCTCTACCCGCCCGCGCTCACCATGGTGCCCGGAAGCTTCGGGCCGGGCGAGATCGGCAAGGTCGCCGACCTCATGCCGCGGCTGCCTGAAGCCGCCCGGGTCCAGCTCACGGCCCTTCTGGCGGGCTATCCAGCGGAGACCGTGAGGCCCTATCTTCTGGCGGCCGCGGAAGGCCCCTCCCCCGACGTGAGGCTGGCCGCGCTCCGCGCCATCGCCCTGGCCGGCGACGGGAAGTCGGTCGTCTTCCTCGCGACCAAGGCCGCCCGGTCGACCGGCGCCGAACAGGAGACCGCCCGCGAGGCGCTCGCCCGGCTCAAAGGTCTCGACGTGGACGCCGCCGTTCTCGAACACCTGGCCAAGACGAATGACAACGGCGTCAAGGCCGAGCTCGTCCGGGCGGCGAGCGAGAGGCGCATCGCCGGGGCCAAGCCCCTGCTCATGGATCTCGTCAAGTCGGGGACGCCCGGGCTCAAGGGCCGGGCCGCGGCCGCACTCCGGACGCTCGGCGCCCAGGCGGATATTCCCGGGCTTCTCGACCTTCTCGGCGGGCTCGAGGATGAAGCGGCCCGGGAGGCCCTGCAGGACACGATCGCCGCGGCCGCCCGGACGAACCCCCGGGAGCTCGCCCGCGCCGGGGAGGTCAAGACCCGGCTGGCCACGGAAAAAGACGCCAAGAAGAGGGCGGACCTCCTGCGCGTGCTGGGCAAGATCGGCGACGACTCGGCCCTCCCGCTCGTACGGGCGGCGCTGTCCGATCCGGACCCGGTCATCGTCGACGCGGCGATCAGGGCCCTGGCCGAATGGCCGACCATCGCGGCCCGGGACGACGTCCTCGAACTCGCCGGGTCGTCCCTGGAGCTCAACTACCGCGTTTTGTCCCTGAGGGCCTATGTGCGCCTGATCGGGCTCGAGCCCAACCGGTCGCCCGAGGGCGCGGCGGCGGATCTCCTCAAGGTCCTGGCCCTCGCCCCGCGGGCGGAAGAGATGAAGCTCGTTCTCGGCATGCTCGGCCGTTTTCCGTGCGTCACGTCCCTGAAGACGGCGGAGTCGTTCCTGTCGGACCCGGCCGTCGCCCAGGAGGCCAAGCTGGCCGCCGACCGCATCCGCAAGGCCTTGAAATGAAGAAGGGGGCGAACCGGCAGCTGGCGCCCAGAAGGGGTCAAACCTACACTTTTACACTTTTTTCGCGCCTTCCTCACGCGACAGGATGATCCAAAAAGTGTAAAAGTGTAGGTTTGACCCCGTCTTTAACACGCCAGCTGTCGGTTTGACCCCATCTTGGAGGACCGATATGATCGAAGGACAGGCGGCGGGGGCGAAGTCGCCCAAGCTCCGGTACGGCATGATCGGCGGCGGGCAGGGCGCGTTCATCGGCGACGTCCACCGCAAATCGATCGCCCTGGACGGCAAGGCCGAGATCGTCTGCGGGGCCTTCTCGCAGAGCTACGACAACACCCTGGCCACCGGCGATTCGCTCGGGCTCCCGAAGGACCGCCTCTACCGGACCTTCGAGGAGATGATCCGGGCCGAGGCCGGACGCCCCGACAAACCGGACTTCATCAGCGTCGTCACGCCCAACAGCACCCATTACCCGGCCGCCAAGCTGGCCCTCGAGCACGGCTTCTCGGTCGTCTGCGAGAAACCCCTGGCGACGAGCTCGGGCGAAGCGGCCGAGCTCGCCTGCCTCGTCCGCGAGACCAGGCTCATGTTCTGCGTCACCTACGCCTATTCGGGATACCCCATCGTCAAGCACCTGCGGGACATCATCCACTCCGGCGAGATCGGCGAGATCCGCTTCGTCAACGGCGAGTATCCGCAGGAATGGCTGGCGACCAAGCTCGAGGACACGGGCCAGAAGCAGGCCGCCTGGCGGACCGATCCGAAGATCGCCGGCCTCTCCAACTGCGTCGGCGACATCGGCAGCCACATCGAATTCATGGCCGCCTACATGTCCGGTCTCGAGATCGAGTCCCTGTGCGCCCGGCTGGACCGCTTCGGCGCCGGGCGCCCCCTCGACGACAACGCCACGATCCTGGTCAACTTCAAGGGCGGCGCGAAAGGCGTCTACTGGAGCTCCCAGATCGCCGCCGGCCACGACAACGCCCTGCGCCTGCGCATCTACGGCACCAAGGGCGCCGTGGAGTGGTTCCAGGAAACTCCCAACACGGCCCGGATCTCGTTCCTCGACCGCCCGACCGGAACGATCTCGCGCGGCCGCGACCCGCTGTGGCCCCGCGGCCAGTCGCTCTCGCGCCTCCCGTCGGGGCACCCCGAGGGATATTTCGAGAGCTTCGCCAACGTCTACACGACCTTCATGACCGCCCTGGCCAAGAAGCTCCGGGGCGAGCCCCTCTCAGGCGAAGACCTCGATTTCCCCAACGTCGACGACGGCGCCCGCGGCGTCCGCTACATCGAGAAGTGCGTCGAGAGCTCGGCCAAGGGCTCGGCCTGGGTGGGGATGGAGTAGGATCGCGCGGAAATGGAGAAGACAGGATCCGGCATCTTCCTCCGGGTGCTTCGAATATGATGCCGCCCCATTTCGCTCAAGACGTTCAGGATCTCATCTTCCTTCTCTCCAAGCATAAGGTCCCATCCTAAGGAGGGCATCATGGCACGACCCGTTACCTTATTCACCGGCCAGTGGGCCGACCTGCCGTTCGAAGAAGTCTGCAAGAAGGCCAAGGCCTGGGGCTACGACGGCCTCGAGATCGCCTGCTGGGGCGACCACATGGACGTCCGTAAGGCGGCCGCCGATCCCGCCTACGTCCGCGAGAAGAAGCGCGTCCTGCAGAAGCACGGCCTCAAGTGCTGGGCCCTGGGCGCCCATCTCGCCGGCCAGTGCGTCGGCGACGAGTACGATCAGCGCCTCGACGGCTTCGCCCCGGACGCCGCCAAGGGCAAGCCCGAGGCCATCCGCAAGTGGGCCGTCGACGAGATGAAGGCCGCCGCCCGAGCCGCCCGCAACATGGGCTGCTACGTCGTCAACGGCTTCATGGGCTCGCCCATCTGGAAGACCTGGTACTCCTTCCCGACGACGACCGAGGCCATGGTCGAGGCCGGGTTCCAGAAGATCCTCAAGCTCTGGACGCCGGTCCTCGACGAGTTCGACGAACAGGCCGTCAAATTCGCCCTCGAGGTCCACCCGACCGAGATCGCTTTCGACGTCTACACGACCCGGCGACTGCTCGACACCTTCAAGGGCCGGCCCGCCCTCGGCCTCAACTTCGATCCGAGCCACCTCGTCTGGCAGGGCGTCGAGCCCCACCTCTTCATCCGCGATTTCGCCGACCGCGTCTACCACGTCCACATGAAGGACGTGGCCGTGACCCTCGACGGCCGGGCCGGGATCCTGGGGTCGTTCCTGCCCTTCGGCGACGTCCGGCGCGGCTGGAACTTCCGCTCGCTCGGCCACGGCGATGTCGACTTCGACGCCGTCATCCGCGAACTCAACGCGATCGGCTACGACGGCCCGCTCTCGGTCGAATGGGAGGACAACGCCATGGACCGCGAGTTCGGGGCGAAAGAGGCCCTCGACTTCGTCCGCGAGATGAACTTCTCGCCGTCCAAGGTCGCCTTCGACAAGGACATGAAGAAATAGGAGCCGGCTCAGCGGTCGCCGCGGCGGGCCGGGCTGACGACCTGGAACAGGCGCTCGATCCGCCGTCCCTCGCCGTCCGTCAGGACGAGCCGGTGCGGGCCGGGCTCGGGGGCGAGCGCGATCTCGTGGAAGACGCGCGTCGAGGCGACGTAGTCCTCGTCGAGATGCCAGTGGACGGTCGCCCCCTCCTCCCGGTGCACGGCTTCGAAGACGACCTCGCCCACCCTCCCGTCCAGCCCGACCGGCACGTAGACCGACGTGTCCGGCTCGGGATAGACGAGGTTCATGACCCGCGAGCCGCGCTCGCCCGCCGGCCCGCCGCCGCAATCGCTCCGGAACGGCGGCAGCGGCCTGTATTCGGCGTGATCGGCCCGGTAAAAGAATTCCTGGACGGGCGGCAGCACGAACCACGACTCATGCCGCATCGTGCCGACCGGCTCGCAGCGGCTGTCCACCCGGAACCGCCCCGAAGCATCGAGGTGCACCGTCTGATGGAACGCGCACATCCGGTCGAAGCGGCTCTCTTCGGGGACCAGGACCTCCTCGGCCGGGCAAAGGTCCGTGGCCAGGAATCCCGAGTCGCGGCAGATCCGGACGGGCTTCAAGCCCGAGGGCGGCCGTACGATCGCCCCTCCCCCGTCGACCGCGCCGAGAAGGTCGAAGAGGACCGGGGCCGCGGCCGCCAGTCCCGTCAAGCCGGGCTTGCCCTCGCCGTCCGCGTTCCCGGCCCAGACGCCGATGGTGTAATTCGGCGTAACGCCCACGGCCCAGCCGTCCCGCAGACCGAAGCTCGTCCCCGTCTTCCAGGCCAGCCACTTCGACGAGCTGAAGCTCCGCCAGAAGCCCTCGTCGTCGGGCCGGCTGACCGCGGTCAGGGCCTGCAGCGTGAGGTAAGCGGACGCCGCCCCGAGCTCGCGCATCCGCGACGGCGCCTCCGGCTCATCGCCGAGCAGCCTGACCTCGCGCCCGCCTCCCGGCGCGCCCGACGCGAGCTGGGCCAGCTTGGCGTAGAGCCCGGCGATCTCGTAGAGCCGGCCCTCGGCGCCGCCCAGGATGAGCGTCAGGCCGTAGTCGTCGGGCGACCGGTCCAAGGTGGTCATCCCCCATTGCCGGAGCCGGTTCTCGAACCGGGGGATGCCGTACTCGCGGAGCTCGCGCACGGCCGGCACGTTGAGCGACCAGGCCAGGGCGGCCCGCGCCGGCACGGCGCCGCGGAAGCGGCGGTCGAAGTTCTCCGGCCGGAACCCCTCGAACCGCACCGGCGTATCGGAGACGAGGGTCGCCGGCGTGAGGAAGCCTTCCTTGAGAAGGACCGCATAGAGGAACGGCTTGAGGATGCTGCCCGTGCTGCGCCGGCTCTGGAGGATGTCGACGTTCTGGCCCTGGTCTTCGCGCCGGTCGAGCCCGGAATTGCCGACATAGGCGACGACGGCCGCGGTCCGGTTGTCGATGACGATCGCCGCGAGATTGCGGATGCCCCGGCCGGCCAGACGGCCCCCGTTCTCCTCGACGATCCGGCTCACCGTCCTCTGGAGCCCGGCCTCGAGGAAGGAGCGGAAGGGATCACCCGCGTCCCCTTGCGCGGCCAGAGTGTCCAGAAGATGCGGCGCGTCGCGCGGCACGGCGCGGAGACGGGCGGGCATGGGTTCGGCCAGGGCCAGGCGGCGTTCGAGGCCGGTCATCTCGCCGCCCGCCCCAAGCTTTTCGAGGAGCCTGTTCCGCTTGCGCAGGAGCCGTTCGCGGCCGTCCGCGGTGGCCGTGAGCCCCGGGTCGTTGGGCAGGACGGCCAGGAAGGCCGCCTCGGCCCAGCTCAGCCGCTCCGGGTTCCGGCCGAAATAAAGCCACGACGCGGCGTCGATGCCGACGACATTGCCGCCGAACGGGGCGTGCGCGGCGAAGAGCGCCAGGATCTCCTTCTTGGTCCGCCGGGTCTCGAGGCGGAAAGCCAGGACCGCCTCCTTGAGCTTCTCGATATAGGTCCGCGGGCGGTCCTTACGGGCCAGCCGGACGACCTGCATGGTGATCGTGCTGGCCCCGCTCGCCACCTTGCCGGAGCGGAAGTTCTGCCGCACGGCCCGGGCCACGGCCAGGGGATCGACGCCGGGGTGGGCGAAGAAGCGCTTGTCCTCGAACCTGACCAGGACCTCGAAGAAGCGCTCCGGAACCCGCTCTCCTTGAGGAAAGCGCCACTGGCCGTCGGCCGCCGTCCGGGCCCCGACGAGCTGCCCCTCGGCGCTGAACAGCACCGGCGAGACCGGATCGTCGAAGCGGACGACGGGCACCGCGAGCCAGAGAAGGAGGAAAAGAAGGCAGACGCCGCCAAAGGCAAGGAATCGGCGGCGCTTCAAGAAGGGAACGTTCACTGGACGATCTCGACCCACTGTCCTTTCGTGTTGGCGTGGAGCGCGGCGTCGTACATCGCCTCGACGGCCACGCCGGGCTGGTAATAGCGGCCGCGGTAGGACGCGTTCATCACGATCTGGAACACCCGCTCCTCGCCGGCACCGAGCCCGAAGTAGGTGTAGACCCGGTCGTCACGGATGTCCTGGTAATCGACCGCCGGGGCCGTATCGCCTTCGGCCGCGAAACGGGGGTTCTTGATCTGGAAGCCCGCGGCCACAAGGTGCGTCAGAACGAGGTTCTCGAGCCGCCGCTCGGTCAGGTTCTTGACCCGCACCTCGGCCACGAGGTCGAGGCCCTGAGTGATCCGGTCGATCGCGAGCGCGTTCATCTTCATGTCGCGCGTCCGGACTTCTATCGAGAGGCCTTCGGACGACGGCTCCTCCACCCCGGCCGCGGGAACGCCGCGCCGGTAGATGTTGACGAAGAGAGGCGCCGTTTCCGTGTTGGTGACGGTCAGGGTCCTCCCCTTGAGCGGGAAGGAAGCGTATTCACGGCGGTCGAACGGCGTCGAGGACGAGACCTCGGTCGCCGGCTCGGCGTCCCAGGCGAAGCGGAAGCGGAACGGCTTGATCTCGGCGCTGCCGTAGAACGCGGACAGGGCCATGAGCCCGAACGACGTCTCCTGGGTCGACAGCCACAGGTCCGAGCCCAGGGTCTTGGTGATGTCCGCCAGAAGGGCGCGGGCCTTTTCGGACCGGCCCATCTGGACGAAGGCCCGGACGGCCAGGGCCTTGTCCCGGAAGTCGGAGCCGAAGGTGACGCTGTCCTCGCGATAGCGCGGGAACTCGAGCTTGGCCCGGTCGGCCAGGTCGGCCGCCGCGTCGGACTGCCCGGTCACGTGGAAGGCCGCGGCCAGCAGCACCGCGGCCAGGCCGGGCAGCCCGGTCCCCTCCCGGAGCCGGTTCATGGCCCCGGGATCGGGATCGCGGGCCAGGGCCAGGGCGAACAGCCGGAACGCCTGGATGAGCTGGTCCGAAGCCCCTCCCGTGACGAAGGCGTTGGCCATCATCTTCTGGTTCGCCCGCCAGGCATCCAGCATGGCCTGGGGCACGTGATAGCCGAGGCGGCCGGCCTCGAGCAGGAAATAGCCGGCGTAGGACGTGGTCCACTCGTGCGCGTCGCGGTCGCCCGGCCAATAGGAGAACGCGCCGTTGGTGATCTGGAAATGAACCAGCTTCTGGATGGCCGCCTTGACGTGGTCCTCGACGTCGCGCGTCTGCCGGTCGTCGAGCTTGACCAGGCTCTTGAGGTAGAGCTGCGGGAAGGCCGCCGAAAGCGTCTGCTCCAGGCAGCCGTGGGGGAACTGGATGAGGTAATCGAGGCGCTTCTGGAGATTGAGCGGCGGCAGGGACGACGCTTCGACGACGACCTCGTTGGTCGTCTCGAGGCCGAAGGGCACGACCGCCTCCGCGACGGTCTCGCCCGGGCGGATCTCGAGGCGCGTCGTCTGGGTGACCGCCGCGTTACTGGCCAGGACGGGGATCGAGATCTTGTCCTCGACGCGCTCGGCCCCGCCCGCGGCCCGGAACCTCACTTCGCCCGTTCCTGTGCCGCCCGTCGTCTTGAGCGCGAACGTGACGATGTCGTCCCCGGGCCTGGCGAAAGCGACCGTCTTCTTGCGCTCGCCGACGACCTCGAACAGGCCGTTCGTCTCCAACTCGACCGTGACCTCCTTGATCTCCGGCTTGGTGACGAAGACGGCGATGGGCATGACCACGTCCTCGCCGGGGCGAACGACCCGCGGCAGGGTGGCCAGGGTCATCAGGTCGCGCCGTACCAGAACGGACTTCTCGGCCAGCCCGAAGGCGCCGTCGCGCCCGGCCACGACCATCACTCGGACGGCCCCGAAGTACTGCGGCATGACTAGCTCGTGAACGCCGATTCCCCCGGCCTTTAGATCGAAGGGGCCTTCGAAGAGCACCACTGGCGGGAACCGCCGCGGCTGCTTGGCCTTGTCCGCCGACTCGCCGCCCTCGTCGCCGCCGAGGGCCAGGATGCGGGCCATTTCGGCGCCGTAGGCCTCGGCGACGATGTCGAAGAGGTCCCAAGTCGCAACGCCCAGGGCCTCGCGGGCATAGAATCCCTTGCGCAGGTCCGGCGTCGCGAAGCGGGTCAGGCCGAGGAGCCCCTCGTCGACGACGGCCAGCGTGTAGGTCATGGGACGGCCGCCGGCCTCGCGGACCTCGACCCGGAACTTCTCCTTCGGCCGGATCTCGTCGGCCACCTTGAGCGCCGGCTCGAGGCGCGTCGCCGGGTCCTCGACCAGGAGCGGGATGGCGCCATAGAGCCGGATGGGCGCGTCGCTCGTCTTGTCCCGATGAGGCTGGACGAGCGTGACATGGACATAGACGTTTGGCGTCATGGCCGCGGTGAGCGGGACCTCGAAGCGGTTCTCGCCCTTGACCGTGGGCACCCAGAACTTGTCGAGGACGGACGTGCCGCTCTCGATCGAGACCAAGGCCCGGCCCTGGACGGCCTCGGGCAGGTAGATGACGGCCTTCTCGCCGACCTTGTAGGACGGCTTGTCGGCCGTGAAGCTGAGGGACGTCGCTCCGGCCCCGCCCTCCTCGCGGGCCCGGCCGGCCCAGCCCGGCCAGTCGATATAGATGATCTGGCCGGCCGCGTGGCCGCTGACCGGATCCTCGACCCGGACGAGGAAGCGGCCCCAGTCGGGATAGCGGATCTGGAACGTCCACTTGCCGGCCCCGTCCCGGGTCGCGACCTCTCCCTTGAGCACGGGCCGCGTCTGGATGTTCGAGACGTACTGGGCCAGGGACTCGCCGCTGCGGTCCCACCACCACCGCCACTCGATCTTGTAGAGCGAGACCAGGACCTTGTCGCGCGACACGGGCCGCCCGGCGGGATCGACCGTGACGATCGAGACGTCCTGGTCCTTGTCGGTCAGGAGCATGCCCCGGGTCTGGTCGCCCTTGGGCGCCCGGACGCCGACATAGCTGTCATAGGGATGGAACGGCAGCGAGAACGTGTCGACGCTGAAATCGCCGCTCTCCTCGAAGACCCGGCTGGTGAAGGCCGCGTCGAGCATGCCCGGGCTGGGCTGCTGCGGGTCGAGATCGATCCGGGCGGCGGCCCGTCCCTCGGCGTCGAGCGTGCCCTTGGCCGCCTCGATCGTCGCGCCCTCGAAGTCCCGGGCGGGATCGTCGAAGCTGTAATCCTGATAACGGTCGAAGCGGGTCGGGCGCCGGGACAGCCGGACGGAGACATCGTATCTCAGGTTCGCGGCCGGCGCGCCGTGGAGCCACTGCGAAGCGACGGCGGCCGTGACGGGCATGTCCTTGCGGACGAGGACGTCCCGGCCCGGGTCGAGAGTGATCTTGAGCCGGTTGGGAACGACCGTCTCGATCTTGAGGCTCTTCGTGAAGGTCAGGCCGCCGACGAGGACCCGGGCTTGCCAGTTGCCCGTCGGCGCGGCCTCGTCCGTTTCGATCCGGAAGGCGTAGAACGGCTCGACCGTCCTGTCCGGCTTGGCCGTCAGGACGAGCTGGCCCTGCGGATTCGAGAGCTCAAGGACGACGGGGTGCCCCGCCGGGAGGACCTTCTCCCGGTCGAACAGGGCGAAGGTCAGGTGGAGCGTGTCGCCGGGGCGCCAGACGCCGCGCTCGCCGTAGAGGATGCCCTTGACGCCCTTCTGGGTGACCTCGCCGCCGATGTCGAAATGGCTGAGGGGCAGGGCGCCCTCGCCGGCCAGGCGCAGATAGCCCGTGTCGCCGCCGCCCTCGGCCGCGACATAGAACGGCCGGTCCTTGAGCGGAAAGACCGCGAAGCCGTTCCCGTCCGTGGCCGTCTCGCCCAGGACCTGGTTCTGGTAGTTGAAGGCGCGGAGGCGGAGCCCGGACAGCGGCCGGGCCGTGCCGATGTCGGTGGCCACGACGTGGAGCGTCCCGTTGGCCTCGAGCTTGGCCACCAAGCCGATGTCCGAGGAGAAGAAGTTGCGGCCGACGACGGCCTCGCGATTGTAGCGCGGCATGTAATAGGCGTCGGCGCAGGGATCGCTCCGGCGCTGCCAGTCGCCGTAGCTGTATTCGTAGCCCTCGTCGTAGTAGTCCCAGTTCGAATACCGGTCGTAGCCGGCGTCATCCATGTTCCTGAGCGGCGGCTCGGTCGCGACCGCCCGGTCGCTCGCCGGGCACGGATAGGTCGAATTGCCGCGGTTGAAGGACAGGACGAGGCGGAAGAGGCTGCCCGGATGCTCCTTGAAGAGCGGCGTCACGTCGAGGTCGAAGCGGCTCCGCTTGCCGGTCACGGCCGGGTCGTCCGAGAGAGGGACGGTCCTGCGCCAGAGGTAGCGGCCGACGCGGGCCAGCTCCTCGCCGCCCTCGAGGCTGTTGACCTGGAAGAACTGGGCCATGTTGCCGGGGTAGATCTGGAAGGCCGCGACCTGGATGCTGCGCAGGTTGACGGCCTCGATGGGCACGGTCAGGCGGTCCCTGCGCGGCAGGACGAGCCCCCGGCCGACGAAACGGACCTCGGGCCGGAGCGACTCGAATGTGACGTTCCGGTCCGTTCCCTCTTTCAGGCGGCGGTTGAGGGTGTTGCGGATGCCCGGCAGGACCTGGACGGGAACGCTGCCGAGGAGCTCCTGGGTCGAATAGACGCGGACGACGTTGCCTTCGATCTCGTAAGTCAGGGGCCGGTCCTCGATCCGGATGAGCCCCTTGAGGTCCTGGTCCTTGGCCAGGCCGTCCGAGAAGCGCACCAGGACGTGGCGGGTCTCGCCCATGACGGGCTCGACCGAGACGACCTGGAAGGCCCCCAGGGCCGGGACCTCGACGTCGCGCCGGCCGCGGTTGGAGACCCGGATCGGATCGCCGTCCCACGACAGTTGGACGACCGATCCCTCCTCCTTCCGGGCGACGTCCTTGACGGTGAAGTAGTGCGTCAGGCCTTCCAGGGCGTGGCTCCATTCGATCGGCAGGGCCTTCCCGTCCTGCTCCGCCTCCAGGATCTTCTCGACCAGGGCCTTCTCCTCCATATCGGAGGTGACGATGCGGCCCCGCAGGACTTGGGCCTGGGGCCGTTCCGGGTCCTCGGCGAACAGGCCCTCGAGCAGGACCTCCATTTCCGGACGGACGACGCCGAAACGGAACTCGAACCGGGCGTAGGACTTGGGCAGGTCGAGGATCTTCCCGACATGAAGGACGGCCCGATACTCCTGACCGGGCGCGAGTTCGCCCTTCGGCGTGAAGACCAGTTCGCGCGGGCTCTTCCATTCGGCCTGTCCGTCGATCGAAGGGCTGAACTCGAAGAGGCCCGCCGCGGCCTTTCCCGGCGTCCCGGCGTTTTCGACGAACAGGACGCGGACGGCCGATTTGCGGAACATCGTCCCCGAGGTGAAGGCGCTGATGTAGCGATACCAGTCCTGCTCGGCTTCGGCCGCGGCCGGCTTCTTCGACTTGCAGCCGGCGAGCCCGAGGACGCAGAGGACGACGAGGATCGAGGACACGGTCTTTCTGGTCATGGAGAGGCCTCCCCTAAGAACCTGGCTTCCGTCTAGGGGGGAGAGTAATCCGCGGTCGTCAAAATGTCAACGCGTCTTCTGCCGGAGGGCGGTTTTATAGTATGATGTGGCGGCCTCGACCGAGGCAGGAGTGACACCATGGGCCATGTTCTCAAGACGCCGGCGGCGGGCCGGATCAGCCGCCGGGATTTCCTCAGGTCATCGGCCACGGCCGGGCTCGGCGCCGCCCTGGCCGGGAAGGCGTTCGCGCAGGATCCGCCGCAGGCCGCTCCGGCCCCGGCCGCCGCGAAGAGCGCCGACGAGATCCGGGTCGCCGTCATCGGCTGCGGCGCTCAGGGCCGGGTGCTCATCGAGGCCATGCTGCGCATCCCCTCGGTCCGCATCGCGGCCATCTGCGACATCTGGTCCTACAGCCGCCAGTACACGGGCAACTACCTCAAGAAATACGGCCACATCGCCGCCACCTACGAGGATTACCGCGATCTCCTGTCCTCCGAGAAGGGGCTCCACGCCGTCATCGTCGCCACCCCCGACTGGGTCCATGCCGAGCAGACCAATGCCTGTCTGCGGGCCGGGCTCCCGGTCTACTGCGAGAAGGAGATGGCCAACACCCTCGACGCGGCCCGGTCCATGGTCCTCACCGCCCGCGCGACCGGCAAGCTCCTCCAGATCGGCCACCAGCGCCGCTCCAATCCCCGCTACATCCACGCCATCAACCGCCTCATCCGCGACCAGAGGCTCCTCGGCCGGGTGACCGTGGCCTTCGCCCAGTGGAACCGGGCCAAGGCCGATCTCCTCGGCTGGCCGGAAAAGTACGTCATCGACCAGGCCACGCTCGACAAGTACGGCTACCGGTCCATGACCGAGTTCCGCAATTGGCGCCTCTACAAGAAGTACGGCGGGGGCCCGATGGTCGACCTGGGCTCG
>Ga0209705_10000964_pt1 | contig 15209 bp, 3 predicted proteins | sample PPLLaktember2015_5_FD_187262 | JGI IMG/M metagenome (GOLD analysis project Ga0209705, IMG submission 187262) | Freshwater sediment microbial communities from Prairie Pothole Lake near Jamestown, North Dakota, USA - PPLs Lake P8 Core (1) Depth... | ecosystem: Environmental > Aquatic > Freshwater... | reverse complement strand
TTGTCAAGGTCACCCGTCTTCCGATACTGCTCGCCCAGGTACTTCGCCACCAGCGCGACGTTGCGCTGCCGGTCGGGGTCGTCGGGCCCGTCGGCCAGCAGCGACTCGAAGACCTCGCCCGCCTTCACCCACATCGGGATGGACTGCCCCTCGCCACTCCCAACCGGCGCGAGCGTGGCCTGCCAGAAGTAGGCGGTGCCCAGCAGCCGGCGCGCCGCCGCATCGCGCGCATCGCCTGCAAGCAGGCGCTCCGCGATGCCCTGTGCCTCGCGGGCGGCCCTGACCGCCTCCTCGGGCTGACCGAGCGCGCTCAGCGTCGCGGCCAGCGAAAACTGCGCCCGTGTGAGCTCGAAGGCCGCGTCCCGCGATCGGGCCGCCGTCGGCGCCAGAAGGGCGATGGCCCTCCGGAAGCTGTTCACCGCTCCGGTGCGATCGCCCAGGTTCGGTCCGCTCGGATTGCCCTGCACCGTGCCAATCCGGTGGTAGGCCGCGCCCAGTTCGAGCCTCAGCGCATCGTCCTCGGTGCCCTTCGCGAGCACTTCGAGATACTTCAGCGCTTCGGCGACGATCTTCTCCCTCACCGGCGTGGAGCCGGCCAGCGGCTGCACGGCATCGTGGATGTCGAAGATGAGCGTGTTGGCCAGCCGGCGCACGTCGCTGAAGCGCTGGTCCGCCCGGTCGCGCTCGGCGACCGCGCGGCGCGTCTGCACGACGGACACGCCCAGCGCAGCCAGAACCGCCACCACCGAGACCACGGAAGCAGCGACGAGCGCGCGATGGCGCCGCGCAAGGGTCGCGAGCACGTACGCAAACGACGGCTCCCGCGCCACAACCCCCTGACCGGCAAGATGCCGGCCGATGTCGTCGGCCAGTTCCTGCGCCGACCCGTAGCGCCGGGCGGGCTCCTTGTCGATGGCCTTGAGGACGATGGCATCGACGTCGCCCCGCAACTCCGAGGGCCGCGCCCAACGGCTGCTCGTTCCCACCACGGCGCTTGGACGCGGCGCCGGTTGCTCCACGACCGTGCGCAGCACCTCGTCCAGCGGCTTGCCCGCCGTGTCGTACGGCACGCGCCCCGTGAGCAGCTCGAACAGCAACACGCCCAGCGCGTACACGTCGTCGGCCGCACTGGCGGGAAGGCCGCGCATCTGCTCGGGACTGGCGTAGTTTGGTGTCAGCGCGCGAAACCATCCCGCCGTTGTCTGGTGTCTCCCCTCGGCCGGCTCGGTGAGCAGGCGCGCAATGCCGAAGTCGAGGATCTTCGGCACGCCGTCGGGCGTGACGAGGATGTTGCCGGGCTTCAGATCGCGATGGACGATGGAATGGCGGTGCGCGTACTGCACGGCGCTGCAGATCTGCTGGAACAGCCGGAGCCGCGTGGCCACATCAACGTGTCGCTCGCGGCACCAGGCGGTGATCGGCAGGCCCTCGACGTATTCCATCACCAGATAGGCATGCCCGTCGTCGGTCAGGCCGCCGTCGATTAACGTGACGATGTGAGGATGATGAAGGGCGGCCAGCAGTTGACGCTCGGCCGTGAGCTGCTTGAGCGAGGCCCGATGCCAGCGGGCGGCGGTGACGACCTTGATGGCGACCTGTTGGGCGAAGCCGGCGTCCTCGCGTTCCGCGCGATACACCACGCCCATGCCGCCTGTGCCGATGATCTCGATCAGGCGGAACGCCCCGACGGAGCGACCAGTCAGGGACGGCGTTGCTTCGACCGGCGATCCCCCGGACACCCAGGGCGTGGACAGGAACTGCTCGCCGGGGGGCTCGGCGGCCACGAGCGACTCGACTTCGGCCACGACCTGGGGCGCATCGGCGCGCTGCTGGTCGAGGAGGCGAGATCGCTCCGTGGCATCGAGCCCGGCGACGCGCGTGTAGAGGTCCTCGACCTGGCGCCAGTGATCGCTGCTCACCCGTTCGACCCTCCTCGAGGCCCGAGAGTTGGAGTGGAGCGCCGAGGCTCCGCTGAAGCCAGGGCACTCCGGCGCGTCAGCCGGTCGCGGTCAGCTCCCGGTGGAGCCACACGCGCGCAAAGGCCCAGTGCCGCTTCACGGTGATCGGCGCCACGCCCAGCGAAGTCGCCGTTTCGTCGACCGTTAGTCCGCCAAAGTAGCGCAATTCCACCACCCGCGCCGGCCCCGGTGAATGGGAGGCCAGCCGCGTGAGGGCCTCGTCCAGCGCGATGAAGTCGACCTGCGGGTCGAGGCCTGCGGCCAGGCCTTCGTCCAGTTCGGCGAGGGTCTGCCCGGACCCGCGCTTGGCGGCCAGCCGGCGCCGCGCGTGGTCCACCAGGATGCGCCGCATGACGGTGGCCGCCGCGCCGTAAAAGTGCACACGGTTGTTGAATCCAGCCTCATTCTGCCCGGCGAGTCGGAGGTAGGCCTCGTGGACCAGAGCGGTGGGCTGCAGGGTGTGTCCGTCACGCTCCATCTGGAGGTAGTGGTCGGCCAGCTGCCGCAACTGGGCGTACACGAGCGGGACGAGCTCGTCGAAGGCGCGGGCATCGCCGTCGCGCCACTTGGCCAGGAGGTGGGTGACGTCGGACACGGTTGGGGGAAGTGCTTCAAAGTCTACGCCAACAGCCGGACAGGGGCGCTGATACCGTCAGGCCCGTTCCTGCGCCAGATCTCACATGTGGAAGATCTGGACGATGGCCACCACGGGGAGTTCAGCACCGCGTCGATGGCTCACGGGGCTGATGCTCCTGGTGGTCCTGACCGGGCCCTGGCCGGCCGCCGCATTCGCCCAGGATTCCGCCACCGGCGGCAGCAGCGGTCAGGCCTGTGTGCTGTCCCGTGGTTACTGGCGCAACCACCCCGAGTCGTGGCCCGTCACGGTCCTGCAGCTGGGCCACCCGTCGAACCCCGCTCACACCTATCCCCAGGCAGACCTGCGTCGGATTCTGTCTCTGCCGGCCCGCGGCGATGCCAGCCTGATCCTGGCCCCGCAGCTCATTGCCGCTCGCCTGAACCTCGCCCACGGGTCGAACCCCGAGCCCATCGCCGATGCCCTCGCGCAGGCCGACGCGCTGCTGGGTGCGTTTCAGCAGCGCCTGCCTTACAGGGTTCCCTCGCGATCCCCTGTGGGCCTCCAGATGGTGGCGACCGCGGCCATCCTCGACCAGTACAACAACGGGCGGCTGCCCGGCAGCTGCGGGCCCGTCAAGCGCGCGCCGGTTGCCGACGCCGGGCCAGACCAGACGGTTGTGGTGGGCGCCACGGTCACGCTGGACGGCACCGGGTCGAGCGATCCGGACGGCCAGCCGCTCGGCTTCCGCTGGTCGTTCGTCTCGGTGCCCGCCGGCAGCGCCGCTGTGCTGGCCGCCGAGACGAGCCCGACGCCGTCGTTTGTCGCCGATCTGCCGGGCCGATACAAGGTGCAGCTGGTCGTCACCGACGGCACCCTCGACAGCCCGCCGGCCCTCGTCGCCATCTCGACGATCAACTCGCGCCCGAGTGCCAATGCGGGCGTCGACCAGTCGATCCCCGTGGGGACGACCGTGACCCTGGATGGCAGCCGGTCGAGCGATGCCGACGGCGACCTGCTGACCTACGCCTGGTCGGTGACTTCGTTCCCGGGAACCAGCCCGCCCGCCCTGCTGAACCCGACCACCGTGAGCCCGTCGTTCCTCGTGGCTGCGCCTGGCGACTACACCGTGGAGCTGATCGTGACCGATGCGTACGGCCTGGCCAGCGAGGCCGATATCGTCACGGTCTCCACGGTGAACGTGCCGCCCGTGGCCAACGCGGGCCCGGACACGACGGCGATCACCGGGGAAACGGTGACGCTCGACGGCGCTGCCTCGTCCGACGCGGATGGTGACGCGCTCTCTTTTGCCTGGTCCCTCGTCTCGAGGCCGGACGGGAGCGCGGCCACGCTGAGCGATCCGACATCGGCCGCGCCCACGTTCGCCATCGACGTGTTCGGCACCTACGTCGTTCAGCTCGTGGTGAACGACGGCACGGTGGACAGCGGTTCGGACAGCGTGGTCGTGACCACCATCAACTCGCGCCCGGTCGCGCAAGCCGGCGCGGACCAGGATGCGGTCGTTGGCAGCGTGGTCGCGCTCGACGGCAGCGGCTCCACCGATATCGACGGCCATCCGCTCACCTATCTGTGGGCGCTGACCACGATGCCGGATGGGAGCGGGGCGGCGCTCTCCGATCCCACCGCCGTGCAGCCTACGTTCGTTCCGGAGCTGCCCGGTACCTACATCGCGCAGTTGATCGTGAACGACGGTGCGCTCTCGAGCGATCCCGACACGGTGGCCATCGTCACGGCGCCGCCGGCAAACCGGACCCCCTCTGCGAACGCCGGCCCGGACCAGACCGTACCGATCGGTGCGACGGTCCAGCTCGATGGTGGCGCCTCAAACGATCCGGACGGGGATACGCTGACCTTCACCTGGTCGCTCACCCGCCCCGTCGGAAGCGCCGCGGTGCTGTCCGCGACCGATGCGGCAACGCCGACCTTCGCGGCCGACGTGCCGGGCGCCTACGTCGCGCAGCTCATCGTCAACGACGGCCAGGTGGACAGCGCGCCGGACACGGTGACGATCTCCACCGAGAACTCCATGCCGGTCGCCCATGCGGGCGCCGACCGGTCGGTGGCGACGGGATCGACCGTTCAGCTCGATGGCGGCGGCTCGTTCGATGCGGACGGCGGCGCGCTGCAATTCGCGTGGTCGCTGCTGTCCGTCCCTGTCGGCAGCACGGCCGCGCTGTCGGACACGACGCTGGTCACCCCGGCGTTCGTCGCCGATCGGGACGGCGTGTACGTCGCGCAGCTGACCGTTGGCGACGGCGTGCTGGTCAGCGCTCCCGACACGGTCACCATCACCGCCGCACAGGGCGCGGACCTCGCGGTGACGCTGCCCGTGGCCCCGACCACACAGTCGCCCGGCGTCGCTCTCAATTGGCTCGTCGATCTGAGGAACGCGGGGCCGGCCGCCGCGGAGCAGGTGACGGTCCATGCGCCCGTGCCGGCGGGTTACACGTTGGTCGGCTTCGCTGCGGGCACAGGCGCGACGTACGACCCGACGACGGGCATCTGGACGATCGGTAGCGTGGCCCCAAATACGCTGAAGAGGCTGAACATAGGCGCGCGGATCAACCTCACCGGGCCGTACGACCTCACTGCGACCATCACCAACAGCAGCGTACCGGATCCGGTCCTCGCCAACAACTCGGCCACGGCCATCGTCACCCCGAATCCCAACGCGGACCTTCGCCTGGCGTTCCTCAACTTCGGGCCCGGCACCCGGAGCCCGGGGGTGACCATCTCGTTGCTGCTGGACGTCGTCAACGACGGACCCTCCGACGCGACGGACGTGTCGGCGGAGTTCGCGATGCCGTCCGGTTTCACGATCGTTTCCACGAGCGTCGGTCGCGGGACGTATGACGGCGCTACGGGCGCCTGGACCATCGGCTTGCTGCCACACGGCGCCCTGGCCCGCCTGGTGCTCGGCGTTCGCGTGAACGCGACCGGGGACATCGGCCTTCGCGCGGCGGTCACCGGCAGCAGCCAGCCCGACCCGAACCTGGCCAACAACGTTCTCGTTCCCGAGAGAATCAACCGGCCGCCCGTGGCCATCGCGGGGCTCGATCAGGCGGTCAGCACCAACACGACGGTGCAGCTGGACGGCACCGGGTCGTTCGACGCCGACGGCGATCCGATCACGTTCGACTGGACGTTCGCGCTGCGGCCAATCAACAGCGTCGCCGCGGTCAGCAATGTCGCAATCGCGTCGCCGTCGTTCGTTCCCGATCAGGGCGGCACCTACGTCGCACAGTTGCGCGTGCGCGACAGCTTCGGCGTGGTGAGCGCCCCGGACGCGGCCACGATCGGCGCTTCCGTCACGAACCGGTCGCCCTTGTTCGTGTCGGCGCCCGTGACCGTCGCTGCCGTCGGCCAGGCCTATCGGTACGCCGCCGCGGTTTCCGATCCCGATGCCGGCGATGCGCTCGTGTTCTCGCTGATCAACGCTCCCGCCGGGATGGAGATCGATCCGGCAACGGGCGTCATCACGTGGAACCCTGGCGACAGCCAGGGCGGGCCGCAGCCTGTGACGGTCCGCGTGCAGGACGCGGCGGGCCTGGTGGCGACCCAGGCCTTCACCATCCAGGTCTCGTCGTCGGCAAACCGGGCACCGGTCGCACTCGACGACGAGTACAGCGTGCGCATCGGGGAATCCCTGGGCGTCAGTGCACCGGGCGTGACGGCCAACGACACGGACGAGAGTGCCCTGACAACGACGCTGGTGTCACCCCCCGGAAACGGGACGGTCCTCCTGAACGCCGACGGGTCGTTCACGTTCACGCCACACACGCTGCAGCCGGGCGAGCTCGTGATGGCCGAGAACGTGAACTTGGCGGCGCGCATGCCCGGCGTGACCGTGAACGGCGGCGGCTGCCCGCAGTGCGCGGTGGACGAGAACAACCAGACGAAGTGGGACGCGGTGGGAGGCCGGCTGGAGATCGTCTTCCCGTCCGACGTCACCGTGAGCCAGGTGCGCCTCGTGGGCTCGCGGCACGTCAACACCGTGAAGACCACCGCAGGCATCTTCGAGCTGGTCGCCGGCGATGGGGCGTCGCTCTACACCAGCGGGCCCGTGGAGATTCCCGGGCCGCTCTTCGATGCGACGCTGGTGCTGCCCAACCTTGCCGGCGTGCGGCGCGTCCGTTTCACGCCGACGGCCGGCACCGGGAACCTGCACTTCACAGGTCTCGCCGAGCTCAAGGTGATCGGGTCCGCGCTCATTGAGCGGCAGTTGTTCGTCGAACCGAACCTGGTGCAGCTCCTGCCCGTGACGGTGACAACGTCGAGCGAGCTCGGGTCCCACGTCAGGGAGGGCCTCGTCGACGACAGCCTCACCACGAACTGGTACTCGGGGGGCGCGTCCGGCGACTTCATCGAGGTGTCGTTCCCGCTCGACGTCACGGTGAGCGAGCTTCGCACGGCGAACCCGAATGGCCGTCCAGACGGCTTCGGGAGCTCCATCTCCATTCAGTGCTCGGGAAGCTTCGTGCTTCTCGATGCCGGCCGCAGCGTCCTCTTCGACAGCGGTCTCGTGAGCGAGCCGTCGGGCGGCATCCACCCGAGCGACACGTTCACGCTGGCCGTGCCGCAGGTGGCCGGTGTGCGCCATGTGCGCTACACCGTCTCGTCCTGCGTCGGGTCGGCGTGGCCAGCTGGGTTCGCCGATCTTCGAGTCACGGGCACGGCGGAGGTGCCGAGGCCGGCGTTTGGGATCGGCGAGAAGTTCCAGGCGCTGAACGGCCGCGAGGCGCACTCGACGCCGATTGTCGTCAACCTCACCGACGACAACGGCGACGGTCTCGTCAACGCCGACGACCTCCCGGACATCGTCGTTCCGGTGGAAGCGCTCACCAACCAGCTGAGGGGGGAGATCAAGGCCATCAGCGGCGCCGACGGCCAGGAGCTGTTCACGGCCGGCGGGCCGGACCTGGTGTCGCCGTGGTCCGAACTGGCCGCGGGCGACATCGATGGCGACGGGTTCCCCGAGATCGTGGCCGTGCACAGCGACGGCAGCCACCTGGTGGCGTTCGAGCATACCGGCGAGCTGAAGTGGACCAGCGACGCCAACACGATGCCCCGGTTCGTGCTCGGCTCCTCCACGGTGTTCACCGGCGCGGTGACGCTGGCCAATCTCGACGCGTCGGGCCCACCGGAGATCGTGGTGGGTGCGTCGGTGTTCAGCAACACAGGGGCGCTCATCGGCGACGGACGCACGCTCGGCGGCACGACCGCCGGCACCGGCTTGCGGTCGGCGATCTCCGCCGTGGCGGACATCGATCTCGACGGCGCTCCTGAGCTCGTTGCCGGCCCGACCGCCTATCGGCTGGCCAATGGCACGCTCTCGACCGTGTGGCAGAGAAGCGACCGGCCCGATGGTTACGTCGCCATCGCGAACCTGGACGACGACCCGCAGGCGGAGATCGTGAGCGTCGCCAACGGCGTCGTGTACGTGCTCAATCACGACGGCACCGACGATCAGGGCTGGAACCCGCCCACGCACGCGCCGCTGCCGATTCCCGGGGGCGGGCAGGGTGGCGCGCCACTGGTCGTGGACGTGGACGGAGACGGCCTTCCTGAGATAGGTGTGGCCGGCGCGGGTAACTTCGTCCTGTTCAACCGCGACGGGAGCGTCCGCTGGCAGAGCGCGATCAGCGATCGCACGTCGAACTCCACCGGCGCGGTTGCCTTCGATCTCAACGGCGACGGCGAGGTCGAGGTCATCTACCGCGACGAGCACTACCTCCGCATCTACCGTGGCGCGGACGGCGTGCTGCTGGCCAGGACGCCGGTGGGATCGGCCACATGGTCGGAAGAGCCCGTTGTCGCGGACGTGGACAACGACGGCCACGCGGACATCGTCGTCTCGTCCGATTTCTTCCGGCAGTCCGCGGGGGACACAGGGATCATCGTGTTCCAGGACGTCGCGAACCGGTGGAAGCGGACGCGCCGCATCTGGAATCAGCACGGCTATCACGTGACGAACGTGAACGAGGACGCCACGATTCCTGTCGAGGAAGCCGCTCATTGGCTGGCGCCGCAACTGAACGCGTTCCGCACGAACGCGTTCGTCCCCGGAGAGTCGGACGACGAGTCCGACAGCTTCAGTTACGTGGCGTCGGACGGCGTACTCCAGTCGAATGTGGCGACTGTGCGGGTCGCCCTGCGCACGCCGAACGGGCCGCCGCGGTTCACCTCGCCGGCCGTCACGCGGGCCGCGAGCGGGGTGCTGTACACCTACGCCGCACGCGCGGTCGATCCCGACGCCGGCGACATCCTCACCTTCTCGCTGCAGGCGGCCCCGGCGGGCATGACCATCGGGGAGGCGACCGGCCTGGTGCTGTGGACGCCGGCCGCGGGGCAGGCCGGCTCGCACAGCATCGTCGTCAAGGTTGCCGACGTGCGCGGCCTCTTCGCGCTGCAAGCCTACACGGTGGTGGTGGGCGGCGCGCTCGCGGTGCCCGACGTGGTCGGGCAGGCGCAGGCCGCGGCCGAGGGCGCCATTACGTCGTTGGCCCTGTCTGTGGGCGCCGTCAGCAGCCGGCACAGCCCGACGGTCGCGGCAGGACTTGTCCTCAGCCAGAACCCCGCGGCCGGTACGCTGGTCGCGACGGGCGCGCCGGTTGGCCTGGTCCTCTCCCTCGGACCGGCGCCAGCCGGCACAGTGCCAGACGTCACCGGACAACAGCAGGCGACGGCGCAGGCCGACATCCTGGCCGCGCAGTTCGTGGTGGGCGCTGTCACGGGCCAGAACAGCGGGACGGTGCCGACGGGCATCGTGCTGGCACAGACACCCGAGGCGGGCACCATCGCGGCATCCGGTTCGCCGATCGCGCTGGTGGTCTCGCTCGGTCCGCCTCCGGGCACGCTGGACATCGACGGCGATGGATACACGGGCGACCAGGGCGACTGCAACGACACCAACGCCGCCATCAACCCCGGTGCGTTCGACATCCCCGGTGACGGGATCGATCAGAACTGCAACGGCGTGGACTCCATCGTCGGCGACGACACGGCGCCGAGCGCGCTCATCTCCAGTCCGGACGACCTCGCCGTTGTCACGATGCCCACCGACATCACCGGCACCGTGGCGGACGCGAACTTCCTGCGCTTCTCACTGCGCGTGGCCGGCGTGGACGAGCCGACGTTCACCACCATCGGATCGGGCACGACGCCCGTGACCGGTGGCGTGGTTGGCCGTCTGGATCCGACGCTGCTCGAGAACGGGCTGTACCGGGTGCAGCTCGTCGCGGAGGACGTGAACGGCCAGGCCAGTGTGGACGAGCGCGTCTATCGCGTGGACGGGCAGGCCAAGGTGGGCCTCTTCGCCCTTTCGTTCGTGGACCTGCGGGTGCCGGTGTCCGGCATCCCGGTCACGGTCGTGCGCACCTACGACAGCCGCGTGAAGAGCCAGCGCGACTTCGGGATGGGCTGGAGCCTCCAGGTGAAGACCGGCCGCTTCCAGCACAACCGGACGCCGGGTGACGGCTGGGAGATCACGAACCCGGGCGGGCCGTTCGATCCGCCATGCACGGTCGTCAACGAGCTGCGCAACCACCTCACGGAGGTACGGCTGTCGGATCGTGAGTACTACCTGTTCCGCCCACGGTTGACAGGTGTGGCCGCCGTCATCGGGGGGTGCACGGGCAGCATCACCTACGAGTTCGTCAGCGGCACCGTCCAGGGCGCCACGCTCGCTCCGCTCGACGGGAGGGACTTCCTCTTCACGCCAGGCGACAACCGGCTCGTGTACTTCGACGGCACCGAGGGCACGGGCCTGGTGTTCGATCCACGCCGCGTGCGCCTGACCGCGGTGGACGGCCGGATCGTGGACTTCGAGCGCGGGAAGGGCATGACGCGCCTCGAGGACAATAACGGCAACACGCTCTCGGTCTCGGATGCGGGCATCACGCACGGCAGCGGGAAGAGCATTGCGTTCGCGCGTGACGACAGGGGCCGCATCACGCGCGTCACCGACCCGCGCGGCAACACGCTGGAGTACACCTACACCGGCGAGGACCTGACGGCGTTCACCGACCAGGTGGGGAACACCACGACGTTCACCTACGACGACCGGCACAACCTGCTGGAGCTGCACGACCCGCTCGGCAACCGGGCAGTGCTGGCGGAATACGACGCCAATGGACGGCTGATCGCGGTCACCGACGCGCTGGGCAGGCGCACCGAGTACGCCCACGACGTCGACGGCCGCGAGGAGGTCGTCACCGACGCGCTCGGCCGCGCCTCGCGCATCGTCTACGACGCCGCCGGCAACGTGGTGTCGCAGGAGAAGACCGTCACCATCGACGGTGTCGCGGTCGTCGCCCGCTCGCAGTACGAGCACGACGCGGCGGGCAATGAGACGGCCGTGGTCGATGCCGATGGCGTGCGAGCCGAGGGGGTCTACGAGCAGGTCAATCTGCTGGAGGAAGTGGTGGATCCCGCGGGCCTGGCGCTGAGGACGCTTCGCAGCTACGACGGCCGCGGCGAGATCCTCACCCAGACGGACCCTGCCGGCAACGTCACCAGGTTCGACTACGACAGCCGGGGCAATCTGACCGCGTACACCGACGGCGCCGGAAGCGTGACGACGCTTTCGTACGGCGCGGGCGGTCTGCCCACCGAGGGGCGTGATGCGCTCGGGGCGAGGAAGCGGCTCGCGTACGACAGCTCGGGACGCGTGACGCGCGACGAGCAGCTGGACTCGGCTGGCGCCGTGCTCGCACGTGTTGACTTCACCTACGATGCGAACGGCAACCGCCTGACCCGTACCGAGTCACGGACCGTGGACGGCGTCCTGCGCCTGCTGACGACGCGGCTTGCGTACGACCAGCGCAATCGGCTGATTGTTACGACGGACCCGACGGGTGGGGTGACCCGAATCGAATACAACGCCCTCGGCCAGCAGAGCGCGATCGTCGATCCCCTTGGCCGCAGGACGACGTTCGCCTACGACGAGGTCGGCGCGCTGATTCGCTCGGACTTCCCGGACGGCACCTTCCAGACCCAGGCCTACGACGAGGTCGGCAACCTCGCCAGCGCAACCGACCGCTCCGGGCGGACCACCACCTTCGGGTACGACGAGCTGAAACGACAGGTGAGCGTGACGCGTCCGGATGGCACCACGACGCGGACGGTGTACACGCCTGGCGGCCGGCTGGCGGCCCTGATCGACGCACGCGGCAATCGAACCGACCACGAGTACGACGGAGCCGGACGACGGACCCGAACGCAGCTGCCACTCGTCGTCGACGGGACAACAGGCAGTACGATCCGGCCAACCGTGGTCAACGAGTACGACCCGGCGGGACGGATCACCGCCATCGTGGACGCGAACGGGCACCGCACGACGTTTGCCTACGACGGCGCCGGCCGGCTGACCCGGCGCAACTATGCCGACGGGACGTCGCGTCAATCGGTCTACGACGCGATCGGACGGCTGATCGAGCAGCACGACGAGGCCGGGCGCGTCACCGGATTCGGCTACGACCCGCTCGGCCGCCTCACTCGCGTGACCGACGCACTGGGCGGCATCACCGGTTACGCCTACGACGAGGCCGCGAACCTCCTGTCACACACCGATCCGCTGGGGCGCGTGACGCGGTTTGGCCGGGACGTGCTCGGGCGGCTCGCCTACCGGCAGCTCCCGGGGACCACCGTGGAAACGTACTCCTACGATCCGGCCGGCAACATGACCGCCCACACCGACTTCAACGGGTCCACGATCCTGTTCACCTACGACGCGATGAACCGGCTCACCGGGCGCAGTTATCCAGACGGCTCCGAGGTGACGTTCACGTACACGCCCAGCGGCCAGCGGGCCAGGGCTATCGATGCCCGCGGCACCACCACTTACGAGTACGACGCCAACGACCAGCTGGTCCGGGTGACGCACCCGGGCGGCGAGGTGATTCAGTACGCGTACGACGCGGACCGGAACCTCCGGCGGCTCGACACGCCTGGCGCCGTCGTCGGATACGAGCGTGACGCGCTCAGTCGGGTGACTGCCGTGGACGCGGTGGTGGGAGGCGCGCCCGTCGGCGAGGTGGGCTACGGCTACGACGCCGCCGGCAACATCGTCGAGCAGACCCGGCCGAACAACGTGACCACGCGGCTGGCCTATGACGTGCGTAACCGGCTGACGGACGTGACGCACCTGTCCGGCGGGACGACGATCGGATCGTTCACGTATCAGTTGTCCCCGACCGGTCGCCGGACCCAGGTGGCGGAGGCGGACGGTGGGATCGTGCACTACGGCTACGACGCGCTCGATCGGCTCATCAGCGAAGTCCGTGAGGGAAGCCTGGCCGTCGGGTACGAATACAATGCGGCCAGCAACCGAACGCGCATGGTTCGTGACGGCACCGCGACGACGTATGCCTACGACGAGGACGATCGGTTGTTGGCGGCCGGCGGCACGGCCTTCACCTACGACGCCAACGGCAACCTGCGCTCGAAGACCGTGGGCGGCGCGACCACGAGCTACGACTGGAGCGCCGACGGCCGCCTGGTGCGGGCCAGCGGTCCAGCGGGCGTGGCCGAGTTCGGGTACGACGCTGACGGCAATCGGGTGACGCGGCAGGTTGGGGGGGACGTCACCCGATTCCTCGTGGATGCCAATAACCCGACGGGCCTGCCGCAGGTCCTCGAGGAGCATGGCAGCGCGGGTGACCTGCGCGCGCAGCACACCTATGGCGCCGACCTCGTGTCGAGCACCAGCGGCACGGCCACCGCTTTCCGCCACGGTGATGGGGTGGGCAGCACGCGGCTGCTCACCGATGCGGCCGGGGCCGTGACGGACCAGTACCAGTACGACGCCTTTGGGGCGCTGACCGCGGCGACGGGATCGACGTCGAACCCCTACCTGTTCGCCGGCGAGCAGTTCGAGCCGTCGCTCGGGCTCTACAACCTGCGCGCCCGCAACTACGACCCGGCCGTCGGCCGGTTCCTCGGGCGCGATCCGTTCGAAGGCCGGCTGGCGGATCCGCGTTCGCTCAGTCCGTATCTCTACGCGCACGCCGACCCGGTGAACACCACCGACCCGACGGGGCTGTTCTCGTTGCTCGAGATCTCGACGTCGCTCGCCATCGAAGACGTGCTGAGAGGTATCGAGGTCACCAGGAACGTGGTCCAGTACTGCGCGATCACCGGCAAGGCCGAGGTCGTCCAGGAAGCGCTGTTCTGGGGGCAGTTCGCGGCAGCCGGGCCCATTCTCGCATCGGAGATCTTCGGCGACCGGGGCGCCAACGCCAGCCTGGAGGTCACGTTCGATGCCAGGCGCTACATCAACGTCTTCAAGAGCTCGGAGAAGATCGTCGAGGCAAAGGCGTCGATCAACTTCGCCCGCAATGGCGACCGGAAGCTGGGCTTCGAGTTCAAGCGGCAGGACGATCGCGTGTTCGGCGGCGAGTTCGACGTGAACACCCCGGCGAACTCCAGCTTCAGGCTGGCCGGCGGTCCGGCGTCGATCAGCTTCTCGAGGCAGGACATCACCCTCGGTCTGAAGAAGACCATCGACATCTTCAAGGTCGAGCGCTGCGCCATCGAGATGGTGAAGGGCAGCCTCGAGGTCGGCATCAAGACCGGCATCGTCGGGCCGACGAACGTGGCGGCGGACTTCGTGGTGGAGGGCCTGGCGGGGATGCTGAAGTTCACCTACCCGGTGATCCCAGAGCGCCAGTGAGTGTCACGAGTCTGGTGCGAACGCGCCGTCATTGCAGCAGCGCCTGCACTTCCGCCGGGGCCGGGACACCGTCCATCGCCCCGGCCTTCGTGCAGCTCACCGCCGCCGCGGCGTTGGCAAAGCGCAGCAGCTCCGCGGCGGGGAGGCCCTGCAGCAGCCCTGCGATGAACGCGCCGCGGAAGACATCGCCCGACCCGGTCGTGTCCACGGCCGACACGCGGAAGCCGTCGACCTGAATGAAGCGCTCACCGTCCAGCGCCACGGCGCCACGCTCGCCCACCGTGACCGTCAGCAGCCCCGCGTTCCACTCGCGCAGCTTCCGAAGCGCCAGCTCGAGATCGCGCTCGCCGGTGAGCGCTTCCGGCAGGTGCTCCGACAGGATAGGGTGCGACGCGGCGCGAATGATGTCCTCGGTGAGCGGCGTCAGGTGATCCAGGTCCGTCGCCACCGGCACGCCAGCTGACCGCGCGATGCGCGCCGCCTCGAGGCTGGCGCGCGGATCCACGTCGTCCACCAGGACTGCACGGGCCGCGCGAAGGGCCGCCTCCGGTAGATCCGAGCCGGTGAGCAGCAGCGTGTCGGGTCGGTCCCACAGCACCACGCGCTCGCCGGAGTGATTGTCGATGAGGATGGCCGCGAACTGCGTCCCGCCGCGCCGCCGCACGGTGAGCGAGACGTCCACCCCTCGCGCCGCGAGCGCTTCCAGGAGGCGCCGGCCGTTGTCGTCATCGCCGACCGCGCCGGCGTACGCCGCGCGCAAGCCGAAAGCCGCGCACGCGGCCATCGCTGTGGCCACCTGCCCGCCGCATGAGACGGCGTGCCCGAGCAGATGCATCTTCGAAGCGGGCCCGTGGAACTGCGGAGCTGAGGGCAGGCGGTAGACGTAGTCCACCGAACTCGCGCCAATGCCGACGACGTCGAACACGGGTGTTATCGTATCGCTTCGGGAGTCGGGAGTCGGGAGTCAGGAGTCGGAAGGCAGATG
>Ga0209705_10000958_pt1 | contig 15256 bp, 18 predicted proteins | sample PPLLaktember2015_5_FD_187262 | JGI IMG/M metagenome (GOLD analysis project Ga0209705, IMG submission 187262) | Freshwater sediment microbial communities from Prairie Pothole Lake near Jamestown, North Dakota, USA - PPLs Lake P8 Core (1) Depth... | ecosystem: Environmental > Aquatic > Freshwater... | reverse complement strand
TCGCTCATGCCCGGCGCGATGGATACAAAGGGGGAACAGGGCGGGCAGCGGCAGTTTGCCACCTGCCTCCTTCTCGGAGTCTGCTATGCTGCGACCATCGGGGGAATGGCAACTGTTATCGGGACACCGCCGAATGCAATCCTGGTTGCCCAGACCTCCGGCATTTTCCCCGAGGCACCTGGCATCGATTTCTTCTCGTGGATGACCTTTGCTGTGCCGTTTATGGCCATCTTCCTCCTCATTGCCTGGTTCTGGCTCACTTCTGTCACCAACCGGAATATGCCGGAGGTGATATCCGGGAGCAGGGACATGATCGGGCAAGAGCTGAAAAAACTCGGCCCGCTCACCACAGCGGAGAAATGGACCCTCCTGGTCTTCCTTTCCGTTGCGCTCTTGTGGATTTCCAGGACTCCCAAGGTGATCGGATCTCTCGTCATCCCCGGGATTACCACCTTTATTCCGGGTGTTACCGATGCTTCCATTGCAATCGGTGGTGCTCTGATCCTGTTCATGCTCCCCGTGGATAGGAAGAAAGGGACCTTTACCCTTGACTGGGAAGCGGCAAAAGAGATACCCTGGGGGGTCCTAATCCTGTTCGGGGGAGGCATCTGTCTCTCCGAGGGGATCATTATAAGCGGCCTTGCAGAGCTCATCGCCGGTTCATTCATCCTCCTTGCCGTGCTTCCGCTGGTAGTGATTATTTTCCTGATGGTTCTCTTTATCACCTTCCTCAATGAAGTGGTTTCCAATACGGCTACGGCCTCGATCATGATCCCGCTGATGGCGATCACATCGGTATCGATGGGGATCAACCCGATGATGCTCATGGTGCCCGCAGCCATGGCCTCGTCCCTTGGTTTCATGCTCCCAATAGGGACCCCGCCCAACGCGATCGCCTATGGAACGGGGTACATTTCGACAAAAGAGATGGTAAGGGCAGGTTTTGCCCTGAATATCATCGGCTGCATCCTGATCACCCTCTTCATGACATTCGTTATTCCGGTAGCACTCGGGATTTCCCCCGGGCTTCCTTCATGGGCAGTTATACCCGGGGTGTAAGCCGGGAGAGATTTTTCCACCGATGAGAGGGAACCGATCAGCCCCCTGACCCCCCGGCCCCTGTTATTCCTCGTCCGGTCCGTCCTGGCATACCTCAACAGGCTTGCCCGGCGGCTTTACGGTGATCGAATGCCTGGTGAGGGCAGAGATTCCTCACGCTTAGAAATTCCCGGTCCATGAAGACACCGATTTTCCTCAAAACGAGACATTAACACCACCTGATTAAAATATACCATAAAGACCATGAAATGACGCTGATTGTCAAAGAAATCCTGGCAAAAACCATTCTTTCCAAATCAAAGATATATCCCTGGGTCATTAATCCCTACACTGGTTGTCAGCACGGCTGCTCGTACTGTTATGCCCGTTTTATGAAAAGGGTAACCGGGCACCGGGAGCCCTGGGGCGAATTTGTCGATGTCAAAATCAATGCTCCGGATTTACTGCGTGAGGAAATAAAGAAGAAAAAACGGGGGAAAGTCTGGGTCAGCGGAGTGTGCGACCCGTACCAGCCGCTCGAGGAAAAATACCGGCTGACCCGGCAATGCCTGGAGATACTGGTCCGGAATTACTGGCCGGTGGTAATCCAGACCCGTTCCCCCCTGGTCCTGCGTGATATCGATATTATCAAAGGTGGCCAGGATTTTGAGGTCGGTTTTTCGGTCACCACGGCAGACGATAGTATCAGGAAATTATTCGAACCCGGTGCACCACCGGTAGCTGAAAGGATACAGGCACTTGATGAACTGCATAAAGCCGGTATCAGGACGTATGCCATGATCGCCCCGGTGCTCCCGGGAGCAGAAGGGCTTGCAGAACTCCTGAAAGGGAAGATCGACTATGTACTGATTGACCGCATGAACTATCACTACGCGGACTGGGTGTACCGGAAATACGGGCTGGAGTATCAGCTCACGGATGATTTCTTTGAGCGGGTAAAACAGGAATTTGCCTCCCTGTGAGAGTGCCAGGTCAATGCAGTTTTGTTCATCCCTATCCTCCAGGTTATATGATCTAACCGAAAGTGATCTTTGATTTTTTAATAAGGGGTAAGACAAGGTACTATCAGGGAGATGGTGCGTATCGTACGCATCGCTGGTGTCCTGATCGCTTTTTTTGTCATAACCGATTTCGTTGTGGCACCAGATGGTGGCGATGTCGAAGGCAGCGGTCAGGGAAGCGACACCACAGGAAGCCCGGAATCGGGCAATCCCCCCGGATGGGACCGAGGTGGCGGGGCATGACAGCGGTCCTGCCGTATCAGGGAATCCGGGAACACGGGTATGTCCGGTTTCAGCAGAATGTATCGGCAGGGGATCATAAAAAACGGACTTGCCTCTGTGCCATGCAGTGATAATAATCTCAGGATATTCACATGATTTCGGTTCTGTACGTTGAAGATGATACCTCCCTCCTTGAAATCGGGAAATTTCTTCTTGAAAAAGATGGTACGATCACGGTTGATACCTGCTCATCGGTCAATGACGCGTTGCAGCAGATCAGCGGGAAACGCTACGATGTCATTATATCCGATTATGCAATGCCTGTTACAAACGGCATGAAATTCTTAAAAACCCTCAGGTCCGGTGGCGATACAACCCCGTTTTTCTTTTTTGCCGGAAAAGGACGAAAATCGGTCATTATTGATGCGCTGAACCTGGGAGCCGATTTTTATCTCGAGAAAGCGGGAAATGCAAAAGTTCAGTTCGAAGAACTCATGACCGAAGTAAAACGTGCAGCTGAACGCACATCGGTGCTGGCGACGGTGGACCAGTCACAAGGTATTCCGGGATTGGGTCTCGATGCTGTTGCCGATGGAGTGCTCGTTGTTGATCCCTGGGGAAAAATCGTGGCATTCAACCGGAATTTCCTGTCCTTGTTAAAAATCCCGGAAGAGCTGACCGGTATCGGCGGTGACTCACCGGTCCTCCTGAAGTATATCCAGGACAGACTCGGGGACCCGGATGATTTTTCCCGGAAAATTGCAGCTATGAGCAGCGACCCCGGCATCACCTGCCAGGGGACTATCCACGGTCAGGAAGGGCAGGTATTTTCCTGGTCTTCCCAGGCCAGGATAACCGGCGATACCATCAGCGGGCGGATATGGATCTTCCGTGACATCAGTGAACATGCCAGGACCGGACTCCACCTGGCGACTGTTACAGAACAGCTCAAAGCCGCAGAAGAAGAATTACACCACCTCCGCGAAGAACTGGAAAAAAAGGAGGAGCTGATACAAAAAAACGAAGCAATCCTGGATATCCTCAGCCGGGCAATTCCCGATGGCATACTCACCAGTACAGGTGGAACCATAACCGGAACGAACGAACAGTTTGCAGACATGCTGGGATACAGCACTCCTGAACTGGCAGGACGGTCCCTCCTTGATTTTGTCAGCCCGGATTCACCCGGCGAAGTTACGATCTCTATCCGTTCAGGATCCGGGGGGAGATTTGAGTTATTTGTCCTCCACAAGAATGGATCGTCCTTCAAAGTAGAAGCCGCAGGATACCCGGTCAGGTACCGGGGAGATACCATCCTGGTATCGATAGTCCGGCGTGTTCCAGAGACTGCACTGCCCCAGGAGGAATCGCCGGCCAGTGGCGGAATCCCGGTTGGGATTGAACCAGAGAGGGAAGAACCTGGTATCAGTCCCGGCCCTGTTTCTGAATCCAAGCCGGAAGGGGAAGAACCCGGTATCAGTCCCGGCCCTGTTTCTGAATCCATGCCGGAAGGGGAAGAACCCGGTATCAGTCCCGGCCCTGTTTCTGAATCCATGCCAGAAGAGGAAGAACCCGGTATCATCCCCGGCCCTGTTTCTGAATCCATGCCGAAGGGGGAAGAACCCGGCATCAGTCCCGGCCCTGTTTCTGAATCCAGGCCGGAGGGGAAAGAACCCGGCATCAGCGCCGGCCCTGTTCCTGAACCCAGGCCGGAGGGGGAAATCCGGCCGGAACATGTCTCCTTTGTGTCAGTACCTGCCGGCATCACCACCAAAGGAAAAACCGGCATCTCTCTTACCTGGGAAGTCGATGATGTACAACTGACAAAAGACGTCGGGGAAAACCAACCTTCCCATGACAATGATACCAGTTCTCTCATAACCGAAATTGATGATGTCCTCGGACCTGATACCGATGAACGATCGCCTGGCAAAGGCAGATGGTTCAGCCCTGACATCCGCGAGTGGTTTTCGGGCCTGAAAAGGAAGAAAAAATAGCATTTCTGGCCCTGGAGAACCCCTGTGTTTTCAACAAATAGTAAAGCACCTGTTTACGGGGGGACAGTGCCTGTCCCCCGGAACCGCCCCTTCGCTTTGCGATGGCGTGATATTACCTTCTCCGGAGTTATCACTCCAGGGGGATGTCACAGCGGCGGGGGGGGCGTGAGGCATTTCATGCTGTAGCACCAAAAGAGCGTTAAGCAAATATTTTGAGGATTTTTCATGAAATTAAATTAAACAAATGTGAGTAATGTAATGTTTATTCTTCATAATTATTTGCGATGAACCCCGCCGCCCCCGACGGGGCGCCCCCGAGGCGGATCAGTGTCTATAAGCATATTTGTAAACACCGCACTGCCCCGCCGTGCCTCGGAGAGGCCCTGAGGCGGGAAGCCCTCATTGAATTACATGGTTTAATGATTTTCATGGTTGGGTGAGAACCATTCAATGTTCATGCCCGTTTCTCCTGAGCGGATTTTTTCATTCCCCGGGGAATAAAAAACAGGTGGGACAACATTCTCTCCGGACGAATTGTGGAGTCCTGGGATGAGCGGGTTGTTGTATGGGGAGGAAAACCACCTCCATACTGCACAATATCCTGATGGTATTCTGGGCTCGCTGCGGGATCTGAAAAATCTGAAAAATCTTCCATAAAAATTTCTTTAACATGAGAATGTTAATCGCTTCGAAATAAACATATATTCAATTATGGGAAAAAGTGCTATCTTCCTCTGCTTTGTTCTCCTTGTGGCAATGGTAATTATATCCGGATGTACCGATTCACCATTAACGGCTGCGATAGCACCGGCATCACCCCAGCCTGCAGGTGACTACGAACTTATACAACAGGGGATTACCGCTGCTGAAACAGAATGCACAGGCGATGTACCCCGCGGTGCTTCGACGGATATATGCATCATAACTTCATCGGATAAGAAAAAGATGAGCGATACAATCATCCTGAAACTGAAAGAAGAAGAAGATAACTGCCTGGAAGACCTGCCACGGCGTATTGATGCCAGGCTGTGCACCGTGAAAGAAACAGATAAGACCGTTGTCGGGAAAAGGGTCGCCCAGATCTATACTACGCACCGGATGTACAACATGACGGAAAGTATGGATGAGAGTGTCGAACGGGGGATCAGGGCCTCGATATCTCTTCCCTATAAAACATAATCCCCTTTAAATAGGCAATTCATGCTTATATTTTAAAAAAAATTATCAGATAATGCCCTGATAAAAACAAATAATATATATAGTATTTACGTATTATATTGAGAATACCATGTCCGAGGCAGATACTGCTGATTTCCCTGTTGATGATATCTCTGAACAGGCTCGTATACGGGAAATAGACCGGTTATACGATAATCTGGATAATAATGTTTCTTTTTTCTCAACATTACGGGAAGCCGTCACTCTTCTGGGTAATATGCGGGATCCGTCCAGCTCAAAGTTATTTGAAAAAATTGATCGTATATCCCGCGAAGATGCTTACAAATGGAAAAGAAGCGCCGCTTACCAGGCTCTGGCAGGTATTCATAACCACCCTCCCAAAATGTAAAAGTATGCCAGAAATCCTGCCGGTAATGTGCGGCAGCACCCGGACGGAACCGGCACTATCCCTGGAATTTCCGGAGTTCATGCATAACACTACCGACACACTTCTCAAAATCACCACCTGAACAATCAATCGTTATATCGGCATACTTTTCATACAATGGGACCCTCTGGTTGTACATATCACGGAGGTCCTGGCCTGCAACCAGGACAATTCCCCGTGTCCTGATATTGTTGAGTCTCCGCACCATTTCCTCAAAGGAGATCTTCAGGTAGATGACAACGCCATCCTTTCTGAGATGTTCCATTGCCTTCTCACTGAACACCACACTTCCTCCCGTGGCAATAACGGTATGGTGACACTGAAGTGACAGTATCGTTTTTTCCTCGGTTTCCAGGAAAGCATCGGTCCCCTCATCATCAATAATTTCCTGCAGGAGCCTCCCCGTAGTTTCCTGTGCCACGATGTCGGTATCGATAAAGTTCCGTCCCAGGGTTTTTGCAAGGATAACTCCCATGGTGCTCTTCCCTGCTCCTGGCATACCGATGATGACGATGTTTCTCATGGGGTCGTCTATTCTTTGGAGATCAAGTTCAGTCATTGAATGATACAAGTATTTCTCCCGGCAGGTATCAAACGCACTGCTCAGGAGTGATGCCCTCCCTTCTCCCGATGATATGCCAGCGCTGGTACCTGATTTTTTGGAACAGGATGAAGGAGCACCCTGAGAAGGAGATGCAGGAAATTCATGTCAGAGAGAAATTCCTGAGCAGCACAGGCTTTCTCCCAAAAGAGAGTATGAGACAGCGTACAATACCCCCTTACAGAAAGGAAGTATCCTTACCAGGTACACTGAAACCGGATCCCCCGATACTCATAATAATCCTCTCCTTATCGGTAATACAACCCGGCAAGTTTCATCTGCTTCGTGAAGGAGATCGTGAAGGTAAAGGTCTTAATCTCATATTTTGCTTTCGCAACAACAACGGCAAATTCTTCCCCGCTTGAGCTATCCGTCGTTCCTGCCACGCTCATATCTTCAACTTTTTCAAACTGACCACCTTCGCTGATCGCCTCATATATTAGTGTCAGCACATCATCGGTTAGTGCCTCCCTCATCCGTACGGTACAGAGTTCCCTGATGCCTTCTGAATCCTGATCGTTAATCAGAGTAATCACATTTTCTGCGGCTTTTCTGACTTCCTCTTCATTAAAATCGCCCGATAATTCCTGACCAATGCAACCGGTCAGCAGTGTAAAGCACATCACAACCGCAAGTGCTGAAATGCCCACTATCTTACATCCTGATTTCTTCATTGCTGTTCCTCCCGGGGATATAATATTTTTTTGAATGAAGGGAATACCCCATCATCACTACAACTACCACTGCCAACGCCCCCTCAATCAATATCACTGAATCAGGGAATGGCGACAGAACGGGGATCAGGGAATTTACCGATCCGTGAATGGTTATGGCCAGTACCAGGTATAAAGCTCTTTGCTTCTTCTGAAACCCATTCCAGACAACAACGGTTAACGTCACATGCAGGATAATTGCCAGAACCCGTTCGAGAGTTGCCAGACCGAGCTGTGAGACAGGTACTACCATGAAAGCCGGGACCAGGATCATCAGCGCTTCAGCGATACCATGCCCCAGGCCAAAAATAACGGGTTGTGAGAATTCGCACCCGGCTGGCTGTAGTAAAAATTGTTTGAATAAAAAACGAAAACCTTCCTCAAAAACGCCTGCCGAGAATGCTATTGCAATACCAATCAATAAAGGATTCAGGGTATATGCCAGCATGAAATCCGTTGACTGTTGGAGATAGTGCAGAATCGGCAATCGCAGCAATGGCTGTGAAATGATAAAACATGCCGATCCCAAGAAAAACCAGAGAATTCTTTTCCCCGTCAATGTATCACAGCCATTTCTTCTTACGTTGATGCAGATAGAGCAATGATATTCACTTTTTCATCATGTTTTTCCTCCATGGATGACTACCGTCTCCGCGGGTGGGGGTAGTTTCTGCATGATACTACAAAGGGGCTGCGGTTAAGCATCAGTCCTCGTGCATCCGGCTGTTTATCGGAGATACCTGAGAGCAGAATAGTTACCGTTTATTTTTCAATCCCTGTGCAAATGCCCGTGCTGCTGCCAGGTCGTTCCCGTCAGGCCTTCCCTTGTTGATTCCCCCGATGAGCTTCAGGGGGCCGACCGTATCCCATCCCCTGCAGCAGAATTCATCCACAACCGTGAATCCCCGGCTGGCCAGCTTTTCCTTCAGGGCAGCATGATGTATCTTCCCGTCGCCACTTGTAGAGAATACAAACGCCCTTTTTTGTGTCACCGGAGGAAGCGTCTCCACGAACTGGAGGAGCGTCTTGTGGTGTTTCCCGAAATAGATACCGGACCCGAACCCGACCAGGTCATATACCGCGGGCATGCCGGGTTGCGCCTCCATGGTCGGGACAAGGTCGGCTTCCAGCTCTTCTGCCATCACCGTTGCCACTTTCTCAGTGTTCTGGTGATGGACCGAGGTATAGATAATCAACGTTTTCATGGGACGTATCCACCCTTGTATAAAACAGACAACCCGGCTTTATATTTTCTTTCTCCGGTAATGATGATCCTGACTTAGCACAAAAGAGATCTGAACGGCAATCCCTGTTAATCTCCCCTTTATTTCCCAATCACTGTTGTCTTTACTACCTGCAGGGATAATCTCATCTCATCACGGGTACTAGTGAAATACATGGACAGGATTACCCTTCGATCGGTTGCATTGGCGGCGGTATGTATCCTCATACCCCTGGTTTCAGGAGCCGTTATCGGCGTCCTCACGATGTCCGGAGTGACTGGCTGGTATACAACGCTCAACAAACCCTGGTTCACGCCGCCTGGTTACGTGTTCGGTCCGGTCTGGACTGTTCTCTACATCCTGATGGGGATATCCCTCTACCTTGTCGTGATTCAGGGATGGGAAAACGAAACGGTGAAGACGGGAATTATCCTGTTTGCCGCCCAGCTGGGGGTTAATCTCCTGTGGTCTATAATCTTCTTCGGGCTGCATTCACCCCTGGGCAGCCTCGCATGTATATTCATTCTGCTTGCCCTCATCGTTGCGACCATCATCACCTTTTACCGGCTGTCAAAACCTGCTGCCGTGCTTCTCGTCCCCTATCTTGCCTGGGTCTGCATCGCCACTGCATTAAATGCCGGGGTCGTTCTCCTGAACTAACTACAACCGAAAACAAAATTTTAACCTTCGTCAGGTATCTGATATTTTTTCCCGGGAAAACAGGGCATGCAGTCAGACATACCGCCGTACGCGGCTGCAGTACTCCGAATATTCCCGGCTGCATACCGTCTGCATATGGTTCTCTTCCGCAAGGACGATTGCATGGTGGACGGCAACCACGAACGCTCCCAAAAGGATAACAATTGGGTTTAATGTGTAGAGGGAAGATGCCACGATTGTTGCATACACGCCCACGTACATCGGGTTCCTGATCAGCCGGAATAACCCGTCCGTTTTGAGGCTGGTGTCCTCCTTCAGGGTCCCGAGACGAAATGAGTCCCCATTTTGAACCGACCGGGATACAGGAGCGCGAATCCGGCAAACCAGAACCCGAGCGCAATGAGCTGCAGGAGCCGGGGTACCTGAACAGGCGGGAACCCGATCCCCCAGCTCGCAAGGGCCATGGCCCCCCAGAGCACGATAATCGAGTACTTGCCTGCGTAAAACAGGATTCTGTTGACCGGAGCCTCCCCATCATGTTCGCTCTTTTTTTGTAAGAATAACGCCCCTCCCAAAAAAATAATGATCAGGAAGCCAACGGGAAGGACCGTCACAAGAGCAGCCTCAATCATGTACATCAACTCCGGATTAATCCTGGTATCCCGTCCTCACGGGATCGTAGAGAATCCCCGTACCAGGAACCAGGTGCCGGTGAGGATAAGAAATCCTGCAATGGCGTACGGCCAGATTGCTGTCGGCACCAGGACAATGCTGATCCCGATGAAGGCAAGGAAGGTCCCGATAAGGATTGTGGTCACGTTCGCGCCTACCGGCTTCGTGCACTCACCCTCCCGGGATCTCCTCACAAAGGAAAGCAGTTCCGAACCGATAAGTCCGAGCCCGAGCCCGACAAGGAAACCGACACCTGTCCTGTCGACAAGCAGTCCCACGCCAAGGCCGATCAGGATACCGGCAGGAACGATGAATCCGGCATGCCGGTCATGCTCCCCCGGTTCTGCCAGTCCGCTGTTCAGTTCAATCCGCTTTGCGTCTGTAATTCCAGCACAACTGTCTGCTTTCATGTTTCACACCTCATGAATCTGAATATGGAAAGGCAGGCAGAGATGTTATGAATTGAGCCATACATGTATGGCCATATTTATATCATGTCCCGTACACCAGATCGGGTCATGAAGAAGATGACGGTCAGGCTATCTGCGGATATCTTTGATTACTGCAAATCCTATGGCCAGGTCATTGAACGGTTCGAGGTGATCTCGCTCTTCAACATGGTTGACGACATGCACAGCGAAGTCTGCAAGTTTACCATCAGGGAAGGGGTCCCGGTCGATCAGATCCGGTGCAATTATGTCTCGAATCTCGTGGTGCTCCAGAATAAGGGCCGTGAATATACCTGTCTTGTCAAGGGAACATTTTCTGACGATATCACCCGGTTTCTCCAGACATATGGTTCAAAGTTCGAGCACCCGATTGTCTTTGAAAACGACTGCCTGACATTCAACATGGTCGGGGACCCGGCTGACTTCAATACGTTCGTCACCGATGCCGCACAGAAAGGGTGGGGGCTCGAGATCCTCTCGGTCTGCGATTACAACCCCCTGGTCAGCGGGATTTTTGACGTCCTCACTCCCAGACAAAAAGAGATCCTGCTGGAATCATACCGGCGGGGATTTTTCGATCATCCCCGGAGGATTAACGCCGGTGAACTGGCAGAGAAGATGGGCATGCACAAAACAACGCTGCTGGAACACATCCATAAAGCAGAGAAACGGCTGATCGGGCACGTCCTTGAACAGGTCGCCTGATCCGGCCGGTTTTCCCGTGAAGGTACATGAGGAGGGGGTCTTTACAAGCCCTTATATGAGGTGTAAATCAGCCGTATTCAGGTAACCAGAGCACAATAATCTCCCCCCGATTGCAACAATCATTTTCTCCATTACACTCCTCATGAATCTGATCCATTTCATCCTGCTTAATGAGGGAGTTGTACTATCTGCGATTGTTTTAAGTTCAATTGCTGGTATCGATATCCAGACTCTTCAGGTTATTGTCTGTGACAGGGTTATGGATAAGGATGCTACAGGCTGATAAAGTCCGGTGTGCAATAGCTAATTACCTGGATTCATGATCTTTATCCTGTAAGTAAGTAAATCCTGTAAAGTTCATTACCGCATCAGAGGCCTACGGCATGATCGCCACATACATCCTTGACATCATCGTCATTCTTGCCCTCGCAATTCTCGTCATTACTGTTGGTTCCCGCTTAAAGATTCCCGGTGTTGTCGGTTTTCTTATCACCGGTATTGTTGTCGGACCTTACGGTCTTGGCCTGGTCAGGGATCTCCAGATGGTCGAAGTGCTCGCGGAGATCGGCATTGTTTTCCTGCTGTTTACTATCGGTATGCAATTCTCATTCAGGACGTTATATGAAATGAAAAAGATAGTACTGGTCGCCGGGACGGTACAGGTCGTTTTCACTATCCTTGCAGTCTATGCGATTATGTACTTCTTCGGGTCACCTGCCGGTATCGCATTGTTTTTCGGCTTCCTGATATGTCACAGCAGCACAACCATCACCTTAAAAATATTCCAGGAAAGGGCAGAAGTCAACACACCGTATGCGAGATCAACGCTCGGGATATCACTTTATCAGGATATTATGACTGTCCCCATGCTCATTGCCCTTCCCATCCTCGCGGGTCACGAAGCGGATCTCACCGGGGCAATACTCAGTCTTGGCGTCACACTCATCCTCCTTCTTGCGGTTGTCCTTGCCGTGGCAGTCTGGCTTCTCCCGAAGATAATGACCCGTATTGCCGGTGTTCGGAACTCTGAGATTTTTCTGCTGAGCATCATCCTGATTTGCTTTGTCATTACCTACATCTCCTCAAGTCTCGGGCTGTCGCTCGCACTGGGCGCGTTCCTCGCCGGACTCACGCTTTCGGAATCGGAATATTTCCACCAGGCATTTGCCAGCATCATCCCCTTCCGTGACATTTTCACGAGTTTTTTCTTCATCTCCATGGGTATGCTTCTCAACCTCTGGTTTGTCATTAACAACCCCGTAATTATCATTGTCCTGGTAATCGGAATCCTCATCCTCAAGACAGTAATTGCCGCAGGAAGCACCCTGCTCATCGGCCAGTCCCTGAGGACTTCGATACTCGCTGGTCTTGCACTCTGTAATATAGGCGAATTCGCGTTCGTACTTTCCGTACCCGGAAAGGAATATGGCTTTTTCACCGAGACCAGCGACCAGTTCTTTCTCGCAGTTGCGGTCATAACCATGGCAATGACTCCGTTTATCATTGCAGCAGGTCCCCGGGTTGCAGACCGGGTCTGTCGTCTCCCTATTGACAACAGGTTAAAGACCGGTTGCATCCCCCCCGGGACCGGGAAAAATGAACAGCCGCAGCTTTCGGACCACGTAATCATTGTCGGATATGGTCTTAACGGAAGGCACCTTGCAAAAGTGGCAAGGATCGGAAATATCCCCTACATGATTATTGACATGAATCCCGATACCGTAGATGAGGAACAAAAGAAAGGTGAACCAATATTCTTTGGCGATGCCACCAATGAATCCATCCTTTCCCACGCCAGTGTTGAACAGGCGCGGGTCCTGGTTGTTGCCATCAACGACCCGTATTCAACCCGGGCGATTTCGCGTATCGCCCGATCGATGAACCCGAATATTTACCTTATTGTCCGGACCCAGTTTCTCCCTGAAGTAAAAGTCCTCCGTGAGCTGGGTGCAGATGAGGTTATCCCGGAAGAGTTCGAAACCTCCGTTGAGATCTTTTCCCGGGTGCTGAAAAAATACCTGGTCCCCCGTGGGACTATCGAACAGTTTATTCATGATATCCGTGCAGATTCGTACCAGGTGCTGCGCAGCCCCGCTGAACCTTCCACTGATGTGTCTGATATCAGGCTCAATATTCCGAATGTGGATATCACCGCACTCAGGGTGTTTCCGGAGTCACCGATAAACGGAGAGAGTCTTTCCCGGATCAATGTCAGGAAAGAGTACGCTGTTTCAATTCTCGCTATCCGGAGAAAAGGAGAGGTGCTTGCAAATCCTTCAGGAGAAGTAAACCTCGAACCGGATGACGAAGTGATCGTGATTGGTGCACCAGCTGATATTATCCGGTTATCTCATGTATTCCACCCGGGATAAAATCCGGGTGATGGTATTTCCTGGTGCCAGAGATACTCCGGATACTTTTTTTCAGGTATTCCCCTATTGTTATTAATATCCTGATTATTACCTGTCCTGAACCCCCACCGGACTTAAATTGATGAATTCACATCTATGATTACGTGGATACAAGAAGATGACGAGCATTATCTGGTATATCCACGACGAGTATTGTTATAATGCCAGGAGAATACAATTACGAGAGATCCTGCAGCGATTCTTCGAGATACTATCCATTTTTTTCATTTTTTCACCGTTCCTCTTCATCGGGTCCTACGGTTATCACAACATTTCCCTTCTTGTGCCCCTGTTCAACATACCGGTGCGCCTCGACGATCTGTTCCAGCGGATACGTTCTGTCGATGACCGGTCGTATTGTCCCCGCTTCTACAAGCTCTTTTAAGAGAACCAGGTCTTCAGCATTCTCTCCTGCATGCCCCTTCATGACCGATACGAACATCCCGTTCGGAGCCAGTGCCTTCCTGCACCGGGATTCTGAAGTTTTTCCGACGGCATCAAAGATGATGTCATACCGCTCGTCTCTTTCCGTGAAATCCTCTTTCGTATAATCAATGACGCTCCGTGCTCCCAGGGATTTCACCAGTTCCAGGTTTGTGGTACTGCATACCCCGGTGACATCCGCCCCAAAGTACCGGGCAAGCTGTACCGCTGAAGTTCCTACCGAGCCGGAAGCTCCATAGATCAGCACGTTCTGTCCCTTCCGGATCTTTCCTTTCCTGAGAAAATACAAAGCAGTACTGCCCCCGAATGGAACGGCTGCTGCTTCCTCGTAGGTTATATTGGCCGGCTTTATAGTGATCGCCGCGTTTTCCGGCAGGCATGTATATTCGGCATACGCACCAAACCGCATCCCGGTATCGCCAAAAACCTGGTCACCTGCCTTAAATCGCGTTACTCCCCTGCCGACAGTTTCAACCTCTCCTGCCAGCATCAAACCCAGGATGGGTTTTCTCGGCCGGGTGATACCCAGGGCCAGTCGCATCGCCAGCCGTGTCAGGATCGAGAAGTGTGCGGGGATAGTGAACCCCCGGCACCTGCAGTCCCCGGAGGTTACTGCTGTCGCATGGATTTTTATCAGGACTTCATTGTTCCGGGGAACAGGTTTTTCCACTTCGCTCAGCTGAAGGACTTCCGGTGGCCCATATTCTGTGCATACAATCGCTTTCATCCATGTTCTCCAACTCTTATGACGACATTTCCTTTCTTGTGCCCTTTTTCAGCATACCTATGTGCCTCCTGTATACCTTATCAGAAATGGAAAATAAACCGGGTCAGGAGAGTGAATCACGTATCCTGTTCCCAAAAATTATCATATGTTTCCTATTCTGCATTCTCGCCGGATTATGATCCATTCTTGTCCTGCTTCACCCGGATGATTTTTTCAGGATCGTAGCCTTTTGAAGATACAAAAGCAGTCAGATCATCGTGAAGGTCTTTACTGATCCTGGGTTGGCGGCTCAATATCCACAGGTAATCCATGGTGCTGCCGGTGACGACGACGTAGTCGTAGTCTTTGCCGAGCCGGATGACCCTGTACTCGCCTTCAAATGGCCAAAAGAAACTGACAAGCAGCCTGCCGGTGCAGTTTTTATCCGGTACCGTCGCAACTGCCTTAGCCTCTTCTCTTTTCCCCTTTCTGAGACCGCTGTTAATGACCTGAATCCTGCCATCACTCCGGAGAGTGTAATTTGCAGTCACATTGTCTAAACCCTCTTCAAAGCGATGAGGATAGCGGGCGATCTCATACCAGGTGCCGAGATACCGTTCCAAATCAACATCGCAGACTGGGGGCGTTTCGTTTTTCTTTTTCCCGAGGATAATACTTAAAATTCCCATTTCAATCACCCCTCCTCAGCGGATGATGTGTATTTTCACCTACATATTGAATACGATCATCTTCCATTCGTCATTTCTTCTCCTGGCACAATGAACGT
>Ga0209705_10000956_pt1 | contig 15264 bp, 17 predicted proteins | sample PPLLaktember2015_5_FD_187262 | JGI IMG/M metagenome (GOLD analysis project Ga0209705, IMG submission 187262) | Freshwater sediment microbial communities from Prairie Pothole Lake near Jamestown, North Dakota, USA - PPLs Lake P8 Core (1) Depth... | ecosystem: Environmental > Aquatic > Freshwater... | reverse complement strand
GAGCCGCCCCACCTCCGCCAGCACCGCCTGGTCCTCGTCGCGGATGTCCTTCGACCGCTTGTCGCTGTCGTAGTACGCGGTGACGACCAGCGCGCCCCTGCCGGGAGGGAAGGCGATGGCCACGTCGTTGACCTTGTCCGTCATCGCGTCCGCCGTGGCGGTCCCGGTCTTGTCGCCCGCGCGCCAGTCCTTTGGCAGGCCCGCGCGGATGCGCTTGTCGCCGGTGCGCGTCTTCACCATCCAGTCGATGAGCAGGTCGCGCGAGGCGCGCGTCAACAGGTCCCCGGTCAGGGTCGCCGCCATGGTCTGCGCCATGGCGCGCGGGGTGGTGGTGTCGCGCTCGTCGCCCGCGACCACCAGGTTCAGCATCGGCTCGGTCCTGTCGAGGCGCGTGTACTGGTCGCCCATCTCGCGGAGCCGGGCGGTGAAGCCGGACGGCCCGCCAACGCGCGAGAGCAGCAGGTTGGCCGCGGTGTTGTCGCTGGTCACCTGCGCCGCCTCGGCCAGCGCGCTGATCGCGATGGCCGTCCCGCCCGCCTTCAGGTGCGCGCTCGTCACCGGCGCGTACGACAGCAGGTCCTTCTCCGAATAGGCGACGACGTCGGTGAGCGTCAGGCGTCCTTGGTCGGCCTCCCGCAGGATGACGGCCGCGAGTGGCAGCTTGAAGGTGGAGCACATGGCGAAGCGCTCGTCCATCCGGTGGCCCGTGACGCGCTTCGTCGCTGTGTCGAGGATGCAGACGCCGAGGCGGCCGCCGGCGCGCGACTCGAGCGCCTGGATCGCGCGCGCGGTGACGTCGGACTGCGCGCGGGGCAGGGCCGGCGCGAGGAGCAACCCAGCGGTCGCGGCGAGCAGGTCCCGGCGCGAGAAAGACGTGGCGATTGAAGGAAGAGGCATTCCCAAGATCCTACAGCGGCCGCAACGGACACGATTATGGTTGAGCGGTGCGATGGGTGCGGATCCGCTGGTGGCGCATGCCATAATCCGGCCATGCTCAGGCGCTCCTTTCTCTCCGCCCTCACTGGCGTTGGCGCGCTCTTCGCTCCTGCTCAACCCGCGGCGGCCGCGTCGACGACGCAGACCGGCCCCGCCCGGCACGCGCAGGACGACTGGCTGGACGAGGCGCCGCGCGGGCACCGCGTGATCTTCGACTCGTGGATGGCCGACACGTTCGGCGAGGCGGTGGGGTTCGCGGGCAACTGGACCCGCGTCAACAAGGAGAGCTACGGCCTCACCGACGCGGACCTGGCCATCATCATCGTGGCCCGGCACGGCTCGGCCCCGTTCGCGTTCAATGAAGCCATCTGGACGAAGTACGGGAAGATCTTCGCCGCCAACATGTCCGCGAACGACAAGGCGGCGCACCCGAATCCCTCCACCAACGTGCACGCCACGCGCCTCGCGAACCTGGCGAAGCAGGGGATGCGGCTGGCCGTGTGCAACCTGACGACGCGGGCGTACAGCCAGATCATCGGCAAGGAAACCGGGACGACGCCGGAGGCGGTGTACAAGGAACTGACCAGCAACCCGGTGGGCCCCGCCATGTTCGTCCCGGCTGGCATCGTGGCCGTGACGCGCGCGCAGGAGCGGGGCTACGCGCTGGTGAGCATCGGCTGACGGCCCGGCGTCAGGGCGCAATCCAGTCGGTCAGCGCCACGAGCCGGCCGTCCCGCATCTCGCAAATGAAACCCGCGCGCTGCGCGTGGTGATTCGTCGCCGCGAAGCTCACGTTCGGCATCACGCCGCCCGCGTCCCAGTCCTTCAGGCTCTCCATCGCGTCGACGAACCGCTCGCGCGTCAGGTCGCGGCCGGCGCGTTCCATGCCCTCGACGACCAGCCGCCCGAAGGTGTAGCCGTAGAGCGTGTAGCGATCGAAGCGGCGGCCCGGATGAAGTCGTGCGAGGGCCTCGCGATACCGCGCGACGCCGGGCGCCTTGCTGTGCTCGGGATCCGGGTAGTGGCAGAACCCCAGCGTCCCGTCCGAGCCACCGCCGGGGACGGCCAGCGACGCCTCGTCCGTCAGCGGACCGGCCGAGACCATCAGGCCGCGCCCCCCGGCGCGCGCGCGGGCAGCCATCAGCGCCTGCGCCTGCTCCGGGTAGATCGCCATCACGACGGCGTCGGGCGTGGCGGCCGCGAGCGTGGAGAATTCCGACGAGAGGTCGACCGGCGTGCGGGAGGCGATGGGTACTTCGCCCACGACCTGGTATCCGAAGCGCGCGGCGTGCTGGCGAAGCGCGTCGCGGAAGGTGAGGCCGTAGGCGTTTGGATCGTGCGCGATGGCAATGCGCCGGAGCCCGCGGTCCTTCGCGAGGTAGCGGAACATCACCTCGGCCTCGCCCTCGAACCGCGGGAACGACGTGAAGAGGTAGCGCTCGCCCCCGGACGACACAAGCGCCGTGTGCGGGAACATGAGGGGCACGCGCCGCGCACGCGCGTGGGCCGCGATGTCGCCGATGGCGGGGCCGCTGAAGTTCACGACCGCGAAGACCTTGTCCTCGTCGATCATCTGGCGAGCTAAGGCGAGCACGTCGGCCGGCGCGCCGCTCAGGCGCCGGCGATCCGTCCACGCGAAGCGGCGCCCGTGCACCCCGCCCGCGGCGTTGGCCTCCTCGAACGCGAGCCTGAAGCCCAGGTTCTCGCCGTCGAGCGAGAGCGACCCGACAGCCGACTCGACGCCGATCCGTATGGTGGTATCCGTGACGCCGCTGCCATCGTCCTGGCGCGCGTCAGCGACGGCCCCGGCCGCGGCGACGGCCACCAGGAGCGCGAGGGATAGGAGCTTCATCGCCGCCCATTCTGTCCCGGATTCACCGAATCCGGTGGAGCTCGAGCAGCTGCCGCCGGACCGTCGTATCCAGCCCCTTCTCCTTCAGCCTCGCCCACAGGCGCTCGACGACCCGCGCATCCACGTAGCCCGGCACCGTCGTGCCCCACTCCTGCGTGGCACGGAAGGCATCGAGCGCCGCGACAGCCTCCGGCGTGTACACGAGGGCCTCACCGCCGGTCATCGGGATCGCCTTCTCATTCGGGCGGTAGTACCCGAGCGCGTGCAGCATCAGCTTCAGCGCCAGCACGTCGCGCCCCGCGAACTGCTCGAGCTGGCGGAAGCCGAGCGTCTCGCTGGCGGTGTCGTAGATGCGGCGCAGCTCGGCCACCGGTTCCGGGTGCTCGCAGACGTTGATGTTCACTGTGACGCCGTCCGGCCGGCGCGACAGGCCGGGGCGCGGGTCCGCCACGAGCACGGCGGCGGACTGCGTCTCGCCGTGGCGTCCGTCTCCGCCCAATCGGTGACCCGCGTCCAGCGCCTCGATGAGGCGGTCGGCCAGCGTGCGGACGGAGCCCTCGCTCGCCTGGAACGTGTCGGCGACCACGTCCACCACCTTCGGGCTCACGAGCGAGTTGCCCTGCACCGCGAAGGTGGCGCCCTTCCGCATGTGCACCCAGTCGCCCTGCTTCTCGGCGCCGTACTGGCCCTTGCCGGTCCACTGCGCCGAGCGCCCCTTGATGTCGATCACCCCCACCTGTCGGCGCTCGCGCCCCTCGTCTGCGGCGACGAGGCGGTCCAGCGCCTCCTGCGGTGTGACGCCCTTCTCCAGCAGGTCCAGCAGCTCGGTGCCGTACTCCACACGCGTGCCGCCCTGTGTGGCGACAGCTCCCACGCCGGCCCGCACCCAGGGCACGGCGTTGCCCACGCAGGGGTTGCGCGTCGTGACGACGACGCCCGTCTCGCCGGTGGCCGGGTCGACGGCGACGATGGAGAAGGTGTGGAAGGTGAGCTCGACGCCCGCGCGCCAGGCGGCGGGCTCCTGCGCGGATGCGGTCGTGGCAAGCAGGATCGACGCGGCCACGGCCGGGAAGATGCGCGTGTACATCATGGAAGGACGGATCATACTCGCGGCAGTTTCGCGTCGAGGTCCGGCGCGATCCACGCGCGCCGGGCCTCGAGGGATCGCACGACGTCGAAACTGTAGAACAGCGTGTGCAGGTCGCGGTCCTCGCCGAACCGCTCGACCGCGAGCCGGGCCGCCTCCCACTCACCGGCACATCCGCGCGTGGCGCCGCGGAGGACCTTCGCCCAGAAACGCGTGAGCGTCTCGTGGTACCCGGACGTGTCGGTGTTCTCGGTGCCCACCGCGGCGTTGTACCGGAGGATGCCTTCACGCGTGCGCTCGAACGCCGCCTCGCCGAAGCGGACCGCGTAGCACGCGCCGATGGCCACGTGCGCCGCGTGCGACCATGCCGAGCGGGACAGCGTGCCGGACTCCCAGGCGCTCACGAAGGCCGTGAACCGGTCGCGAGTCTCGAGAAAAGGATAGGACGGCCGGGGCAGCGCCTGCAGCCCGCGTCGCCAGTACACGAGCGGCGTTCCGTCGCCGCACGACACCTCGTCCACCGACGCCAGCACGAGATCGTGATCGCCGACCGGCACGACCGAGCCGATGGTGCAGCGCATGGTGACGAGGCCGGGCCCCCGCGATGCCGCCGACGCGGCGTCCCCGGGCCGGCAGGGAGTCTCCTGAGCCATGCGGATCATGGTGCCGCCCCGGGGCGGGTCATTGGAAGCGCCATTCGTAACCAAGAAGGCGTCCAGGCGGAAAGACTGGATCATTCGCGAACAGGTGCAGCGCGATGCCCGGGTGTCGTTCGCTGAACTCGGGAGGCGGGCCGGGCTGTCCGCGCCGGCGGCGGCGGAGCGCCTGCGCCGGTTGGAGGACGCGGGCGTGGTGCGGGGCTACCGCACCGACGTCGCGCCCGAGCGGCTCGGCCTGGAAATGGCGGTGCTGATCGAGATGCACGTCCCCCGCTCGAGCTACGCCCGGTTCCAGAAGGCGGTCGAGAAGCTGCCGGGCATCCTGGAGTGCCATCACATCTCCGGGCGTGCGTCGTTCATGCTGAAGGCCGCTGTCGCCGACGTGTCGGCGCGGGAGAGCCTGGTGGGGCAACTGAGCCAATTCGGGGAAACCTCCACGTCGCTCGTGCTCTCGACGCTGCGGGCAGGGGCAATCAGAGGTGATTCTTGATGCGCATGACGTCCATCATGCGCGTCGCCTCCTCCGGCCGGAGCCTCAGGTCGGCCGCCAGGCGCTGCAGGAATCGCCGCTCCCGTGGCTCGATCCTCCCATCGGCGAGCAGGAGATCCGCGACCAGCGCAAAGGCCGACGGGCGCAACCGGGCCGGGACGGCCGCGGCCGACGCACTCATCAGGGCCGCCGCGTCCTCTTCTTCCACGCGCCGCTTCATCGCTGCGATGATCCGGCCCACGGTCTCCCCGGACTTTCGCCTGAACCGCCTTGCGGACCAGATCAGGTGGTGTGCGCGGGCCAGTTCTTCGCGCGACGCATGGTCATTGGCGTGCATCGCCCCGATGAATAGCGCGATGAGGGCCTCGTCGAGTCCCAGTGTCCGGCTCGATCGCCGACGAGGGCTGGATGTCTTGTGGACCTTTGCCATGTCGCCTTCCGGATGCATGCTACACCACAGAGAGAATGGATTCGGCAGCAAGAAACGGAGTGCTCCTTCAGGCATGGGCCCGTACGCTCGCATCCAGTTCGCCGATTGAGGTCGCGCGAGATGCAGGAGGGAATCCCATGAGTGCACAGGTTCGAATGCCCGGTGTGAAGCGCCCGATGACACGTCGCATGTTCGCCAGGGACACGGTGATCGCCGCAGGGGGCATGATGGCCGCCGGCATGGCGACCGCGCCGTTGGCGGCGCAATCAGCCCACGAGATGACATCGAAGGCTCGGGAGAACAAGGCGATCGTGGGCCGCTGGTTCACGGAGTTCTGGGGCCATCCCTGGAACCCGCGAGTCGTGGACGAGCTCGCCGCGCCCGACATGCTGCTGCAGTACTCGCTGCACGCGCCACGCCGCGGTCGCGAGGACGTGAAGGCGTTCATGGTCGGCTTTCGCGCGGCGTTCCCGGACCTGAGCTTCGCCGGGGCCGCCGATCTCATCGCCGAGGGCGATTACGTGGTCGGCCGCTGGGTGGGTGGGGGCACGCACACGGGCCCGGCCTTCAGCGACTTTCTCGCGGGCTCGCTGCCGGCGGCGTCGGGCCGGAAGATGCACTTCACCGGGACGACGGTGCTTCGCGTCGAGAACGGCAGGGTCGCCGAGGAGATCGGCCTGGACGATGGGGTGACCGCACTGATGCAGCTGGGACTCATCCGGCGCTCGTGATCGGGTGCCAGCGGCCGTCAGGGAACAATCCAGTCCGTCACGGCCACGAGTCGCCCGCCCCGCATCTCGGCGCGCTGGGCGTGGTGATTCGTGGCCGAAACGCTCACGTCGGGCGTCACGCCGCCCGCGGCCCGGTCCGCCAGGCTCTCCTTGGCGTCGATGAAGCGCTCGCGCGTCAATGCGCAACCCGCCCGCTCCACGCCTTCGACGACCAGCCCGCCGATCGTGTAGCCCGCCTGGGTGCCGATCGCCCCCGGCGCGAGAACCGGGCTTGACGGCCGTCTCGCGGCGTTGTACATTACCAATAGGTTATACAACGCTGAGGTTATGAAAACGACATCCAGGCGTCTCGATGCCACCTTCGCCGCCCTCGCCGACCCTACGCGGCGGGCGATCCTCGCGCGGCTGGCGTCGGGCGCCGCTACGGTGAGCGAGCTCACCGAGCCGTTCGACATGACGCAACCGGCCATCTCGAAGCACCTCAAGGTGCTGGAGCGGGCCGGGCTCATCTCGAGGGATCGCGATGCCCAGCGGCGGCCGAGCCGGCTGGAGCCACGACGGCTGGCGGAAGCCAGCGCGTGGCTCGATCAGTACCGCGAGTTCTGGGAGGCGTCGTTTGCCCGCCTCGACACCGTGCTGGAAGAGCTGAAGCCCAGGAACACAAGACGCGCGAAACCCGCGCGTCGATGACACAGGGAGCGACCCATGTTGTTCTACCCAGACAGTTTCCGGATCTCCACCCCCAGCGACCGCGAGGTTCGGGTCGAGCGCGACTTCGATGCCCCGCGCCGGCTGGTGTTCGATGCCTTCACCAAACCGCACCTGGTCAGGCGCTGGCTTCTCGGCCCGGAGGGGTGGACCATGCCGGTCTGCGAGATCGACCTCCGCGTCGGCGGCGCCTACCGCTATGTGTGGCGGAAGGAAAAGACAGGAACGGAAATGGGGATGGGTGGCGTCTTCCGCGAAGTCGTTCACCCGGCGAAGCTGGTTGCCACCGAGCAGTTCGACGATGCCTGGTATCCCGGTGAAGCCGTGGACACGACGGTGTTCGAGGAGAAGGGCGGGATCACGACGGTCACGCTCACCGTCGTCTACGAGTCCAGGGAGGCGCGCGACACGGCCGCGCGATCCGGCATGGAGCGTGGCATGGCCGCGGGCTACGACCGGCTCGAGCAGGTATTGGCGGCACTCGGCGCTCAGGGGGAAGGACTGCGACCGGTCGCGGCCACTCCATCTCGCGCATCGTCGGCGGGTCCCGCTGATGCCTAGCGAGGCTCGCGGCCGACGGCGCTCGGCCGTTCCCGCCGCATCGATTCGCGGAACCCCGAAGGCGTGCACCCATACGCCCGGCGGAACGCGGCGGTGAAGTGGCTGTGATTCGAGAACCCGAGGTCGAACGCGAGGCCTGTCAGGTCCGAGGTGTGCGGCAGCTCGACCAGGGCGCGCGCCAAGCGGAGCCGCACCAGGTACTTGTGCAGCGGCACGCCCTCGACGCGGCTGAACACGGTGGTCAGGTACGCCGATGACGTGCCCGCGGCCCGAGCCACGTGGCCGAGCCGCACCGGCGCCGAGAGGTGCGCGGCCAGGTACTCCTTGGCGCGCCCGAGGAGCCTGGCCGTGGACGGGCTGGCCGCGGGCTTCACCGGTGCCGCCGCGAACGACGACACCAGGAAGTCGACGAGCCATTCCTCGCCGGCCAGCTCGTCCCAGCTCGCGTGCGAGCAGCGATGGAGACACTCGATGCCCAGCCGCTGCAGCCGCATCTCGGCGGGTCGGCTCCGCTGTCGGAACAGCGCGTGCCCGGACAAGTGCCGTTCCGGCAGCCCGAGCATCTCGGCCAACAGGGTGGGCCGGACGGTGACGATCAGCTCCGCGAAACCATCCTGCAGCGGCTGGGTGATGCGGTAGCCTTCGCCGCCGACCACGAACAGCACCTGGTTGGCGTCTCCCACGACATTGTCGTGGCCCACGTGCCAGACGAAGGCGCCGCGGTATGGCAGGCACACTTGGAAATCGGGCGAGTAGCTCTCGGCCCGCGGCCGTGGCGCCGGCGGCCCGGTCACCCGCAGGCTCTCCACGAGGCCGAGGCCGCTCTCCATCAGGCGCGTTCGCGACACGGACGTTGCGCGCGACCTGTCAGCCAGGCTGCCCGGAAACGGGCTGGTGGTCGAAGGATGGGTGGGACGAACCTGCTCAGTGCGAGTCATCGACATCCGCGTAACAGCCCCTTTGTGTCCTATGCGGGCGACGGACCGCCAGGCCGGTGCATGGCCTGATCGTAGGCGTCGGGACTGGAAACGGCTATCGAAAAGCATCGCTGCGAGCCGGAGGACCATCTCATCCGTACTCGCGCCGGCGCCGGTTGTTGCGTCACGTATACTCACCGCGATGACCAGACTGCCCGACCGCGCGCTGCAGGTGCAGGCGGTGCTCGAGGCGTACGGCGGCACCTGCCCCATCGTCGTGGTGCCCGAGACGACGAGAACGGCCGAGGACGCGGCACGAGCCCTGGGTTGCGCCGTCGGCCAGATCGCCAAGACGGTGGTGTTTCGCGGTGCCAGTTCTGGAAAGCCCGTGCTGGTGGTGGCCAGCGGGGTGAATCGCGTGGACGAACGCCTGCTGGCGCGCCAGGTCGGTGAAGGGCTGGCCAAGGCCACGGCCGACTTCGTGCGCGACGCGACGGGCTATGCGATTGGCGGGGTGCCCCCGGTGGGTTTCCCTCAGCCCATCGAGACGTGGCTCGACGAGGACCTGCTCCAGTATCCAGCAGTGTGGGCTGCGGCCGGCACTCCGAACGCGGTCTTCAGCGTGGCCCCGTCCGCGCTCGTGTCGATGACGGCGGGCACGGTGACGCGCGTGCGCTGAGCGTGTCATTCACGGCCCGCGTCGACGCCCTTTCAGGGAGGGTTCATCCATGAGAATCGCACTGCTGCTGATCGCCGGCCTGGCCGTGGCGCCGCTCCAGGCGCAGGACCCGCTCACCACCACGAACATCCAGCGCTACTACCTGCCGGTGCGCCTGTTCCTGCAGGGCGCGGCTGAAGCGATGCCGGCCGAGAAGTACACGTTCAAGCTGGCGCCGGAGCAGATGGATTTCGGCCAGTGGATCAACCACTCGACCGAGCGCAACTACGTGGACTGCGCGATCCTCAAGGCCGAGCCGAACCCGGTGCCGAAAGCGAAGACCGACCTGCTGAAGACCAAAGCCGAGATCGTGAAGGCCCTGGCCGAGTCGTTCGCATACTGCGACGCAGCCCTCGCCGGCCTCAACGACCAGAAGATCCTCGCCTCGCCGCAGATGGTATCGGCGTTCCTGCACACCACCGTGCACAACAACGAAATCTACGGCAATATCGTCGGCTACCTCCGCGCCAACCACATCACGCCTCCGTCCACGGCGATGATCCAGGAGATGATCAAGGCGAAGAAGACGCCGGAGCAGATGTTCAAGGAGATGATGGAGAAGTACCGCAAGAAGCCGTGAAGGCAGGCGTCAGGGAATGCCAGCCGCCTCGAGTGCCGCAACGAGCGCTGCGGCCGTGATGCGGTGCCGAGCCACCTCGTGCCCGTTGATCTCCAGGACCGGCACGTCGTGGTGGAGCCGCGCGAAGATCGCGAGGTCACGCGTGATGTCCATCTCCGTCACGGTGACACCGGTGCCCTCGAGCACTGCGTCGACGATGGCGCGCATGTCCTCGCACAGGTGGCACCCCGGCTTGCCGTAGAGCACCAGACGCGGGGCGGAGGGCGCGGGCCCAGAGGGCGCGGGCTCGGTCATACCAGAGTTCTATCAGCAGGGGCATCCCGGGCAAGGAGGGTCAGTCGTGCTTCGGCGCCTCCTCCGGTTTCGGGCGCCAGAGCACGAACACCTTGCCCACCTGCTGGACACGCACCGCGTCGGTGCGGGCGCAGATCGCCTCGGCCAGCTGTGCGCGGGCGTCGCGATCGGCGTCCCCGATCTTCACCTTGATGAGTTCGTGTGCGGTGAGGGCGCGCTCGACTTCCGCCACCACCGTCTCGGTGAGCCCCGCGTGGCCGACGTGCACGGTGGGCTCGAGCGCGTGGGCGCGGGCCTTCAGGTGGGCGCGTTCGCGAGGTGTCAGGGCGACAGGCATCACGCGATTGTAAGCGGGCGGGCACTTGACACGCCCGTGGCAATTGGCCATCATCACCGCCCTCCCCTCGCGCGACGGCGTTCTCCTCGTCTCGTTGGCCCAGTTGGTCGCGTTCCTGTCTCGTACACGGGCGCGTCTCTTCGCGCGTCCAGAAGGCTCGCCATGGCCAAGCGCAAGGCATCTGCCCCCCGATCGGCGGCCGCGGTGGTTCGTGCCCCCGTCGCCGCGCGTCGATTCCTTCCCAGCCTCGATCTCGTCGACGCCGCCGACTTTCGCGCCGAGGAGCTGACCGATCAGGACAAGCGCCAGCTGATCGGCACCAAGATCGCCGACGTCACGCACTTCCGCGTCGGCCTCGACTCGCTGCAGCGTCACGTGTCGGTGGCGCGGGTGATGGCGGCCGACGTGCGGCCCCTGCCTCACCAGGTGCGCGGCCTGGTGGTGAACCCCGGTGGTGCCGCGGCCGTTCGCATCAGCGTGCAGCCCGCCCTGCCGAATGCCGGTGCGACGCTGGGCCGGGGTGTCGTGACGGATGAGCTCGGCGTCTTCGCGCTCCCCATTCCCGACGTGTCGGACGAGCAGCGCAAGATGATCCTCGGCGGAGGCCTCGGGCTCCGCTTCACGGGGAAGGGCAACGCGACACATCACCTGACGGTGCCGGTGCCGGCCGCCGACGCGCAGGCGCTCGGACAGCTTGCGCTCCCCGCCGCGCTGGAGCCGCTGCCCGAGAGCGTCGTCGGGGCGCTCATCGATCTCGTCGGTGGAATGCCGCTGGTCACCCCCGGCGGCACGACGAGCGGCTCGCCGGCCACGCCGGTGAAGGTCCAGCTCGGTGAGGGCGCCTGCAACATCGTCTTCGAGGAGGACGTGACGCTGCGGCGGTTTCCGTTTCAGATCCTCGTCCGGCTCATCGAGCCGCGGACGACGACGGTGAACCGCGTGTTCTTCCCGGACGGCCGCTTCTTCGATCGAGCATCCGACCTCCGCACCCGGTTCGCGATGCCGCTGTGGAACCCGGCGTTGCTCTCGGTGCTCGAGTTGAAGAACACCAGGTTCGTCGAGCGCGTGCCGATTGACAAGCCGATCAGCGTGGATGGCTTCCGCGACCAGGTGATCGGGCTCTCCGGCGGCGTCATCGGCATCGAGCGCACGGTGCCGATGGCCGGCACGCTGGGGCTTGGTTACGTGCTGAACCTCGCGCAGGTGTGGAAGTACGACGGGCTGACACTGGGCAACCTGGTGTATTCCCTGCCGCTCGCACCGGGCGAGCAACAGCGCATCGTGGTCTCGGAGCGCGTGGCGACCGCCGCGGTCTCCGACATCGAGCGGCTCGACATCGCCGAACGGCAGCACTCGTCGCTGCGCGAGAACACCTCGGCGCAGGCCACCTTCGACTCGGCGTTCGAGGAGCACGTGAACGCCAGCTCGAGCTATCGCAACGAGGCGCGGTCGTCGAGCTGGGGCGTGGCCGGCGGCATTGGCGCGGTGCTCGGGCCCGTCGCCCTGGGCATCGGCGCGGGCGGCGGGGGCGGCAAGTCGAGCAACAACGGCAGCGTGCAGAGCGCGCTCGACGGCGTGCGCACCTACACGAGCACGGCCGCCGAGTCGATGCACCGTGGCGTGGAGCGCCAGGCGGCCGCGCGCCGGTCGGCGCAGCGGACGTCGATCCGGCTGGCGACCGAGACCGATCGCGAGACGGTGACGACCAAGGTCATCACCAACCACAACAAGGCGCACGCGCTGACCATCCAGTACTGGGAGGTGCTGCGAAAGTTCGCGGGAACGACGGACGTGGAAGGCGTGAGCCTGGTGTGCTTCGTGCCGCTGGACCTGGTGCGCTTCCTTCCGCCCGGCCAGCCGCTCGAGCTGTCGAACCTGGTGGTCGTCGACACGCGGCAGGAGGTGCTGGCGCGGTACGCGTTGCTGCACCGGCACGCCGACGCGGTGCAGCCCAACCTCCCCGGCCTCCATCGCGAAGGCCTGCACCTGCTCGAGGATTTCGCGGCCAACGCCATCGCGCAAGTGGATCTCGCGGCGCCCGCCTCCGACGTGCTCTCGTTCTCGCTGACCGGACGCTACGTCCCGTACGAACGGCTATGGGTGCACGTCCTCGTGCGGGGCGGACGGCGGATCGGTCCCGTCTACCTGGATTCGCCGCTCACCGTGTTCCCGCCGAACACCTTTGGCACCCGTGCGGAGGTGCTGGCCGAGTTGAAGCGCCTGCGGACCGAGGGGCCTGAAGTCCAGATGACCGGGTCCATCACGATCCCCGAGGCGATTGACCGGAGCGAGGTGATCGGGTTCGAGATCCGGCGCGCGTTCGAGACGCTCGACAACCAGCTCGACCCGGCCAAGAACCCGCAGTACCTCGCGTTCAAGGGTCTCGAGAAGTTCCTGAACATCGACCTGTCGGTGTTCGAGTCGGCCGTGCGGCTATCACCCTCCGAGCTCGAGCGCGAGCTGGGTGGCCCGTTCGTGCGCGCGCTGTCCGTGCGCCTGAACAACGCGGGCGACTCGATCGCCGCCGACAGCATCGCGTCGGCCATCGAGCTGCCCCCGGGCGGCCTGCCCATTCCCGCGGTCGAACGCCAGCCGACGCTGGGCTTCCGCGAGCTGATGAAGATCGAGCGGACCCTGCAGCACGTCGTGCGCAACACGCTCACCTACTCGAAGGCGGTATGGTCCTCGCTGACGCCCGAGGAGCGCGTGGTGATGCTCGAAGGGCTCACCATCGGCCTGCCGGAGAACGGGCTCGACGCCGAGGGTTTCACCGACCCGAGCCAGCATGTTCCGCTGTTGAACTGCGTGGCCAACCAGGTGCTGGGCTACTTCGGCAACTGCATGATCATGCCGTTCTCGATTCCCGCGGCGCTCGCCGTCCAGCTGGCGGGGCCACCAGACCCCGACGGCGTCGACCGGCCACCGCTCACCACCGGTGCGATCCAGGACGCGCTGACCCATTTCCACAAGCAGGCGTTCTCGCCACCCATTTCCCACTTCACGCTGCCCACGCGCGGTGTGCTCGGCGAGGCCGTGCTCGGCCACTGCGCGTCGGCCGAGAAGATCGACCTCACGCGCTTCTGGAACTGGCAGGACTCGCCGGTCGACGAGGCGACGGCCATCGGCAACGTGGGGCTGCGCGCCAATACGCTGGCCCAGTTACAGGCGCCGTCAACGCTGTCGGGCCTGCCGACCATCATCAACAACGTAGCGGGCGAGGGCGGCGGCGGGTTGACGCCGGGCGCGCTCGTGCAACAGCTCGCGGCGAAGGCGCCGCAGCAGCAGGACTTCTCGACCGACTTCCTCGGCCAGGCCGCGCTCACGACATTGGGCGGGAAGACCATCGACAGTGCCGAAGCGGCCCGCAAAGACGCGCTGGCATCGGCCACGTCGCTGGCCGGCAAGGCCCTGGACGCCGGCGTGGACGTCTTCAAGACGAAGTTCGCGGCCGACAAGGCCAAGGACGACAAGGAGGAGGCGAAGAAGAAAGAGGAGAAGGAGAAGGCGACCGCCGAGAAGGCTGCCGCCGAGGCGAAGCAGGTGGCGGCAGTGAAGAGCCTGAAGGAGAACGCCGCGTCCTTCCTCGGGGCCGCCAGCAACAAGCCGAACGTGGACATCGCAAAGGAGTTCGCGCTCGGGATCATCACCGGGCTGGCCGGGGGCCCGCTGCCGCCGAACCTGGCCGCGCAGCTCTTCTCCGCCTTCGACCAGAAGAAGCCGGACGACCCGAACGATCGCACGCTGGGCAGCAAGGCGTGGCTGCTGGCCCTGGGACTGACGTAGGAAGGAGCCGCCATCATGGCCGATCCCGAACCGGCGACCGAGACCACCGGCACCGAGACCACCGAGCAGGCGTTCGCCGGCGTGATGGACGCGCTCGTCGAGCTGATGCGCGCCGGCGCGCGGCCCGACGTGCTCGAGGCGCAGCGGCTGCTGCTGCAGCGCCTGGCGAACCAGGGCGACGTGTTCCCGTCGCGCATCCCGCTGCCGCGTAATATCACCGAAGTGGGCGGGTACCTGAACCTGCTGGAGCGGGCAGGGCAGTTCGACATGCGCCTCAGCGCGGTCGCAAGCGCGCTGGGCGTGGCGGGCCCTGCCGCCGCAGGCGGAGTGACGGGGGCCGTGCCCGTGGGCTTCGTGGACGTGGCGAACGACCGGCCGGCCGGGGCGGTCCAGCCCTCCATCCCGCCCCTGCTGAGCCTGCGCGCGGATTTTCACGTCCCGTTCCTCGCCGCGCAACAAGTGCTGCACGCGTCGGGCTGTCTGCTGCCGCTCCGCGCGCCGCGGCCAACGTTGCCCGCCAGCCAGCCCGGGGCGACGCCCACCGCCCTCGATGCCTCGGCGGTGCTGGCCACGCTCGGACGCTCGCTGGAGGTGTTCCCCGACACCGTCCTCATCGATCCGGCTGCCGACGCGCTGGCGATCGCCCGCCTCGAGACCCCGGCCACCGATCCGTTCCGGCTCGTCGCGCGCGAGCTGGACGGCGGCACGCTGGTGCCCGAAGCGAGCTGGGTGGCCAGGCGCGCGTCCTCGACCACCATCGCGGACGACCCACCAGCGCCGCGCCGCTACCTGGACGTCGCGCCCATCCTGCAGGCCGCGGGCTGGGTGCATCCGGAACCGCCGGTCGCACCCGCCTCACGCACCGACCGCGGGACCCTCGTGCGATTCGTCAACCTGACCGGGCTCGTGGCAGGCGAGACGACGCTCGGAGCAGAGCTCGAGCTGCTCTACACATCGGCGGCCATCGGGCGCTCGGCGTTCGCGCCGGTCCTGGCGTGGCGCTGGGACGGCACGGCGTTCGTGCGGCCGGCGTGACGCGGGCGGCGGCCCGGATCCCGCCCCGGCTGGCGGCGCCCGGCCGGGGTTGACGGGCCGGCGGCGGGCGAATATCATGCGAGAGCTAACAGTTGGTGTTAGCTAACTATTCGCCCCTGCCTCAGGAACGCCACCATGCCCATCTC
>Ga0209705_10000954_pt1 | contig 15290 bp, 16 predicted proteins | sample PPLLaktember2015_5_FD_187262 | JGI IMG/M metagenome (GOLD analysis project Ga0209705, IMG submission 187262) | Freshwater sediment microbial communities from Prairie Pothole Lake near Jamestown, North Dakota, USA - PPLs Lake P8 Core (1) Depth... | ecosystem: Environmental > Aquatic > Freshwater... | reverse complement strand
GTCTTCGGGGCGATCGCCGACACCATGGTCGATGCCTTCAAACGGCGCGCCGACGCGATCCATGGCACGGTTGCGCGTTGAAGTCGTCAGGGCCCTGCCGGGGCGCGCGCACCGTGTGGCCTTGGAGTTGGAGGAGGGCGCCACGGTGCGTGCGGCCCTCGCGGCCGCGGGCCGCCCCGAGGCGCTGGCAGTAGGCATCCATGGTCGCCGCGCAACGCTGGATACGCCGCTCAGGGACGGCGACCGCGTGGAGATCTACCGGCCCTTGGTTGCCGATCCGAAGGAGGCGCGCCGCAGACGCGCGCTAACGCCGCTCAGCCGCACCAATCGGTGACCGCCTGGCGTGCGGACTCGGTTTCGCGGGCGCGCGCCCCGTCGTCGATATACTCACGCTCGCCTTGGGCAGTCGTGCGCGATACCCGCTGGCCGCTTTCCAGTGTGCGCAGATACTCCCGGGCGCGTTCGCAGTTTTCCGACTTCGCCGAGCTTTCCTTGCGCTCGGCCTCGGCCTTCTCGGCCGCCTTCTGCGCTTCCAACTGGCGCTTGCGGAACGCCTGCTCCTGTTCGGCGGGCGTCAAAGGACCCTTCGAAGCGTCCTTGGCAGCGGCGTCCGGCACGCCTTCGCCATTCGTCGCAGGAGACACCGGGGCGCGGGCGGGCGCTGCGAGCGTCCGCGACTTCACGCCGGCCGGCGGCGGCGTGTTCGTATAGTGAACCCGGCCATCGCCGTCCACCCAGCGATACAGCTGCGCAGACGCGACGGCGGTGTAGAACAGCATCGAGCCAAGAACCAGGAGTCGCATCATGGTGAGTTCCTCATCTGACCTCAACGCACGGGGGCGCCGCTTGTGGACGCGAGTATAATGCCGCTTTGCGTGAAAGGCTGATCATGCGTGTCATCCAGAAGGCGCTGACCTTCGACGATGTGCTCCTCCTTCCCGCCCACTCCCGCGTCCTGCCGCGCGAAGTTTCCCTGAAGACCCGCTTCACCCGAAAACTCGAGCTGAACATTCCGGTCGTGTCCGCCGCCATGGACACCGTGACCGAAGCACGGCTGGCGATCGCGCTCGCGCAGGAGGGTGGCCTGGGCATCATCCACAAGAATTTTCCGGCCGAGCTGCAGGCGGCCGAGGTCGCCAAGGTGAAGCGCTTCGAGTCCGGCGTGCTGCGCGATCCGATGACCGTCGCGCCGGAGATGACCGTGCGCGATCTGATGGCGCTGCAGAAGCAGCACAAGATCTCCGGGTTCCCGGTGGTCAAGGCCGGCAAGGTGGTCGGTATCGTCACCAACCGCGACCTGCGCTTCGAGACGCGGCTCGACCAGCCGCTGAAGAACATCATGACGCCGCAGAAGGACCTGATCACGGTGCGCGAAGGCGCGAGCCGCGAGCAGGCCAAGGAGCTGATGCACAAGCACCGCCTGGAGCGCGTCCTGGTGGTGGACGCGGAATGGCACCTGAAGGGCCTGGTGACCGTCAAGGACATCATGAAGGAGACCGAGCACCCAGTCGCCTCCAAGGATGCGCAGGGAAAGTTACGGGTCGGCGCGGCGGTCGGCGTCGGCGAGGGCACCGAGGATCGTGTCGCCGCGCTGGTCGAGGCGGGCGCCGACGTGCTGGTGGTGGACACGGCCCACGGCCACGCGCAGGGCGTGCTGGATCGCGTGCAGTGGATCAAGCGGACATACCCTCAGATCGAGGTGGTCGGCGGCAATGTCGGTACTGCCGATGGCGCAAAGGCGCTGGTGGACCACGGCGCGGACGGCGTCAAGGTCGGCATCGGCCCGGGTTCGATTTGCACCACGCGCGTCGTCGCCGGGGTTGGCGTACCCCAGATCACCGCGATCCAGGATGTCGCCGAGGCATTGGCCAGGACCGACGTGCCGCTGATCGCAGATGGCGGCGTTCGCTACTCGGGCGACGTCGCCAAGGCGCTCGGCGCGGGCGCGCATGCGGTGATGCTGGGTTCCATGTTCGCGGGCACGGACGAATCCCCTGGAGAGCTCGAGCTCTACCAGGGCCGTTCCTACAAGGCCTACCGCGGCATGGGCTCCCTGGGCGCCATGCAAAAAGGCGCCGCCGACCGCTATTTCCAGGATTCGGAGATGAACGTGGACAAGCTCGTGCCCGAAGGCGTGGAAGGGCGCGTACCGTACAAGGGGAGCGTGGTGTGGGTGATCCAGCAGTTGATCGGCGGGGTGCGGGCCAGCATGGGCTATACCGGCAGCCCGACCATCGAAGCATTGCGCACCAAGTCGCGCTTCGTGGAGATCACTTCGGCGGGCATGCGTGAATCGCACGTGCACGACGTGCAGATCGTCAAGGAAGCGCCCAACTATCGCGCCGAATGAGGCTGGGATGCACGACAAGATCCTGATCCTCGACTTCGGGGCGCAATACACGCAGCTCATCGCCCGCCGGGTGCGCGAGGCGAAGGTCTATTGCGAGATCCATCCCTGCGATGTCGGCGACGCCTTCGTGCGTGCGTTCGCGCCGAAGGGCATCATCCTGTCCGGCAGCTACGCCTCCGCGTATGACGCGGGCACCCTGAAGGCGCCCCGGGCCGTGTTCGAGCTCGGCGTGCCGGTGCTCGGCATCTGCTACGGCATGCAGACCATGGCCCAGCAGCTGGGCGGCAAGGTCGAGGCCGGCAAGTCGCGCGAGTTCGGCTACGCGGAAGTGCGCGCGCGGGGGCACACGAAGCTCCTCGAGGGCATCGAGGACGCGCGCGGCCCGAACGGGGAGGGCATGCTGAAGGTCTGGATGAGCCACGGTGACAAGGTCATCCGGATGCCGCCCGGCTTCAAGCTGATGGCCTCCACCGAGGCCTGCCCGATCGCGGGCATGGCGGATGAGGAGCGCCGATTCTACGCGGTGCAGTTCCATCCGGAAGTCACGCACACGCTGCAGGGCACGAAGCTGCTGCACCGCTTCGTGCGCGAGATCTGCGACAGCGCGGGCGACTGGAACATGCCGGATTACGTGGACGAGGCCGTGCAGCGGATCCGCCAGCAGGTGGGTAAGGAGGAGGTGATCCTCGGGCTCTCCGGTGGGGTGGATTCCTCCGTGGCCGCGGCGCTGATCCACAAGGCGATCGGCCGCCAGCTCACGTGCGTTTTCGTCGACCACGGCCTGCTGCGCCTCGACGAGGCGCAGCAGGTGATGAACACCTTCGCAAAACATATGAAGGTGAAGGTCATCCACGTGGACGCGAGCGCAAAGTTCCTCAAGGCCCTGAAGGGCGTCGCGGATCCGGAGCGCAAGCGCCGCATCATCGGCAAGCTGTTCGTGGACGTGTTCCAGAAGGAAGCGAAGCGGATCAAGGGCGCGAAGTGGCTCGCGCAGGGAACGATCTACCCGGACGTCATCGAGTCCGCCGGCGCGAAGACGAAGAAGGCCGTGACCATCAAGTCGCACCATAACGTCGGCGGCCTGCCGAAGTCCCTGAAGCTCAAGCTGCTGGAGCCCCTGCGCGAGCTGTTCAAGGATGAGGTGAGGGAACTCGGACTGGCGCTCGGATTGCCGCGCGAGATGGTGTTCCGCCACCCGTTCCCCGGCCCGGGCCTGGGCGTGCGTATTCTGGGCGAAGTGAAGCGGGAGTACGCGGACCTGCTGCGCCAGGCCGACGCTATCTTTATCCACGAGCTGCGCAGCGCCGGTTGGTACGATAAGACCGCACAGGCGTTCGCGGTCTTCCTGCCCGTGAAGTCGGTGGGCGTGATGGGCGACGGACGAACCTACGAGTACGTCGTTGCGCTACGCGCCGTGCAGACCACGGACTTCATGACCGCGGACTGGGCCCCGCTGCCGCACGAGCTTCTGGCGAAGGTCTCCAGCCGCATCATCAACGAAGTGCGCGGCATCAACCGCGTGACTTACGACATCTCCTCCAAGCCGCCGGCAACGATCGAGTGGGAGTGAGTTCCGGCGGTCGCTTACTTGGTGGCGTCCTTGATCTTGTCGCCGGCGTCCTTCACGGCGTCGCCCGCCTTCCTCGCCGCGTCGTCGACCGCCTCGCCGGCTCGCTCTCCCGCACCTTTTTTCTCACAGGCCGATAATCCAACCACGGCGAAAGCCAGCAGCAGTGCCGCCGCAAGGGCGGAAATGGATTTCATGATGTGCTCTCCAGCCGACTAGGGGTTCACCCGTCCGCTCATCATTGAGCCGACCGGCCATGCAACCGTCGCCGTTGCGTGTGGCGGGGATTTTGCTGGAATAGGCGCCCCCTGTTTGTTCGGCAGCGCACGTTGCATCATTCGACGGCGGTATCGCAGTCCTGCGGGCGGCCCGTGTCCATGCCGCGTTTGAACCAGCTCACGCGCTGGGCCGATGAGCCATGCGTGAATGACTCCGGCACCACATGCCCCTGCGTCTGCTTCTGCAGGCGATCATCGCCGATCGCAGTGGCCGCGTTGAGCGCTTCGGCGATGTCGCCGGGTTCGAGCTGGTTCATGGTGCCGGCGTGGTGTCCCCAGACGCCCGCGAAGCAATCGGCCTGCAACTCCAGGCGCACGGACATCCGGTTGCGTTCTGCCGCCGAGGCGCCATCGCGCGCTGCCGCGGGCTTCTGGAAAGTGCCCGTGAGCTTTTGCACGTGGTGGCCAACCTCGTGTGCGATCACGTAGGCCTGGGCGAAATCGCCCGGCGCACCGAAGCGTGCCTGCAGGTCGCGGAAGAACGCCAGGTCGATGTAGAGCTTCTCGTCGGCGGAGCAATAGAACGGGCCGCTCGCCGATTGCCCCATGCCGCAGGCCGAGCGTACCTGTCCGTCATAGAGAACCAACGTCGCGGCCCGGTACGGGCTGCTCGATTGCTGGAACAATTTGCCCCAGACATCCTCGGCGCTGCCGAGGACCTTGGCGACGAACTGGCCGCTTTCGTCCGCGGGCGCGCCCTTGGGGGCAGGGCGCGTTTCGCCTTGGGGCGCGACCTGCTCGGCCACGTTCAAGACGGCCGCGGGGTCGAAGCCAAGGAAGTAGGCGATGACCGCGATCACGACTCCGCCAATGCCCAGCCCACCGCCGATGCGCAGGCCCCGTCGATCTTCGACGTTGCCGCTGGCCCGCTGATCGCCTAGCCGCATGGGCGGGTTTCGATGCTCTGCAGTTGCTTCAGCGCAGCCCGAAGTACGACAGGATGGCGAGGATGATCACGACTGCGCCGACAAGGTAAACGATGCTGTTCATGGAGGTGCCTTTGGCGTGAGAATGCAGTGTCGAGTCGCACTGTCCGTGCGACCCTGGTCACGCACTGTCTGTGCGAGCCTAGTCACGCTAACCATGCCCGAGCGGTCGATCTGTGCGCAAGCGCGCACAGCGGTGGTTCGTTAGCGCACGGACGAATTGCGCGACGTGGTCCACGCTGCGCATATGCAGAGCAATCTTCATTCATTGCGCACGCGCGAGCGAGCGCGCATGCGGCGGGTGTGGCCCGTGCTGTTGTTATCGGCGGTGGCGGCAGGCTGCGGGGGTAGCAGCGACAGTGTACCGGCGGCGTCGTGCTCGGTCTCCCAGTCCGGTGCGCTGCAGGCGCTCGAAGCGGAGATGGGTACCGCGCTGTCGTCCGTGGCCGTGTCGGAGGTGGATTTCTCCTACGCCGTGGAAAGGCTGGATGGGCGCAGGTATACCTTCAACCGGGGAAGCTCCACCCTGCAGACGTCCTATGAATCCAAGTCCGCCTCGAAACTGGTCTCCGCGGTGATTCTCCTGCGGCTGGTGGAGCAGGGCTACCTGGCCCTGCCGGATCAGCCGCAGCAGTACATTGACGGCTGGCCGATCGGCGGCAGCGACCCGTTGTCCGGCATCACACTGGCGCACCTGCTGAGCTTTACCTCCGGTCTGACGGAAGATCCCGCTTGCCTCAATGCCGCAAATTCGGACTTCGAGGAGTGTGTCCTCAGCGTCGCGGACGCCAACGCCGGCAACGGCAACGTGCCGGGACAGGCCTTTTTCTATGCCAGCGGACACCTGCAGGTCGCGGGCCTCATGGCAGTCAAGGCGCGCGGTGTCGCCGGCTGGCAGGCCATTTTCACGGAATTCAGGTCGCAAACCGGGCTCTTCCCGGCATCGCCGTATGACGCTCCGTCCTTGTCCAATCCCAACCTTGCCGGTGGCATGCATTTCACGGGCGAGGACTACATGGCCTTCCTCAAGGCGCTCAAGGGTGGACTGCTGCTGAATGCCGCCTCCATGAACCAGTTGCTGATGGATCGAACGGCATCCATCCCCATGGTTTACTCGCCAATACGCTCCGGCATCGGGGGCGGCGCAGGTCTTGGAGAAGACTGGCACTACGGATTCGGCCTTTGGCACGAATGCCGGAGTGCGACCTTCAATTGCACGGCCGGCGCGAGGGTATCAAGTCCGGGCGCCCTCGGGTCCTACCCGTTCTGGGATAGAACCCGAGGTTACTCGGGGGTCGTCGTACGCGCGGGTGCGTTCGGTACCTTGACCACCGGGATCGCGATTGAACGTGCGGTTCGCGCCACAGTGGAGGCGTGGGCGGCCTGCTAGCCGCCGAAGCCGTCCGCCACCCCTACATCGAGCAGATTCGGCGTGCCGCTGGCGATGGCGGCCTGCAGTGCGGGCAGGATGTCCTGCGGCTCGGTAATGCGCCGCGCCGGCATGCCCATCGACTGCGCGAGGCGCACAAAATCGATTTCCGGCTCGCGGATGTCCATGCCGACGAACTTGTCGGTCTTGCGGAAGGACACCAGCCGCTCCTTGAGGATGCGGTAGCCGCGGTTGTTGGCGATCACGTAGGTGATCGGCCGCTTCAGGCGCGCCGCCGTCCAAAGCGCCTGGATGTTGTACATCGCACTGCCGTCGCCGATCAGGGCAACGACCGGCCGCTGCGGCAAGGCGAGACTGATGCCCACGGCGCCGGCGACGGCAAAGCCGATGCCGCCGGACGCCAAGCCATAGTAGCCTTGACGATCGCGCTGGCGCAGAAGCGCCGGCAGCGGGGCCGAGGTGGTCAGCGCCTCCTCGACCAGCACCGCATCGGCCGGTAGTGCGTCCGCCAGCTGCATCATGAAAAAGCGTGGATCGATGGGCTGGGTCGCCGCCGCCTTGAGTGCTTCCTCGCGTGCGCGCACGCGTTTGGCCGACCAGTTGTCACGCGCCAGCGCCTCGATGCGTCGCTTCGCTGTTGCCTTCTGCGCTGCCGTCATGCGCGTGCGAAGCAGCGCATTGAGCGCCCGCAGCGTTTCGCGTACGTCGGCGCGCAGGGCGATCTCGGTCGGGTGGTTCTTGCCGAGCTCCCAGTCGCGTTCCGAGATCTGCACCACCGGCATGCCCTCCGGCAGCGCATCGAGCGGATGGTGCACGGACATGCGCAGCACTTCGCCGCCCAGGCACACCAGCAGGTCGTGGGCCGCGAGCGCGGCACGCACCTGGGTTTGGCTGCGGGTGAGGGTGCCCAGGAAAGCCGGATGCTCCGAGATGAAGTTCGCCGAATAGGGGATGGTCTCCTGCCACACCCCGGCGCCGATCAGCTCGGCGAGCTCCGCCGCTTCGGCGAGCGCGTCGCGGCTGGAAAGCTCGTGAGCTGCGATCAGTACCGGGTTGCGTGCCTGCAGCAAGCGCTCGGCCAGGCGCTCCAGGGCGGCGTCTGTCGGACGTACCGCCGTGTCGATGCGCGTCGGATGCCCGAACTCGATCGGCGCCTCGGCATCCAGGATATCGCCCGGCAAGCTGATGAACACCGGTCCGGTCGGCGGCGTGAGCGCCACCTTGGCGGCACGATGGACGATGCGCGGCAGATCCTCGGCGCGGTTGACGTCCACCGCCCACTTCACCATCGGCTGTGCGATCGGCACGAGCGGCGCGTAGAGCATCGGCTCGGTGAGGCCATGGCCCTGCTCCTGCTGGCCGGCGGTCAGCAGGAGCGGCGAACCGTAGAACTTCGCATTGAACAGCGCGCCCATGGCGTTGCCGAGGCCGGGGGCCACATGCACGTTCGCCGCGGCGAGCCTGCCGGAAGCGCGCGCATAGCCGTCGGCCATGGCCACCACCACGCCTTCCTGCAGCCCGAGCACGTACTCGATGTCGGCCTGCTTGGACATCGCTTCCATGATCGCCAGTTCCGTGGTGCCGGGATTGCCGAACAGGTGCGTCACACCTTCGGCGGCGAGCAACTTCAGGAAGGCTGCGTGGCCGCTGACGGTGGGGGGCAGGGGAGCGCGGTCCATGGGGTTCCGGGTCGATGGCTCAGGTGGAGCGCCTGATATTATCAAGCGAGCGAATGGACGACGAACACTACATGCGGCACGCGCTCGGGCTCGCGGCGCGCGCTGGGGACGAGGTTCCGGTCGGCGCGGTAGTGGTGCTCGACGGCAAGGTCGCAGGCGAGGGCTGGAATCGGCCGCTCGCCACGCACGACCCGACCTCGCACGCCGAGATCGAGGCGATCCGGGCGGCGGGCAAGGCCACGGGCAACTACCGCCTGACCGGCGCGACGCTTTACGTGACCGTCGAGCCCTGCACGATGTGCGTGGGCGCCATCTTCAACGCGCGCATTGCCCGCGTGGTCTACGGCGCCGCCGAACCCAAGACGGGTGCCGCCGACCTATTCATGTCCCGCCACAACCATCACGCGAAGGTGCAGGGCGGGCTGCTGGCTGAGGAGTGCGGCGCACTGCTCAAGCGCTTCTTCGAAGCCAGGCGATGACGATCGAGATCGACGTCGGCAAGCAGGAGCTGCGCCTGCCGAGCGGCAAGCGTTACGCCATCTCCACGGCGAAGAACGGTCTGGGCGAGCAGAACGGCAGCTTTTGCACGCCGCGCGGCCGCCACCTGGTGCGCGCGAAGATCGGCACCGGGCAGCCGCTCGGCGCGGTGTTCGTGCGGCGCCGCCCGACGGGCGAGGTGTGGTCGCCGGAGCTGCACGCGAAGTATCCGGGACGCGACTGGATGCTGACGCGCATCCTATGGCTGTCAGGCCGCGAAGTCGGCAGAAACCGCCTGGGCGTCGTGGACACCATGCGACGCATGATCTACATCCACGGCGCACCGGACAGCGCCGAGATGGGCAAGCCCGGCTCGCACGGCTGCATCCGCATGCGCAACGCGGACGTGGCCGAACTGTTCGAGCTCGTGCCGCCCTACACGGAAGTCGACATCAGGGGCTGAAGGCGCTCCCGGCTGGGGGCCTCCACGATGCCCTTTTCGCAGATGATGGCGGTGATCAGCTCCGCCGGCGTCACGTCGAACGCGGGATTCCTCACGGCGATGCCCTCGGGCGCCCAGCGCCGGCCACGGTAGCCGGTCATTTCGTCGGCCGGACGTTCCTCGATCGGAATGCTCGAGCCGTCGGCGATCTTCGCGTCGAAGGTGGAGCGCGGCGCCGCGACGTAGAACGGCAGGCCGTGATGCCGCGCCAGCACCGCGAGCATGTAGGTGCCGATCTTGTTCGCCGTATCCCCATTGGCTGCAATGCGGTCCGCGCCGACGATGACCAAGTCGATTTCCTTGCGCTGCATGAGGTATCCGGCCATGTTGTCCGCGATCAAGGTGCAGGCGATTCCTTCCTGCAGGCATTCCCAGGCAGTGAGCCGGGCGCCCTGGAGATACGGCCGGGTCTCGCAGGCGAACACGGAGATGCCCTTGTCCCTGGCGGAGCGGATCACACCCAGTGCCGTGCCGTGTCCGGCCGTGGCCAGAGCACCCGTGTTGCAGTAAGTCAGCACACGGGCCCCCTGCGGAATCAGCTTCGCGCCATGCGCCCCGAGGGCGCGGTTCACGGCGAGATCCTCCGCGAAGATGGCTTCGGCTTCCGCGCGCTTGTCCTTGGCCTTGCGCATGCGCTCCAGCGCCCAGAACAGGTTGACCGCCGTGGGACGGCTCTTCGCCAGGATGTCGTAGGAGGACGCCGCGGGGTCCAGCGCGATGCCGAAGGCCGCTGCGCAACCGATGGCCGGCGCGCCGCGCACCACCATGTCGCGGATCGCCCCCGCCACTTCGGCGGCCGTACGGCAGGTCACATAGGCGACCTGGTCAGGCAGCAGGCGCTGGTCGAGCAGCTCTAGCGCATCGCCGGTCCAGCGCAGGGCTGCTACGCTCACACCAGCTTCTCGGTGCCGCCGTCCACCGGCACCTGCGCCGCGGTGGTCTTGGCGAAGAGCGGACCGCACATCTCCGCGGCCATCTCGGCCACATCCTTGGAGCTCACCTCGGTCTGCAGCAGGTTGTTCTTCTTGTACTGCTCGACCGTCAGGTTGTACGCCTTGGCGCGGGAGGCGAGGACCTCCTCGGTCCAGAGCGCCGTGTCGTACACCGCGTTCGGGTGGATGGTGTTGATGCGGATGCCGTCCTTCGCCCACTCGAGCGCCGCCACGCGCGCGAGCTGGTTGAGCGCCGCCTTCGACGCAGAGTAGGCGCCGGCGCCCATGCCGGGAGCGGGCACGTTCTTCGAGCCGATCACCACCACGCGGCCGCCGCGCGGCGCACGCCTGAGCAGGGCGTGGCAGGCCTGCATCACGAGCAGGTTCGCTTCCACGTTGACCGTCATCGCGCTCTTCCACATGCCGGGGTCGATGTCCTTCACGGCCTGGGAGGAAGGAAAGATGCCGGCGTTCAGCACCAGCATGTCCACGCCGCCGAAGCGTTTGACGGCTGCATCCATCGCAGCCTGCACGGCCTTCACGTCCGTCAAGTCGCAGGGCAGACCCAGGAAATCAGGCCGCTTGAACAACTCGCCGATCGCGGGGTTGCGGTCCAGGCCGACCACGGCGGCGCCGCGCTTGAGGAAGGATTCGGCGCAGGCCTTGCCGATGCCGGAGGCTGCTCCCGTCACCATCGCGATCTCTCCGGCGAATGGCGGTGGACTGCCCGACTTCCTCAGCTTGGCCTGCTCCAGGTCCCAGTACTCGATGTCGAAGGTGTGCCGGTCCTCCAGCGCGCGCCAGGCGCCGAGCGCCTCGGCGCGCAGGATCACGTCGATGGTGTGCTCGTAGAGCTCCTCGATGATGCGGGTGTCCTTCGCGCTGCGGCCGAACGCGGCGAAGCCCAGGTCTGGATCAAGCGCCATGCGCGGCGCCGGATCGAGCATCGTCTTGGGTTCCTTCGCCAGCTTCGCATTGGCGGCGAAATACTCGCGATAGGCGACGCCAAACGCGCCCGTGTCACGCCCGAGCATCGGCCGCGGCTTGGTGCGAATCACGTGGTCCGGCGTCGCCGGCCCGCCCTGCGAGATGCGCGCCACGTCCGGATGGCGCGCGAAGCCGAGGAAACGGGGCGAGTCATTGCACCGGCAGAGCATGGGAAAGCCCGCGGCATTCGACACGTCCTGGCGCAGCTTCGCCGCCTCCTCGCGCTTGAAATCCGCGGGCGATGCCGGCGGCAGTCCGATGCTCCACGCCTTCTGCGCGGCGAGATACTTTTCGGCCATGCTGACCAGCTCGATCATCAATTCGTACGCTTCGCGGGCATCCTCGGCGAAAGAGAACACGCCGTGGGACAACAGCATCATGCCGACCGTGCGCCGGGTCGCCTGCTTCGGATACTCCCGCGCGCAGTAGGACGCCAGGTCGAAGCCGGCCATGATGTACGGGATCACCACCACCCGGTCGCCGTAGATGTCGCGCACGCGCTTTTCGCCGTCAGGCGCATTGGAGATGGATAGCATCGCATCGGCATGCGTATGGTCGACGTACTTGTGCGGCAGCAGGGCGTGCAGCAGCGTTTCCACCGATGGCGCCGGCGCGCCCGCGCGCAGGGAATGCGTGCCGAGCTCGCTCACCATCTGCGGGTCGGACAGGCGCTCGAGCGTCGTCAGGCGCCGCATGTAGGCGAGTGGCAGCGGCGTGAAACCCTGCGGCTCGATGGTCTCGAGATCCCAGCCGCTGCCCTTCACATAGAGGATGTCCTCCTGTTCGCCAAACAGGTTCTTCTCGCGCAGCTTCACCGACGTATTGCCGCCGCCGTGCAGCACCAGTGACTTGTCCCGCCCAAGCAGGCGAGAGGTGTAGACGCGCGGGCCCAGCGGGCCGGAAAATTTCGCTGCCTCGGCGTCATCCCACAGGCTTTTCATGGGGCGAATTATACTTTTGCGCAATGACCAGAATCGAGCTCATGGGCTGGGACGAGGCGCGCGTGGCAGCAAGCCGCATCCGGGTGCAGGTATTCGTCGACGAGCAACGCGTGCCGCGGGAGATCGAGATGGACGACCTGGATGGCGCATGCGTGCACGCGCTCGCCTATGTGCAGGGCAGGGCGGTGGGCACGGGCCGGCTGCTCCCCGACGGGCATATCGGCCGCATGGCCGTGCTCAGGGAATGCCGTTCCCTGGGCGTAGGCGGCGCGATCCTCGAGCGTCTGATCGAGGAGGCGCGACTGAGGGGAATGCGGAACGTGGTCCTGTCAGCGCAGACGCACGCGCTGGGCTTTTACCGCAGGCATGGGTTCAAGGAGGAGGGGCCGGTGTTCGAGGAGGCGGGGATTGCGCATCAGGCCATGCGGCGCGTGCTGAACTCGTAGCGCAGCGTCGGTTCCTCGGCGCCGCCGGCACCGAACGCGCGCTCGGCGAAGCGCACCTCGTCGCCCATCAGGACCACGCTCGAGCAGCGAGTCCCGTAGCGTTCATTGACGATCTTCGCCTGCGACAGCACGCCGAACATCGGTTCCAGCGACACCGGGCAGTGCCGGAAACGCTGCTTGTGTTCCTTCACGTCGACCGTATCGAGCAGCAGGTTGCCCAGGCCGTACCAGCCGGGCTCCAGGCGCCGCGGGCCGCCATCGCGATTCGAGAGCCACCAGAGGTCCTCGCCATCGGCGGCGAGGAGATTGAAGCCGCTGTACTCGAAGGCGCGCGCCGCCAACTCCGGCACGGGGATGCCGTCCAGAAAGCGGGTGACGAGCGCGCCGCGCGACTCCGCCGCACCCGGCTCCGTCCCGCCGCGGTAATTGGTGACCGCGGCGAAGCGTCCGCCGCGGGACACGCCCATCCACGTCCCGCCGGCCTGCAGGTCTCGGCCGCCCAGGATGTCCGGGCGATCCTCCCAGAACGCAGCGCGCACGGCGGGCCGCCCATGAAACTCATCGCGATTGGCGGCAACGACGAGGCGGTACTGTGCGTGCACCTTCCATGCAACGAGGATCAGGCACATACGAATCGCTCGACTTGGCGCTCCAGGCCGAGCCCAGCCGCTTCGCGGTCGAGCAGCGCCTCGAATGCCGCGCCATCGGCGATGTTCTCGTAGATCTCCATGTACGTGCCGGGGTCGTCGCGGCGCCGCATCCAGCGTCCGCGAACGCCGGTCGACGCTTCGACGAGGTCGAACAACCGCTCGACGTCCTTTCGCAGCCCCACCGCCCGATCCGGTGCGATCCGGTAGTAAACGTAGTAGCTGGTCACGCGTAGGGCAGGGGCAGCAACTCCAGATGCGGGCCATCAGGCGCGCGCAGCCGGATCGGCTGGCCGCCCTCCAGGGCGCTGATCTGCACGACAGCGAGCAGTTCGCTGCCACCGCCCGGAACAGCGGCTGCAGCCACCACCTTCCCGCTCGCCTGCCCGGCGAACTCATCCGCGTAAAGCTCGTCGCCGGCGGCCGCCGGCGCAGACACGCGCGCGCGCGCCATGCGGCGCTTGAGCACACCCCGATATTGCGTACGCGCCACAACCTCCTGTCCCGGATAGCAGCCTTTCTTGAAATCCACCGCGCCCAGGCGCTCTAGATTCACCATCTGCGGCACGAACTCTTCCTGCGTGGCCTGCACCACTTGCGGCAGGCCAGACCGGATCTCCTGCAATACCCACGACGCCTCGCCCTGCTCGAGCGCCAGGCTGGAAAAGCGCCCACGCTGCGCCGCAGGCGCCAGGATCAGGAACCGCTGCGCGCCCACCCGCACCACGGCGATTCCTTCCGAACGCGCGGCCTGCAGTTCTCCTTGCGGTACAGCGAGGCCGAGTTGCGCTAGGCGCGTCTCGGCGGTTTCACCCCAGAGGCCGTACTGCATCCATGCGTCGCTGACATCGGCAACCTTGGCCTTGGCACGGAGCACGAACATCGAGAGGCGCTTGGCGATGGCGGGCGCGATATCCCTTGAGACCTGCAGGAGTAAGCCACCCTGTTGCGGCACCACCAGGAACAGCGCCAGCAAACGGCCTTTTGCCGAACACCATCCGGCGCGTCGCGCTTCGCCCTCTGCGAGGTCCTCGATGCCGTTGGTCAGCTGCGCCTGCAGGAAAGTGCGCGCGTCGTCGCCCGTGCACGACAGCAATCCGAGGTGCTGCAACTCCGCGGCAAGGTGAGTGACTTTGGTGTCCATCGTAGAATGACCCTCGGAATTCTATTCCGTTTCCCCCATGAAATCGTTGCGCAAACTACTTGCCATCGCCCTTCTGGGGCTCGCCGCCTTGGCGGGCTACGCGGCGTGGTACGTCAGCACCGCGGTGCGCATACAGGCTGTGCCGGTCGGATTCGAGATTCCGGCCGGTAGCGGATTGCGTGCAGCGATCCGGCAGATGGAGCGGGCCGGCGTCGAGCCCGGGCGTTTGCGTTTCGAACTGCTGGCTCGCGCCGCCGGGAGAGCCGGCGCCATCAAGGCCGGAAACTACGAAATTTCGTCGGGCGTCACGCCGCTGGAGCTGCTCGACCAGATCACGCGCGGACTGGTCACCCAGGCGGAGATCACGTTCATCGAGGGCTGGACCTTTCTCCAGTTGCGCGCAGCGCTGGACCAGAGCCTGGACCTGCGCCACGACAGCCGGGGCATGAGCGACGCGGCACTGCTCGAGCGGATCGGGGCGAGCGAAAGCCATCCCGAGGGCCTTTTCTTCCCGGACACCTACCTATTCGCGCGCCATTCCAGCGATCTGGCGGTACTGCGCCGCGCCTACCGCGCCATGCAGCGACACTTGGTGGAGGAATGGCGGCAGCGCGCAGCCGATCTGCCGTACAAGACGCCTTATGATGCCCTCATACTCGCGTCGATCGTGGAGAAGGAAACCGGCCGGGGCGCCGATCGCGGCGAGATCGCCGGCGTACTGGTGAACCGGTTGCGCATCGGCATGGCCCTGCAGACGGATCCTGCGGTGATCTACGGGTTGGGCGAGCGATTCGACGGCAATTTGAAGCGCGTGCACCTGACCACGGACGGTCCCTACAACACCTACACGCGGCGGGGCTTGCCCCCGACGCCCATCTCGCTGCCAGGCCTGGCAGCTATGCGCGCCACGTTGCAGCCGGCCCGGACCAAGGCGCTGTACTTCGTGTCCCGCGGCGACGGCACCACCCAGTTCTCGCGCAGCCTCGAGGAGCACAATCGCGCGGTGTCAAAACACCAGTTGCAA
>Ga0209705_10000953_pt1 | contig 15305 bp, 8 predicted proteins | sample PPLLaktember2015_5_FD_187262 | JGI IMG/M metagenome (GOLD analysis project Ga0209705, IMG submission 187262) | Freshwater sediment microbial communities from Prairie Pothole Lake near Jamestown, North Dakota, USA - PPLs Lake P8 Core (1) Depth... | ecosystem: Environmental > Aquatic > Freshwater... | reverse complement strand
TCAAAACTATCAGACTAGAGGACGGTAGAGGGAGGTAGAATTCCCGGTGTAGTAGTGAAATGCGTAGATATCGGGAGGAATACCAGTGGCGAAGGCGGCCTCCTGGACCGTTCCTGACGCTCAGACGCGAAAGCTAGGGGAGCAAACGGGATTAGAAACCCCGGTAGTCCTAGCTGTAAACGATGCATACTTGGTGTCGGTGGGGTAAAATCCGCCGGTGCCGGAGCTAACGCGTTAAGTATGCCGCCTGGGGACTACGGCCGCAAGGTTAAAACTCAAAGGAATTGACGGGGCCCCGCACAAGCAGCGGAGCGTGTGGTTTAATTCGTTGCTACGCGAAGAACCTTACCCGGGTTTGACATACAGGTAGTAGGGATCCGAGAGGTGACCGACCCTTCGGGGAGCCTGTACAGGTGCTGCATGGCTGTCGTCAGCTCGTGCCGTGAGGTGTCCGGTTAAGTCCGGTAACGAGCGCAACCCTCACTGTGTGTTACAAGTGTCACACGGAACTGCCGGTATCAAGCCGGAGGAAGGTGGGGACGACGTCAAGTCAGCATGGCCTTTATATCCGGGGCTACACACACGCTACAATGGTCGGTACAATGGGTCGCAAAGCCGCGAGGTGGAGCCAATCCCCAAAACCGGCCTCAGTTCAGATTGCAGGCTGCAACTCGCCTGCATGAAGTCGGAGTTGCTAGTAAACGCGCGTCAGCATTAGTGCGTTGAATACGTTCCCGGGGCTTGTACACACCGCCCGTCACGTCATGGGAGCTGGTAACACCTGAAGCCGGTATCCTAACCCGCAAGGGAGGGAGCTGTCGAAGGTGGGACTGGTGACTGGGACGAAGTCGTAACAAGGTAGGTGTACCGGAAGGTGCGCCTGGATCACCTCCTTTCTAGGGAGTTCTGAGCAAACTGCTGAGGCAGGATGCTCTACTCCAAACCGGAATTCACTAGCGGTGGTGAAAAACGTTAGGACAGATTCAAATTCCTATCACTATTCAGTTGTTAAGGCCCTCCAGGGCCTGTAGCTCAGTTGGTTAGAGCACAGTCCTGATAAGACTGGGGTCACTGGTTCGAATCCAGTCAGGCCCACTACCTTACCAGTACGATGGGGATGTAGCTCAGTTGGGAGAGCGCCGCCTTTGCAAGGCGGATGTCAGGGGTTCGAATCCCCTCATCTCCACAGAGCCATCCGTTCAAATGAGGTGTACTTGCGGTTTGATGCGGTCTGGATCTGAATAAGTTTTGCGCAACCAGTTGGGAGTTTTTCTGGCCCGGCTTTTGCGCCGGGCCGTATCGTCTAAAAAAATAGGTTGGCAGTTGAGCGGTGCTCCCGAGGTTCGCTTCGAGGCCACCAGTCAGCGGACAACCGCTGGGGTCGATTAGACCCAACAGCCGCAAGGCTGGCGCACATTACCAATTGAATAGCGAGAACAAACGAGCGAAAAGTTTCGAATTCTCCGTATCACGTGATTAAGTTACTAAGGGCTTACGGTGGATGCCTTGGCGTCAAATGCCGATGAAGGACGTGGGACACTGCGATAAGCCTCGGGGAGCCGTGTACAGGCGCCGATCCGGGGATGTCCGAATGGGGAAACCTACCGTTGCGAACCAACGGTGTCTCTTGGTTGAATATATAGACCTTGAGACGGGAACCTGGGGAACTGAAACATCTAAGTACCCAGAGGAAAAGAAATGATTCTCCGAGTAGTGGCGAGCGAAAGGAGAAAAGCCCAAACCGATCTGGCTTGCCGGATCGGGGTTGTAGGGCCTGATATATAGGAGTTACAAAGTGCTCTGCTAGCAGAATGGTGTGGGACAGCCAACCAAAGAAGGTAACAGTCCTGTATGCGAAAGTTGAGCGCCTCCTGTCAGGTACCTGAGTACTACCGGGCACGCTAATCCGGTAGGAAGCTGGGGAGTCCACTCTCCAAGGCTAAATACATTTGACGACCGATAGTGAACAAGTACCGTGAGGGAAAGGTGAAAAGCACCCCGGTGAGGGGAGTGAAATAGATCCTGAAACCGTAAGCCTACAAGCAGTCGAAGGGCTAATGGCGGGTCTGTGCGCCGGCGAAAGCCGGATGCGCGCCGCTATGCCTGACGGCGTGCCTTTTGGAGAATGAGCCTGCGAGTTAATCTTTGTGGCAAGATTAAGGGAGTGACACCCGTAGTCGTAGCGAAAGCGAGTCTGAATAGGGCGTATAGTCGCAAGGATTAGACACGAAACCTGGTGAGCTACCCATGGCCAGGGTGAAGCGGATCTAACCATCCGTGGAGGCCCGAACCTACTAATGTTACAAAATTAGGGGATGAGCTGTGGGTAGGGGTGATATGCCAAACGAACTAGGAGATAGCTTGTTCTCCCCGAAATAGCTTTAGGGCTAGCGTCAAGCGTTCAGTATCGGAGGTAGAGCACTGGATGAGCTAGGGGGCTTACTGCTTACCGAACTCAACCAAACTCCGAATGCCGATACTCCAGAGCTTGGCAGTCGGACTCCGGGAGATGAGTTTCGGGGTCGAGAGGGGTTCAGCCCAGATCAACAGCTAAGGTCCTAAAGTCCAGGCTAAGTGGGAAACGATGTGGGATTACTCGGACAACCAGGAGGTTGGCTCAGAAGCAGCCACCCTTTAAAGAGTGCGTAATAGCTCACTGGTCAAGTGATCCTGCGCGGAAAATATAACGGGGCTAAGCCTGGCACCGAAGCTTTGGGTCTCAGTCCTAGACTGGGACGGTAGGGGAGCGTTCTGCCAGCAGTGAAGGTCGACTGTAAAGACGGCTGGAGCGGGCAGAAGTGAGAATGCAGGCATGAGTAGCGTAAAACACGTGAGAACCGTGTTCGCCGTAAATCTAAGGTTTCCGACGCCAGGTCAGTCCGCGTCGGGTTAGTCGGTCCTTAGCTGAGGCCGTGAGGCGTAAGTGATGGACATCCGGTCAACATTCCGGAACCACCTTTGATGAGCGATGAGGGGACGCAGCGAGGTAGACCAGCCTGCGATTGGTTGTGCAGGTGTAAGCGTGTAGGCGTTGAGGCCTGGTGAAAACAGGCTGAGCTGAGGCGCGAATGCGAGCCTTTAAGGCGGAAGTGGTTAAGCCTTGCTGCCGAGAAAAGCCTCTAAGCGTTGATTCGAAGGTGTCCGTACCGCAAACCGACACTGGTAGATGGGTAGAGTATACCAAGGCGAACGGGAGAACCCTCGTTAAGGAACTAGGCAATTTAGCCCCGTAACTTCGGGATAAGGGGTGCCACCTGATGTGAAATTTATACAAATGGAGCATCGGGTGGTCGCAGTGAAATGGTTCTAGTGACTGGTTAACAAAACCACAGGTCTCTGCAAAGCCGTAAGGCGATGTATAGGGGCTGACACCTGCCCAGTGCTGGAAGGTTAAAGGGAGGGGTTAGGCGCAAGCCGAAGCTCTGAACTGAAGCCCCAGTGAACGGCGGCCGTAACTATAACGGTCCTAAGGTAGCGAAATTCCTTGTCGGGTAAGTTCCGACCCGCACGAACGGTGTAACAACTAGAACAGTGTCTCAACGAGGGACCCGGTGAAATTGAAATACGAGTGAAGATGCTCGTTACCCGCAGCAGGACAAAAAGACCCCGTGGAGCTTTACTGCATCTTGGCATTGAGTTTGGGCATTGTCTGTGTAGCATAGGTGGGAGGCTGTGAAGCTGGAGCGCTAGCTTCGGTGGAGCCAACTGTGAAATACCACCCTGATGATGTTTAGACCCTAACCCCATTCCATGATCTGGATGGGGGACCGTGCCAGGTGGGCAGTTTGACTGGGGCGGTCGCCTCCTAAAATGTAACGGAGGCGCCCAAAGGTTCCCTCAGGCTGAATGGAAACCAGCCAGAGAGTGTAAAGGCATAAGGGAGCTTGACTGCAAGACCAACGCGTCGAGCAGAGACGAAAGTCGGGCTTAGTGATCCCACGGTACCGTGTGGAAGGGCCGTGGCTCATCGGACAAAAGCTACCCCGGGGATAACAGGCTGGTGAGGCCCAAGAGTTCATATCGACGGCCTCGCTCGGCACCTCGATGTCGGCTCATCGCATCCTGGGGCTGGATAAGGTCCCAAGGGTCGGGCTGTTCGCCCGTTAAAGCGATACGCGAGCTGGGTTCAGACCGTCGTGAGACAGGTCGGTCTCTATCCGCTGTGGGCGCAAGGGATTTGAGAGGATCTGCCCCTAGTACGAGAGGACCGGGGTGGACGGACCTCTGGTGTGCCAGTTGTCGTGCCAACGGCATCGCTGGGTAGCTAAGTCCGGCAGAGATAACCGCTGAAAGCATCTAAGTGGGAAACTCGCCTCAAGATAAGATCCCTCATCCCGTTAAGGGAGTAAGGCCGCAGGAAGACTACCTGCTTTGATAGGCAGCATGTGTAAGCGCAGTAATGCGTTCAGCTAAGCTGTACTAATGGCCGAGGGCTTAATTACGTGGTGCGGAGAACTCGACACTTTTCGCAAGCTTTCGCTATTCATTTTGGTAATCTTAACAACTGTAGATTAAGCCTTTTGGTGATTGGAGCGACGGGGATACACCCGGACACATCCCGAACCCGATCGTTAAGCCCGTCAGCGCCGATGGTACTTGGTGGGTAACTGCCTGGGAGAGTAGGTCATCGCCAAAAGGCTTTTTCATTTAATTGACAGAATATTAATCTTGGGTTAAAATTCAAGCCGACGTTCAGCGAATCGCCCTTGCAAAACAGGATGGTGAACTGGAAAAATTGATGGTGCACTTATATCCGCATTACCATCGCATGGCTCGGCTTGAGCATGAACGTCAGCCGGGCTTTTTTATTGCCCGCACTCTTGAAAGGGCAAGGAGGTGAGAACATTGGCATCCGTCAACCTACGTCCGAATGAGTCGCAGGATCAACTGCTTAAGCGCTTCCGCAAAAAGGTCGCCAAGAGCGGTATCTTGAGCACGGTCCGCCGCAAGCGCTGGTTTGTCTCCAAGAGCGAGCTGCGTCGCATTCAGAAAAAAAAGTCCATCCGCCGCCTCCGCCGCAAGGTGCGCCCGGAGTACGAATAGTTCTCGCCGTTGCTCATCCCAGCATTCCGCTGGATTGAACAGATCGGTAGGAGGTTTACATGGCGAAAGATGATGATAAGATTATTGTCGAAGGCACGGTGATCGAAGCCCTGCCCGGCACCCAGTTCAAGGTCCGCCTGGAGACTGGCCACGAAGTGTTAGCCTATCTCTCGGGGAAGATGCGCAAATACTACATCCGCATCCTGCTGGGTGACAGCGTGCGCGTAGAAATGTCTCCCTATGACCTCACCCGCGGCCGCATCGTCTATCGCCACAAGAAAGCACAATCCGAACCTTTCGAGATGTAAACCCTAAGTTATTTGTAACCTTACTCAATCTTCTCTTGATGTAAATAGTAAGCCGGCTGGCGAAAGTGCCAGTCGGTTTTTCTGGATGATGATTATCGGTTCAACCAATATCTCAAACATTGTCGATTCTAGCAAGAGGCTTTCAAATGTGGTTAACCTGCTTGTATCCGAGTCGTGAAAGACCAGAGCCGGATCTTTTACTTCATAGCATAGATATTCACCAGAGATGTAGGTTTGATACCCGGCTTCTTCGAGCTAGGAACGTGCTCGCTTTTCAGAATTAATTCTGATAACGGGCCTCGATTGGAACTTTGTCCTTCTGCCAATGAAAAATATTCCAAGTAATCAAAATTCAATGATGATGCCAGGGAAAGTTGTGTATAGGCATAGTTTGTCTGGCTTTGTTCGGCAATGTAAAACCCCCGTGAGTTTCACGATACTTCCCTCTGGTATCACCATCATACCCTGTAATTTTGTGTTAAAACTTAGTGAGTGTCAATACTTTCCAGGCTTGGATAATTAAATTAAAGCCTGACAGGTTTTTGTGATTGTTTTACACTTGAAAACCTGGAAGGCATCTGTTTGGATTTCTAAGATCTACTTAAAATACGGGTTATACGAGTTTAGCACCTTCATGTAATTAGCTCGCTCAAAGGCAGCCGGTTCAGCCACTGCGCCCTGGCTCATGCTGCCTTTCATTTGTCGGACGGACTCGTATTCGTGTGTCGCCATCCAGGCTTCCATTCCACCCAGGATCTCACCGACGGCAATGGAGCCGTGCTTCAGTAGCGCCGATGTGGTCATCGTCACACTGGCGCCAGCCATGATGGCCTTGATCGCATCCTCGCCGGTGTGCACACCGCTGGTCAACGCCAGGTCAGCCTGTACCTTACCGTACAAGATGGCGATCCAGCGCAGCGGCATGCGCAGCTCGTTGGAGTTGCTCAGCACCAGGTTAGGTGTCACCTCCAGAGCATCCAGGTCGAAGTCGGGCTGGTAGAAGCGGTTGAACAGTACCAGGCCGTTCGCTCCGGCGTCCACCAGGCGGCGGGCCATGTTGGGGATTGCTGTGAAGAACGGGCTGAGCTTTATCGCCAGTGGGATTTTTACCTCAGCGCGCACATCGCTCACCAGTCTTACATAGTTATCCTCCAGCTCAGCACTGGTCATGTTCGGGTCTGTGGGCAGGAAGTACAGGTTCAATTCCAGTGCGTCGGCACCGGCGTCTTCGATCTTCTTGGCGTAATGGATCCACCCGCCACTGGAAACTCCATTCAGGCTGCCGATCACCGGGATCTTTACTGCTTGTTTGGCCCGGCTCAACGCCTCGATGTAAGCCTCGGGTGCCAGGGTGTACTTGCCCGCTTCAGGCAGATAGGTGAGCGATTCGGCGAAAGTCTCAGTGCCGCGCGATAGGAAATGGTCTAACTCCAGGCTCTCGTGGATGATCTGCTCTTCGAAGAGTGAGTACATCACGATTGCCGAGATGCCAACCGCTTCCATGCGAAGGATGTTCTCCACCTTTTCTGATAAGGGGGATGGTGAAGCCACCAGGGGATTCTTAAGATTCAGTCCAAGGTAAGTTGTCGTCAGGTCAACCATGATTATCTCCCTATTTATGCTATTTAATATTGAGCTAGGGAGAAGGGTTTTACCCCTTCTCCCTTATCCCCTGGTCTACTCAGTTCCGTTCCCGTCGCCATAATGCATGGCAGCCAATTGCTTGTAGAATTCTATGCGGGTCTTGATATCTTGCTCAGCCAATTTGAGAAGCATCTCGGCGCGCTGCTCATCGCTTTGTACCAGCATGCGATAGCGGCTTTCGTTGTAGGCATACTGCTCGAATGGTACACTCGGCTCTTTGGAGTCGATGGTGAGCGGGTTCCTGCCTTCTTTAGCCAGCAGTGGGTTGTAGCGGTACAGCGGCCAGAAACCAGACTGCACAGCCAGCTTTTGCTGTTCCAATCCTTTGCGCATGTCGATGCCGTGAGCGATGCAGTGGCTGTAGGCGATAATAATCGATGGGCCATCATAGGCATCGGCTTCCAGGAAGGCGCTGAGTGTCTGCTGGTCGCTCGCGCCCATCGCTACCCGTGCCACGTAGATGTAGCCATAGGCCATGGCGATCAACCCCAGGTCTTTCTTGGGCATACCCTTGCCGTTAGCGGCGAACTTGGCCACTGCTGCTCGTGGTGTGGACTTGGATGACTGTCCACCGGTGTTCGAGTACACTTCGGTATCCAGCACCAGGACGTTGACATTGCGCCCGGTCGCCAGGACATGGTCCAGGCCGCCGTAGCCAATGTCGTAGGCCCAGCCATCGCCACCGACGATCCATACGCTCTTGCGCACTAAAACATCCGCCAGGGAGTACAGGTCACGCGCCTGTGGATCTTTGGATTTCAGCAGGCGCTCCTTGAGCAAGATCACCCGCTCGCGCTGCTCTTTGATGCCGGTTTCGCTGGTCTGGTCGGCACTGAGCAGGGCGCTGACCAGGTCTTCGCCGATCACGCCAGCCAGCTGCGGAAGCAGCTCGCGGGCATATTCGCCCTGCTTGTCCAGCGTCAGCCGGAAGCCCAGGCCGAATTCGGCGTTGTCTTCGAACAATGAGTTGGACCAGGCCGGGCCGCGCCCGTCTTTATTGAAACTCCATGGTGTGGTGGGCAGGTTGCCGCCATAGATCGACGAGCAGCCCGTAGCATTCGCCACCATCATCCGGTCACCGAACAGTTGCGTGAGCAGCTTGATGTAAGGAGTCTCACCACAGCCTGTACAGGCGCCTGAGAACTCGAACAACGGCTCGAGCAGCTGCGTATTTTTCAATGTGTGTATGTTGAGCAGGGTGCGGTCTGCTTCTGGCAGGGTCTCGAAGAACTCCCAGTTGACGCGCTCCTGTTCGCGCACCGGTGGCTGCTCGATCATGTTGATCGCCTTGCGGCCCACTTGTGTCTTATCCTTGGCCGGGCAGGCTTCTACGCACAAGGCGCAGCCAGTGCAGTCTTCAGGGGCCACCTGCAGCAGGTATTTGGTGTCTGGGAATTCTTTCCAGTTAGCATTCCGAGATTTGAAGGTTTCCGGGGCATTTTCCAGATAATGTGGTGCAACCAACTTGGCACGGATTACGGCATGTGGGCAGACGAAGACGCACTTGCCACACATGATGCACAGATCGGGTGCCCATTCAGGGATCTCCAGGGCAATGTTGCGCTTCTCCCACTGGGTCGTACCGGTGGGGAAGGTTCCGTCCACTGGGAAGGCGCTGACCGGCAGGTCGTCGCCTTCCAGTCCAATGATGCGACCCAAGACGTCCTTGACGTATTGCGGAGCCTCCTCGGGGACATTCGGGCGGCGGGTGAGCGTGCTGGTGACCTTGCCAAGTACTTTCACTTCATGCAGGTTGGCCAGAGTTTGGTCCACTGCCTTATAGTTCTTTTTCACCACCGCCTCGCCGCGCTTGCCGTAAGTCTTTTTGATGGATTTCTTGATCTGGTAGATGGCGTCGTCACTTGGCAGTACGCCGGAGATAGCGAAGAAGCAGGCCTGCATGATGGTGTTGATGCGCGTGCCCATGCCGGTGGCTTTGGCTACGTCATAGGCGTTAATGACGAAGAAGCGCAGTTTCTTGTCGAGTATGGCCTGCTGGGTCTCACGTGGCAGGGTATCCCACACCTCATCCGGACCAGCCATGCTGTTGAGCAGGAAAGTCCCGCCCGGCATGGCATACTTGAGCACATCGAAGCGCTCCAGGAAGGTGAACTGGTGACAGGCAACGAACTGCGCCTGGCTGATCAGGTACGGGGCGCGGATCGGCTTGGGACCGAAGCGCAGGTGCGAGATGGTGTTGCCACCCGATTTCTTAGAGTCGTACACAAAGTAACCCTGGGCGAAGAAATCTGTCTCTTCACCGATGATTTTGATCGAGTTCTTGTTAGCGCCCACCGTGCCATCCGCCCCCAGGCCCCAGAATATGCAGCGTACCGTTTCGGGGGATTCGATGCTGAAGAGAGGATCGTACACCAGGCTGGTGTGGCTGACGTCATCGTTTATCCCAATGGTGAAGTGGTTCTTGGGCTGCGGCTTGGCCATGTCGTCGAAGACAGCTTTGACCATCGCTGGAGTGAATTCCTTGGAAGACAGGCCATATCGTCCACCGGTGACCTTAATTTGGTGACGCCCGCCCTCTGCCAGGGCATTTACAACGTCCAGGTAGAGTGGATCGCCGGCCGCGCCGGGTTCTTTGGTGCGGTCGAGCACAGCGATCTTCTTGACGGTGGTGGGGATAACTTCAAGTAGATGCTCGTTGGAGAAAGGCCGGTACAAACGCACAATGACCACACCGACCTTTTCGCCGCGTTCCGCCAGGTAATTGGCTGTCTCGCTGGCGGTCTCGGCACCCGAACCCATCAGGATGACCACGCGCTCGGCATCTGGGGTACCCGCATAGTCGAAGAGCTGGTAATTTCGCCCGGTCAAACCGCCGAATTTCCCCATCGCCTTTTCTACAATGCCGGGGCAGGCGGCGTAGAACGGGTTGACTGTCTCGCGCGCCTGGAAGTACACATCCGGATTCTGAGCTGAGCCGCGCAGCACGGGATGCTCGGGCGAGAGGGCGCGGGCACGGTGTGCTTGCACCAGTTTATCGCTGACCATCGCCCGGATGGTCTTGTCATCGATCTTCTCGATCTTGTTCACCTCAGCCGATGTGCGGAAGCCATCGAAGAAATGCATGAAAGGCACGCGCGATTCCAGCGTTGCCGCCATGGCGATCAGGGCAAAGTCGTGTGCTTCCTGCACGGAGCAGGAAGCGAATAAAGCAAAACCAGTGCTGCGGGTGGCCATCACGTCCGAGTGGTCACCGAAGATGGATAGTGCCTGGGCAGCTAGCGAGCGCGCTGAAACGTGAAAGACAGTAGCGGTCAACTCACCGGCGATCTTGTACATATTGGGGATCATTAACAACAGGCCTTGCGAGGCGGTGAAGGTAGTGGTCAGGGCACCGGATTGCAAAGCGCCGTGCACAGCGCCAGCCGCGCCGCCCTCAGACTGCATCTCAATCACCAGGGGAACGGTACCCCACAGGTTGGGTCGCTTTTGTGCCGACCATTCGTCAGCAAACTCGCCCATCGTAGAAGAGGGGGTGATCGGATAAATGGCGATCACTTCGCTGAGCTTGTGGGCAATTAGGGCGGTAGCCTCATTGCCATCAAGGTTGATCATTTGTTTGGTCATGTTTCGCTCCGATTCTGGAATGCGCAGCATATGCGCCTGGTTCTGATATGACCCTTACAGAGGCAGGGGTGGCAGCAGTGAGGCATGATGGAATAAGATGGGCAGGATGCCCTGCCTCTGGGGTGGGGAATACCGGACGGGGTATGGAAGCATGATGAATGCCCGGCAGAACCTCAATTGGATAGTTTAGCCGCGCCCCTTTGAATCACATAGTTATATATGACATAAAAAACACCTGTCCCCTGTCACGTTTGATGGTTTCTTTAAATCTGCTCTTCTGAGGACAACGGACGCTCTTCCAAACAGTACGTGTACCCATCCGTGATCGGCTCGGCGGCGGAACGGTGGCGCTTGATGTATTGTCCGCAGTTGCTGCCGATAAGATTTTCCTCTAACGCGCCGATGCTCAGCAGAACCTGGTAACCAGCCTGGCGCAAGGCCTGGATGACATCATACTCTTCTTCTGGCAGGGAGGCACGGACGTAGGAGGTCAGGCCACTCTCACGGGCTTTGTAGGTTGGGTTGAGCGGGGTGATCTTGATCAGAAATATCTCAGGGTCGAAGTGAGCCAATAATATCGCCGGATCAACCGGAGCGTCCTGAGCCAGGGCAAAGTTAAGTGTGATCTTACGGTCGCCGGAAGCGTAGAACCGCCTCCCGTACGCTGCCATCTCGCTAAAGCTCCATTTATGGATGGGGATCATCTGGTCTCGCCGACTGAGGTCGGTGGTATGGATAGAGAATTGGAATTGGAAGTGTCCGTCAGGATACAAGGCCTTCTTGATCTCCAGCAGCCGCTCAAAGAATCGCTCCCGCTTTGCCGGCGCAATCGTTGATACGGATGGCATCAGTCCAGGTGCCTGATATCGCCTGGGCAGTTCCTCCAGCACATCCAGGACACTCATGTTCAAAGCCGGCTCTCCCATGCGGGCAAATTGGATCTTGAACTGCTCGCAGGGTATCTTTCCATCTGGGAAACGCTGGCGCACCATGTAATCTATTTGAGCCAGGATGTCTTCTGTAGACGGCTTGCCCTGATAATAGCCGCCTGCGTCGCACATGCTGCATCCTACCGGGCAGCCGTACAATGTCGAGACCAATAGTACCCATTTCTTCTCGCGCGGGATGGGCGGCTGTACCGACTCCACAAACTCAACCAGATTGCCGTCGCTTAACTCAGCCACATACACCATGGCCACATCTTCCGTGCCGGCAGAGGCGAGAATTTTCATTCGGAGGTCTCCTTCAAATACTGGAAAATTTTCATCGCCGCCAGGATGCCGTCGCCTGCAGCTATGGCTGTCTGGCGGTAAAGGCCATTCCTGACATCACCAATCCAGTATAACATGCCCTGCTTCTCTAGCTCGGTGGCTATTTCAGGCCAGGAAGGGGGGATGAAATCAAGCTGCGGTTCGCGCCCAAAGGCGCCGATCAAATAATCCACCTCGATTAATTCGCTTCCGTCCGGGCTGGTGCATTCCAGGGATATCCGGCAAGCCGGAAGCTCCTCTATCTGGACCAACCGGGTGTTGGGATGGTATGTGATATTGGGTGATGCCGCAGCACGCTGCCAGAGCAGTGGCAGGCAGCTGATCTGGTTGCCGCGGTTGAGGATCACGACCTGGTTTTGCCGGGACAGGTTGAGGGCGTAATCGAAGGCGGCATCGCCAGCACCAACAATAGCAATCTGCTTGCCGGATACGCTGATTAGTGGATATACCTCGTAATGTACCTGTTGGCGTAGATCCTCGGGGACAAGGATTTCGGTGAACTCTTTGGGTTTGGTGCCTGTGGCTATCACCAGTACGCTTGCTTGGAAATCTCCAGTTGTGGTCGATATCTGAAAAATCCCAGCCTGGTAGGAAACCGCGCGAACTTCTGTGCGAGTGACCTTGACGTCAGCGTATTGCAGGTGTTCGACCAGGCGCTGCACGAGCTCGGGACCACTAATCCCCTGGGGGAAAGCCGGGTAGTTCTCAACCAGGTTGGCATTGCGTAGCAACCCCCCGACATCACTACGCTCCAGCAGGGCGGTGTCTATGCCGTAGCGTTTCAGCTGCAGCGCCGCCGATATTCCAGCTGGCCCTGCGCCGATGATAACGACTTCATATATTTCCATGGGCTTCCTTCACGCGTGCCTGAAATTTTATCATAAACACATGGCACGCCCCATGCAACCCACATCAGGAACAACGCACTATTTCACAGTGCGTTGTTCCTGGCCGGTAAATGACTTATGGAACTGTGCTATACTTTATCCATGATCGATGAAGACCAGCACGTCTGGTGTGGCTGGGCGGCGAAGTTACGCCGCTGGGGGTTAGGCGATGGGACAGCGACACTGCTGGAAGCCGCCGGGCCGCTCACCCTTTTAGCTGCCCAAGTAGTCTACCTGGGACAGCCGCTGTTCAGCAGCTGGCTTCCTGGAAGCGGATTGAAAGCCCTGGCTGGAATGCTGGAAGATCCCACCAAAACTCAAGGTTTTGTACAATTATTACGGGAGACGCCCAACCGTGAACCTGGTATTTGACAATTTCAATACAATTCTCGGCTTTTTATTACTTGCGCTGGCATTGGGGTTGACCATCTTCTTCATCATCCGTGATCGAAGCAGAAATCTTGCCGGTCCAAATCCGCTGCGCTTGCTGCGCGATATTTCAGCGTTTACCCGCTTCCGCCGCGCCGTGGGAATCTCGGTTGAGGCCGGACAGCGCTTGCACATTTCGCTGGGACGCGGCGGCATCAACGGCTTGCCCGGTGGAGCTACTTTTATCGGTCTGACCATGCTCAACCGCTGTGCCCGCGCCGCCTCCATCAGCGACTGCCCACCTGTTGCCACATCTGGCGAGAGCCTCACTGCTGTGCTCAGCCAGGACACACTGCGCAGTGTTTACGCTGACCTGGGCGCCGAACGACGCTACGACCCTGCCAGTGGACGTTTGAGTGGCTTGACCCCTCTATCCTACGCTGCCGGAGTGATGCCCGATATCCATGATGAGCACGTCACCGCCAGCATTTTAGCCGGACATTTCGGCAGCGAAGTTGGTCTGCTTGTCGAGGCGGGTGAGCGCATTCATAGTCTGTCTGTGGCTGGCTCTGACAGCCTTTCAGCTCAGGCTGTTCTGTATGCGGCCGCCGAGGAGCCGCTGATTGGTGAAGAACTGTTTGCAGGTGGTGCTTACCTGGGTGCTGGCCCAGCGCATATTGCCAGCCTGTTCATGCAAGACATCCTGCGATGGATAGTAGTCGGGGTGATCGCCCTGGGCGCCATTCTGAAACTTGTAGGAGTTTGGCCGTGAAGAAAGCCCTTTCGATCGGAAATGCTCTCATTGCGATAGCTGCTGGCGTCCTGGTTCTGCTTGGATACCTGCTGCCGGAACTTTTGGGAACCCTGCGGACGCTGCTGGTGCAATGGGCGGTCATCCTGGCGGCTTTCGCTTTGCTGTTGGGGATCATAAACCTGGTAATGGTGCATGGAAAACGCCTCACCACCCCCAAAGCTAGCTTGAACAAGCTGTATAGTGCCGTCCTGCTGCTATCCTTGATCCTGACCATCTTGTTGGTCGGCATAGCTACCCCAACCAGCTTTTGGTCAGTCTGGCTGGTGAGCACTTTTCAGGTACCGGTGGAAGCCAGCTTGCTGGCAGTGCTGGCGGTGGTGCTGGTATATTCTGCTTCCCGCTTACTCAGTCGCCGTCTGCACTGGACTTCGCTGCTCTTTCTGGGGACAGTGGTGCTGGTCCTCCTGGGTATGGCACCGCTGCTGTTCATCGGCGAGGTACCCATCCTCAGCAGCTTACGCCAATGGTTGGCAAGCGTTCCTGCACTGGCTGGAGCGCGTGGCTTGCTGCTGGGTGTAGCGCTGGGGGCGATCGCCACCGGCCTGCGCATCCTGATGGGCGTTGACCGCCCCTACGGGGATTGACCTATGGCTGAGATACTATGCCCCGAGTGTGGTAAATCCAACACTGATGAACTGGAAACCTGTCGCTTTTGCCAGGCTCCATTGAAACCTATAGACGATGCTCTGCCCGATTGGCTGGGTGATCTGCAGCATAGCGAGCCGGAACAGCCTACCGAGACATCTTCGACTGGCGAGGTGGGAGGGCTGGAGGCGGACCTGTTTGGCGTTACATCCGATTCCGACCTGCCTGACTGGCTGCGCCAGTCAGCCACTCCGCCCAAGTCAGAAATTCATGCGCCTCCGGCTCCGGCTTCGACCGACCCGACGGAGGAAACCCCTGACTGGTTGGCCGCCCTGAGTAGTCTGCCTGAGCCGAAAGCCCTTCCCCCGTCAAAGGTTCCTGCTCAAGGCTCAGCTGTACCCGCTGAAAAGCTCCCTGACTGGCTGGCAAACCTGGGCGAAGCACAGAACCCCGACATACCGTTGGAGGAGCCTCCTCCCGTCCCCTTTGACGGAGTCGAGACGCCTGATTGGCTGACAAGCCTTGATAATGTCCCAACCGACAAACCGGTCGAGGTAGTCCCGGCTTTCACCTTCAATGAAGAAGAAGATGCTGAGCTTCTGGTCGGTGGTGAAGACCAGCCCCTCTCCACCCTGCCCGATTGGGCCTCGCAGATCACCTCCGAACAGACCGAAGTGCTACCCCCCGAACCAATCGAGCCGGGACTGGTTCCAGAGGAACTACCTGGTTGGCTGATAGCCATGCGGCCGGTCGAATCCGTCGCTCCTACTGCCCCACTGGAGGACCTTTCTGGTACTGA
>Ga0209705_10000952_pt1 | contig 15327 bp, 15 predicted proteins | sample PPLLaktember2015_5_FD_187262 | JGI IMG/M metagenome (GOLD analysis project Ga0209705, IMG submission 187262) | Freshwater sediment microbial communities from Prairie Pothole Lake near Jamestown, North Dakota, USA - PPLs Lake P8 Core (1) Depth... | ecosystem: Environmental > Aquatic > Freshwater... | reverse complement strand
TGGCGGATCAGAGCCCTGAGATACTCTGACCCCGGAATGAGAGAGCCATAACTCGTCGTGGGCTTCAGATACATGGTGGCACCTATCATAGCCCATGGTGTCACCTATGTATCTGAACGAGCTCAGGCCGGGCGTCGCGCTTATCAGCCCTGCCGGTGTTTCGGCGCGTGGGCCGGGACGTTCGCCGGAAGCTGGCATGAATACTGCATAAGTACGGTTGGCTTCTCCCAAACCAGGCTCAGTTCATCAAAGGCTATCGGGGACAGGGATAAGTCAGCAACAAAGAGGAGTGAGAAATGAAGAAATTCTTGACCGCAACGATCGGCCTGCTCTTTTTGGGGCTGCTCCTCCCGGGCGCCGCATTCGCCCAGCGGGCGGCAACCGGAGACAGGAAGCTCGATTCCCATCTGGGGAAGATCAACGAGAAGGCGGCAGCCAACCCGGACGGATTTATCCGCCAGCTCAGCCAGACGCACAATATCCCGGAAGAGGAGATCCGGCAGGCGAGGGAACGGCACAGCCTCAGTTACGGCGACACCTACATGGCCGCGGCCGTTTCCAGGATCTCCAAGAGGCCCATCGCCGACATCGCCGAAGAGTACAAACAGAATCAGGGCAAAGGATGGGGCGTGATGGCCATGAGCATGGGCATCAAACCCGGTTCGCCGGAATTCAAGCAAATGAAGGCCAATGCCCGTGATTCCCTGGGCCACCTGAAAACCATGGCCAAGGCCAAGAAAAGACAGCAAAAACAGGAGATGAAGAGAGAACGGGAGCTTGACCGCAAGAACAAGGCGGAAGCCCAGGGCCGGGGCCAGGGAAAGGGCAAGAAAAAATAGACTCGGGACGGCGCGAGGCTAGAGAACATCAGGAGGACAAAATGATCAGAAAGAGAATTGTGACCTTATTCGTCGTGATGGTCTTCTTAGTGGCGGCTTCGAGCTGCGCGTCCTGGAACAAGACCACCCAGGGCGCCGTGATCGGCGGCGCCGGCGGCGCCGTCGTCGGAGGGGTGATCGGCCATGCCGCCGGAAGCACGATACTCGGGGCGATCATCGGGGCGGCGGTCGGCGGAGCGGCCGGCGCCATTATCGGGAGCTATATGGACAAACAGGCCGCGGAAATGCAGCGGGACCTCGAAGGGGCCGAGATCCAGCGCATCGGGGAAGGCATCAAGATCACGTTCGACAGCGGGATCCTTTTCGACATCGACAAATCCAACCTGCGCCCGGTCAGCGAGACAAACCTGGCCAAGCTGGCCACGATCCTGAACAAATACCCCGATACCAACATTCTCATCGAAGGCCATACGGACGACACCGGAACGGATGACTACAACATGGCCCTATCGAAGGACCGCGCCCAGTCCGTGTCCTTGCACCTGGCGACCGTCGGCGTGAGCTCGGCGAGGTTCTCGATCGCCGGCTACGGCGAAACGCAGCCGATCGTGACGAACGATTCGCCCGAGGGCCGGCAGAAGAACCGCCGCGTGGACATCGCGGTCATCGCCAACGACAAGCTGAAAAAGGCCGCGCAGGAAAAGGCCAAGGGCTGATCGGGGCGGCTCTCCATCGATCGATCAAGGGCAGATATCCCCGCCCCAGCCAGGATCCCGGGAGCGGGGGGTATCCTATCATGTGGGATAAGTCCTGTTTTTCTGGCCAAATCACATGGCAGGAAGGCATCCGGGTGGCTCCCGTCGGAGGCTCTGCGTTGCCGCCTGCCCGATATGCCGCCTTTCCCTCAACGGGGGGATTCGATGTCCTGACGGACCAAAAGGGAGGACTCTGGCATGAAATATGCATATATTCAGTCAGTTTTTTCCCTAGTCATTGCGCTTTTCCGCGGCGATCGGAATGCGGGGCGGCGGGAGGCAATAAACATAAGGGAGAATTCGAAATGCAAGTTCAATCCGGCAACGGGCCCCGAAGAAAAACACGGTCCGCCGACGGCGATTCGACCAAACAGCGGCGGGTCGAAGAGGCCTTGAAGGCCTCAGAGCTCCAGTACCGCCGGCTTTTCGAGACGGCGAAGGACGGCATCCTCATCCTAAACGGGGAGACGGGGAGGATCATCGACAGCAACGCCTACCTGGAGAAGATGCTCGGTTACTCCCACGCCGAACTGCAGGGGAAAAGGCTCTGGGAAATCGGCTCGTTCAAGGACATCGCCGCCAGCCAAGCGTTATTCCAGGAGCTGCAGCACAAGAAGTACGTCCGGTACGAGGACCTGCCCCTCGAAACCAAGGGGGGGGAGCACCGGCAGGTGGAGTTTGTCAGCAACGTCTATCTCGTCGATCACACCAAGATCATCCAGTGCAATGTTCGCGATATCACCGCGCGCAAGCGGGCGGAAGCGGATGTTCAGAGAGCGAATGAGAAGCTCTCGTCTTTGGTGACGGCCCTGCGGCGCCGCGACGGTGAAATGACCCTGCTCAACCGCATGAACGAACTGCTGCAGACCTGCGAAACGCAGGAGGAGGCCTACCGCGTCATTCCCATGCTGGCCAACGAGCTGTTCGCCGGACAAAGCGGCTGTCTCGCCGTCTTTCATGGATCCGGCCAATACCTCGAGACCGTCGCGCGCTGGGGCGATGGAACGCTCGTCGAGAACGTCTTCCCCATGAAAGATTGCTGGGCGATCCGCCGCGGCCGGCCTCATGAGATCGTCGATCCGAAGACAGGTCTTCTCTGCGAGCATTTTACCCGTCCGCCGGAGCGAGGCTATCTTTGCATGCCCTTGACGGTGCAGGGGGAGACCCTGGGCGTCTTCCATCTCGACGCCCCGCCCCCGGGTAAAGACGATCACCCCATCAACACGCGCCAGCTGGCGATAACGGTCGGGGAGACGATCAAGCTCTCCTTGGCGAACTTGAAACTGCGGAAGACGTTGCACGAGCAGGCCACGCGTGATCCCCTGACGGGGTTGTTCAACAGGCGCTATCTGGAAGACACCCTCCCCCGTGAGCTGCATGGGGCCTTGCGGCGGGACGCCCCCCTCAGCCTGGCGATACTCGACCTCGATCATTTCAAGCGGTTTAACGACACGTACGGCCACGATGCCGGCGATCTGGTCCTGCGCGAGGCGGGCCGGCTGTTGCATGAAAACCTGCGCAAGAGCGATGTCGCCTGCCGCCTCGGCGGTGAGGAGTTCATGCTCGTCCTGCCCCATGCCTCACTGGCGGACGCAAGGCAACGCGTCGAACAGGTCCGCCACCTCTTCGAGAAGCTCGAGATCCGCTACAGCGGTCAGCTCATGGCCACGACGACCATATCCGCGGGAGTCGCGGCGGCCCCGGAACACGGCACCACGGCGGAGGTCCTCATGCGGGCCGCCGACGATGCCCTCTATGCGGCCAAGGGCGCCGGCCGGAACTGCGTGGCCGCTTATCAGCCGCAGAACTGACGAGTCCTCTTTTTATGGACTGCTCGTCCTGCCGGGCAGCGAGCGGTGTCCCCAAGAGGGCCTTTTTATCGCCAATCCCCGTTGATTCCACCTTATTGCCGAGAGGAATGGCATTTCCTGACCTTCTGAGCAAGGGGGAAGGTCTTGGCATGAAAACGGCATAAGATAAGGCAGCCTCTCCCGAGTCCATCGTGCCTGCAAATGACGGTTGGGCACAGGCCGCGAGAAGCAAAATAACACAAAGGAGGTCGATATGTTAGAGGCAATTGTTGTCATCCTGGTCGTTCTGTGGGCCCTGGGGTTCTTCGCGTTCCATGTCGGCGGCGGCCTGATCCACGCGCTCATCGTCATCGCCCTGATCATTCTGATCATACGGCTGCTAAAGGGCCGGAAGATCCTTTAGCGGGAAAACGCCAAAATGATCTGGTTGAAGGGCCGGACCGCACGACGGATATATGCCCTTCTCGCAGGCTTGGGACTGATGACTTCCGGACTCTTTTCCGCGCAAGTCTTCAAATATGGGAAAGCCAAGCCTGGAAAGGGGCATCTGATCCAGACGGTCCCCTTCGAGAAATGGCTGAAAAAGAACTATTGCGGTCCGGCCTGTTTGGCCATGGTCCTCAATTCCTGGGATGAGACGCGGTCCTTCAGTCAGAGGAAAATCGCGGACGAGATCTTCGATTCCGGAAGCCAGGCAACCTACAACTCCGAGCTGGTCTTGTTTCCGCAGACCAAAGGATTCGAGAGCTTCTCCTTCCAGGGAACTCTGCAGATCCTTAAGGAGCTGGTGGCGAAAGACGTCCCGGTCATTGTCCTGACGAAAACGATCAAACAGGTCGGCAAAGGACATTACCGGGTGGTCATCGGGTTCGATGACGACGAGAACCAGATCATCTTCCACGATCCCCTTTTCGGAGGCCGGAGGGCCATGAAGGTCAAGAGTTTCATGAAGGTCTGGGAGCTCGGAAAGGGGCGGAACCAGTCCCGGTGGATGATGGCCGTGGTCCCCGGTCAACGTCCGTTCCCCTTGCCCGCCCTTCAAAACGACCCGCTGACGTCCATCAATCTGGCCACGGCCTATTACCGGAGGTCGGATTTCGCGAGATCGAGGGAGCATTGGGAGAACGTCAGGGAACTCCTCAACGAAGATCCGTATCCCCTGTACAGCCTGGGCATGGTCAGTCTGAGACAAGGCAAGTTCGACGAGGCCGAGGCCTACGCTCTTGAAGCCTTGGGCGTGGACGCGAACAGCGCTTACGCCCACGATGTCCTGGGCCTGGCTTACGCCAATCAGGGCCGGATGATCCCGGCTCTCCAGTCCCTTGGCCAAGCTCTCCAGCTTGCCCCCAAGGAGAGATTTATCCGAACGCATTATCTGCAAGTCAGGGCCCTCTACATCGAAAGCGCCCGGCTTGAATACAAACAAAAAAAGGAGAAGTCGAATGAAAAGATGGGTTAAGCTCGGAAGTGTCCTGCTGATGATCGTGTTGCTCTCCGCCTTCGCCGCGGCGGCCGTTCAGAAACCGGCGGCTCAGCAGGCGGGGGCGGCGGGTCAGCTCGTGATCGGCGCCCAGGACGTGATCACAGCGTCCGACGCCGGGGGAGGCGCTCTCACCTCAAGGGACATCATCATCCTCATCGCCGTCATGGTCGGAGTGGTCATCCTGATCCTGGTCCTTTGACGGATATCCGAGGCGGCTTGCGCGCAGAGGACCTGACGGCAAGTCATTCTCGCGACTGACCTCAGGGGGCGTCCTCCCCAGGGGAGGACGCCCCTCTTTCTAACGCTTGAGAGAGGTATCATTCCATGAAGCTTGCAGGCATCATTCTCGTCGTTCTGGGAGCTTTAGCCCTGGCTTATCAGGGCATACGCTATACGACCCGGGAGAAGCTGATCGATTTAGGACCCCTCAAGGTCACGGCTTCAGAACAGAAAACCATTCCGCTGCCCCCGATCGTGGGTGGAATCGCGCTCATAGGGGGCGTCGCCTTGATCCTGGCGGACCGAAAAAAGAAGTAGCCTGACCCATCGCCGGCAAGGTCCGTTACTGGGCCGGTCCTGTTGACTTCAGATAGTCCCTGCCGTACTATATTTCCAGCGCTGGTGTGGAAATATTGCCATGGCTAATGTTCTGATCATCGATGATGACAAGCTCATCAGCGCTTGGATCGCGGATGTCGTCACCCGATTAGGGCATCACCCCATCTCGGTGCACCTTCTCCGGGAGGGGCTCAGGCAGGTCGAATCGGGGTCTTTCGATATCGTTTTTGTCGACGTGCGCTTGCCCGACGGAGACGGCTTGGAGAGCTTGCCGAAGATCAAGGCCTCCCTCTCTTCCCCTGAAACCATCGTCATCACCGGGCTGGGCCATCCCGACGAGGCCGAACTCGCCATCCAAGGCGGCGCCTGGGATTATCTGGAAAAGCCGGCCTCGTTCGAAGCGATCAAGCTCCCCCTTATCCGGGCTCTGGAATATCGGGCGGAAAGAAAGCCGGGAAACCCATCAGCCGCTCTGAGAAGAAACGGCATCATCGGCGATTCGCCGAAGATCACGTCATGCCTGGAACTCGTGGCCCAGGCCGCGGGCAGCGATGCCAATGTCCTCATCACCGGCGAAACCGGTACCGGAAAAGAGCTCTTGGCCAAGGTCATCCATGCGAACAGCCGCAGGGCCAAAAGGAATTTTGTGGTCGTTGACTGCACGGCGCTCCCCGAAACGCTTGTCGAAAGCGTTCTGTTCGGGCATGTTCGGGGAGCCTATACGGGGGCTGATACGAGCGAGGTGGGGCTGATCAAGCAGGCCGACGAAGGGACCCTTTTCTTGGATGAGATCGGGGAGCTGCCGTTATCGATCCAGAAAAGATTCCTTCGGGTCGTCCAAGAGCACCGCTTCCGTCCTGTCGGAGGACGCCAAGAGATCGGAAGCGATTTCCGTCTTATGGCGGCGACGAATCGAAGTCTCGAAGACATGGTCCGGGACGGACGGTTCCGGGAAGACCTCCTCTTCCGGCTCCGGACCCTGGTGATCAATCCGCCCCCGCTGAGAGAGATACCCGAAGACATCAATAAAATAGCGACCTTCTATTTGAACGATCTGTGCGAGCGGTACGGGATAGTCCCCAAACGAGCTTCGCCCGAATTCTGGGAGACCGTGACCGCGTATGCATGGCCCGGCAACGTGCGGGAACTGATCCAGGCTTTGGAGAAGGCGCTGATCTCGGCAAAAGAAGAGCCCATGCTGTTCCCGAAACACCTGCCGACGTATATTCGGATCCATGTCGCCCGGAGGCTTTTCCCGGGGAAATCGGCAGGCCGGGAGAAGCCAGGGTTGAGCCCAGGGATTCCCAAAGAGCCGCCCAATCTGAAAGAGATCCGGAAAGCCGCCGTTTCCGACGCGGAGCAACAATACCTCAAGGACTTGATCTCCTTTGCGGGCGGAGATAACAGCGAGGCGTGCCGGATTTCCGGCCTGTCGCGCTCCAGATTCTATGCGCTTCTCAGGAAATTCCGGCCGGGTGTCACGGGTTAGCCGGCGGGCCGCCGGTCCTGGTCCCCAGCAGGACCGGAGCCGGAGTGCTCATTTCACGGAATGAGTGCAGTTAAAAAGAACACCGACTGCCGATTCGCGGCGAAATCGCCTTATCCAATTCCCTAGGCCCCCCTCACGGGCCAATCCCCCGACATGGCGAATTTGGCATGTTTCTTGATTGCTACCCAAGTGGCATCAAAGGAAATGGCCATGCAACTTCTTATGTATTCAAGCGAGGGAAACGAGAATCATCAGAGACTCCTCAGGGCCGTTCATAAGGTCATCCCGCAAGGCCGGATCGAGCTTTTCAACAGCTTGGATGACGTCAGAGAGAGACTCCGGGCGCCCGTAGAGCCGGATTCTGTCGCCGTTCTTTCGGCTTCGAGCCAGGACGAGATTCGGCGGATGGATCGTCTCCTCAAGGGTCTATTGCCGGAGATCTATGTCATCCTCGTCATCCCGGATCGGAAAAAGAGCACGATCGAGCTCGCCCATCACCTGTTGCCCCGATTCTTGAGCCAAGAGGACAGCGATTTCGCGGATCTCAAAATAGTCCTCGGCAGAATGTATGGCAATTCCCAAAAAGCCGAGGCTCGGAGATTATTAAAGGAGGCGTAGGATGAATCGACCTGGAGCTTTGAAAATCATTGTTTACGCCCTTATCGTCGCCCTGATCGGTTGGGCCGCTTCCTGCGCCCTCAATCCGGTCACCGGCAAGAGGGAGCTCATGCTCATGTCCTCCGCGGACGAGCTGGCGATGGGCCAGCAGACGAATCCGCAGATCCTGCAAACCTACGGCAAGTATGAGGACGCCGAACTGGCGCGTTACGTCAGCGACATCGGGAAGAGACTGGGCGCTTTAAGTCATCAGCCGGACCTGGCCTATAACATCCAGGTGCTGGACAGCCCGGTCGTCAACGCTTTCGCCGTGCCTGGCGGGTATGTCTATTTGACCCGGGGGATACTGGCCTACCTCAACGACGAAGCCGAACTGGCCGGCGTCGTGGCCCATGAGATCGGCCACATCGCCGCGCGTCACAGCGCCCAGCAGTACAGCAAAGCCCAGTTCGCCCAATTGGGATTGGGCCTGGGGTCCGTGCTCTCAAAAACGTTTCGGAAATACGCCGGCGTCGCCCAGGCCGGGGTCGAGTTGCTGTTCCTGAGCTTCAGCCGGTCGGACGAACGCGAGGCCGATTCTCTGGGAGTCGAGTATTCGGCCAAAGCCGGATACGACTCCAATCATATGGCCAACCTCTTCGACTCCTTGGAGCGGCTCAATCCGGGGGAGGCGCAGGGCGGACTTCCCGGGTGGTTCTCCACTCACCCCAATCCGGAAAACCGGATCGCCGCCATCAAGCAGGACACTCAGGTCTGGCGGGAAAAGATCTCACAAACCCGATTCGCGGTCAATCGGGATCAATACCTGAAGCAGATCGACGGCATCGTCTTCGGCGAAGATCCGCGCCAGGGGTATGTCGACGGCAACGTGTTTTATCACCCGGAACTCCGATTCCAGTTCCCGGTTCCCTCCGGCTGGAAGGTCAACAACACGGCCACGCAAGTGCAGATGATCAATCAAGACCAGAACGCGGTCATCCTCTTCTCCATGGCGCCTGAAAAGACACCCGCGACGGCCGCCCAGGCGTTCGTCAACGAAAGCAAGGCCGCCGTGGCGAAATCGGAAAGCACCAAGGTCAACGGCATGCCGGCCCATCGGATGATCTCCGACGTCACGACGGAGCAGGGCGTCATCCGTATCATGTCCTATTTCATCCAGAAGGGGCAGACCGTTTATGTTTTTCTCGGATATACGGAACAGTCCCGGTTCAACAACTATTCCACCGCTTTCGAGCAGACCATGGGTCGATTCAACAACTTGACGGATTCTCGCAGGATCAACGTCAAGGCCGATCGACTGGACGTCAAACGGACCACGAACCAGGGGACCTTGCGCCAGGCGCTCCAGAAATTCGGCGAGCCGGCCAATCAGGGGGAAGCCCTGGCGATCATCAACGGGATGAGGCTCGATGACGCCGTCCCTGGCAATACGTACCTCAAGGTCGTCGTGAAATAGGCTTTTGGGCGGCCCTCAGACGATGGGAGCCCGCGAAGACTTCGCTAAAAAGGAGATTTTATGAAAAAGCCATGGATGATTCTGGCGGCCGGCGCGATCGCGGCGGGGATCCTCCTCCCGCAAACGGCGGCGGCCGGCATAAGGTTCGGCCTCAAGGCCGGGGCCAACGTCGCCAACGTCAACGGCAACTTCTCCGACAATATCTCGGACTGGAAGACCCGGGTCGGCTTCTGCGCCGGGATCTTCATCGAGCTCAACTTCGGCCGGATCCTGACCATCCAGCCTGAGGTCCTCTACACGATGAAAGGGGCCGATGCCGCGATCGACGACGGCGAGATCACGGGAACGGGGAAGCTCCGGTTCGACTACATCGAGATCCCCATCCTGCTCAAGCTCCGGATCCTGCCCGGCCCCGTCCATCCCTTTATTTTCGCCGGCCCGGCCGTCGGCTTCAACCTGAAGGCCACGTTCGAGGACATCACCGGCGGCGCAAACGACGTCGAGGGCGCGAATAAGGTCGACTACAGCGCCGTCTTCGGCGGAGGCATCCAGCTCGGCCGCTCGATCCACGCCGATGTCCGCTATACGCTCGGGCTGCGGAAGCTCGAGATCCCCGATCTCGACACGATCGATCTGAAGAACGGCGTTCTCTCGGCGACGCTCGGCCTGGCCTTCTGAGGACGGGGCCTAGACGCCGATCTCCCGGCCGTCGTGGCCGGCTTCGAGCCGGATGCCGTTCTCCCGGCCGAGAGCCTTGATCGTGTCCCGGGCCTGGCTGATATCCTTGTAGAACCAGGCCCCGAAGTGGACGAGGACGATGCGGCGGCAGTAGTCCTTGAAGAGGCGGACGAGATCCGGGACGCCCGCATGACCGTAGATCGTGCCTGTCGTCTTGTCCCGTTTCGCCAGCCCCCCCTTGCGCAAGTAGCTCGCTTCGGTGATGACCAGATCCAGGCCCTCGAAGAGGGGGTGGTGCTCCTTGTTGATCCAGATCATGTCCCCGGTGTAGAGGATCTTCACCGAGCCGCCGGTGATGAGATAGGCCTGCGACCGGACCTTGAGGCTGTGATGCGTGAGGACAGGCTGGACGCGGTACCCGGCGATCGTCCTGGCCTCGTTGAGGACCGTGAGACCGTGATCCCGATAAGGTTCCGGGGAGAAGATCGGGATCCCCGCTGGCGGCCGGCCTTCCCCGGCGCGGACGAAATAAGCGTGGTCCGGATGGAGGTGGGTGATGAGAACGGCCTCAGGGCGGTACTCGAGGAACTCGGGCTCCCCAAGATCGACCAGGAGCCTCCCGTCGACGAGGATCCCGGAATGCCGGGAATGATAACGCGCCGTCTCCTCGATCTCGCCGCGGGTGCCGAGGATCCTCATGCGCATCTTCCCGGCCTCGACGCTCCTACTAGAGGTAGATCAAGACCAGGACGTCGGCGACCATGGCCGGTTTCTCCGCCCCCTCGACCTCGATGGTGTTCTCGACCGTGACCAGGACGCGGCGAAAGCCCCGCTTTTCGATCTTCTTCAGGACGGCCCTGTTGCGGACCCGCGAGCCGGCCCGAACGGGGAGGGGATAGCGGACCCGGTCGAGGCCATAGTTGACGGCCATCCGGACGCGTCCCTGGAAGACCTCGTTCGAGGAGTTGAAAAAGGGGACGAGGGAGAGCAGCAAGAAGCCGTGGGCGACCGTCCCGCCGAGGGGGCTCCGGGCCGCCCGCTCGGGATCGATATGGATCCACTGGCGGTCCTCGGTCGCGGCGGCGAAAGCGTCGATACGCTCCTGGGTGACGACGAACCAGTCGGAGATTCCGACCTCGCGGCCGGCCATGGCCTTGAGCTTGCGCAGGCTGAGACTGTTTTTCCCGAATATCGCCATAGGACCCTCGCCAGACCCATGATGTCAGAAGGGGCGGCTCGAATCAAGGCGCCAACCAGTCCCGGGGGATTTGGCCGCGGGATCTCGCAGCGGCTCAGGAGGGTCGGCCGGATACCCAAGTCTCGCCGGAACCGGATCTCCCGGCTAAAGGGGGACGTCGGCCGTCGCGGGACAGGGCCGGAGCGCCACGGAACCGTCCCCGCCCTTGGCGAAAAGGCTCGGCTGGATGAATGACGAAACCGATAGGGCCTCGCGGCCCTTGCCCATGCAGGACAGCGTTCCCTTGAAGGGTCCATAGGGTCCCGATGCGGGGATGTCCACGAGCGTGTAGTGCTTCTTCTTGGTGTACCGGGGTTCATTCACAGAGGGGTAGAGGAAGCTTCTCTGGCCTCCGCCTCCCGTGATGAGCATGAGGACGCCATTGTAGACCCGGGACGCGTGAACATGCCTGTGGCCGAAGGCCGCCAGGACGACGTTCGTGCGGGCCAGAAGGTCCAGAAATTCCCCTTCGTACTCGAGAGTGGGGGTGAAGAAGGAGGCCAAGCCCGGGCTGATCCTCCTGAATGGCGCCCGCGGCGGGACGTGGGCGAAAAAGAATTTACGCGACGGAAAGGGCGCCTTCAGCTTGTCTTCGAGCCAGTCCAGCTGCTTACGGCTGAAGCCGGGACGCCCGTCCCGGCGCCCCTTCCGGCGTCCGTCCGTGGGGACGTTGCTCATGAACACAAAACGCATGTCCCCGCGGTCGAAGACGAAGTCCTTTTCGCCGAAGAACGCCCTCGAGATGCGCTCGCCCTCTTCCCTGACGTCATGGTTCCCGTCAATGTGGAGGATAGGGCAGGGCGCGTCGCCGATGGCCCTCAGGTAGGTGCCGTAAAAGTCGACGACGGGCGAGACGACCCGGTCGCCCAAATGGACGATGAACGACGGCGGCGGATCGAGAGCGGCGATCTCGCCGAGAAAGGTCCGAAAGGTCTCGTTGTTGTCGGAGACCGTGTCCCCGATCATGACGAACCGCAGGTCCCGCTCCTCCTTGCGGGCGGCGATCGATCGCACGGCTTCGCGGTTGTCCGGAACGATGCCCCGGAGATCGCCGGGGAGGGAGATCAGCCCGGCATCTTCCCGGAACGGGGACAGATCATATCCGCCGTCTTCGAGGGTGTACGAGCGTCGGCCCGTGAAAAGAGGCAGAACGAACGACATCTGGAGGTCTCTCTTTCTGAATAATCAGCTCTTCCATTTCCACCTACCATTATAGCGGACGGCAAAAGCCGGAGCGGCGAGCGAGGGCGCGCCCGAAGGATGACTGTTCCCGCGGCGCCCCGGACGCATGCCGGACGCGGAGGCCGGCTTTACCGGGATGGCTCGACGGTATACAATTTTGGCGATTCCAATCGTCCGTCGAGGAGAGATCGATGAAAGCCAAGCCGTGGTTCCTGCCGATCATGGTCATCTTCGTCCTCCGGGCCGGCGCGGTTCCGGCCGCCGCCGAAGTCGTCCGCTTCAAGCCGGTCAAAGGCGTCCAGACCTACGCTGTTCGCAAGCCGGTGCTCACGGTGAAACCCGGGGATGTCCTCGAGACGAGCACGCTCTGGTCGGACTGGTTCGCCGGAAAGGACGCGCCCTGGCCGGGCGAGGTCGGGCCCATCGAGATCAAGGGCGCCATGCCGGGCGATACGCTCGTCGTCCGCATCCTGAAGATCCGCCCGAACGCGCCGCTCGGCAGGTCCGGAACCTCGACGGTCTACGGCTCCGTCACCGCGACCACGTCGACGCCGATGCTCAACGAGCCGGTGCCCGACAAGATGTTCCTCTGGAAGATCGACGGCGACGGACGCTCGGCCGTGCTGGACCTCCCCAAGAGCCGCCTGAAGCAGGTCCGGGTCGATCTCGTCCCGATGCTTGGCCGGCTGGCCACGGCGCCGCCCGAAGACCAGGCGGTCCCCGGAGGGGTGCCGTCGACGTTCGGCGGGAACATGGACACGTCCGAAGCCCGGGAAGGAACGACCGTCTACCTGCCCGTCTCTCATAAGGGCGCCGGCTTCTATTTCGGCGACGTCCACGCTCTCCAAGGCGACGGGGAGGTCATCGGCAGCGGGATCGAGACGTCGGCCGACGTCGCCTTCGAATTCGGGCTCCTGAAAAAGAAGGCGATCGCCTGGCCCCGGCTCGAGAACGAGGACTTCATCATGGTCGCGGGCTCGGCCCGGCCGCTGATCGACGCGTTCCGGATCGCCCACGTCGAGATGGTCAAGTGGCTCGAGTCCGAGTACGGCTTCGACCGCTGGGAGGCCCTCCAGATCCTGTCCCAGGTGGGGACGGCCCAGGTCGCGAACGTCGTCGATCCGAACTTCACGGTCGTAGCCAGGTTCCCGAAGCGCTACCTGCCCGGGAAGTGACCGGCGCTGATGACGCTGACCTGGGCTTATCTCGTCGCTTCGGACTTTCTCTATGCCGGTGTCATGAGACCCCCTCGAGCGGCTTGACTTTTTCGGATATACTAGTATGAATATAGTATCAATAGGCATTATAGGATAAACGGACAGGAGCGGGAATCCCGGGATTTCCAGCGCCTCGAGAAGCAGGTCTTATGATCTTAAGAAATGCCGGAGGAGTCCGCCGAGACATCAAAGAATGACCAGCTGTCCGCAATGTCATGCCGAAAACCCCCGCGACAGCCAGTTCTGCAGACGTTGCGGGACAAGGATCAGCTCTCTCGCAGGCTTCTCACTGACCAGGACCATCACCCCTTTTCCCGCCGCGGTCACCAAGGGTGAATCGTTTGCCGGACGATATGAGATCCTTGACGAGCTCGGGCGGGGGGGGATGGGGATCGTGTACAAGGCGTCCGACACCAAGCTCAAGCGGATCGTTGCGCTCAAGTTCCTTCCTCCTGAGCTCACGTTCGATTCGGAGACCAAGGACCGGTTTGCCCGTGAAGCCCAGGCCGCCGCTTCACTCGACCATCCGTCCATCTGCACCATTCACGAGATCGACGAAGCCGACGGGAAGCCCTTCATTTCCATGGCCTTTATCGAGGGGCAGACCTTGAGAGAGAGGATCCGAACCGGACCTCTGCCGGAGGACACGTCGCTGGAGATCGCCATCCAGGTTGCCGACGGCCTCGAGGAAGCGCACAAAAAGGGCATCATTCATCGGGATATCAAGCCCGCCAACGTCATGATCACCCCAAAGGGCCGGGTCAAGATCATGGATTTCGGATTGGCCAAGCTTAGCGGCGCGCGGGCGACGCGCGAAGGCGTGGTCATGGGGACTCTGGCCTACATGTCTCCCGAACAGGCCCGGGGAGAACCGGCTGACCATCGCTCGGACATCTGGTCACTGGGGGCCGTGATTTACGAGATGATCACCGGGTCGCTGCCCTTCCCGGGCGACAAGGACGCCCTCCTTGTCAGTGGCATTCAGAACGCCGAGACTGTCCCTCTATCCATCCGGCGGCCGGGAACCTCTCCCGAAATCGAAAATATCGTCAAACGGGCGCTGGCCAAGAACCCTCGCGAGCGTTATCAGGGGGCCGGCGAAATGAAGGCCGATATGGAGCGGCTTCTCCAGATCCTGAGAGGCCGGCGAGCCCGACCGGCAATGGCCGCCGACCTGCTCACGGTCATCCCCTTCGATAACCTCGCCGACCCGGATGACCGGGAAAGAGAGGCCCGGATGATCGGCAATCTGGTGCTCACCGCCCTCGCCGCATCCGGCGGACTGCGAGTTGCCAGCGAACAGCGGCTTTTCGATGGATTGAAAGAGATCGGGCACGGCGGTGAGCGAACGATCGACCGAACAGTCGCCGCTCAACTCGCCCGGCGGGTGGGTGGCACGAAGATGGTCGTAGGGGAATTCAGCCGGCTCGGCAACCGCGCGATCCTCACGTCCAAGATCCTCCAGGTCCAAACCGGGGAGATCATGCGCTCGCAGCGGGTGGAGGGGGCTGATCTTTTTGCCATGGCCGACGAGCTCTCGGGATTGATCCTCCGGGACCTCGGCTTCTCGGCGGCGGTGGCCAAAGGGGGAAGACCCACGCTGGTCGATCTGACGACTTTGTCAGGGGAGGCTTACGGTCTCTATCTCGAGGGGCTGGACCGCTATTACCGGTATGATTATGCTGGGGCGGAGGAGAGCTTTCGAGAAGCCATAGCGATCGATCCCGGATTCGCCCTGGCCTACTGGCGGCTGGCCTTTACGCAGACCCGGTTCGGCATGGGAGATATGGGGGCCGCGGCGGCGACTGCGGAGATCGCTTATGGTCTCAGGGGGCGGCTGCCCGATAAGGAGCGCCTCTATGTCGAATGGCTGTTTGACTTTTTCAAGATGAGATTCGAAGAGGCCCTGGCGCTCCTCGAGAAATTGGCCGAGAAGTATCCCGAGGAGAAAGAGGCCTGGCTCATTCTTGCCGCCGGGTCGGGGGGGCCTCTGATGGATCCTCA
>Ga0209705_10000951_pt1 | contig 15334 bp, 12 predicted proteins | sample PPLLaktember2015_5_FD_187262 | JGI IMG/M metagenome (GOLD analysis project Ga0209705, IMG submission 187262) | Freshwater sediment microbial communities from Prairie Pothole Lake near Jamestown, North Dakota, USA - PPLs Lake P8 Core (1) Depth... | ecosystem: Environmental > Aquatic > Freshwater... | reverse complement strand
ACGCAGGTAGCGCGCACTCCTCAGGGACGCGGTGGCGTGACGCAGATCGACCGAGATGCTCTGGCGTCGCGCGCGGCGCGCGCGCAACCTCCACAGCTCTGCTGCGGCCGTCGCGGAGGCTGCGACCGCGGCGGCCGCGGCCGCGCCGATGCGGAAACGCGTTGGCAGGACCGGATCGCTGCCGGTGATCTCGAGCGCATCCTGCCGCGCATCGGTCAACGCGGCGAAACGCAGCAGCTCATCGAGCGCCGAATGCGGCATGGCGGTAGCGGGATCAGTCGATCGAGGCATGCACGAGCCAGCTCAACACTACAGCGCGGCCCCGCACTTCGCAATCGCTTTCACCGATAGCAACTCCAACCGTATCACACGCCCCGCCCCGCTCAATTCAGAGTGCTGGATTGGGGTGCGGTGGCGGGGAAAGCGCTCGGCGGGCATCAGGCCCTCATGTGCGAGCGTCTCGTCAGCTCCTCGTCAGCGCCGCGTCAGTCGCCGGAATGTGCTTTCCCGGTAGCTTTGAGCTCGCCGGCAATCCGCCGCACCACAGCCACCGGAGGAAAACATGACTCGCATCTGGAGCAGCATCGGGGCAGCAATCCTTGCGGCATCGACTCTCACCGCCCGGGCACAGGAGGTTCCGCCGCCCCCCTGGCTCATGACCGGGACACACGGGATCGAGGTCGGCTACGCGCTGGACGAAGCCATCGTACGGCGGTTGCTGCCCGTGGGGGTGGAACCAGCGAAAGAGTTGACCGGGGGGTTCGAGCTGTATGTCAGCCCTGGAGGCTATGGTCTCGCACCGTACTCGGCCTTCAACGTGTTCGTAGACGTCGAAGGGATCGACATGCCCGACGGCCGCAAGGGTCGCTGGATGCTGATCGGCTATTATGGCCCTACCGAGCAGGTGGCCGCGGCGCTGAGAAAGCACTACGCTTATCCGGTCCAGGCCGGCTCGGCACGCGTCGAAACGCGGGGTGCCGAATGGATCTGGACCGCTTCGACCAACGGCGTGGACCTCATTGAAGTGCGCATTCGGCGAAAATCCACCGACTGCGAGATGCATGCCTCCATAGACTACTGGTCAGGCAAGTCATTGTCCGGTCCCATCTTGGTCAATCGCATCCCTAACACGTACTGCTGGCGCGACGTGGAGGTCGCGGGCGTGAGATTGAACGCGTCTCAAGACGATCGCCTCGGCGCCATGCACTTCGAGAGAAAGCCGATCTCCTACGCCGTCGAATGGGAAAACGGCGCGTGGTCCTTCACCGCTCCGGTGCCACACCCCTGATGGGCGAGGGGCCGAAGTGCCGTTCTGTGCGCGTGTGAGCGCAAGTTACCCGTGTCAGGCGCGCGAACGACCGACAGCCGAACTGCGCTACGATCTGCGAGGCAACGGTCCCCATGCTTGACGTGTCGAGGATGCAGGCGAGTGGGCCGCGATCGCCTGCGTCCTTGCTGTGATGTCCGGCTTCGGATCTCAAAGGCCGGCTTTGCCAAGCGCCTCGGCGAGCATCGTCCTGAACGCGGGATCGCGCCAGGAGATGAGGTAGAAGTTGTCCTCCGCCCTCGCGTGGGGATCGATGCGCCGCCACTCCCGGACGGAAGCGCGGGCATCCTGCACGCGCCCCGCGCGCACGTATGCGACCGTCAGTCCCGCCCTGCACCAGATCAGGTCGAGCGACTCCTTCAGACAGCGCTCGAAGGCTGGAATGGACTCCTCCCACCGTTCCAGCTTGAGGTACGTGTCCGCCAGCCCGCCCCAATACCAGCCCGGCGTCAGCGGATCCAGCTGCATGGCCCGCAGCGCCAGTGGCAGCGCTTCGGCCGCGTCCCCGACCGCGGCGATGCCCCAGGCGCTGAGCATCAGGCTCTCGGCGGCGTTCGGGCCGTACTGCACGGCGAGCCGGTACTCGTGCAAGGCCTCGTCGTAGCGCAGCAACTGCTGCAGCACCGCACCGCGGTAGGCCCTGGCGATGGGAAGCTCGGGATTCAATTGAACAGCGCGATCCGCGTACGCGAGGGCGGTTTCGTACGATACATCGGGTTCCGAGCGGTAGCCGCTGTCGGTGAGGTGCTGATAGACCGAGACCATGTAGGCATAGGGCAGCGCGAACGCGGGGTCGAGTTCGATTGCACGCCGGAAATGTGCACGGGCGCGGATCAGTCCGTCGATGGAATGGTCGACGTACTGAATCGCACGGCCCGCGAGCGCCTCGGAGTAGGCGGCAGGGCTTTTCGTCGTCCGGCGCCATTGCCGCGCCTGCTCCCCGGTGACGAGGGCAACATCGAGCTCCTCGACGACACGGGCAGCGATCTCGTCCTGAATCACGAAGATATGGTCGAGCGGGCGGTCGTAACGCTCTGCCCACAGGTGCGCGCCGGTCGCCGTCTCGGTCAGCTGCACGTTGACGCGCACCCGGTTCTCCGAAGACTGCACGCTGCCCTCCAGGACGTGCCGTACGCCCAGTTCCCTGCCGACTTGTCTGACGTCGATCGAGCGCCCCTTGTAGGCAAAGGCCGAGTTGCGGGCGATCACCAGGATCTTGTGCAAGCGCGACAGATCCGTGATCAGCGTATCGGTGAGGCCATCGGCGAAATAGCCCTGCTCCGGGTCGTCGCTCATGTTCGTGAACGGCAACACCGCGATCGAGGGCTCGTTGGGCACAGTGAGAGTCCACGCGGTCGAAGCGCGGCTCGACGGATCTCCAGCGCTGCGCTCGAGTGCAATCCCGAGACCGGCGAGAATGAGGACAACCGCCGCGATGCTTGCGGCAACCCACGCCGCAGGAGCCCGAAGCAATCGTTTGCCCCATCGCTGCTGGTGCGCCGGCCGCTCCGCCGCCGCCCGCTGCGGCTTCGGATCTGAGGGTGCAGGTCCTGCAGCGTCGTGCCCGCTCAGGACGTCGTCGACAGGCGCGGCGGACATGCTATCGGGCTGCAGGTCGGTTTCCGCACAGATTGCGTCTGTCTGCGCTGGGACTGGACCACTTTGCGCGTCCACGTTGTCCGATAGGCGCTGATACGCCGCGAGGGCTTCACCCCTGTGCTCCTTTAACCTCTGGGCACGTAACAGGTACTGGCTCAGGCTCTCGGCGCCAGGGTCGACATCGAGCGCCTTCCCGTACAGATCGATCGCCGCCTCGATCTGCCCGGCCTGTTCCAGAGCCGTGCCCACGTCCCGGACGGCGCGCAGGAAACGCCCGTGCAACCGCTCGCGTGCACGGATAATCTCCGCGGGCTCGAACTCGCCGTCCAAGAAAGGTCCTCGGTAGAGGTCGATCAAGCGCTCGGCAGCAGCTGCGCTGTTCGGACCTGCCTGCGCTAGAGCGGATTCGAGCGCTTGCACGTCCCACCAGACGTGCGCCGGATCCAGGCTGAGCTGCCGGTTGCGCAAGACCACCGCATGCGGGCCGAGCAACCGCCGCAGACGGTAAAGGGTGCTGGTGAACGCCGTTTGCGCCGCGTCGCCTTCTGAATCGGGCCACAAGGAATCGAGCAGCCGATCCTGCGGTACATGCTGACCGCCAAGCGCAATCAGCACCTTCAGCAAAGCGAGCGGCTTGAGCTGCGCGGGCTCCGGCGCGGCCGCGCCCGGCCACTCGATGTGGAAGTGCCCGAGGCAGTACACGCGAACCGGCGGGTCTGGGGGCATGAGGCGGTGCATCTGTGAACGGAGCTCGGGAAGCGTATCGCGGGCGGATCCACGAAACAAGGCCCGCCTGCGGATGCCACGGCTGGCACTGACCAGCGTGAATGGGACACGGGTTCCTGCGGCATGGCGGTGGCGGGATCAGTCGATCGAGGCATGCACGAGCCAGCTCAACACTACAGCGCAGCCCCGCACTTCGCAATCGTGTTTGCTGCGGAGGTCGCGTCCGTGGCAAGATGGCCATCTCCCAGCTGCAGCGCGCCCGGGTCCCAGGGGGCGCTGATCCGGAGGGCCGCCATGCCTCAGAAGGCAATCGAGATCATCCTGATGCGGCAGCTCGCGAGCTACCTCGCGATGCCGATCATGTTGTTCGACCCGGCCGGAAATCTCCTCTACTACAACGAACCGGCAGAGGCAATCCTGGGCCGGCGCTTCGACGAGACGGGCGAGATGTCGCTCGAAGAGTGGTACGCGCTGTTCGAGCTTACCGCGGACAACGGGTCGACAGTTCCGCTCCAGGCGCGTCCCCTGGTCATTGCCCTGCAGAAGCGCGAAGCCGCACATCGCGCGTTCTGGCTGCGGCATGCCGACGGCAGCCGCAGGCGCGTCGAGGCTACGGCGTTTCCCCTCGAAGGGCAGGGCGCGAGGCACCTCGGCGCGGTGGTGATTTTCTGGGAGGCCGACCCCGCATGAGGGTGACGTTGTGGGGCACGCGGGGCTCCCTCGCGACCCCAGGGCCGGAAACCGTACGCTACGGCGGCAACACCTCGTGCGTCGAGGTGTGCGGCGCCGATGGAACGCGGCTTGTCCTCGACGCCGGCACGGGAATTCGCCGGCTCGGCGGAACCATCGGGCATGAGGAGCGCGTCGATTTGCTGCTGAGTCACCTGCACATGGATCACATCCAGGGGCTCGGCTTCTTCCGGCCGCTGGACGAGCCCGATCAGGAGGTTCACATCTGGGGTCCGCCGTCCACCACGCTCGACCTGCGTGCGCGCCTGGGCCGCTATCTCTCGCCGCCGCTGTTTCCCATCCGGCTGCGCGACCTGCCCTGCCGGCTGACGCTGCACGATGTGCCGCTGGACGGTTTCGAGATCGGCGCGCTGCGGATCACGGTGGCGCTCGTATGTCATCCGGGACCCACCGTGGGTTACCGGATCAGCGAAGGCGGCGTTTCGGTTGCCTACCTCCCCGATCACGAGCCTGCGCTCGGTGCGCGCCAATTCCCCGACGGGCCGGAGTGGATCTCGGGCTACGACCTGGCCGAAGGCGCCGATCTGCTGATCCACGACTCGCAGTTCAGCTCCGCGGAATACGCTCAGCGTGTGGGGTGGGGGCACAGCGCGATTACCCACGCGCTGCAGTTCGCAGCCCGCGCGGGCGTCAAACGGCTCGTCACGTTCCATCACGATCCGGCGCACGACGATGCGACCCTCGACCGTCTGATCGAGGAGGCGCGCGGCGGCGAACGGCTACCATTCGATCTCGTGCCCGGGACCGAGGGCGCGCGCTTCGAGCTGGGCGCGTGAGGTGGAACATCGCCGCTGGCGCTGTCACACCCTCCCTTGCGTCCGCCAGGACGCGGGGGAGGGCCGGGGTGGGGGCAAATACCCGTTGGCGGCTCCCCCATCCCGGCCTTTGGCTCCCACGTAACCTGAAGGTTAGTGTCCGCCGCAACAGGCCATCCGGCCTGTTGTCCCCGCAAGCGGGGGAAGGGGGCGCACACTCCAGCAAATGTAGAACTTGCACTGCCACCCCGGCACAACCGGGGGGTCTCCCGTTGTAACTAGCCCACACGGTAGCGCCGAATGACGTCGGGATCCGGATCGAAGCCCAGCCCCGGGCCCTGCGGCACAGCGAGCGAGCCGTTTCTGGGCACGGCCGCGTCGCCATAGAGCCGGGCTTCCAGATCGAAGAAGCGCCACTCCACCAGCGATCCGCTGCCGAGCGCAGCATTCACATGCACGGCAGCGAGCAGACCGGGTCCGTCGTAGAAGCTGTGCGGCATCACCGTCACGTTGTGCGCGCTGGCCAGGATGAAGACTTTGCGCAGCTCGGACACCCCGCCCATCTTCGTCGGGCTGGGCTGGGCGAAATCGACTGCACCGGCCTCGAACATCTGTTGATACTGAAGCAGGCTCGCTGCGTTCTCTCCCGCCGCGACTGGGATGCCGCCCCTTGCTCGCACCTGCGCCAGCCCGGCATAGTTCTCCGGCGGCCACACAGGCTCTTCCAGCCAGCGCAGGTCGAACGGCCGCAGCATCTGCGCCATGTCCAGCGCCTCTCGCAACGACCACGGGCAGTTCACGTCGAGCATGATCTCCACACCCTCGCCTGCTGCGTCACGTGCGGCGCGAGTGGGTGCGACTTGGACCTCGTGCAGCTTGATATGGCGGAACCCCTGGGACAGCGCCCGCTCGACGTTGGCTGCGACCAGCCTCGGGTCGGTGTAGCGGATCAGGCTGGCGTAACAGGGAAGCCTCGGTGCGCGGCATCCGCCCAGCAGCCTGTGCACCGGCTGGCCGGCCACCTTGCCGGCGATGTCCCACAACGCGATGTCGAGCCCCGACAGTCCGAAGATCACCGGCCCGCCACGCCCGAAGATGTGCAGCTTCTGCTGTACCTCCAGCATCAGAGCGTCGATCGTCAGCGGGTCGCGGCCGATGCATATGGGGGCGATCATCTGATCGATGGCAGCCTTCGTCGCAGGAATGGCGTTGTAACCGAACGCCTCGCCCCAGCCGTTAACGCCCGCATCCGTGACGACTTTCACCAGCAGGGCGTCGGCCGTCTCCCATGGCTTGCCGCCCCAGGCCCCGGTGTCGGTGCTCCCGCCGCAGGTGTAGGGGATGCGCAGAACAATGGTGTCGATCGCTTCTATCTTCATTCTCGATGGCCCGGTAGATTACGGCGATGAAAGTACTCGAATGATAGGCGAGAGCCGGCGTGCCTGCTTTACCCCCTGTGCCGATGTGGTCTGACGCGCGCAGCCACTCCAACTGTGCGTTACCATTTGGCCGAATCGCTACCGGAGAATCGAATGCGACACATCGCCCGAACCGTGATGGGAATACCTGCCACCGACGGGGCCGGTGTGAAGCTCAAGCGTGTGATCGGCACCCCTGCCCTGGATCTGATCGATCCCTTCCTGATGCTCGACGAGTTCGGCTCGGACGATCCCGCGTCCTGGATCGCCGGCTTCCCCGGCCATCCGCACCGAGGCTTCGAGACCGTCACCATCATGCTCGAAGGGCGCGTGAAGCACGCCGACTCGGTTGGCAACCAGGGTGTGATCGAAGCCGGCGACGTGCAGTGGATGACCGCCGGCCGCGGCATCATCCATTCGGAGATGCCGGAACGTGCCGACGGCCGGTTGCGCGGGTTCCAGCTCTGGGTGAACCTGCCGGGCAGGCTCAAGATGAGCCCGCCGCGCTATCAGGATGTCCCTGCCGGTCGCATCAAGTCAACGCAGCGCGAAGGCGCGACGGTGCGGGTGATCGCCGGCGAGGCGTTCGGCATCCAGGGTGCCGCCAGCACATTGATCCCGGTGCGCCTGCTCGACGTTGCCATTGCGCCGGACGCCAATTTGGAGACTCCTGTTCCCGATTCACACGCCTGCTTCATCTACGTCTATGAAGGTGCGGTGCATGCGCCGGACCGTGCCGGGGACCGCCGTGAGGTCCCGAAGGGCACTCTGGCCGTAGTGGAAGGCACTGGTGGCGTCACGCTCGCCGCAGGAAGCGCAGGGGCGAAGCTGCTGTTCGCCAACGGCGAGCCGATCCGCGAGCCGGTCGCGCGCTACGGTCCGTTTGTCATGAACACGCGCGAAGAGCTGGCCAAGGCTTTCGAAGACTACTCGCGCGGCGCGCTCGATCGCGCGACGGCGTAGCCACTGCCTGCAACAAGGCCATCCTGTTGGACCGCAGGCTGCGGGCCGCCGCGCAGGGGGCAACTCTTCCTGGTCCGATAAGCGGCGCAGGCGGAGCGCCTCATGGCTCCGGCTCTACCAAAACTCGAAAGCGTGCCGCGTCCCCGTTCAGGGAGCGCTGACCCGCAGATTCACCGGAACTCGGCCGTTCTGCGAATCGATGACGTACATCTTCACCTTGGGCAACGTCTTCTCCATGGCATCGATGTAGAGCCTGGCGCGGGTGACATCCGGGGACTTCTGGTACTCCTGCAGCAGGGCCAGGAAGCGGGTGGTGTCGCCAACGGCTTCCGCGATACGTTGCTGCTTGTAGCTCTCCGCGTCACTGACGAGCCGGTACGCCTCGCCACGAGTGCGGGGGATCTGGTCGTTGGCGTAGGCGCGCGCTTCGTTCTGGGCCTTCTCGCGGTCGGACATCGCATCGGCGACATCCTGGAAGGCCTGCGCGACCGCGCTGTCCAAGGTGATGCTCATGATGCTGGCCGAGGTGACCTGAACGCCACTGCCGTAGCTGTCCAGCAACTCCTGTGTCTTGACCTGCACTGCCCTCTGGATGGCCAGCCGCCCGGTGGTCAGCACTTCGTCCACCGGCATGCCGACCACCGTCTCCGTCAGCACACCCTGCGCCAGCATCCCCACCAGTTCCTCGGTCCGCTGGACCTGGAACAGGTAGTCGGCGGGATTGCCGATGACGTACTGGACCACCAGCGCGATGTTGAGAATGTTGGTGTCCCCGGTCAGCAGCTCGATGCCGGTCAAGGTCTCGGCGTCGCTCGCGGGAAGCGCGAAACCCACCCCGATCTTCATCACGCTGGTCGTCTTGAGGACGTCCACCTTGTCCACAGGCCAGGGCAGCCGGTAGTGCATGCCCGGCCCGACCCGGGCGGCGACGGCTCCGAATCGACGGACCACGGCGTGCTCGTCGGTGTTCACGACGTAGACGCCGCTCATCAGGTAGCCGACCACGAGGAGCAACGCCAGGACGCCGATCGCGTACCGCCACCGCTCTCCCAGCCACTGCGCGGCCGGGAAGGCCACTGCCCGAGGGTTCTTCGTCGCGGGCGTCATTGCGCGTGACTCTCTGCACGCGGCGACAATCCCCCAGGCGGCGCTGAGTTCGCCTCCGGCGCCTGAGCTCGCGCAACCGGCACGATCGGGCTGACCTGGGGGGGCTTAGAGGTCGCTGTGACCGGCGCGCGATCCGGAGCGGGAGCGCCTGCCTGACCAGGCTGGATCCGGAGCACGCGCAGCACCTCCGCATCGGCTGGGAGGAAAAGCGTGGTCTTGTCGTCGAGGAACTTCTCGTAGGCCGTCAGGCTGCGCTGGAACTTGTAGAAGGCGGCGTTGCGGCTGTAGGCGGCCGCGTAGATGCGAGCGGCTTCGGCGTCGCCTTCGGCCTTGAGGCGCTGCGCTTTCGCATAGGCCTCCGCCTCGATCCGGGTCTTCTCGTGGTCCGCCTCGGCGACGATCTTGCGCGACAGCAGCTCGCCGGCGGTGCGGTACTCCTTGGCGATCTTGCCGCGCTCCGCTTTCATGCGTTCGAAGACCGGCGTGCGGTTCTGCTCCGGCAGCGTCAGATGCAGGAGCCGCACCGCCACAACCTCGATGCCGAGCGCCGACCTGGCGTAGCTCGCCACCCGCTCACCGATCTGCGAGGCGATCGCTTCGAATCGCTCTGGTTTGCCGTCGGGCGCGATGAGCGCGGACACCGGCCGCGTGCCGACGACGGCGCCGATCTCGCCCAGCATCGCATCGGCCAGCCGTGTGTCGGCATCGGCACGGCTCGCCAGCGTCGCCAGAAAGCGCTCGGGGTCGCCGATGCGCCAGGTGGCCACACTCTCGATCATGACGTTCCTCTTGTCTACCGTCAGATACTCGGCTGGCGCGGGCCGGGAATAGGTCCAGCGCCGGTCCAGTCCGATCACCCGGTCGAAGGGCGCCTTGAGGTGCAAGCCCGGCTCGGCGACCACGCGCACCAGCCGTCCGAAGCGGGTGACCACGCCGTACTCGGTCACGTCGACCGTGAACAAGCTGGCCAGCAGCAGCCACACCAGCAGCGCCGGCAACATGCCAAAGAGCAGTGCGGTGCGCAGCCACGGGTGGCCCCTGGCCACGCGCTGCGCTGCGTTTGGCTCGCTGAGATGTTCCACGGCTATCGACCTTGACTCGGTCCCACCGGCTGCAGCAGCCACATGTCGAAGTCCTGGATGTCTTTGGCGTCCGGTGTGACGAACTTCGGCAGCCCGGGAAGGGTGGCTTCGATCGCCTCCACCTGCAGGCGGAAGCGGGTCAGCTCGGGCGCGCTGCGATAGGCGCGCAGCCGCAGCAGGAAGCCGGCGGCATCCCCCTGTGCATGCAAAAGCTGCTGCTCCTTGAAGGCCAGCGCCTGCTCCATCATGGCGGCCGCCTCGCCCTTCGCCTGATTCACCGTTTCCACGGCGAAAGTGTGGGCGCGATTGATCGTCCGCAGCTTGTCCTCCTGGGCGCTGGCCACATCGCGGAATGCGTCGTGCACCTCGCTCGGCGCGTGCACATACAACAAATGGAAGGACAACACGTCAATGCCGGCACGTGCGGTGTCGAGGCTGGACTGGATGGACTCGGCTACCTGTTGCTCGACGCTGGTGCGCTGCGAGGTATACAGCTCATCGATGGCGGTGCGTGCGACCACGCTGCGCAGCGCCGCCAGGCTCGCACTGCGCACGAAGACGTCCGGCTCGGCAATATTGAACGCATACGCGACTGCATCTGCGATGCGGTACTGGACGGCCCAGCGCAAGTCGATGAGTTGGCCGTCTCCGGTCAGCAGGAACAGCTCGTCGGGGACCGCCTCCTTCTGGAACCAGGTGTTGGCGGCTTCTTGAGCGCCCGGGATCGGTCCCCAGCCGGTCCGGCTCGGTGGGATCACTACCGGCAAGGGCTGCAGGCGCACTGCCGGGTTGTACTCGATGCGCTGAACCCTGTCTTTGGGGATGATGTGATGAGAGCCGAACGGCCACGGCAGGCGGTAGTGCAAGCCGGGTGCGAGGGCCGGCGCGACAATCCGCCCGAACCGCGTGCCCACGCCGAGCTCGCCCGGCCGCACGCTGAACAGCCCGCTGCCCGCATACAGCACCGCGGCGATCACGCTGCTCGCGAGCGCGAACCTGGCGGCCGACACCCGCAGACCCGTCAGAGCGGCGAACCGATCGCGCAGCCAGATCCATTCGCCGGGCACGTGCGTGCGCCGGACACTGGCCACGAGAAGCGCTACCAGCACCAGCGCGCCGGCGATCTTGAGCCATTCCGGGATGAATGCCGTGGCCGCACCGAAGGAGACGCGCGGATCGACCTCCAACGCTCGATACACCCAGTTGAGGGCGGAACCGGCGAGCAGCGCGACAACCGCGATCGAGGCAAGGTAGATAGCGACGATGCGCGCGCCGAGGAACTTCGTCAGCACCACCATGCTGCTCATGCTGGTGGCCGGCCCCGCCAGGAGGTAGACCAGGGCTGCCCCCGGGTTGAGTCCCTTCATGACCAGCGCCGCGGCCACCGGCGTGGAGGCGGAGGCGCAGGTGTAGGTCGGGATGCCGATGAACAGCATCACGATCATCGACCAGAAGCCGCTCATCAGCGGGTGCTCGAACAGCCACGGCGGCACGGCCGCCGCGATGACTCCGGACAGCACGATACCCAGCACCAGCCAGTAGCTGGTCTCGTCCAGGAGTTGCCGGAAGGCATAGTGGTAGACGCGTCCCGCTGCGCGCCGGAGCGCTGCCACGCGGCCCCCGTCCCCGGCGCCGGAGCTCGGGCCGGTCGCGCGGAGTGGCTCGTGCCGATGCCCGTGTTCCTTGTCCTCGTGGTGTGCGTGGTCGTGGTGACGCCCGAGGTCGACGAGGGGAACGTCCCCGAGCGGCGCGCTCGGCGCGGAAGGCTCGCTCGCTTCCGCCGCGTCCTTGCGCGATCTCGGAACGCCCAGGAAGTTGGTCGCGAGCCCGGCGGTGATGGAGGTGATCACGGCCGTGACCGGACGGAACACGGTGATGATCGGATCCATCAGGGCATAAGTCACGCTGATGGAGTCCACCCCGGTCTCAGGAGTGGAGATGAGGAACGACACCGTTGCGCCGGGCGTGGCGCCCTGGCGGCGCAGCGCGAGGGCAGTCGGCAGCACACCACATGAGCACAAGGGCAGAGGCGCGCCGATGGCGGCGCCCCAGAGAACCGACTTGACTTTGCCGGTGCCGAATAGACGCGAGAGGAGCCTGGCCGGCACCACGGTGGCCAGAACTCCCGCCAGGACAAAGCCGAACAGCAGGAAGACGGACGCCTCCTTGAGGATGCTCCAGGTCTCCAGCGCTACACGGAGGAGGAAATCGACCATCGTGGTCCTAGAGAGTCGCGGCGGGGGGCAACCCCGGGTTGCCCCACGCCGGCGTGCTTAACTCAAACTTCGCCGATCACTTCGGCAAGTACCTCTTGTCCAGGATGCACGCGACCGAATACTGCGGATCGACAACGTTGGCGATCTCCAGCTCGGCGGCCTGCCCCAGCAACTGCAGGGCCTCGAGCTTGTCGAACCCGTAGTCCGCTACCAGCCAGTTCACCATGTCCGAGCAGGCGAGCCGCAGGGCGTCGATCAGCGGCCGGGTGCTGCCGATCGTCATGATGACTTTGTCGTTGATCAGCCGCGGCCAGCTGATCTTCTTGCCCTTGATCAGGTTGACGGTGAAGCGCACGTTGAAGGAAGTCTCGATGGCGGCCCCGTCGATCTCCCCGTCGCCTTGTGCTGCGTGACCGTCGCCGAGCATGAACAGCGCACCCGGCTCGTACACGGGGAAGTACATGGTCACGCCTTCGATGACCTCGTTGAAGTCCATGTTGGCGCCGTGGGATCCGGGTACCAGCGAGCTGATGCACTCCTTGCCGGCAGGCGCTGTGCCAATGGTGCCGAAGAAGGGCCGCAGCGGGACCTCGACCTTGCCGATCTTGCTGTTGGGCAGGTCGAGCATGCCCATTCGCCGGTCGCGGTCGATGCGCCAGACAAACAGCCGGTCCGGCACCGCAGGCGTGATCATCATCGTCTTGTACTCAGGGGCGAGCGCGCCGAAGTAGGGAATCGACCCGCCCCAGCCCCAGTCGCGGTTGAAGTCGATCTTGTCGATGTGCACCACCAGCGTGTCGCCGGGTGCGGCGCCCTCGATGTAGAACGGCCCGGTTTGCGGATTGACCTTGCTCAAGTCGAGCTTGGGGAACAACGTCTTGTCGCCGACGGCGTACACGTCGTTGGACGCGTCCTTGGTGCTGGTCACTACAGAGTCACCCGGCTTGATGCGCAGCACGGGCTTGTGCGAAAAGCAGTAGGTGAACTGGACGTCGTCGCCCGGATCGTACTTGTGCTCCGCCGCGACGGCTGCCGTTACGGACAGCGCGAATACCACTGGGCACAACCCCGCCGACAATGCCGCTGCACTACGTATTGTTCGCATGGCTACTCCCCTTGGATAGTGGTAGGTGGTTGCTACACGCTTTGAACTCAGGTCTCCCGGTTGCAGGTCTCTAACCCATAGCTCACTCCTTTCTGGGGCTCACTCCTTTCTGGCTTTCCTCATCCCAGCATTGCGCTCGTAATAGGCGCTGTCCTTGAGCAGGCCGAACAGCTCCGAGTTCGCCGGCAGCACCAGCGTCGTGCCTCTAGGAAGGAGATTGCGCGCGGCTTCCGTGCTGCGCACGAACTGATAGAACTCGGGCCCCTGGGACAGGGCCTGCGAGTAGATCTGGGCTGCCTTGCCCTCGCCCTCCCCGCGCTGCTGCTGGGCCAGCTTGAGGGCGGTGGAGACGATGCCCGTCTTTTCCTGTTCGGCTTCGGCGCGGATCTTGAGGCCCTCCTCTTCCCCTTCGGAGCGGTACTTCATGCTGATCCGCCCGCGTTCGGACTTCATCCGCGAGTAGACCGGCAGTCGGTTCTGCTTGGGGAAATCGAAGGTCCTGAGCTGGACGTCGACCACATCGATGCCGTAGTTGCGCAGCGCGATCTCGCGGCAGTGCGCGGTGACCTGGGCGAGGATGGCTTCGGCCCGGTAGGCGCCGGGCTCCACCGAGACGAAAGCCGGGAGCGGGTTGCGGCCGACCGCCGCACCGAGCTCCGAGAACAGGATGTCACCGAGCCGGGACTCGGCACCGGCGCGGTCGAACACCGTCTGGAAGAACTTCTTGGGATCGCTGATACGCCACAGCACCGTGCTGGCTGCAACCACCGGCGTCTTCTCCAGCGTCAGGAACTCGGTAGAAGCGGGTGCGTAGGCAAACAGCCGCGCGTCCAGGGTCCGCACGCTCTGATAGGGCAACTTGAAGCGCAAGCCCGGCGCGGTCACCACCTGCACCGGTTTGCCGAACTCGGTTACGAGCGCGTACTCGCCCGTATCGACAATATAGGAGCACAGCCACAGCAAGACGGCGACGACGCCGGCCATCGCCAGCCCGGCGGCCTTCCACCTCCGCCGCCGGCCGGTGTTGCGATCGCCATTGCTGCGCGCTGCCGGCATCGCCCCTCCCTTGACCAGGGGCAAGCGGCGCGCGCCTGCACCTCCTGGACCCGTGAGTCTGCGACTAGCGCGATGGTTTGACAAGGGGTGCCCAGGGCGGGCTTGCCGGCGTCGGCCTGGGCGCAAACGGGCGACTCGACCGCTGTCGCGGTCGAGTCGCTCTGCTAGAGTATTGAGTTTGCATAGCCACAATGTCCGAGCCGTGCCGAGTCTTGTCTGGATCATCGCCGCGACGCTTGTGGGTGCCATTCTCGGCGTGTTGGCAGCCGCCCTTGCCCCACGGGCACGCCCAGGGCTAGTTCCGATCCTGATCAGCTATGCGACCGGCACCCTGCTCGGCGCGGTGTTTCTCGAAGTCCTGCCCCATGCGCTCGAGCGATCGGCGGACGCTGCGGTTGTCATGGGCACCGTCCTGGCCGGCATCCTGCTGTTCTTCATACTCGAGAAGCTGATGCTGTGGCGACATCGCCATGACGCAAGCTTGGCGGGGCACCACGCCGACCGTCAACGCAACCACGGAGGGGTTGCAACGCTCGTGATTGTCGGCGACACCTCCCGCAACTTCGTGGACGGCATCATCATCGCCGGCGCGTTCTCGGCGAGCATTCCGCTCGGGGTCATCACCGCTCTCGCGCTTTTCACGCACGAGATGCCTCAAGAGATCGGGGACTTCCTGGTGCTGCTACGGTCCGGGCACAGCTGGCGAAAGGCGCTCGGCTTCGCCCTTCTGGCGGGAGCCGTCATGGTGCTCGGCGGAGTGCTTGGCTACTACGGGTTGCAGGCGGTGCCCGCAGGGGTGCCGCTGCTGTTGAGCATCGCTGCGGGAAGCATGCTGTATGTGTCAGTGGCCGATCTCATTCCCGGCCTGGTCCGGCGGCACGAGTTGAGCGCCACGGTGCAGCAGGTGCTCCTCATCGTAGCGGGGGTGGGTACGATCTGGGTGGTCGGTCATCTCGTTCGCTCGTTCGCTGAGATCTAGGCCGAGTCGTGGCGGATCGGTAAAGCACAATCGGCCAGACCATTACCATACGGCGCAATGCGCGTGGCTATCACGCCCTACGCTTTCCGGCGACGTTACGTGCCGAACGCGCTATCTCTGCGGCCAGCCTGGGCATCAGTACAGCTCCCACCACGATTCCTGCGAGGCGAGCAGCGCCGCAGCGGGCTTCTCGAGCACGATTCGCCCCGATTTCATGACATAGGCTCGCCGCGCCATGCCGAGCGCGGTCC
>Ga0209705_10000950_pt1 | contig 15348 bp, 18 predicted proteins | sample PPLLaktember2015_5_FD_187262 | JGI IMG/M metagenome (GOLD analysis project Ga0209705, IMG submission 187262) | Freshwater sediment microbial communities from Prairie Pothole Lake near Jamestown, North Dakota, USA - PPLs Lake P8 Core (1) Depth... | ecosystem: Environmental > Aquatic > Freshwater... | reverse complement strand
CGTCGCGAGTGAAGTTGCGATTGCCATGTGCACGACATGCTGATCGGGATAGCCGCGCAGCGTGAAGATGAACGTCAGGAACGGTGTCATCAGCATGCCGCCGCCGATCCCGAGCAGTCCGGCCGCGAATCCGGTCGCAGTTCCGAGTACGAGCAGTCCCGCGATCAGCGTCCAGTCCATCAGCTGCCCTTGGCGACGGCTTTCAGCAGGCGCGACGTGATGTAACGCCACTCGGATTCAGTCACCGGCGTGATCGACAGCCGATTGCCTCGCTTCAGGACGATCATGTCTGCCAGCGCAGCGTGCTCGCGCAATTCGGCCAGCGAAACGAGGCGAGTCTTGCTGCGGGCCCGGATGTCGACCAGCAGCCAGCGCGGCGCTTCCCGGCTGGCACCTGCGTCGTAGTACTCGCTCTTGCGGTCGAACTGCGTGGGGTCGGGGTATGCCGCGCTCGCGACCTCAGCCAGCCCCGCGATTCCCGGCTCGTCGCAACTCGAGTGATAGAACAGCACGCCGTCGCCGGGCTGCATCGCGTCCCGCATGTAATTGCGCGCCTGGTAGTTGCGGACACCGGTCCAGGGGACCGTGGCGCCGGGCGCAGCGAGTGCGTCGTCGATCGAGCACTCGTCCGGCTCGGACTTCATCAGCCAGTACTTCATTCGGGCCTCGCCTACGCCCTGCAGGGCCGCACGATGCTGGGGTCGCCTGGACAAAAAACCGGGCAAAGCGCCTGCAGCAGCTGCGCTGCAGGGGCTTTGCCCGTCATCAGTTCCCCGCCTGTGCCGCCCGGCCTGATGTCCTGAACCATCGGTTCAGGGTGGTCGCTGTCCACGTCGTTTAGGTTCAGCAAACGCGTGCCGATCGCACCGCGACGCGAGCCCAGCAACCTTGCGCACAGCGCATCGGTTCAAGGAACGAGCAGACCTTTGCGCGAGCACCGCAGGGAATTACCTTGCCGATGCATTGCACATGCAACCATCAGCCTGAACTCATTCTAGCGCGCGTACTGCCGGAGCGTGCCTGAGTCAGAACAGTTTTTCCTGTGGCAACAGGGCCTCGTCGCAGACCTGCAGCATGTCGCGCAGGCGCCGGCGAATTTCCCCCACCTCGAGGCCCGCGCCATTTTTTGCCGTGAACAGTTCGTGGGCGATCTGCAGCGCCGCCATCACCGCGATGCGATCGGCACCCATGATCTTGCCGCCATCGCGGATCGCCTGCATCTTGCCGTCGACATATTGCGCGCAGTTGAGCAGCGCATCCTTCTCGTCATCGGAACACGACAGGCGGTACTCGCGGTCGAGGATCGTGACGGTCAGGTGTTCCATCGCCGGTTCTCCGTCGCTGGTGCCAGCTCATCGGGGAGGCGCTCCAGCAGCGCATCGAGGCGGCGTGTCGCTTCGTCGACCCGCGCCCGCATCGCATCGAGCTCGGAAGAGGCGGCAACCACCTGCGCGCGCAGATGCTGGTTCTCGCCGCGCAGCGCATGCACCATCGTCGTCAGTTCCTTGACCTTGGCCGCCAGCGCATCGAAATCTTCAAGCATGGATCGATGTTAGCACCGGGACTTTTCAGACCAGCTCAGGCGCGACGGAAGGCCACCCGCATTCGGATAGACTTGATGCACTTACGGTGTCGAGGCGAGCTTTCGCTTCGGTGAAACGGGAAACAGGGAGCGGCGAAAGCCGCTCAACCTGTGCTGCCCCCGCAACGGTAAGCAGGCGCCGCCTCGGCGGCATGCTGAGCAATGTCCACTGCGGTGCCGCCCGGCACTGCGGGAAGGTGCGAAGCGCAGGCCTGCAGCCCGGAGACCGGCCGTGAGGATGGACGAGCCGCGGGGAGGCGAGCCGGCAGCGTCCGCGCCCGCCTGCTCCTGACTCCGATTCGTCCCCGATTGTCATTCCGGCGGCGGGCCGGGTACAGGGGACACAATGCACTCCTTCCAGCTCTATTCGCGCGCTGCCATCGCGCTGCCGACCTTCGCACTCCTGCTTCCCGCGGGCGCCAGCGCCCAGGCGACGCCGACCGAACTTCCGCACGCGGTGATCACGCCGGCGCGCATCGAGCAATCGATCGACGATGCGCTGCCGGCGACCACAGTGATCACGCGCGCCGACATCGAACGCTGGCAGTTGAGCGACTTCGTGAGTGCGCTTGGTCGCCAGGCGGGCATCGAGTTTGCGCAGACCGGGGGGCAGGGCGGAGCAGCGTCACTTTTCGTACGCGGCGCAAATTCGAGCCAGGTGCTGGTGCTGGTCGACGGGATCCGATTGAACGCGGCGGCGGCAGGGGCGGCGTCGGTGGGCGGCATCGCGCTCGATACGATCGACCGCATCGAGATCACGCGCGGCAACCTGTCGAGCCTGTATGGCTCGGCGGCGGTTGGAGGTGTCGTGCAGATCTTCACGCGTTCCGGCCAGCAGCCCGGCGCCACGTTCAGCATCGAGGCAGGCTCCGGGCGCAGCCTGAACGGAGCTGCCGGCGCCGGCTTCGACGTCGGCGGAGCGCGGATCGGCGGCTCGCTCGCGTATCGCGGCGGCGAGCAGATCTCTGCCATCGATGCGGCGCGGGTCGTCAACGGTCCGTTCGCCCCCGGAGCCAACTCCGATCTCGACGGCAATCGCAATGCGTCCGCATCGCTCGGCGGTTCGTACCGTACCGCCGCCGGCACGCTGGTCGCGGCCAATGCATGGATGAGCCGGAACGACACGGATTTCGACAGCACCAGCGATGGCCCGACGGCGACCCATGACGAGCGCTCGACCCTGACGGCGTGGAATGCACTCGTGCGCAGCTTGCTGACGGAGACCTGGCAGAGCCAGTTGCAGCTCGGTTCCGCGCGCGACCGCAGCCGCAATGAAAGCAGCAATCCGTTCTCGTTCAACAACGGCGAGTTCGAATCCGACAACCAGCAGGCAAGCTGGAGCAACGAGGTCAGGGTCAGCGAAGGCGTGAAGGCGCAGCTGGGAGTCGAGTACCTGCAGCAGACGGGCGCCTCGACCGCGTTCGATCCGAGCTTCAGCAATGTTTTGACCGAATTCGAACGCAGCGTCGGCAGCGCCTGGTTCGGGGTCAATGGCAGCGGCGGTCCGCAGCAGGTGCAGCTCAACGTCCGGCACGATCGCTATTCGGACGTCGGATCCGCGACGACGGGCCTGATCTCGTACGGCTACAGGATGACCAGTGAATGGCGTGCGGTCGCGCAGATCTCGAATGCCTTCCGCGCGCCGAGCTTCAGCGACCTCTATTACCCGTTCTTCGGAAACGCGGCGCTGACCCCGGAGAAGTCGCGCAGCGCCGAACTGGGACTGCACTATGCCGTCGGCGTGACGTCGATGCGGGCGGCGCTCTATCGGACCGACACGCGCGACCTGATCGTGTTCGATCCGGCGTCGATGCAGGCGCAGAACATACAGCGTGCGCGGGTGACGGGGGGCGAACTCACGGCCGCTACGCGCCGGGCGGCCTGGCACCTGGGTGCCAATCTGAGCGTCCTGCGTGCGATCGACGAGGCGACCGACGAGCGGCTGCTGCGGCGTGCGCCATACGTGTTGAATGCCAGCCTTGCCTATGACCCCGGCGCCTGGCGCGCCGGGCTGGAGGTCAGCCACGCGGGCCCGCGCGACGATCTCGACATCAACACTTTTGAGCGCATCGAGCTCGATGCCTACACGTTGCTGCGGGCCGTGGCCGCCTGGCGGATATCGCCGGCTGTCACGCTGCGCTTCCGCATCGAGAATCTCTCCGACGAAAAGTACGAGACCGTGAGCGGCTACAACGTGCCGCCGCGCAGCGCGTTCGTTGGGGTCGATCTGGCGTTGAAATGAAGCGAAGCTCGGCGTTGCCGCTGCTTGCGTTCGCTGCGCTGGCGAGCGGACTTCTCGCGCTCGCAGCAGGCAGCGTTGCGTTGTCCCCGGAACGGGTGCTGGCGGCCGTCCTGGGCCAAGGCGATGCCGCCGCGAGCGATGTCATCTGGCAACTGCGCGCGCCGCGGGCCCTGTCCGCGTTTGCGGTCGGCGCGGCGCTGGCGCTGTCGGGCGCGCTGCTGCAGAGCCTGCTGCGCAATCCGCTCGCCGATCCCTATGTGCTCGGCGTTTCCGGCGGGGCGGCCGTGGCTGCGCTCGGGGCGATTGCTGCCGGGCTCGGCACCGCCGTCGTGCAGGGAGCGGCGGCGCTCGGTGCGCTTGCGACGATGGCACTGCTGTTCGGACTGGCCCGCCGCGCGCTGTTCGCGCGCAACTCGCTGCAGTCGGATCAGGCGACAGTTGCAGTGCTGCTGACCGGCGTCATGCTGGCCGCCTTCGCCGCCGCTTTGCTGAGCCTGGCGCTTTCTCTGGCGCCGGACACGAAACTGCGCACGATGGTGTTCTGGCTGCTGGGCGATCTCGGCGGAGCGACGGACGCGCGGGCCGCCGTCTTCGCGCTGGCCGTTGTCGCCTTTGCGCTTGTCGTTGCACTCGTTCATGCGCCGGCACTCAACCTGATGGTGCGCGGCGATCTCCAGGCCTACACGCAGGGCGTGCGCGTGGCGGCGACGCGGCGCAGGCTGATCCTTGTCTCGGCGCTGGCCACCGGTGCCGCGGTGACGCTGGCCGGCGCAGTCGGTTTCGTGGGGTTCGTCGCGCCGCATCTGATGCGCCTGGCGCTGGGCAATGATCAGCGCGTGCTGCTGCCGGCCTCCGTGCTGGCGGGTGGCACGCTGGTCGTCGTCGCGGACACGGTGGCGCGCACCGCATTCGCGCCGCTGCAACTGCCGGTCGGCGTGCTGACCGCACTGATCGGCGTGCCGGTCTTCCTCTGGCTGCTCGCCCATCGATGACCGCGCGCGAGCCATTGCTGGCACTGTCCGGCGTCACGTTGCGCGCCGCCGGGCGCACGCTGGTCGAAAACCTCGACCTGCAGATCCGTGCCGGCGAACGGTGGGCGGTGCTCGGACCGAACGGCGCGGGAAAGTCGACGCTGCTCGCGGTTCTCGCCGGCGCGCGAATGGCGGACGCGGGCCGCGTGACCGCTGCCGGCCGGCCGATCGAGGGCCAGCGCGAAGACGAGCTGGCGCGGCTGCGTGCGCTGGTGACCGACCGCTGGGTGGATCCGTTCAAGAGCACGGTGCTCGAGACGGTGATGACAGCCCGCTATGTCTTCGGCGCCGGCGACGGTGCGGACGAGACGCTTGCACTCGAGTTGCTCGCGGCACTCGACTGCGGCGATCTCGCGCGGCGCGATGTGCGCCAGCTTTCGCGCGGCGAGAGGCAGCGCGTCGCGATCGCTACGGCGCTCGCGCAGACGACGCCGGCCGTGCTGCTCGATGAGCCGACCGCCCACCAGGATCCGCGCCACCAGGCCTGGGTCATCGAATACCTTTTTGCGCAGCGGGAGCGCGCGCTGGTGTCGACGCTGCACGACGTCAACGCAGCCGTCCGCTTTGCCACGCACGCCTTGCTGCTGTCGGGCCGCGGCAGCTATCAGCTCGGGCCCGCCGCGGAAGTGCTGCAGGCGGAGGCCCTGTCGGACCTGTTCGAGACTTCGATCACCGCGGTCGAAGCGGAAGGCGAGCGTTTCTTCCGCGTGCACGCGGCGCGGCGGTGACGTTCAGGCCCTAGACTCCCGGCATGCCCGTCATCCTCGTAGCGAATCCCAAGGGCGGCGTCGGCAAGAGCACGACTGCAACCAACCTGGCCGGCTATTTCGCGTCGCGCGGCGAGCGCACGATGCTCGGTGATCTCGACCGTCAGCAGTCAGCGTTGGCCTGGCTTGCGATTCGTCCGGAGAGCGCGGCGCGGATCGAATCCTGGGATCGCAGTGACGGGCGGGTGGCGCGGCCACCGGCAGGCGTCACGCATGTCGTGCTCGACACGCCGGCGGCGATCCGTGGTCACGACCTGAAGGATGTGCTGAAGCTGGCCGACCGCATCGTCGTTCCCCTGCAGCCGTCGCTGTTCGACATCTATGCGACCCAGGCATTCCTCGCAAAGCTCGCTGACCGCGGCGTGCTGAAGGACTCGGGTCGCGTCGGCGTCCTCGGCATGCGGGTCGATGCTCGAACGCGCGCGGCCGAGCAGCTGCACCGTTTCGTCGACGGCCTGGGACTGCCGGTGCTCGGCTATCTGCGCGACACGCAGAACTACGTGCAGCTCGCAGCGCATGGCCTGACGCTGTGGGACGTCGCGCCGAGCCGTGCCGCGAGGGACATCGAGCAGTGGCAAACGCTGCTCGAATGGCTCGAGGCGTAGACGCCTAGCGGCGAGTACGCCGGACGCGATCGATGGCCTCGCACAGGACCGCGATCTCGTCGGGCATGCGGGGGCCATGGCGGTTGATGCGATTGGCGTCGAGCGTGACGAGCGCGCCGGATTGAACGGCGGCCAGCCTGCCGAACCGCTGCCAGGCGTCGAGAACCCCGGTGGCGCGCCCGTCCGGCTCGGCAGTGACGATGATTTCCGGGTTTGCCGCGAGCACTGCCTCGGTCGATACCTGCGGCGCAATCGGAACCAGGTCGGCGAACACGTTGCGGCCGCCGCACAGGCGGATCGCTTCGCTGACGACATGTCGTCCCGAGAGCGTCATCAACGGCGCTGACCACACCTGGTAGAAAACGCTTACCTCCGGACGCCCACCGTAACGTTGCCGCAGGGCCTCGACACGCTGCGTGAACTCCGTCGCCACGCGATCGCCCGGCGTTGAAGTCAGCGCGCCGAGCCGCGCCATCGAACTCGCGATGTCAGTCAGTGTCGTCGGCTCGCTCACGAAGACGGGCGCGCCGAGCCGGCGGATCGCATCGGTCACTGCCGGAGGAAAGCCGCTGCCCCAGGTCACGATCAGATCGGGCTTCAGCGCCGCGATGCGCTCGAGGTCGACGCTGTGTGCGCGCGCAACGCGCGAGATCTCTCTCGCCGCCTGCGGGTAGTCGGCGAAGTCCGTGGTGCCGACGATCCCTGCGCCGGCGCCGATCGCGAACAGCTGCTCGGTCAGGTGCGGTGCGAGGCTGACGATCCGGCGGGCCGGCTGCGCGAGCTCGACCCGCGCACCCGTATCGTCGACGACGGCAACCTGCGCGACCGCCGGCGCAGACGCCAGCATCATGACGCAGACGGCTGCCGCGCCCGCGGCGCGCATCGTCACCGGCTAGCCGGGGACGGACTCGCCGCCGGTTCGGTCACGAATCCGATCTTCGTCAGACCGGCCTGCTGCGCAGCTGACATCACGAAGGCGATCCGTTCGTAGCGTGTCGCCTTGTCCGCGCGCACGTGGACTTCCGGCACGGATGCGCCGGCCGCAGCGCTCGCCAGGCGCGAACGCAGCTGATCGTCGGTCACCGCATCGGCGTCCCAGTGAATCGTGCCCTCGGCGTCGATCGACAGCCTGATCGTCGCTGGCGCGGGTTCGGCCGCCGGCGCCGGATCGTTCGGCAGATCAAGCTTGATCGCGTAGGAAAGCAGCGGTGCGGTGATGATGAAGATCACCAGCAGCACCAGCATGACGTCGACCAGCGGAGTGACGTTGATCTCCGCCATCGGCTGCGATCCGCTGGGTCGTTCGAATGCGCCGAAGCTCATCGAGGCTCCGCCGGCAGGCGCGATCCCATCGTCAGGTAGGCGTGCAGATCGTGCGCAAAGCCGTCGAGGTGTCCGAGCACGACGCGGTTCACGCGCGTGAAGGCGTTGTAACCGAGCACCGCCGGGATCGCGACCGCGAGCCCGAACGCGGTCATGATCAGCGCCTCGCCGACCGGACCGGCGACCTTGCCAATCGCGATCTGGCCCGACGAGGCGATGTTGATCAGCGCGTGATAGATGCCCCAGACGGTTCCGAACAGACCTACGAACGGTGCGGTGCTGCCGACCGAAGCCAGCATCGTGAGTCCCGACTCCAGCTTGCCGGACGCTTCGTTGATGCGCTGACGCAGCGCGCGCGTGATCAGCTCCGAGCGATCGATCTGGGCGGCCAGGCTGCCTTCGGAGGCGGGATGCGTCGCCGCATTCGCCGCGCCCGCGGCGAGCGGCAGGTAGATGTTCTCCCGATCGTGCGGTTTCAGGTTTGTGATCGCGGCATCGATCGACGCGGCGCCCCAGAAGAGCTCGAGTTGCGTCGTCGCACGCCGCACCCGCAGCCAGGCCCACGATTTCCAGAGGATCAGGAACCAGCTTGCCACCGACATCGCCAGCAGCAGGTAGGCAGTGAAGCGGATGACGCCGTCGGCCTGCGACCAGAAGTGAGTCAGGCCGAGCGTGCTGGTTTCCATCAGTTGAGTCCGAGAACGTCGAACATGTCGAACAGCCCGGAGCTGCGGCCCGCGAGGAACCGCGCAGCCCGCATGCTGCCGATCGCATAGGTCATGCGGCTGGTGGCACGGTGCGTGATCTCGATGCGTTCGCCGATGCCGGCAAACATCACCGTGTGATCGCCGACGATGTCGCCGCCGCGCACGGTCGCAAAGCCGATCGTTCCCGGCTTGCGTTCGCCGGTGTGTCCCTCGCGCGTATAGACGGCAATGTCCGCCAGTTGCCGGCCGGTCGCACCCGCGATCACTTCACCCATCTTCAGCGCGGTGCCCGATGGCGCGTCGACCTTGTGGCGATGGTGCGCCTCGATGATCTCGACGTCGAAGCCGTCGGCAAGGACGCGCGCCGCGAGTTCGAGCAGCTTGAGCGTGGCGTTCACGCCGACGCTCATGTTCGGCGCAAAGACGATCGCGATCTTCTCGGACGCGGCACGGATCACCTGCTTGCCGGCTTCGTCGAAGCCGGTCGTCCCGATCACCATGTTGACGCCGCCATTTAAGCAGGCACGCAGGTACTCGAGAGTCGCTTCCGGTCGCGTGAAGTCGATCAGGGTGTCGGCGGCGCGCAGGGCGGCCGGATCGCTGCTTACCTTGACTCCGGTCGCGCGGCCCAGGAACTCGCCGCAGTCGGTGCCGTGTGCCGGCGCATCGCTGCGATCGAGCGCGGCCGCGATTTGCATGTCAGGCTGAGCGAGCGCGGCCTCGATCAGCATGCGCCCCATGCGGCCCGACGCGCCGGCGATCGCAAGCTTCATCAGCGGTGTTTGGATGGCTTCAGGATTCGCGGCCGGGCGCCGGCGTCTGGATGTCGGGCGCCTTCTCCGGCTGTTTCGGCGCAGCGCGTGGCGCCTTGCGGGCGTTGGGGCCCAGGATCAGGACATCAGCGATCGACTCGGAGGGCATCTCATCCGCGGTGAAGCGGTCGAGTCGGTTTTCCTTGAAGTGGATCGTCAGCTGCCGGTTCTGCACTTCGCCGCGGCGCGGATTCAGGTAGTAGATGTAGTCCCAGCGGTCGCGGTGAAATTCGCTCGTCAGCAGCGGCGTTCCCAGCATGAAACGCACCTGTTCGCGCGTCATTCCGAGCCGCAGCTGATCAACCATTTCCTGCGTGATGATATTGCCCTGGTGCACATCGGGCCGGTACGGACCGAGAAAAGTCGGTCCCCAGTTCGCAACAGCGGACGCGCCGCTCGAAATCGTCTGGCAACCGGCGAGCAGCGCGCAGCAGATTCCGATGGAGAGGCGTGACAGGCTGCTCAACATGAGGGCCGGGGCGCGGGGAAGGTCGTTGAAAGCTCGTATGATAACCGCGCATGTCAGTGGCCACCGCCGCTGTCGAACCCGCCACCAAGAAGTCCATGCCGCACCGCCCCGCGCCGACTTCCAGCGACCTCAAGAACATCGGCCTCAAGGCCACGCTTCCGAGGTTGAAGGTGCTCGAGATCTTCCAGCGCAGTTCGGCCGAACTCGGCGTGCGCCACATGAGCGCCGAGGACGTCTACAAGGCGCTGATCGCGGAACACATCGACGTCGGCCTTGCGACTGTCTATCGCGTATTGACCCAGTTCGAGCAGGCCGGCCTGCTGAGTCGCAATCACTTCGAGGGTGGCCGCGCGATGTTCGAACTGAACGAAGGGCCGCACCACGACCACCTGGTGTGCCTGACCTGCGGGCGCGTCGAGGAGTTCGTCGATTCGGACATCGAAAGCCGCCAGCACCGGATCGCCGCCGAGCGCGGATTCCGGCTGCAGGACCATGCGCTCGCGCTCTATGGCGAGTGCACGAAGCCGAACTGCGAGTTCCGCCGCAAGGAGTGACTCAGGAGTCGATTCGCTGCCCCGTGGCCGGATCGAACCAGTGCACGGCATCCGGCTTGAATCCGAGCTGCACCGACGTGCCGGGCGGCGGATTCTCGTGGGGACCGGTGCGCACGATCAGATCACCGCCCGCGACGGTGCCGTGGATCAGGTGTTCAGCACCTAGCATCTCCACCGTCTCGACCTGCATCACGAGATTCCCGCCGCCCAGCAGCATGTGCTCGGGGCGCACGCCGAGAACCAGTTCGCGGCCCGCCAGTGGGCCGACCGACTCCGGCAATGCAACGCGCGTCCCGTCCTTCGCCTCGAACGCACGTCCGTCCGCTGCAACTCTTCCCTGGAACAGGTTCATCGGCGGCGAGCCGATGAAGCTCGCGACAAAGGTGGTCGCGGGACGCGAATAGACGTCGTCCGGCGTTCCGACCTGCTCGGCGCGTCCAGCGTTCATCACGATCATGCGCTGCGCGAGCGTCATCGCCTCGACCTGGTCGTGCGTGACGTAGAGACTCGTCGTGCGCAGCCGCCTGTGCAGCTTCTGGATCTCGAGCCGGGTCTGCACGCGCAGCTTGGCGTCGAGGTTCGACAGCGGCTCGTCGAACAGGAAGACGGCCGGCTCGCGCACGATCGCGCGGCCCATCGCAACACGCTGGCGCTGCCCGCCTGACAGCTGGCGCGGCTTGCGCGCCAGCAGCCCCTCCAACTCGAGTATCCCGGCCGCCTGGTTGACGCGCCGCTCGATGTCGGGCTTCGGCAGCTTGCGGATCTTCAGGCCGTAGGCCATGTTGTCGTACACGCTCATGTGCGGATACAGCGCGTAGTTCTGGAACACCATCGCGCAGTCCCGGTCCTTCGGCTCGAGATCGTTGACGACCCGGTCACCGATCCGGATCGTGCCGGCGGAGATTTCCTCCAGGCCAGCGACCATCCTGAGCAGCGTCGATTTGCCGCAGCCCGACGGGCCGACCAGCACGACGAACTCGCCGTCGCTGACCGTCAGGCTGATGCCGTGCACGACCTGGTTGGTTCCGTAGCTCTTGCGCACGTCGGCAAATTCGATCGAGGCCATCTTCTTCTATTTCTCGGTTTCGACCAGGCCCTTGACGAACCACTTCTGCATCAGAAGCACAACGAGTGCCGGCGGCAGCATCGCCAGCATGGCGGTGGCCATCACGAGGTTCCACTCGTTGACGGCGTCGCCGCCGGCGATCATGCGCTTGATGCCCATGACGACCGGGTACATGTCTTCCTGCGTCGTCACGAGCAGCGGCCACAGGTACTGGTTCCAGCCATAGATGAACTGGATGACGAAGAGCGCCGCGACGCTGGTGCGCGACAGGGGCAGCAGCACGTCCCAGAAGAAGCGCATCGGTCCGGCGCCGTCCATGCGCGCGGCCTCGGCCAGTTCGTCGGGCACCGTCAGGAAGAACTGGCGGAACAGGAATGTCGCGGTGGCCGAAGCGATCAGCGGCACCGTCAGTCCCGCGTAGGTGTTCAGCATGCCGAGGTCGGAGACGACCTGGTAGGTCGGCGAAATGCGAACTTCGACCGGCAGCATCAGCGTGACAAAGATCGCCCAGAAGAAGAAGTTGCGGAACGGGAAGCGAAAGTAGACGATCGCGAAGGCCGACAGCAGCGAAATCACGATCTTGCCGATCGCGATCGTCAACGCGCTGACCAGGCTCACCCACATCATGCGACCGACCGGCGCGGCCGAGCCCGCGCCCTTGTCGCTGCCGGTCAGCACCGACGCATAGTTGTTGAGGAACTGGTCGCCTGGGATCAGCGACATCGGCGCCTGGACGATCGCTTCCGCCGTCTGCGTCGACGCGACGAAGGTGACGTAGACGGGGAACGCGACGATCAGCACGCCGAGGATCAGCACGACATGGGTCAGGATCGACAGGGCCGGGCGACGTTCGACCATGTCAGCCCTCTGCTGCCATGAAGCGGACGCACCCGGTGCCAGTGAATGCCGGGCGAGGGCGTGTCATGAGTACTGCACTTTCTTCTCGACGTAGCGGAACTGCACGACGGTCAGCGTGATCACGATGACCATCAGAACTACGGACTGTGCGGCCGAACTCCCGAGGTCCATCCCCTTGAAGCCGTCGTAGTAGACCTTGTAGACGAGGATCGTCGTCGCCCGGCCTGGTCCGCCCTGAGTGGCCGCGTCGACGATCGCGAAGGTCTCGAAGAACGCGTAGACGATGTTGATCACCAGCAGGAAGAAGGTCGTCGGCGACAGAAGCGGAAAGACGATCGTCCAGAACCGGCGCCAGGGGCCTGCGCCGTCTATCGCGGCTGCCTCGATCAGCGACTTCGGGATCGACTGCAGCCCCGCGAGGAAGAACAGGAAGTTGTAGCTGATCTGCTTCCACACTGCGGCCATCACGATCAGCGCCATTGCGTCGTTCCCGTTGAGCAGATGGTTCCAGTCGAAGCCCGCGGCCCGCAGCCAGAACGACACCATTCCGATCGACGGCGCGAACATGAACAGCCACAGCACGCCCGCCACCGCGGGGGCGACCGCGTACGGCCACACCATCAGAGTCTTGTAGACCGCCGCGGCGCGGATCACCCGGTCCGCGAACACCGCCAGCAATAGCGCGAGACTGATCCCGCAACCGGCGACCAGAATCGAGAAGATGGCGGTGATGCGGAATGAATCGAGATAGAGCTCGTCCGCGAACAGGCGCCTGAAGTTCTCCAGCCCGACGAACTCGGTCGAGGTTCCGAAGGCGTCCTGCAACTGCACCGACTGCAGCAGCGCCTGCGCGGCCGGCCAGAAGAAGAAGACCAGGATGATCGCGAGTTGCGGCGCCAGCAGCAGCCACGGCAGCCACAACGAACGGAACCGGACTCGCTTTTCCATCGTGCTCCGTGATCAGTTGAGCGCGATCGACCGGACCACGCGTTGCCGCGAGTCCACCGGTCGATCACCGACCACGGATTGCAGTCAGAGCTTGTTCGCCTTCTCGAAGCGCTCGAGCTGCTCGTTGCCGCGCTTGACCGCGGAATCCAGCGCATCCTTCGGCGACTTCTTGCCGGACCAGACCTGCTCCATCTCCTCGTCGACAATCGTCCTGATCTGCACGAAGTTGCCGAGCCGGATGCCGCGCGACTTGTCGGTCGTCTTGCGGATCATCTGCGTGACCGCGACGTCGGTGCCCGGGTTTTTCTTGTAGAAACCGGACTCGTCGGTCAGCTTGTAGGCCGCCATCGTGATCGGCAGGTAGCCGGTGCGCTGGTGGCTCGCGGCCTGGACTTCAGGGCGTGAAATGTAGGTGAAGAAGTTCGCGACGCCCTTGTACTCGGCGGGCTTCTTGCCGGCCATCACCCACAGGCTGGCCCCTCCGATCACCGTGTTCTGCGGTGCGCCCTGCACGTCGGGGTAATAGGGCAGCGTCGAGATGCCGGATGCGAACTTGGCATTGCGCTTGATGCTGCTGTAAAGGCCGGCCGATCCGGTCATCATCGCGCACTCGCCCGAGGGGAAAGTGGCATCTGCCGCATTGGCGCGTCCCTTGTAGACGAACAGGCCCTGCTTCGACATGTTGGCCAGGTTCTCGATGTGCCTCTGGTGTAGCGGCGAATTGAAGACGAGGCGCGCGCCGAGGCCGCCGAACCCGTTGTTCTGGGTCGCGAACAACGTGTTGTGCCAGGCCGAGAAGCTTTCCAGCTGCGTCCAGCTGATCCAGCTGCTGGTGAACGGGCACTTGTGGCCGGATGCCTTCAGCTTCGCTGCCGCGAGCGCCACCTCGGGCCAGGTCTGGGGCGGCTTGTCCGGATCGAGGCCGGCGGCCTTGAACGCATCCTTGTTGTAGTGGAACACCGTTGTCGAGCTGTTGAATGGCAGGCTCAGCATCTGCCCGTTCGGTGCCGTGTAGTAGCCGACGACCGCCGGAACATACACCGAAGGATCGAACTTGAAGCCGGCCTCCTTCAGCACTTCACCGACCGGTTTGATCGCGCCCTTTGAGGCCATCATCGTCGCCGTGCCGACCTCGAATACCTGCAGGATGTGCGGCGCATTGCCGGCGCGGAAGGCCGCGATCGCGGCCGTCATCGACTCGTCGTAGGTCCCTTTGTAGACCGGAACGACCTTGTATTCGGTCTGGCTCGCGTTGAACCCCTTGGCGAGATCGTTGACCCACTCGCCGAGCGCTCCGCCCATCGCGTGCCACCATTGAATCTCGGTCTGAGCCTGCGCCGGCGACGAGACGCCGATTGCCAGCAACGAAGCCAGCGCGGCGGAAATCAGGGAGCGGTGCATTCGTGTTCTCCTCGGGTATGCGGCTTGGATTCCTGCCTCGGTAATTATCGTGGTCCGATGTGGCCCGCCTGTTACGATAACCGCGACGCGGTTGCCGCGCAAAGCATTCGGTCCCATGGCCGCCGTCGACAGACTCCCCCTTTACTCCAGCCTGTTGCGCCTCGACAAGCCGGTCGGCACGCTATTGCTGCTCTGGCCGACGTTGACCGCGCTGTGGATTGCGGCGCGTGGTGCTCCTGACCTGGTGCTGGCAGTCGTTTTCGTCGTCGGCACATTTCTGATGCGCTCGGCCGGCTGTGCGATCAATGATGCAGCCGATTTCCGCTATGACGCGCACGTGAAGCGCACGGCGGGCCGGGTCGTCGCGCGCGGCCTGGTCAGCCCGCGCGAAGCGATCGCGGTGGCGACGTCACTTGCGGGCGCCTCGGCACTGTTGCTGTTGCTCTTGAACGAGGCCTCGCTCAGGCTTGCACTGGTTGCGGTGGCAATCACCGCGACCTATCCGCTCTTCAAGCGATTCTTTCCGGTACCGCAGCTGTACCTCGGCGTGGCGTTCTCGTTCGGGATTCCAATGGCGTTCGCCGCGGTGCAGGGGGAAGTGCCGCCGCTCGGCTGGCTGTTGTTCCTTGCCAACGTCTTCTGGGTGATCGCCTACGACACTGAATACGCGATGGTCGATCGGGACGATGACCTGCGGCTTGGAATCCATTCGTCGGCTGTTTTCTTCGGACGCTTCGACGTGGCGGTTGTCATGGCCTGCTACGGGACGTACTTTTCACTTTTGTTGCTGGTTGGCAGCGTCAGCGGCGCAGGCTGGCCCTTCTACGCCGGCTGTGCTGTGGCCTTCGCTTTTTCCCTCTATCACTTCCTGCTGATCCGGGGCCGTCATCGCGACGGCTGCTTTCGGGCGTTTCGTCACAACAGCTGGGTGGGTGCTGCCGTGTTCCTCGGCACGGTGGTCGATTTCGCGTTCCGCTAGCGGC